>Ga0247803_1000056_pt1 | contig 75510 bp, 77 predicted proteins | sample UWRJL014104B1_FD_180928 | JGI IMG/M metagenome (GOLD analysis project Ga0247803, IMG submission 180928) | Plant litter microbial communities from Arlington Agricultural Research Station in Wisconsin, United States - UWRJ-L014-104B-1 | ecosystem: Environmental > Terrestrial > Plant litter >... | reverse complement strand
GATGGAGCAGAAGTTGTTTGCTGTGGCAGCTGATGCGGAATGTGATTGCAGGACACTCTTGGTGCAAGGGAGAGGGTCGGTTTCTAGCCTCTGAAACCGACCCTCAATCCTGTTTAACGCCTCCCTCATTCCTACGGCATGTTGCGCTCACCCGATCCAGAGGTTGCGTTGGTATCGGTGCGCATACATAGAGTTGTCCCGTGAGCGATAAATCCTTGGCTGTAGACGCGTGGGAGTCCCTGTTTCGCGCGCAGGTTTCCGTTCTGCGGCAGCTGAATTCGGAGTTCCCCTCGGGCGAGCTGTCGTTCAACGAGTACGACGTGCTCTTCAACCTCGCGCGTCAGCCCGAACGCCGGCTGCGCATCCGCGACCTCAACCGTCACCTCCTGCTCACCCAGCCGAGCGTGAGCCGGCTCGTCGACCGCCTCGTGCAGCGCGAGCTCGTCACCAAGGAGAGCGACCCCGGCGACGGCCGCGGCACCATCGTGCAGCTCACCGACGAGGGATTCGCCCTGTTCCGCAGGGTCGCCGTGGTGCACGCCGAGTCGATCCGCAACCGCGTCGGCGGCATCCTCGACGCCGACGAGCTGCGCCAGCTGACGGTGCTCACCGAGAAGCTGCGGCTCGGCGGAAAGTGACCGGGCCGAACGAACGACCGTCGGTCGTCTGGCTGCGCGACGACCTGCGCCTGGCCGACAACCCCGCCCTCGACGCCGCGGTCGCGCGGGGCGGCCCGGTCGTGGTCGTCTACCTTCTCGATGAGGTGAGCCGCGGCATCCGCCCCCTCGGCGGAGCCGTCAAATGGTGGCTGCACCACAGCCTCGCCTCCCTCGGCGCCGACATCGCCGCCCGCGGCGGCACGCTCACGCTGCGCCGCGGAGACGCCGCCACCGAGATCGCGCGCATCGTCGCCGAGACGGATGCCGCCGCGGTCTTCTGGAACCGCCGCTATGGCCGGGCCCGCGACATCGACGCCGCCCTGAAGTCGAGCCTGCGTGAAGCCGGCGTCGAGGTGCAGAGCTTCCGCGCCAACCTGCTGTTCGAGCCGTGGACGGTCACGACCCAGGAGGGCAACCCCTACCGGGTCTTCACGCAGTTCTGGAAGACCTGCCTGGAACAGGGCGTCGCAAGGGACCCGCTCGACGCGCCCGACAGCATCCGCCCGTTCGACGTGCGCAGCGACGACCTCGGCGACTGGGGCCTGCTGCCCACCAAGCCCGACTGGGCCGGCGGGCTGCGCGAGCACTGCCGCCCGGGCGAGGACAACGCGCACGAACGGCTCGAGGGCTTCGTCGACGACGTGCTGGAGAGCTACAACCGACGCGACGAGCCCGGCTTCGAGGCGACCAGCGGACTCAGCCCGCACCTGCGCTTCGGCGAGATCAGCCCCCTGCAGATCTGGCACCGGCTGCACGGCGCGCTGGGCGCCGGCGCGAAGGCGAACGCCGCGGGGTTCCTGCGCGAGGTCGGCTGGCGCGAGTTCAACTGGAACATCCTGTACCACTTCCCCGAGCTGCACGAACGCAACTACCGCAGCGCCTTCGACGCCTTCCCGTGGGCGGACACCCCCGAGTGGGAGATCGACGCCTGGCGTCACGGCACGACCGGGGTCCCACTCGTCGACGCCGGCATGCGCGAGCTGTGGGAGACCGGCACGATGCACAACCGGGTGCGCATGGTCACCGCGAGTTTTCTCATCAAGAACCTGCTCGTCGACTGGCGGGTGGGCGAGGCCTGGTTCTGGGACACCCTCGTCGACGCCGACGAGGCCAACAACCCGGCGAACTGGCAGTGGGTCGCGGGCAGCGGGGCGGATGCCGCGCCCTACTTCCGCGTGTTCAACCCGGTTCTGCAGGCCCAGAAGTTCGACAAGCACGGGCGGTACATCCGTCGCTGGGTCCCGGAGCTGGAGGCGGGCGAGTACCCGCTCGAGCCGATCGTCGATCTCGCCCAGTCGAGGCGCGACGCCCTCGCCGCGTACGACACGATGAAGGCCTCGACCTCGTAACCACGGGTTGTGGCGGGCGTCGTCCCGTTGCCAGACTTCAGGGGATCAAAGGAGATTTCCATGGTGACACGACTCAACCCGTACCTCGGCTTCCGCGACAACGCCCGCGAGGCGATGGAGTTCTACCAGTCGGTGTTCGGCGGCGAACTGACCGTCAGCACGTTCGGCGACCTTCAGATGAGTGACGACCCGGCCGAGAAGGACAAGGTAATGCATTCGCAGCTGGAGACCCCGAACGGACTGGTGCTGATGGGCGCGGATACCCCCGACTCGGTCGACTACACCGGGGGCGGCGACCTGGTGTCCGTCTCGCTGAGCGGGGAGGACGTCGAGGAGCTGACCGGCTACTGGGAGAAGCTCTCCGACGGCGGCACGGTGCAGGAGCCGTTGACCGCGGCGCCGTGGGGCGACCAGTTCGGCATGTGCGACGACAAGTTCGGGGTTCACTGGCTCGTGAACATCTCCGGCTCACCCGCCTGAGCCCACCCTCCCGTCCGGCGTCAACCCCGCGCGCCCGAAATCGGTCGCGCGAGTAGCGTCGCCCGCACACGCACGGCGACCCGTGCCGTCGTGGCCAACGGGAGGAAGACAGATGTCACAACGCAACACCCTCGTACGCAGCATGCACGACCTCGGGCTGGCCGCCTGGTTCGGAGGCTCGCTGATGGGCGCGGTCGGTTTGAACGGCGCAGCGGCGACGGCCAACTCCCCCGCCGAGCGGCTGGCGATCTCGTCTCGCGGCTGGGCCAAGTGGGCGCCGGTGCAGCTCGCCGCAATCGTCGTGCACGGCGTCGGCGGGATCGGTCTGATCGTCGGCAACAAGACCCGCCTGATGGGGCAGCAGGAGAGCCGCACGAACACGATCATCAAGACCGCCGTCACAGGGCTCGCCGGTGCCTCCTCGCTCGCCTCGGGCATCGCGGGCAAGCGCATGAGCGACCGATCCCACGAGGGCGCGCAGGGGGTCACCGAGCCGGGCAGCGGGTCGTCGCCCGAGTTGAGTTCGGCGCAGCGGGTTCAGAAGGTCCTGCAGTGGACCACGCCGGTGCTCACCGCCGTGCTCATCGTCCTCGCCGCCCAGCAGGGCGAACAGCAGCGACCGGTCAAAGGACTGTGGGAGACGACTCTCAAGACCCTCCGGCGCTAGCGGGCGAATAGCAAAGAACTCCCGATCGCACTGCCAGTACTCGCTCAGGTTTGGTTTCGACACCGATGGGATCGGCGGGATGACGCGGCAGCAGCGCCCCCGAATTTCTTCGAATCGGCCAGGAGACGACGCCGATTCCACCGGGTGCCCAATCCGATTCGTGCGCCCGGTCCGGACCCCCAGTGCACCCGGAAACGACCGGCCTCACTGGTTCGGGGAGATTCGGGTGCTGACTTGAAGGAGTTCAGACAATGAACAACATCACGAAGAAGACTCTGCTCGCCACCGGCGGAACCGCCGCCGCTGCCGCCCTCGCGATCGTCGGTTTCGCCGGCCCCGCGTCGGCCGACACCACGAGCGACACGTCTAGCGAGTACAGCTCCACCCAGACCAGCACCGACCTGTTCGGCGACATCTCCGACCTGTTCGGCAACGTCTCGCTCGCCGGGCAGTCCCCCATCGTGGTCGCCCCGCAGGTCGGCGACGTCGCTTCCGGCGACGTGCTCGGCGGCGGCATCCTGAACGGCAACGACATGACCGCCCCGGTCACGGCCCCGGTCGCCTCGGGTAACGACACCTCGGTCGAGGCGCCCGTCACCGCTCCGATCACGGCGCCCGTGACGGCCCCAGTCACCGGCGGCGACACCGGCACCGACATCGGCGCCGGAGTGAGCGACCTGGTCGACAGCGTCACCGACGTCGACGGTCTCATCGGCAACGTGACCGGCGGACTCGGACTCGACAGCGTTCTCGGCCGCTAAGCAGCCACAGCGCGAGAAGGCCCCCGGTTCACGCCGAGGGCCTTCTTTCGCATACCGCTCTTTCGCGCGGCGTCAATGCCGCGAGCGAAAACCGATCCGCGGGTAGCGTCGCCTGAACACGTCAACCAAAGGATCGATTTGAACACTGCAGCGAACGTCAAGCACATCAACGAAGCGCTGGCCACCTACGGGGCCGGACCGTTCATCACCACCGACACGACGGGCGACGATGAGAAGAGCGTCGTCACGGGCAACCTCGACGGCCGTTCGGTCCGTGTGGAGTTCACCGTCGGCAGCGGCAGCCCCGATCCCGCCCACGCTGTGGCCATGTTCGACGCGGAGACCGGCGATCAGCTCGGGCAGGGCGACAGCGCAGCCACGTTCGCAGACGCGATCTCCAGCTACCACTGGAACGGCGCGCTCACCGGCACCGACGAGAGCCGCTAGCAGCCGCCCCCGCACGAGAAGGCCCCCGGTTCACGCCGGGGGCCTTCGTCGTTCGCGTCACGCCGTGAAGCGGTGGATCCCGGATGCCACGGCGAACGGCTCCCGGCCGGGCAGTTCGACGCGCGCGGTCGACCCCGTCGGCACCACCAGGTCGACGGTGAGCCCCTCCGCGTCGAGCACCCACGCGATCGACAGCTCCCCGTACGGCGTCAGGTGCCGCGCGCTGGCGGAGGTGAGGCCGCCGCCCGGCTGCGGCCGCACGAGGATCTCCCGGTAGCCGGCGCTCGCGGGCGAGATGCCCGCCACAACACGGTGCATCCAGTCGGCGACGGCTCCGAGGGCGTAGTGGTTGAACGAGGTCATCTCCCCCGGGTTGATCGAGCCGTCGGGGCGCTGCGAGTCCCAGCGTTCCCAGATCGTCGTCCCTCCCTGCAGCACGGTGTACAGCCATGACGGGCACTCCCGCTCGAGCAGCAGGTCGTAGGCGATCTCCACCGTGCCGGCCGTGGTGAGCGCGTCGGAGATCACGGGCGTGCCCGCGAACCCGGTGGCGATGCGGTTTCCGGCCGCGTGCACGAGCTCGCCTACGCGGGCGCGCGCCACGGTGGCGCGCTCCGTGTCATCCGGAATCAGCCCGAACTGGATCGCGAGCGCGTACGCGGTCTGCGCGTCGCTCGTCATCCTTCCGCTCTCCTCGAAGTATTCGGCGATGAAGGCCTCTCGCACGGCCGCGGCGAGCGCCTCGTAGTGCGCGGCGTCGGCATCTCGGCCGATCACGCGCGCGGTCTCGGCGAGCCGGCGCGTCGACCAGGCGAAGTAGGCGGTCGCGACGAGGTAGCGGTCGGTGAGCGCGGCGGCGGGGTCCTCCGGAGGTGCGGCCGGGTCGAGCCAGTCGCCGAGCTGCTTTCCCTCGTTCCACAGGTGGTCGTCGCCGGCGAGCCGGTCGGCGAGGTCGACCCAGGCCTTCGCGCTCTCGTACTGCTGCTCGAGGATGCCGGTGTCGCCGAACCGCTCGTAGAGCGTCCACGGGGTGAGCACGGCCACGTCGCCCCATACCGCGCCCGGGTCGATCGGCGTCCACGAGTCGCCGCCCGGGATCACTGGCACGTACCAGGGCACCGTGCCGTCGGGCAGCTGTTCGACGGCGACGTCTTTCAGCCACGAGCCGAGCATGCCCGACACGTCGTAGAGGAAGGCCGCGGTCGGGGCGAAGACCTGCAGGTCGCCGGTCCAGCCGAGGCGCTCGTCGCGCTGCGGGCAGTCGGTGGGGATGTCGACGAAGTTGCCGCGCATGCTCCAGCGCACGTTCTCGTGCAGCCGGTTGACGAGCTGGTCGGATGATTCGAACCAGCCGGTTCTCTCGAGGTCGGAGTGGTAGACCTTCGCCACGACCGCGCCCGCCGCGAGCTCGCCCGGCCAGCCCGAGACCTCGGCGAAGCGGAAGCCGTGGATCGTGAACCTCGGCTCCCACCGACGCTCGCCGGAGCCGTCGAGCACGAGCGTGTCGGTCGATGCCGCCAGGCGCAGCGGGCGGGTGTAGAGCTCGCCGTCCTGCAGGACCTCTGCGTGGCGCAGCGTGATCGTGGCGCCGGCCGGGCCGTCGACGACGAGGCTGAGGCGGCCGACGAGGTTCTGCCCGAAGTCGAGGATGTACGCGCCGGAGGCCGAGCGGGTCACCGCGACCGGGGCCAGCTCCTCGGTGCACCGCACGGGCGGACCCTCAGGGGCGACGAGGGTGGAGGGGTCGCGCTCGGCGACCGCCACGGGGGTCCAGCCCGCGGCGTCGAACGCCGCGCTCGACCAGCCCGGCTGCTCGGCGCGGGCGTCGTAGCTCTCGCCGTCGTAAAGTCCCGACTCCAGGATGGGGCCGAACGAGGCCGTCCACGACTCGTCGGTGGCGACGGTGTCGACCCGTCCGTCGTCGTACTCGACCTCGAGTTGGGCGATGAGCGAGACATCCGCCCCGTAGAGATTGCGGTACCCGCCGTTGAAGCCCATGCGGCCGCGGTACCAGCCGTCTCCGAGCCAGGCGCCGACGGCGTTCTGGCCCGTGGTGAGCAGATCGGTCACGTCGTGCGTGTAGTAGCGCAGACGCTCGCCGTAGACGGTCCACCCCGGGGAGAGGATGTCGTCGCCGACGCGCACGCCGTTGATCTCGGTCTCGTGCACGCCGTGCGCGCTCACGTAGAGGCGGGCGCGGCGGACGGGCCCCGTGACGGTGAACTCGCGGCGCACGAGCGGCGGTCGTCGGTCGGTGTCTGGGTCCTCGTCCCAGGCGGGGCCAACCGCCTTCGCGACCCAGTCGCCGGGTTCGAGCAGCCCGGCCTCGACGTAGCCGGTCTCGCTGAACGCCGACGCCACACCGTCGTCGCCGTAGACGCGAACGCGGACGCCCACGCGCTCGCGGGAGGCGAGCGGCGCGACGGGCCAGGCGACGAGCACCTGCTCGTGCGACTCGACCCGGCCGGTGCTCTGCGTGCCGTCCGCGCGGTCGAACTCGAGCTCGTAGCCGGCCTGCACGAACCCGGGTTCTGCCGTCGTCTGCCAGGAGATGCGCGGTGCCGCCACCCCGATGCCGATCGCTTCGTCGTAGTGGTGCTCGAAGCGCACTGGTCGGCTGATTGTTGCTTGCACGGAGGTGACTACCCTTTCACGGAGCCCGCGGTGAGGCCCTTTTGAACGCGTTGGTTGAGGATCAGATAGAGCACCAACGTGCCGAACACGTTGATGCAGATGGCGGCGAAGAGCGGGCCGTAGTTCGTGGCGCCGAATTCGCCGTTGAAGTTCAGGAGCCCGACCTGGATGGTGCGCAGGTCGCTCGAGTTCGTGAAGGTCAGGGCGATGAGCAGGTCGTTCCAGATGAAGAAGAACTGCACGAGGGCGACGGTGAAGATCGCGTTGCTCACCATCGGCATCCCCACCGAGAAGAACGTGCGGATGATGCTCGCCCCGTCGAGCGTCGCCGCCTCGAACACCTCGCGCGGGATCGCCCTGAAGTAGGTGGCCATCATGAACACCGTCAGCGGGAGGCCGATCGCCGTGTAGGTGATGACCAGCGGCCACAGCGTCCCGGTCAGCCCGGTCTGGAAATAGACGGTGAACAGCGGCAGCAGGATCATCTGGGTGGGCACCATGATGCCGATGAGGAACGCGAGCAGCACGCCGCCGCGCCCCTTCCAGACCAGCACCTCGAGCGCGAAGCCGGCGGCCGTGCCGAACAGGATGATGAAGAACAGTGCCGGGAACACCGACAGCACGCTGTTGGTGGCGTACTGGGCGATGTTGCCGGTGTTCCAGGCTTCGACGTAGTTGTCGAAGGTGAATTGCGACGGCAGCGACCAGGTGGGGTTGTTGAGGAACTCGGCGTTGGTCTTGAACGAGCCGAGCAGGAGCCAGACGAGGGGGTAGACGACGAGGACGAGCAGGATGGCCACGAGGATCGTGGTCGGCACCTTCTTGACGAGCCGTCGCGTCGTGCGGCTGCGCTGGGTCGGGCGACGGCCGGGTTGCCGTGTCGCCTGCTGGGTCGTGCGCTGGAGTGCGGGAGCAGACACGGTCTAGCCCTTCGTGAGGTCGCGGCGTGAGGAACGGAAGATGAAGACCGTCACGACGAGACAGAGGATGGTGAGCAGCAGCGCGATGGTGCTGCCGTAGCCGTACTCGCCGTAGGTGAACGAGGTCTGGAACATGTAGAGCGTCAGCGGGCTGGTGGTCGTGCCCGGCCCGCCGTTCGTGAGGGCGAGGACGCTGTCGAAGACCTTGAGCGTTCCGTTGATGCTGAAGATGATGGAGGAGAGCAGCACGGGCAGCGAGAGCGGGATGACGATGTGGCGCACGAGTTTCAGCCCGCTCGCCCCGTCGAGCCGGGCGGACTCGAGGGTCTCCTCGGGGATATCGACGAGGCCGGCGTAGAGCAGCACGCCGTAGAAACCCATGGAGCGCCAGATGTCCATGACAGCGATGACGAGGAAGGCGCTGCCGGCGGAGCCGAACCAGTCGACCGACGGGATTCCCACCGCGTTGAGCAGTTCGTTGACGAGGCCGTTCTGCGGCGCTACCTCGAACATCTTCTGGAACATGAGTGCGACCGCGACGGTCGGCAGCACGACGGGGAAGAAGACGAGCGTGCGGACGATGCTCGACGATCGCCGCAGCACGAAGACGTAGAGCAGCGAGAGCGCGTAGCCGAACAGCACCTGGCCGATGGTGATGACGAACGCATAGCGGATCGTGAACCAGAGCGCATCGTGCACGCGGGTGTCGCCGATCATCGTGGCGAAGTTGTCGAGGCCGACGAAGGTGAAGCCGACGATGGCGTTGCCTTCGAAGACCGTGTAGCCGAGCGACCAGAAGACCGGCACGAGCATAACGAGGGTGTAGACGAGGAGGGCGGGGCCGACCAGGATCAGGATCGACTTCTTGTCGCCGAGGACGTTCTTCATTCAGGCTTCTTTTCTCGCGATGGCGATCCGGCCGCGACTGTGTCGCCGCGGCCGGACGCCTGCAGTGGTGTTCTCGGTGCGGCTAGAGGTCGTTCTGCACGAGCTCCATGAACTCCTCGGCCGTGATGTCGCCGGTCACGAGCTGCGCGGCGTTGGTCTGGCTCGTCGTCGTGGCCTTCGTCGAGAAGAGCGCCTCGAACCAGAGGACGGCCTGCTCGGTCGTCGCGATGCGCTCCTGCACCTCCTGCGTGAGGGCGGGCAGGTCGTCGACGGGAGTGTTCACCTTGAAGCCGGAGACGCGTCCCTGGCTGGCGAGGGCCTCGCTGCCGTAGTTGTCGGCGATGCAGCCGAGCCAGTCGCCGACCTTCGAGTCGTAGGTCTTCGCGTTGAAGGTCGCGGGCAGGCCGACGTTGGCCGCGATCTGCGAGCTGTCGCCCTCGCCGCCCTCGACGTTCGGGAACGGCATAAAGCCGATGTTGTCGAGACCGACCTGGTTGCGCTCGGCGTCGTTGAAGTCGCTGAGCGCCCAGCTGCCCATGTAGAACATGGCGGCGCTGCCGTTGAGGAACTGGTTGGTGGCGGTGTCGTAGTCGATCGACCCGACACCCTGCCCGAAGTACCCCTCCGCGCCGAGGTCGGCGACGGCCTGCGCGGCCTCGACGTACTCGGGGTCGGTCAGCTTCGCGTCGCCGTCGGTGACCTTCTGGAGCGCGTCGGGTCCGAGGGTACGGAAGATGTAGTTGCCCAGCAGCCGGGTGATCGGCCAGCCCTGCTCGCCGCTCGCGGAGAAGGGGGTGACTCCCGCGTCGTCGAAAGTGCCCGCTGCCGCGACGAGGTCGTCCCAGGTCTCGGGGACCTCGACGCCGTTGTCGGCGAAGATCGTCTTGTTGTACCAGATGCCCTCGATGTTGTACTCGAACGGCAGCACCTTGAAGCCGCCGTACAGGGCCTCGATGGTGGAGATCGCCGCAGGCTCGATGTTATCGATCGCGTCGAGCTCGGTCAGGGTGCTCTCGAAGTCGAGCACGTTGCCCGAGTCATCCAGAGTCTTGGTCAATGCGGGCGCGTTGCCGGCGGAGTACACGACCGGCAGGGCGTTCTGCCCGGCGAGCAGCTGCAGCCGCTGGTCGAGGTTCGTCTGCGGCACGGAGTCGCTCGTGAACGGGAGCGCCTCGTTCTCGGTGGCGCAGGCGTCTTCTGACAGCGCGGTGAAGATGGCCGGCAGTTCGGCGTTCTCCGAGTTGGTGAGCAGGCTGAACTCGTCGGGCGACGAGCTTCCTCCTCCACCGCCTCCACCAGCGCAGCCGGCGAGCAGCAGAGCCGCGCTTCCGACTCCGGCGACCAGGGCGAGGGTGCGTCGCCTGCTGTGACGTGTGGTCATCATTCCTCCTTGAATGGTGAGCGCTGGCATTATTGAAGCGCTTCAAAAGCAAGATAGTCTGTTGTCGAGCGAAAGCGCAACCCGCTCTGTAACGATTCATCCGGAGTTCGTTTTCTCCCCGAGTAAGTTAGGCACCATGACGACGTTGTTGGGCGAGGGCAGCCGCGCGAAGGATCCGGCGCCGAGCATGGCCGATGTCGCGCGTCACGCGGGGGTATCGCTCGGCACGGTGTCGAACGTGCTGAACTCGCCGGCCAAGGTCGCGCCGTCCACCCTGACGCGGGTGCGGGCATCCATCGACGCCCTCGGCTTCGTTCGCAATAATCTCGCCCGCTCGCTCGCGGCCGGCCGCGCCGACACCCTCGGCTTCGTGATCGTCGACATCGGCAACTCGCTCTTCGTCGACATCGCCCGCGGCGCGCAGGAGGTGTCGGGCGAGCAGGGCATGAAACTGCTTCTCGCCAACAGCGACGTCGACCTCGCGGCGCAGAACTCCTACCTCGACCTGTTCGACGAGGCGCGGGTCGGCGGGGTGCTGCTCGCCCCCCTCGACGGACCTCTGGATGCGGCCGCGCGGGTGCGCAGCCACGGCCGGCCCGTCGTTCTGGTCAACGCCCCCGATCCGCAGACCGACGCCTGCGGGGTGGTCGTCGACGAGGAGCTCGGCGGGTATCTCGCCACCCGGCACGTGCTCGACTCGGGGCGGCGTCGACTGGCGTACACCGGCGGGCCGCTCACCCTGCACGCCGTGGCACAGCGCTACGCCGGAGCCAGACGCGCGGTCGAGGAGGCCGGCGACGGGGCGACACTCGAGCTCATCGAGACGACCAAGCTGACGATCTCGGAGGGCCTGGCGCTCGGGCGCTCGCTCGCCGAACGCGACGAGACCCACCGCCCCACCGCCGTGATCTCCGCGGCCGACGCACTCGCCTCCGGCTGCGTGCAGGCGCTCATCTACGCGGGCATCCGGGTTCCCGACGACATCGCGATCATCGGCTACGACAACAACCACTTCGCCTCCGACAGCGTCGTGCCGATCTCGACGGTCGGGCAGCCGGGTCACGAGATGGGGCGCATCGCGACCGAGCTGCTACTCGAGGAGATCCGCTCACCGGGCGACCACGTGCACCGCACGATCACCCTCGAGCCGCAGCTGATCGCCCGGGCGAGCACGCGGGCGGTCTGAGCACGGCCGCGGCAGCTACTCCCCCGGCGGCACCAGGCGTTGTCGCCGCCGCGCGTTCAGGTCGAACACGCCGAGGCCGAGCGCCGCGACCATCAGCCCGATCGAGATGAGCAGCGCGTTGCGGAAGCCGTCCTGGTAGGCGACGAGCTCGACCTCGGTGCCCGACTCGCGCAGGATCGTCGCGAAGTACATCGCGGTCGCCGCCGCGACGCCGATCGAGGTGCCTACGCGCTGGCCGAGCTGCGCCATCGACCCCGCGACGCCGCCCTCGCTCACGGGCACGTCGGCGAGGGTCAGCGTCTGGTTGGGCGAGATGACGAAGCCGCCGCCGATGCCCGCGATCAGCAGCGCGGCGCCCATACCCCACGGCGCGAGCTCGGCGGGCAGCGAGATCGCGAGCACGAGGTCGAGCGAGAAGCCGATGATCACGAACACGAGCCCGAACACCACGAGCGCCCGCCCGTAGCGCTGCACCAGCCGTCCGCCGATGAAGGCCGTGATGGCAGATGTCAGTGCGAACGGAATCGAGACGAGGCCTGCGAACACCGGGGCGAGCCCGAGCCCCTCTTGGAGGAACAGCGTGCTGATGAGGAACACCGCCGGCAGGGCGCCGAAGTACGCGGTGGCGAGCAGCAGCCCGTTGCGGTACGACGACTTGCGGAACAGGGCGAAGTGCACGACGGGCGACTTTCCCCGGCGCTGGTAGGCGAGCTCCCACCAGACGAAGACGCCGCCGAACAGCGCAGCCGACGCGAGCCAGAGCCAGCGCAGCGGGCTGTCTCCCGGCCCGCCGGTGGTGAGCACGAACGGGAAGAGCAGGCTGAACGTGGCGACCCCGAGCAGCAGCACGCCGATCAGGTCGAGGTTCGATTTCACGCGCGGCCCCGACCGCTTCGGCAGCAGCCTGAGCGCGAAGAAGATCGCCGCGAGCCCGAGCGGGATGTTCATCCAGAACAGCAGGCGCCAGCCGTCTTCGGGCCCGCCGAGCAGGATGAGCAGCCCGCCGAGGCTCGGCGCGAAGGCGGTGGAGACGCCGATGGTGGCGCCGAAGACGCCGAACGCCCGCCCGCGCGCCTCACCCTGGAAGAGCTGCTGCACGAGTCCGAGAACCTGCGGCATCTGCACGCCGGCCGCGATGCCCTGCAGGATGCGCCCGATCACGAGCGCCTCGATGCTCGGCGCGAGAGCACACAGCAGGCTCGCCGCGGTGAAGCCGCTGAGGCCGATCACGAACATGAGCTTGCGCGAGTAGATGTCGCCGAGCCTGCCGGCGGGCACGAGGGCCAGCCCGAAGGCGAGCGCGTAGCCGGCGACGATGACCTGCAGCTCGGTGGCGCCGGCGCCGAGCGACTTCTCGATCGACGGGAGCCCCACGTTGACCTTGCTCAGGTCGAGGATCGTCAGCGCCGCGACGCTGACGGCCACCGCGAACGCCTGCCACTTTGCTCGGTCGCTCAGCGCGGCAGGCGGCGGCGTCTCACTCATTGTGCAAACCTACGCCAGCCGGTGTTTCATGCGTGCGAACTTTTCAGCGCAGCGAGCGCAGAGCCTTCTGCGCCCCCGAGCCCTCGGGCACGTCGATCGGGATGCGCGTCGAGCCGACCTGCAGGGTGACGACGCTCACGCCGAGATAGCGCGGATGCTCGGCGACGGTCACCGACCGCAGCGCGTCGAGGGAGACGATCGTGCGCCCCCGCGAGAGCGCGGGCACTCCCCCGCGGGTGAACCACTCGCGCCGGCTCAGCACCTGCAGCTCGGCCGGGGTCGCCGCGACGAGGGCTCCGTGCAGGGTGATCGGCAGCACAGCATCCGCGATCCTGCTCAGCACCCCGCCGCGGCGGCGCACGACGGCCCGGCCGTGGGCGGCCAGCAGCCGGATGTCGGGCTCGCGGCGCTTCAGGTCGCGGAACCCGGTCACGAACAGGGCGTCCTTCTTGCCGAGGTCGTCGAGCTCGAGGGGCGGATGCTCGGGCGGAAGGCCGCGCGTGCGGCCGGTCTGCGCGGCCCGGCTGCGGAGCAGATCGGTGAGGGCGACGACGGTGTCGTTCGAGGAGCCGTTGTAGGGCACGATCACCGCGTCGCCGGCGAGGGTGAAGATGGTGAGCTGGGCGTCGAGCAGGTTCACCCAGTCGTTGATCGCGGCGATCTCGTCGAACCCGACCGACAGCTCGGTGAAGCGGTCGCCGTCGCGGCTGAGGATGGTGAGCGCCCGCTCGTCGACGATGATCAGGTGGTCGTAGAGGTGCATCGCCGGCGTCGCGTCGCGCCGGGCGATGTTGCGGGGAAACTTCAGCACGAGGACGCTCGCGGCGAAGTCGATCGCACGGCCGCGGTACAGGGGCGGCACGTCTTCGGCGGTCGTGACCTCGTCGATCCACGGGCCGAACGCGTCGTATTCCGCGGTCGAGGTGTAGCTCGCAGTAGTCACGAGATCGAGACCTCCAGTGGTCGGGGTGGCGGGTCGCCGGCTAGGGGCAATGCTAACCCCGCCGCCCGCACCGCCGGCCGAATTAGTTATTGAACCGCACGGTTCAGTGATGTATTGTGAACCACATGGTTCAGCAACAGGTTCTCGATCGGGCATTCGCCGCCCTCGCCGACTCGACTCGCCGTGACATCCTGACCCGGCTCGGCGAGGGGCCGGCGACGATCGGCGAGCTCGCCGAGCCGTTCGGGATGACGCTCACCGGACTCAAGAAGCACGTGAACGTGCTCGAGTCGGCCGGGCTCGTCACGACGACGAAGGTCGGCCGGTCACGCGAGTGCAGGTTGGGATCCGAGCGATTGGACGACGTCATGCACTGGATCACCCTGTATCAACGCCTCTGGGAGCGTCGGCTCGACGGGCTCGAGGCCTACTTCACCCTCGAGAAAGGAACGGACGAATGACCAACGACACCGCAACCCACACCCTCCAGATGAGTCGCTTCCTGCCGGCGACCCCCGACGAGGTCTTCGACGCGTACACCGACGCCGAGAAGCAGAAGATCTGGTTCAGCATCCTCGAGACCGAGCCCGGCATCGTCGAGATCGAGGTCGACCTGCGCGTCGGCGGACAGCAGACCGCCGCCTGGGGCGCGAGCCGTGACGAGCTGTTCCGCGAGACGCAGATCTTCCGCGTGATCGACCGGCCGAACCGGCTCGTGACGACCTCGACCGGCAGCACGCCCGACGGCCAGACGATGACGACCGAGATCGAGGTGACCTTCGCGGAGCAAGACGGCGGCACCCTGATGAGCGTCGTGCAGACCGGCTTCCCCACCGCCGAGCTGCGCGACTACTTCTCGACCTACGCCTGGGTCGGCGCGTTCGACCGCATCGAGGCCTACCTCACGCGCGAGTAGCGCCGCGCCGCGCCCGCAGCCGCGCCCGCGAGCCCCCTCGCCCGCTGCCGCGCCCGCGAGCCCCTCGCCCGCTGCCAAATGAAGGAGATCGTGCGATTCGCACCGGCGCATCCGCGCCGACGTGTGACTCGATCCCGGGTTCTCCTTCATTTGGCAGAGGGGCGGCGGGGTTCCGGCCGGCGGGCGAGCGGCCCTACGATTGCCCCGGACCGACAGGACGGAGCAACGGATGGCACGGCTGATCTACTCGGCGACCGCATCCCTCGACGGCTACATCAACGACGCGCAGGGCGGCTTCGACTTCGCCGCTCCCGACGCCGAGGTGCACGCCTTCGTCAACGACCGCGAGCGGGAGATCGGCACCTACCTGCTCGGGCGGCGCGTGTACGACGTCATGACCTACTGGGACACGGCTCCGGTCGACGACGTGCCGGGTGCCGAGGGCGGACCAGCCGAGGCCGCCGAGGCCGCGATCATGGCCGACTACGCCCGCATCTGGCGGCGGATCGACAAGGTCGTGTACTCGCGGTCGCTCGACACGGTGACGGCCGACCGCACCCGGCTCGAGCGGGACTTCGATCCCGAGGCGGTGCGTGCGCTCAAGGAGGCGGCGCACCGCGACCTCTCGGTCGGCGGCGCCGAGCTCGCCGGTCAGGCGCTGGCCGCGGGTCTCGTCGACCTGCTGCGCGTCTACATGGTGCCGGTGGTGGTGGGCGGCGGCACACGACTGCTGCCCGACGGGCTGCAGCTCGAGCTGGAGCTCGTCGACCAGCACCGCTTCACCGACGGCACCGTCCACCTGCTGTACGCCGTCGAGAACCGAGGTGCGGAAACCGACGGCGGGCGCGGCTGACGGCGGCTACGCGCGGTCGACCGCGGCGAGGATCGCGGCGGCGAGCTCGCGCGGGCGGGTGAACTGCGGCCAGTGTCCCGTGGGCAGGTCGACGAGCTCGTAGTCGGTGAGCCTCGCGAGCTCGGCGAAGTACGGGCTGCCGGCCGCCATCCACTCCCGCAACGCGTCGGTCGTGAACTCGCAGCAGATTACCGTCGCCGGCACGTCGTAGCGCCGCGGGTCGCCGAGAACCTGCCTGTCGCTCGCCACCCGCGCGGGCTCCGGGATGGCGATCGAGCGGAACCGCTCGCGCAGCCCCTCGTCGAGGTCGACGAGGTCGCCGTCGTCGAACACCGACCAGTCGGGCAGCGGTATCTCGCCGCCGACGACCGGCAGCTCGTCGTTGATCGAGTCGCCCGCCCCGAGCGGTCCGCTGTCGACGTAGACGACGCGGGCCACGGAGTCGGGCCGGGCGTCGGCGACGGCGTGCGCGATCGCGCCGCCTCCGCTGTGACCGACGAGGACGACCGGGTCGGGTGACGCGTCGACCGCCGAGACAACAGCCGCGACGTGGTCGCTCAGGCCGATGTCGGTGCGGTCGGCATCGACGGACTCGAGACCGGGCAGGGTGAGGGCGCGAACGTCGTGTCCGGCATCCGCCAAGGGCTTCGCCACGTCGTTCCACGAGGCGCCGTCGAGCCAGAAACCGGGAATCAGGATGATCTGCATGGCCCGAGGCTAGGGGACGGCGCCGACAACGAAAAGGGTCAGGCGACGGAGACCACGACGAGGCGCAGCGGCTCTGTCTGCTCGGCCCAGGTTCCCGAGATCGACGCGTCGCCCGTTTCGGCGAGCCCGACCACTCCGGGGTAGCGCGTGATCGTCACGCTCAGCCCGCCGGCCGTCGCCGTGGTGATGCCGCGCCCGTGCCGGGTCGACACGTCCGCCACGGCGGGAGGCGCGACCGACGTCGTCTGCGCGCCGCTGCCGGAGACGCGTGCCGTGGGTTCGCGGCGCACGGTCTCGCCGTCGATCTGCACGACCAGCTCGGCCTGCACGCCCCCGGTGAGCGCCGCGGTCGCGGTCGCTGCGAGATAGGCGGGGTCGCCTGCGCCGTCGTACACCCAGCGGTCGCCGAGCACCGAGTGCTGCATCGTGGTGATCAGCCACGCTTCGGCGCCCTCGAGCGGCGCGCCGCGGTATGTGAGCGGTATCTGCACGACCGCGCCATCCGACTGTCGCAGCAGCACCGTCTCGATTCCGACCTCGCCCTCGGGGTCGTCGAGCCGGTAGGCGGCGAGCGCCGCGAATCCCGTGCCGGCCGCACCCACGAACCACGGCTGGCTGGGCGCCCACGCCTCCACGAGTTCGAGCTTCGACGGTCGGATTTCTGCCTGGTGCAAGAGGGCCATGCGCCCACTCTAAAGCCCCTGCCGCCCGCGGTGGCCGGATCGCTATCCTGTGCACAATCGAGCAGAAGGGAAGCAGCACATGGAGCGCACCTATCCCCCGGGAGTCAGCTGTTGGATCGACACCGCCCAACCCGATCCCGAGGCGGCGAGCCGGTTCTACGGCGGGTTGTTCGGCTGGACGTTCGAGAACGTCTCGCCCCCTGGCGACCCCGACGTCTACCTGATGGGCCGCCTCGACGGGCAGGACGCCGCCGCCATCGCGCGCGGCCACGGCCCCGCAGAATGGACCACGTACATCTCGACGGACGACATCGACGCCACCGTGGCGCGGGTGGTCGCGGCGGGCGGCACCGCGCTCGGGCCCCCGCTAGCGGCGGGCGACAGCGGCACCAGCGCGCCGTGCGCCGACCCGCAGGGCGCACGGTTCGAGCTCTGGAAGGCGGGATCGTTCTCGGGAGCGCAGGCCGTCAACGGCCCCGCCTCCTGGAACTTCAGCGACCTGCGCACCCCCGACCCGGCGGCCGGCAAGGCGTTCTACACGTCGGTGTTCGGCTGGGACTACCTCGATCTCGGGCCGACGGTCGAGGCGATGATCAGCGTCGCCGGCTACGGCGCCCACCTCGCCGCGACGGCCGACCCCGACATCTACGAGCGGCAGGCGGTTGCCCCCGACGGCTTCGAGAACGTCATCGGCGCGGTCGAGCCCACGGCGGGCGACGAGAGGCCGCGATGGCGGGTGAAGTTCAGCGTGGCGAACCGCGCCGCCAGCATGGAACTGGCGGAGAGCCTCGGCGCGACGGTGCTCGGCACGGAAGACCAGGTGTGGGCACTGCTCGCCGACATCCGCGACCCGCAGGGTGCGGAGTTCACCATCAGCGAGTTCGTCGAACCGGAGTAGCTACCAGGTGCCGCCGGGCGACTTCACGACGGGCACCGGCGCCTGCGACCAGTGCGCGCCGTTGGCGTAGTGGCTGGTGGCCCAGGGCGAGGCCCAGATGGCCTGTTCGATCTGCGCGGTGGGGGCGGATGCCGCGAAGCCGGCGACGATCGCGGCATAGCCCGGGTTGCCGTGCAGCGCCTTGGCCGCGTTCTGAGCGGCCAGGTCGAGATTCGCGTAGCTCCCCAGGCCGCTGCCGCCCCCGGATCCCCAGCCGTTGTTCAGCGGGTTGTTGCGGTTCCACCAGTCATCGGTGCCGTTCTCCTGCCGCATCCACCGGGTGAACACCGCGACGTTCGAGTCCGACATCGGGAAACCGGCGTAGAGCAGCACGAGCTTCGCCCAGTCGTGGTTGGTGCCGCCGGCGGCGAGCCGCGCGTAGCCCGACTCGGCGGTGAAGCCGTCGCGCGGGGCGTCGGCGGCGTGCACAGCGTCGAGCGGCACGGAGACCGACTGGGCGTTCGCGGCCACGTACTCTTTGAGGCGGTTGGGGTCGGCGACCGCGGCGGGCGGGAAGGCGAGCACGCTCGCGGCGCAGATCGCCAGGGCGGCAGCGGATGCGACGAGCCCGAGTGCCCGCGACGTGAGGCCCGCGTGCAGGGAGAGCGGTGCCGCTCGGAGCGCGCGGTACGAGGGAAGCGGAGAGGTCATAGGAGGGGGACGGGCACGGATTGTCCGGCACAGGTCTGTACCACCCTCGCAGTGGTACTTGGCAAAGTCCTGAGAGTGTGGGAGCGTGGCGACCAGGCACAGAGAAAGGGCTCACATGGCCGGGTTCGCGTCCTGGCTGTTCGGCCTCTCGGTGCAGCAGCCGACCGAGTACCGCCACCTCATGCGGATCCGTCACGCCATCTTCACGCCCGTTGCCTCGTTGCGTGCCGAGATCGTGCGGTCGGCCGAGCCGATCCCGTTCGACGAACTCGACCGCGACGCGTTCGCGCCCTTGAGCGCGGGCACCGGCTGGGGTAGGACATTCGACTGCGCCTGGCTGCGCATATCCGGCGAGATTCCCGTCGGCGTCAGCGACCCGGTCGTGATGCTCGGCATCCGCGGTGAGGGGCTCGTGCACTCCCCCGAGGGCGAGATCGTCGACTCGGTGAGCACGGTGTTCCAGCAGGGCGACCTCCCGCACAGCGGCGGAAAGTACCGGCCGGTGCGGGTCGACACCTCGACCGGCGCCGTGGAGTTCTATGCCGACGTCACCTACAACGGCTTCATCCTCTACGAGTACGGCCGACCGGCCTTCCACGGGGCGTATGCGGCGACCCGCGACGAGGAGGTCTACGCGCTCTACTACGACTATCTGACCCTCGTCGTGCTGGCCGGCGCCACCGACGACGCCCGGCTCGAGGGCGAGCTGCGGCTCGCCCTCGCCGCCTGCTACGCCCGGTTCTCCGCGGGCGACGTCGCCGGCGCGCGGGCCGCACTCGCCGATTCGCTGAGCGCGACATCGGAGAGCGACTTCGTCTACAGCGCCGTCGGCCACGGGCACCTCGACATGGCGTGGCTCTGGCCGTTGCGCGAGACGCGGCGTAAGGCGGCACGCACCTACGTGCGAGCGCTCAACACGCTCGACCGCCTGCCCGACTACGTCTACGGAACGAGCCAGCCGCAACAGATGCACTGGATGAAGCAGCGCCATCCGGCCCTCTACGCCCGCATGAAGCAGGCCGTCGCCGACGGCCGCATGGAGCTGCAGGGCTCGTTCTGGGTGGAACCCGACACCAACCTGCCCTCGGGCGAATCGCTCGTGCGGCAGGCGCTCGTCGGCCGCCGGTTCCTGCAGCAGGAGTTCGGCCTCACCGACGACCAGCTGCGTCTCTGCTGGCTGCCCGACACGTTCGGCTACAACGGCAACCTGCCGCAGATCCTCCGCGGCACCGGCATGGACTGGTTCCAGACCATCAAACTCGCGTGGAACAAGGTCAACGACTTCCCGCACCGCACCTTCACCTGGCAGGGCATCGACGGCTCCACCGTGCTCGTGCACATGCCGCCCGAGGGCGACTACAACAGCCGCGGAGCCGCCGACGGCCTGCTCACCGGGGTCGCGAACTACCCGGAACGCGACCTGGGCACCGCGCTGCTCGTCTACGGCTCGGGCGACGGGGGCGGCGGCCCGGGCGAGATCCACCACGAGGTGACCGAGCGAGAGCGCGACCTGCGCGGGCTGCCCCGCGTCGAGTACTCCACGGCGAGCGCGTTCTTCCGCGAGCTCGAGAAACGTGAGATCGAGCACACCCACGCGGGTGAGCTCTACCTCGAGACCCATCAGGGCACGTACACGACGCAGGCGCAGATCAAGCGCCACAACCGGCTGGTCGAGCGCAAGCTGCACGAGGCGGAGGCACTGGCCGTGATGGTCGGCGACGACAGCAGGCCGGTGCTCGAGCAGCACTGGCGGGACGTGCTGTTGAACCAGTTCCACGACATCATCCCCGGGTCATCCATCGCCCGTGTCAATCGCGAGGCCATCGAGACCTACGAACGCGTGGAGGCCGCGCTCGACGGCTACGCGGGCGAGCTCGTCGCCCGGCTGCCCGGAACCGGCCACGCGCCCGGCGCGATCAACCTCACGAGCTTCGCCCGCCGGGAGAGCGTGAAGGTGGGCGACACGTGGTTCGACGTCGCGGTGCCGCCGTACGCCGCGGCGGCCCTGACTCCCGCTGCGCACGACCCCGAGCTCACATACACCGACGACACCCTCGGCAACGGCGAGCTCAGTCTGCGGTTCGGGGCGACCGGCGAGATCGTCTCCTGCCTCGACCGCGCCGGCGTCGAGCACGCGGGTGCCGGCCTCAATCGGCTCGTCGTGCACAAGGACCCGTACGTGTGGCCGTTCAACGCGTGGGACATCGACCCCGGCTACACCACGAAGACACCCCGCACCCTGCGGCTCACGGAGTCGTCGAGCGAGGTAGACGGCTCGACGGTCGTGCGTCGGCAGGTCTTCAGGGCGCGCACCGTGACGGTGGTGCAGCGAGTGATCCTCGAGGCGGGCAGCGACGTGGTGCGGTTCGACACCGAGGTCGACTGGAAAGAGCGGCACCGGATGCTCCGTGCCGAGTTCCGACCGGAACGTTACGGCGACACCGCGCTCTGCGAGATCCAGTTCGGCCACATCGCGCGGCCGACGACCGAGCGCGACGCCGTGGAGAAGGCGCAGTTCGAGGTGTGCGCCCACAAGTGGATCGCGACCGAGAACGGGCAGGGCGGCTTCGCGCTGCTCAACGACGGCAAGTACGGGCACAGGGCGAAGAACGGCCTGCTCAGCCTCAACCTGCTGCGCGCACCGACCTTTCCCGATAAGACGGCCGACCGAGGCATCCACCGCTTCACCTACGCCTTCTGCCCGTTCGAGACCGGCGACCTCGCCAAGGTCGTGCGCGAGGGCTACCGGCTGAACAACCCGCTGCTCGTCGCCGACGGAGCGCGGTTCGACTCGGTGGCGAGCGTCGACGACCCGGGCATCGTCATCGAGACCGTCAAGCGGGCGGAGCACGGCGACGGCGTGGTGCTGCGCCTCTACGAGAGCCTCGGCCGCGCCACGAACACCGCACTGCGGGTGGACCTGCCGCACAGAACGGCGCGGCTCACCGACCTGCTCGAGCGGCCGACCGGAGAGGCCGACCTCGGCCGGCTCGAGTTCGGACCGTTCCAGATCATGACCATCCTGCTGGAGGGCTGAGCGATGTCGACGGCGACCGCCACCGAAGTACCCACGAGAAAGCAGAGCATCGCGGTGATCACCGCGGGTTTCGGGCAGAACTTCGTGCTCACGACGGTGTCCACGTTCATGCTGGTCTACCTGCTGCAGTACGCGGGCATCAGCACGGCGGGCATCGGCGTGGTGACGGTGATCATCACGGCGGCGAAGATCGGCGACGCGATACTCGACCCGGTGATGGGCACCATCATCGACATGACGCGCACGCGGTGGGGCAAGCTGCGGCCGTACATCCTCTTCTCGGCGCTGCCGGTCGCGGTCCTGTCGGGGCTGCTGTTCTCGGTGCCCGACACGAGCGAGCCGCTCAAGCTGCTGTACTTCGGCGTCTGCTACGTGCTGTGGGGCCTCGCCTACACGGTGTGCGACGTGCCGTTCTGGGGCCTCATCGGCTCGGCCTTCGCCGATCCCGTCGCCCGCACCCGGGTGATCGGAAAGGTGCGCGCGTACGGCGCGATCGCCCTCGGACTCTCGACTCTGGGCATGCCGTGGCTCGCCCGCCTGCTCAGCTTCGGCCCCGAGACGACCGGGCGGGGCTGGTCGCTCGCCGTCTTCCTCACCTCGCTCGCCGGCATGGCGCTATTCCTGCTCGCCTTCTTCAACACACGCGAGCGGCGCACCACGGCGGCGAGCACCGGGCTCTCGGTGCGCCAGCTGGTGACCACTCTCGTGCGCAACACCCCGCTGCTCATGGTGCTGCTCGGCTCGGTGCTCGGCTTCGGCCGCTTCCTCGTCCAGGCGGGCGGCGCCGTGTTCGTCGTCATCGCGTACGGCGACGAGGGCACCTTCACGCTCGTGGGAGCCGCGATCATCGTCGGCATGGTGATCGCGTCGTTCACCACTCCCCTGCTGCTCAGCCGCATCTCCGGCCGCACGCTCGTCATCGCGAGCTCGCTCGTGGGCGCGGCGCTGTACCTCGGCATGTACGTCGCCGGGTTCGAGAACCTCGCGGTCATCCTCGTGTTCATCTTCCTGACCGGGCTCACCCTCGGCATCTTCCTCGTCGTGCAGGCCACGATGATCGCCGACTCGGTCGACGACGTCGAGCGCCGGCTGGGCGTGCGCAACGACGGCATCTCGTTCGCGACGCTGACCTTCGTCTCGAAGATCATGAACGCGCTGGCCGTGCTCGTCTTCGGACTGTTCATCGTGCTGGCCGGGTACGAGAATGGGGTGGAGATCACCCCGGTCATGCAGAACACGGTGTTCGCGGCGATCACACTGGTGCCGGCCGTGAGCTGCCTGCTCTCGGCCATCCCGTTCCTGTTCTACCGGCTGGGCGGGCCGCGGCCCCGTGCGGGTGCGGGCGCGGGTCAGTCGACCTGACGGTCGTCGCGGTGGGCGCCGTAGAACTCCGACTGCGCCGCCATGATCTCGGACATCGTGCTGCCGGGGCCGGCCCCGTAGACGGTTCCGGCGAAGTCGAGCGTGCGCTGAACGGCCCAGATCTCGTCGTGGCGTTCCGGCGAGAACAGCTGCGCCGGGTCGCCGACCGCTACCCAGCCGATCGGCACGACCGTGCCGGCGGCGACGACGGTCTTCACCTGCACGACGGCGTTGATCCTCACCTCGGAGCCCTCTCCGATGCTGGACCCCGGAAACAGGCTGGCACCGGTGGCGACGAAGGCACCGTCTCCGACCGTGGCGCCGTTGACGTGACTGTGCGGCCCGATCATCACCGAGTCGCCGACCACGACGTCGTGTCCGGCGCGGCCGCGAATCAGCGCGTGCTCCATCACGACGGTGTTCTCACCGATGCTGATGCCGCCGTTTTCGGCGCTGATGACCGCGCCGTGCAGCACGCGCGCGCCCGGGCCGACGGTCACTGCACCGCTGATCACAGCGGTCGAGGCGACGTAGGCGGAGTCAGCGATGGTGGGCCGCGACCCACGGTGTTCGATCAGCATGACGCAACCCTAGGGCAGGGTCAGCGGGGCGTGGGGGCGGATGACCCGTGCGCCAACGTCGCGGCGATGCCCTCTGCATACGGGGTGGGTCCGACGCCGAACTCCCGTTCGAAGGCCGACGAGTCGAAGATGTACGGTGCCGTGTTCTGGTACGCCATCTCGAGTGCCTCCCGCGCCGCACCGTTGAACAGCGCGCCGATGCGCATCGTGGTGGCGCTCATCACCGCGTACTCCTGTGCGCCGGCCAGTTCGAGGTACTCGGCGCCGGTCAGCGCGGGCGCGGTGGGCAGGTGCCACACGCCCCCTCGCGCGTCGATCTCGGTTCCGAGAACGGCGAGCGCGCGGCCGATGTCGGGCGTGTAGGTCATCGAGTGCGGCAGGTGTGCATCGAAGAGCCAGGTGGGCTTCTTGCCCGCCCGGATCCTGTCGATCGCGAAGGAGTTGAACACGCTCGTCCCCGCGCCGGGGCCGTAGAAGTCTGCGCTGCGGCCGACGGTGACCTCGAGTCCGCGGTCGCGGGCCTCGTCGAGCATGGTGAGCAGCGAGGCGCGCAGCTCACCCTTCCTGCTGCTCGGACGCACCGGCGTCGACTCGGTCATCGGGCCCTCGGATGCCCCGTAGGCGTAGACGTTGTCGAAATAGACGAGGTGCGTGCCGCCTGCGAGGCATCCGTCAATCGTGGCGCGCACGACCCGCGGCCAGTCGGCCTGCCAGGTCTTCAGCGCGTACGGCAAGCCCACCGTGAGGTAGGCGACCGAGGCCCCGTCGAGCACCGCGGCGACCGCCGCGGAGTCGCGCAGGTCGGCGGTCGAGCGGGAGATCCCCGTCACCGGGAGGCCCGCTGCGGTCAGGGCGTTCACCGTCTCGCGGCCGACGACGCCGGTCGCCCCGAGTACAACGTGGTTGCTGCTCATGATGGGTCCGTCTCTGTGGTGGGTTCGGGCTCTGTGGTGGGTTCGGGGAAGAATTCGCTCGTCACGCTCTCCTGGGCGAGGCGACGCAGTCCGGCGAGAAGGGAGTCGCCGAGCACCGTGCCGACCACCATGAGCTCGGCGACGAGGTCGGGTCGGCTGCGCGTCGTGAGGGCGGCGAGGTCGGCGCGGGCGACCGTGGTGGCGGCGGCGGCGTACGCCGTCAGATACTCGTCGGAGGGGTCGAAGCCGATGGCGGCCAGGCCGTCGAGCACTCGCGCGGCGACATCGGTGCCGGGGTTTGCGCCGAGCGACTTCCACCGCTGCGCCGCCGCGAGCGCCTCCACGCGCGCCAGCGACCCGCTCGACGGCGGCGTCGTCGAGCCGGTGCCCGCGAGGGAGTGCTGTGCGGCTTCGAAGGTCACCGCGAGCGAGTCGTCCGGGGAGTCGATCGTCGACACGACGGCCTTTGCCCGCTCGATCGACAGCCCGCCGGTCTCGAGCAGGGCGCGCACGAGCCGTACCCGCTGCACGTGCTCGTCGGCGTAGGCGGTCTGGTTGCCCGACAGGCGCGTGCCCTCCGGCACGAGCCCCTCACGCAGATAGTACTTGAGCGTCGAGACGGTGACGCCGCCGTCTCGCGCGGCTTCTGAGATCTTCACGCACTGATAGTAACACTACTGATAGTAAAACTACCAGCATGAGCTACCGAGCGGCGGCGCTGTGCAGCTCCGGGTCATCCGCTCGTTCCTGATCGCCGGGGGCCGGCGCCCTGCGGCCCGCCAACACACCCGCGAAGACGACCACGAGCAGCCCCGCGACGGGCACGATCAGCAGGCCGAAACGCAGCGCCGAGCTGTCGGCGATCGCACCGACGATCGGCGGCGATACGAGGAATCCCACCCGCAGGAGCCAGCTCACGATCGTGAGACCGGTGCCGGCGCGGAACCCGGGCAGCTCGTCGGCAGCCTGCATCGCGGCGGGGATGAGGGTCGAGACGCCCAGGCCGGCGAGCCCGAATCCGACGATCGTGCCCGCGATCGAGGGGACGGCCAGCGCGACGCCCATGCCGACGAAGACGACCACACCGCCGGTGCGCGCCACCGCGCGCTGGCCGAAGCGGTCGACGAGCCCGTCGCCGAAGATGCGACCGACGAACTGCATGCCCTGCAGCGCGACGAAGCCGGTGCCGGCGAGGAAGGCGGACGCCCCCAGCGAGCCGGAGAGGTAGATGGCCGCCCACGACGCCCCCGAGTCCTCGACGATCGCCCCGGCCGAGGCGATGATGACGAGGGCGGCGAGCACCCCGTACTTGGCGAGCGACGTCGCGAACCCCGCGCGACGGGATGCGGGCGCCTCGACGGGCGCCGCCTCCACCTCCGCCGGTTCGGCGCCCGGGAGGAGCAACCGGTAGGACACCGCGGCGAGAACGGTGAAGAGCACGAGCGACGCCAGCAGGTGCAGCGTGATGGGGATGCCGAGTTGGGCGGCACCCGCGCCCAGCAGGCCGCCGATCACCGCGCCGATGCTCCAGATGGCATGGAAGGAGTTGAGGATGGAGCGCCCGTACAGCCGTTGCACCCGCAGCCCGTGCGAGTTCTGCGCCACGTCGGTGATCGAGTCCATGGCGCCGGCGACGAACAGGCCGGCGGCGAGCGCCGCCCACGACTGGCCGGCGCCGGCAACGAGGATGCCGACCGCGGTGAGGAAGGTGGCGACCACGGCGACGCGGGAGGAACGGAAGCGACGCACGAGGGTGCCGGCGCTGAGCCCGGCGAGCAGGGCGCCGAGGGGGAACGCGGCGACGGCCAGGCCGAATGCGGCGTTGCTGAGGTCGAGGTTCTGCATGACCTCCGGGTAGCGCGGCAGCAGGTTGGCGAAGATCGCGCCGTTCGTGAAGAACAGCACCGCGACGCCGATGCGGGCACGGCGGGCGGTCTCGGATGGGCGCGACGAACGCGTCGGAGTCGGGGTCGAGGTCACGGTTAACGACCGTAACAGCGAAGGCGGCGCCCGAATCTCATCCTCCGGTCGGCGGTTGTCACCCGGCAGGATGACGAGGGCGGCTCGACATCTGCCTAGCGTGGATGCAATGGAATCGTCCGCATCACCGTCTCACGCCCGCCCACGGATCGCCGTCGTCGGAGGCGGCGAGAGCTCGGAGCACGACGTGTCCCTCGCGTCTGCGGCATCCGTGCGCAGGGCCATCGACGCGGTGCGCTTCGACGTCGTCGACCTGACCATCGGGCGCGACGGGCGCTGGACCGAGAACGGCGAACCGCGCACGTTCGGGCAGTCGGTCGACGTGCTGCAGTCGTGCAGCGCGGCGTTCCCGGTTCTGCACGGCCCGCGAGGCGAGGACGGCACGATCGCCGCCCTGTTCGAGCTCGCCGGGGTCCCCTACGTCGGGTCGGGCGTGCGCGCGGGAGCCGTCGCAATGGACAAGTGGACGACGAAGCTGGTCGCCGCGGCGGTCGGCGTGGCCACCGCCCGCGGCGAGCTGCTCGAGCGCGGTCGCACGACGACGACGATGGCGACGCCCGTCGTCGTCAAGCCCGTCGCATCCGGCTCCAGCTTCGGCGTCTCCCTCGTCGACGATCCAGCGCTGCTGAAGTCGGCCATCGACGAGGCCCTGCGTTTCGACGACCGGGTCTTGGTCGAGCAGCTGCTCGTCGGACGGGAGATCGACATCGCCGTGCTCGGCCGGGCGGACGGAACCCGCCGCGTCGGCGCGCCGCTCGAGATCGTGGTGCGCGACGGCCTGTTCGACCTGGAGACCAAGTACGACGGCACCGCGGACTTCCGCGTGCCGGCAGCGCTGCCGCCCGAGACCGTCACCCAGCTGGAGCGCGCCGCCGTCGCGGTCTACGACGCGGTCGGGTGTGCCGGGGTGGCGCGCGTGGACTTCTTCGTGACCGCGAGCGGCATAGTGCTCAACGAGGTCAACACGATGCCGGGCATGACCGACCTGTCACAGGTGCCACGCATGTTCGCCGCGGTGGGAGTCTCGTACGTCGAACTCGTCAACACGCTCATCGACGACGTGCTCGCCTCCGACCGGTGAGCGTCGCACGGAGCGGCGCAGGGGTCGGCGCACGGATTCAGGGCATCGACCTCCTCCGCGGCGTCGCGGTCGGGCTGGTGCTGCTGCGGCACGCCCTCCCCGAGCAGTTCGCCGGCGCGGGCGTGGTCGGCGTCGTCATGTTCTTCTCGCTCAGCGGGCACCTCATCACCGGGCTCCTCGTCGACGAGTTCGAGCGCTCGGGCACGGTGCGACTGCGGCGGTTCTACGCCAACCGCGCCCTGCGCCTCGTGCCGGCGCTGTTGGTTCTCGTCGCCGCCTTCGCCGCGGTGACCCTGGTCTTCGACCCGCTGGACGACGTCGAACTGCTGCCGCGCAGCGTCGCGGTCGCGCTCACGTGGACCGCCAACCTGCCGTTCGCGGGCGGCAGCGACGCCATCTTCCACCTGTGGACCCTCGCCACCGAGGAGCAGTTCTACCTGCTCTGGCCGGCGCTCCTCCTGTTCGCCGCCCGGCGCGGCCGCACCGCGTGGGCCGTCGCTCTGGCGGCAGTGGCGGGCCTCGGGGTGTGCGTCGCGAGCCTCGTCTGGCTCGCCCCGCACCCCGATCTCGCCTACGCGCTGCCCACGTCGTGGGTGGTGTGCTTCGTCATCGGCGCCGCCTCTCGGTACTGGCGCGGCACCATCCACGTCGGAGCGTGGGTCACCCCGGTCGCCCTCGTGGCGCTCGTCGCGCTGAGCGTGCTGCCGGTGCGCGGCCATGTCTGGACCTACCTCGTCGTCGGCCCGCTCGTCGCGGTTCTCGCGGCGGCGCTCATGCTGCGGTGGTCGTCGTGGCCCGTCGTGCCGGCATGGCTGCGCCCCCTCGTCCTGCTGGGCACGGTGTCGTACGCGGCGTACCTGTGGAACTACCCGCTGACACTGTGGCTGCGGGCCGCGTTCGAGCCGCTCGACGCGCCGTGGCTCGGCGGTCTCGTCGCGCTGCCGCTCACGGTGGCGGCGGCCGCCCTCAGCTGGCTGTTCGTCGAGCGCCCGGTCGCCGGCTGGCGGGCCCGACGTTCGGCCGACACGGTCGTTCGGCGAGCAGGGTTCAGGCCCTGAGGTGGTCGAGGGCCACACGGTCGCCGAAGCCGGTGAGCACCTCGTGCGGGATCGTGCCGGCCAGCGCCGCCCACTCGGTCACGGTCGGCTCCCCCGGGTTCGCGCCGATCAGCACGACCTCGTCGCCGAGCCGTACTCCGGCGTCGACCTCGACCATGAGCTGGTCCATCGAGATCACACCGCGGATCGGGAACGATCGCCCGCCGATCACCACGCGGCCGCCCCGGCTGAGGGCGCGCGGCACGCCGTCGCCGTAGCCGATGGGCACCAGCGCGAGCCGTGACGTCGCCGCGACCCGGTAGGAGTGGTGGTAGCCCACGCCGGTTCCGGCGGCCACGTCGCGCAGCTGGGTGACCCGCGAGGTCACCCGCAGGGCCGGGCGCAGCCCGTGCGTCTCGCCGTCGACGGTCTCGATGCCGTACACGGCCGCGCCGGCGCGCACCATGGTCAGCGCGGTGTCGGGGTGGGCGAGCGCACCGGCCGAGTTCGCGATGTGCACGTGCGCGGGGCTGAGCCCGGCGGCCGTCGCGACCGCGGCGGCGGCGCGGAGCACGGACAGCGGATGCGCCACGCTGTGCGCGCCGGGCACGCTGGCGAGAGCGAGGTGCGACCAGACTCCGTCGACGGTGACGGAGCCCGCCCGCTCGGCGTCACGGGCGGCCAGGCAAAGGCCAGGCCAGGCCGCGGGGGTCGCGCCGCCGCGGGCCATGCCCGTGTCGAGCTCGAGGTGCACGCGAGCGACGAGTCCCGAGCGGCGGGCCGTCTGGGCGATCGCGCCGAGGGTCTCCACGTTGGAGCAGGAGAGCGTGATGCCGTGCGTGATCGCCGACTCCAGATCGCTCCACGGGTCGATCAGCCAGGCGAACACCGGGCAGGTGAAACCGCCGGCGCGCAGGTCGACGGCCTCGTCTACGGTCGCCACGCCCAGCCAGGTCGCACCGGCGGCGAGCGCCGTCGCGGCGACCTCCCGGGCGCCGTGGCCGAAGCCGTTCGCCTTGACCACCGCCATGACGGGGCGCCCGCTGGCGGCGAGCAGGGTGCGCACGTTGTGCGCGATCGCGGCGTGGTCCACACTGCGGGTCGCCAGCGCCCGGCGCGCGGCCAGGGCGACGGGGCTCACTGGGCGATCCCGGCGAGCCGATCCCCGAGAAAGCGCAGGTTCGCCGACTTCGACGACTTGACCAGCACGATGTCGTCGGGGCCGAGTTCGGCCTCGAGCAGCCCGAAGGCGGCGTCTGCCGTGGGCACGAAGTCGGCCGTGCCCGCCCAGCCGTCTGTGGCGGTGACCGCGCTGTGGATGCCCCTGGCCCGCTCGCCGACGACGACGAGGCGCTGGATGCCGAGCCGGTTCACCAGCGCGCCGATCGCGGCGTGCTCCTCGTCGGCGCTCGCCCCGAGCTCGGTCATCTCGCCGAGGACCGCGATCGAACGCGACCCGTCGGGGCGCACCGCGACGAGGGCGTGCAGAGCGGCCGAAGCCGACTCGGGGCTCGCGTTGTACGCGTCGTTGATGATCACCGCACCGGCCGGAGACCTGAGCAGTTCCATCCGCCACCTCTCCGCCCTGGGCATGGCCTCGAGGGCGGCGACCGCCTCGTCGGCGTCGATGCCGAGCACCTGCGCCGCCGAGAGCGCGGCGAGCGCGTTCATGGCGTGGTGCTGCCCGACGATCTGCAGTCGCACCGCGACGATGCGGTCGTCGATCACGAGGTCGAACGCGGTGCCGGCGAGGGTGGAGACGACGTTCCAGGCGCGCAGCCCGCTGCCCTCGCCGCGTCCGAACCATCGCACCCCGGCTGCGGTCTGCCCTGCCATGGCGGCGACCCGGCGGTCGTCGGAGTTGAGGATGGCTGTGGCGGTCTCCGGCAGTTCGACGACCATCTCGGCCTTGGCCCGTGCGATCACGTCGATTCCGCCGAACTCGCCGACGTGCGCGCGGCCGACGGCGAGCACGATGCCGATGTCGGGGCGAGCGATCGACACGAGGTGGGCGATCTCGCCGGTGTGGCTGGCCCCCATCTCGACGATGAGATAGCGGGTGGACTCGTCGACCCGCAGCATCGAGATGGGTGCGCCGACGTGGTTGTTGAAGGATGCATCGGGAGCGACCGTGCGGCCCTGGGCACCGAGGATCGCCCGCAGCATGTTCTTCGTCGTGGTCTTGCCGTTCGAACCGGTGACGGCGACCACGCGCAGGGTGCCGCGGGCCCGCACCCGGGCGACGACCGCACGGGCGAGGTCGGCGAGCGCGGCGACCCCGTCGCCGACGACGATCACGGGCACCGCCGCGTCTGCCGCCCGCTCGGCGATGACGAGTGCTGCCCCGTTGGCGATCGCCTGCGGGATGTAGTCGTGCCCGTCGGCCTCCTCGCCGGGCATCGCGAAGAAGATCGAACCGGGAGTGACGAGACGGGAGTCCGTCTCCACCGACCCGCCGACCGTGGCGTCTCGCGGTGCGGCGGGGGCGAGGCGGCCGTTCACGATGGTGGCGATCTCGCGAAGGGTGAGGCTGATCATGGGGCTCCTGTGGTCGTGGCTGACGACCGGGAGCGTTGCTCGCCGATCGTCGCACTACGACGTTAGAAACTCCGTCGGCTGAGCGAGTCGCCCGTCAGGCGCACGCACCGTCATCCGAGCGACGGATATTGCCTAGGGCGCTGTGGCTAGCGTGTCGGCGAGGGCGGCGGGGTGGCGTCGCCGGAGCGCGGTTCGCGACCGCTGAGGAGCTTCCACACCGCGACCGCGGAACCGAGCCAGACGGCGAGGTCGTCGGTGAGACCCAGCGGACCGGTGAGCAGTTCGGGGATCACGTCGAGCGGGGAGAGCCCGTAGAGCACCGCGGCGGCGGCAACCAGCACGGCTGCGACATTCCTCCGACCACGACTCATGCCATCGAGTATCGGTCATCGCTTCGCCAGATACAACCCCTCCCCGCGGTGCCGCTCAGCGCTTGCGTCGCGTGTAGATCTTGATCAGGAACACGACCGACACCGCCACGATGAGTCCGACGAATACGGGGTGCATGTCCTTCGACAGGCTCTGTTCGCCGTCGGGGCGCAGCAGCCAGATCGCCAGCGGTGTGACGTAGACGACCCCGAGCAGACCAGCCCACCACCGCAACGGCCGGATTCGGGCGTCGACGAGCGTGCCGATCACCGCGATCGCGACCGGGATGATCGCGAGCATCGAGAACTGGCCGAGCACCAGCACGGGCACGGCCCACGCGGAGATGTGCAGATAGAGGGGCGCGCGTCGCGGTGTGCGGGCGGCGACGGGGGCGGATGAGTCGGTCATGGTGTGTCTCCTTGGGCGGGTGATGGTGAGCGGGTGCCTGCGGTGTGGTCGGCGTGGCGCGGTCAGTTGGTGGCGCCGGGCGTGGTCCGGGGCGACACGAGGGCGGCGACCGCGGCGGCGAGTAGCGCGAACGCGGCGGCCCCGAGAAAGGCCCACGAGAAGCCGGCGGTCAGCGCCGGCGCGGCCGGCACTCCCGCCGCCTCGAGCGCGCCGGTGCGGGCGGTGGCCACGGACGCGAGGATCGCGAGTCCGAGCGCTCCACCGATCTGCTGGCTGGTGTTGACGAGCCCGCCGGCCAGTCCTGCCTCTCCGCCGCCGACGCCGTCGACCGACAGCTGGGTGCCGGTGATGAAGGCGCCGCCGAGGCCGACGCCGATGAGGATGCTCGGGCCGAGGATGTGCACGACGAACGACGCGTCGCTGGGCGCTGCCGCCAGCCACACGAGCCCGCCCGCCAGCACGACGAGGGAGCCGATGAGCGTCCGCTTTGTGCCGAGTACCGCGACGATGGCGGGCGCGAGTCCGGCGACGACGACGAGAGCGCCGGCGAGAGGCAGCTGGGTGAGCCCGGCGGTGAGCGCGTCGTAGCCGAGCACGGCCTGCATGTAGACCGACAGTGCGAAGAACAGCGCGACCATGGCGGCGCCGACGAGCAGCATAACGAGGTTGCCAGCGGTGAGGCTGCGGTTGCGGAAGACGCCGAGCGGCACGAGCGGCTCGGCGGTGCGGCGCTCGATGAGCACGAAGGCGGATGCGAGCACGAGGGCGGCTGCGACGAGGCCGAGCGTCAGCGGGTGGACGAGCCCGACCTGTTCGACGGCGCTGAGCGCTCCGACTGCGGCGACGAGGGCGCCGGTGATGGTGGCGGCTCCCGGGTAGTCGAGGCGGCTGGGCGCGCTGGCAGGGTCGCGGGTGATGAGGAAGGGGATCAGGGCGACGACGAGGATGCCGATGGGCACGTTGACGAAGAACACCGCCTGCCAGCCGATGGCCGCGGTGAGCACGCCGCCGAGGAGAACTCCGGCCGCCGATCCGATGCCGGCGACGGCGCCCCAGATGCCCAGTGCCTTGGTGCGGTCGGCGGCGGCGGGGAAGAGCTGTGTCACGAGCGCGAGGGCCGCCGGGGCCAACAGCGCCGCGGATGCCCCTTGGAGGGCACGCGAACCGAGCAGAATGCCGCTCGACACCGAGAGTCCGGCGAGGGCGGATGCGACGACGAAGCCGACCGTGCCGATGAGGAACAGCCTGCGGTGGCCGTAGCGGTCGGCAAGCCTGCCGCCGAGCAGCAGCAGCCCGCCGAAGGGAAGAACGTAGGCCGTGATCACCCAGGCGAGCGCGACGGTGTCCATGCCCAGCTGGTCGCCCAGAACAGGGAGCGCGATGTTCACGATCGACGCGTCGAGGACGACGAGGAACTGTGCCAAAGCGAGTACGCCGAGGGCGAGCCAGCGGCGGGTGGTCCGTGTGACGGGTGCGGGACGGGAGGGGGCGTGTGTACTCATGATCGATCTCCTTGCGTAGGTAAAGAGTGAATGGTCACTCACTCTTGGCGGCATAAAAAATTGTCGTCGTGCGCGGCGGTCTATCCGGGGTGGCGGATTCCGTGGGCGAGGAGGATCGCCCAGGATTCGGGGATCTCGTCGATACGGGTCGTGACGATGAGATGGCACAGCTGCCCGTATGCGATGAACCGCTGCACGGCCTCGTCGTCGGCACCGGATCGCCTCTTCGCGAGGGTCGTGATCTGCGCGAGACCGGCACGGAGGGCGTCGCCGACCTCCTGGATGTCGGCGACGGACTGCGCGTGCACCTGGAGCAGGAGCAGCGTGCGGTCCGCGATGAGGTCGGCGTAGGCGCCGCCCATGGCGAACAGCACGGAGTCGGGGTCTTGGTCTTGCGCATCGTCGGCCCCCGCTTCGAGTGCCGCGAGAATCTGCGAGAAGCACTCCTCCAGCGCGACGACGAAGAGCCGCTCCTTGCTCGGGAAGAGCTTGAAGACATAGGCCGGCGAGATCTTCGCCTCGCGCGCAACGTCGGCGATCGTCGTGCCGTGGAAACCGCCGCGAGCGAACTCGCGAACGGCGCTCGCCGCCACGACGGGCTTGCGCACCTCGGCGGTGGAGAGGATGGAGCTTCGTTCGGCCATAAGAGTGACTGTACACTCACTCATGTCCGAGGTGCAAGCCCCGATCGATGCCCCGGCCATGACACAGCACAGAAGCGCCTCACTTTCAATGCTCTGCGGCGTCTGAACTGGCTTGGGACAATTTATCCATGAGCGTTCTCCAGCATGACCTCGCCGTGACCGCGTTCCCCATGGAGGCACGCGGGCCCCTCAGCACCCGGTTGACGGCGATCCTGTCGCAGGGCCCTGACGACTCCGCACAGGGCCTCGAGCTCTCCCCCGTCGCGGAGGCGGCCGTGGCTGCGGCGTCGTCGGTCGTCCGCGACGACGACGTGCAGCTCAGTCTCTTCATCCTCTACGGACTCCACTACGGCTCCTTCCCCGCCGTATCGGCGGACTGGGAGTGGCACCCCGAGCTCGTGGCCGCGCGACGTGTGCTCGAGCGCGCCTTCGAGGGCGAGCTGCGGGCGACTGTTGCGGTGCCGCCGCTGCCGCAGCCGACGCGCGTCGCCGTGGCGCGGGCGCTGTCGGAGCTCACGTCCGCCGACTCCGGCCCGAGCCTGTCGCGGTACGTCGCGAAGAAGGCGACGCGGGAGCAGTTGGGCGAGTTCCTCATCCAACGCTCGGTCTACACGCTGCGTGAGGCCGACCCGCACTCGTGGGCGATCCCCCGGTTGACCGGGCGTGCGAAGGCCGCCCTGGTCGAGATCCAGGCCGACGAATACGGCGGCGGGCGACCGGCGCGGATGCACTCGGAGATCTTCGCCACGACGATGGAGGAGTTCGGGCTCGATCGCCGCTATGGGCGCTACGTCGACGAGGTGCCGGCGATCACCCTCGCCTCGCTCAACGTCATGTCGATGTTCGGGCTGAACCGACGCCTCCTCGGCGCGATCGTCGGGCACCTCGCCGCCTTCGAGATGACGTCGTCGATCCCGAACGCGATGTATGCGAACGGGTTCCGGCGCCTCGGCTACGGCGTCGGGGTCACCGCCTACTTCGACGAGCACGTCGCCGCGGATGCGGTGCACGAGCAGATCGCGGCCAATGATCTCGCCGGCGCACTGGCCGAAGACGAACCCGCGCTGCTCCCCGATATCCTCTTCGGCGCCGCCGCCTGCCTCGTCGTCGACGGCTGGGCCGGTGCGCACATCCTCGACTCGTGGACCGCGGACCGCTCGTCGCTGCGTTCGGGCACCCCGTGAGCGCCGAGATCGCCGGCGACGGCGCCACCATCACCCCGTACACCGACGGCCCGCTGATCGTGCGCGGAGACTTCGAGATCCTGTCGCTCGACGGCGAGGTGCTGCCGAGCGGCCGCAAGACCGTCGCCCTGTGCCGGTGCGGCGTCTCGGCGATCAAGCCGTTCTGCGACGGCACCCACAAACTGGTGGGGTTCAGGTCGGGCGACGGAGAGTGACACCGACCTACCTCCTCCTGCACGGCATCGGGCTCTCGCACCGTGCGTTCATCGGGCTCGAGGCTCACCTGTCGCGCCACGGCCGGGTCATCAACTTCGACCTGCCGGGGTTCGGCTCGACGCCCCGCCCCTCGCGCCGGATGAGCGTCGAGGACTACGCCGCGGCGATCCGCCGCGAGCTGCAGACCCGGGATGCCGGGCCGGTGGTGGTCGTCGGCCACTCCATGGGCGCCCAGTTCGCCGTCGAGCTGGCCCGCCAGGACCCCGACGCCGTGACGCATGTCGTGCTCGTCGGGCCGGTCGTCGACGAGAAGAAGCGCTCTCTCGTTGCGCAGGGACTCGTCCTACTGCGCGACTCCGCGCTCGAGCCGCCGGCGACGCAGCTGATGGTGGTGCGCGACTATCTCCGCTGCGGTCCGCGCTGGTACTTCACCGAGACCGGCGCGATGCTCGCCTACCCGACGCACCTCGCGATCGAGGACGTGCGGCACCCGGTGCTCATCGTCCGTGGGCAGAACGACCCGATCGCGGATGCGGCGTGGTGCGAATCGCTCGGCGAACGCACGCACGACGGGTCGGTCGTGCACATCGCGAAAAACCGGCACAACGTGGTTCACGCCGATCCGGCCGCCACCGCCGCCGCGATCGTCGAGTTCGTCACGGTCGCTCGGCCATCAGAGCGATCTCCGCGATGACCCGGGGGTGCGCCAGCACCCGGAAGTGACCGCCGGTGTCGAGCCGCACGTTCTTCGCGCCGTCGAGTCGGCTGCCGCCCGGGATGTGGGGGTCGAACTGCCCGAACACCGAGACGATGCGCGCGTTGGCTTGCTGATCGAGCGCCAGCCCGCGGATGACCGCGTTCCGTGGCGAGAAGACGCGCAGGCTGGGCAGCCACATAAAGCGCGCATAGAACGAACCGTTGAACGGCGCCGCTACGGCGACCATGCCCCGCAGCCGCAGGGCCGACCGACCGTTCACCATCACGTACTTGCCGATCAACCCGCCCTTGCTGTGCGCCACGAGCAGGACGTCGTCGAGCGCGTGCTGTTCGAGGTAGTCGTCGACATGGGCAGCTGCGTCGACGACCGGCCTGCCGTTGTGCCGCAGCAGCTGGACCACATGCACCGGGTGCCCACGGTCGTGCAGGCTCGTGATGAGCGGCTGCATGAACTTCCACGACTCCCAGATGCCCGGGATCACCAGGATCGGGGCGCCCTCCCCCGTCTGGAAGGTGGCGGGGTCGGTTCGATTCGCGAAGCTGCGCAGTTGCCAGATCGCAACATAGGCGTAGTCCGCGACCCACCACGCGAGCTTGCGGAGAACGCCCGCCTCGCGCGGTGACGTCATTCGCCCGTGGCTGGAATCATGACCTTGATCGATCGCGGTTCGATCCACGCCTTGAACGCCGCGGCCTTGCCGAAACCGTCACCGTCGAGTTCGATCTCCTCCGGCCGCGTCAGCCGCGCGACGATGCTCGTGCCCGTCTCGTAGCTCAGGTCGCCGTCGTTCTTGTGCTCGCCGGCGAGCGCCTTTCCGGCCTTCGTGCGCCGGACGACCCCGTTGGTCCAGGCGACCTTCAGCCAGACGCGGATCCAACCGAGCAGTCCGCCCGGTCGCGTCATCATGAGGTCGAACAGGCCGTCGTCGACGACCGCGTCGGGCATCAGGAGGATGTTGGCGGGCAGCGAGCCGCAGTTGCCGATGATCAGGGTGTGCACCGTGGTGCGTCGCGCCGGACCGTCGTCGAGGCGGAAGCGGAGGTGAAGTTCGTGCGGATCCCGCAGCGACGCGGCGATCGCCTTGACGTAGGCGGCCCATCCGGCCTTCGCCTTCAGGTCTTCGTCGGTGTTGGCGATCATCTTCGCGTCGAGTCCGAGCCCGGCCATCACCACGAAGGCGTGCTCGTCGCGGGTTCCGTCTTCACGTTCGATCCGGATCATCCCGAGGTCGATGTCGCGAGTCTCCCCGGTGAAGGCGAGACGCACGCTGCCCGGCATGTCGTTGAGTGTCATCTTGAGGTTGCGGGCGAGCAGGTTGCCGGTGCCGGATGGAAGCAGCGCCACCGCCACATCGTGTCCGCGCACGGCCTCGAGCACGGCGCGCACGGTGCCGTCGCCGCCCGCCGCGACCACGAGGTCGACATTCCGGGCCAGCGCCTCGCGGGTGACCTCTTGGCCGACGTCGTCGACCGAGGTCTCGAGCCAGAGCGTCTCGCCCCAGCCGGCCGCCGCGGCCTCCGTGTCGACGGCCGCGCGCAGGGCGTCGAGGTCGACCTTGATCGGGTTGTAGATGACCGCTGCGGTCTTGGTAGTCGTGTTCGTCACGGCGCAATCGTACGGGCGACGGCCGATGATCGTCGGGCATGGTGCCGCGGAGCCGGATCGGTTATCGTGTCGGGTTTTCCGCTGTCAGACACCGTCAGACCGCCGCCGGAACCGCTTTCGGCTTCGGTGTTCCGGGGACCCAGCAGCGCACCGAGTCGCGGTAGCGGCGGTACTCGTCGCCGAACCGCTCCTCGAGGTCAGCCTCCTCGAGCGGCCTGATGGCGTAGTTCCACAGCAACGAGCCGAGCAGCGCGTACACGACCACGAGCCAGGACGACATGAGCAGGCCCACCGCTACGCCCTGGGCGATGCCGGAGACGGCCATCGGATTGCGGATGAACCGGTAGGGACCGGCGACGACGAGCCGGTTGGCCATGGCCGCGGGAAGCGGAGTGCCGTCGCCGAGCACCGACATCAAGAACGCCGCCCAGAAACCGAGCGCACTGGCGAGCGCCAGCAGCGTGGCTCCGGCGACGGCGATGCCGACGGGCCACGGCGTGGGCAGGGCGACCGCCCAGCGCTGCTCGAGAAACGCCACGACGAGCGGGACGACCACGAGGAAGAAGCCCCAGAAAACGACGATCTGCCCGAGGGAGGAGGCGAGGTGCGCCGCCGAGTTGCTGCGCGGCATGGCGGGGCGGAAGGCGAACGGCCCCGAGGCGAGCCACGCCGTCGGCACCCGTCCGACCAGCAGGAGGCAGAGGGCTGCGACGGAGCCGCCGGCCGCCGCGGCCATGGCGAGAACGCCCCACCCGGCCTCGGTCGTGACCGTCGCGTAGGCCGCGAGGCCCAGCGCCACGAGAATGGTCCAGCCCGTGGCGACCCACGCGGCCGCTCGGACCCCCGCGGCGGCGACGGCCGAGGCGACGACGAACAGCGGCACGTCGAACGTCGCGACGACAACGGGGTCGAGGCCGCCGAGCGTGGCCTCGCGCACAAAGGGCGACAGCGCCACCGCGATCCACCACGCGGCTCCGGCCAGGGCCTGCGCTGCGAAGTAGACGCGGCCCCAGTTCATGCCCGAACGATAGCACCGCGCGGCGGCCGGCTAGTGCCTGGCCAGAAGTCCGCGCCGGGCGAGCACCACGGCGATGACGGTCACCGCGACGAACGGCACGCCGCCGGCGATGAGCATGCCCGCGGGCGCGCCGAGGTGTTCGACGACGAATCCCATGGCAGGCCCGCCGATCGACTGGCCGCCGAGCAGCACGAGCACGTAGAGCGCCATCACGCGGCCGCGCACGCCCGTGTTCGACGACAGCTGCACGAGCGAGTTCGCCGCCGTGATGAACAGCAGCCAGGCCAGCCCGACCGCGACGAGCGCCACGGCGAGGGTCTCCTCGGTCGGCATGAGCCCGCTCGCGGTCTGCACGAGCGAGTAGCAGAGTGCGGTCACGACGATCGCGCGCAGGCTGAACCCGCGTCGCCGGGTCGACAGCAGCGCTCCTGCGAGCGCGCCGACCGCGACGACTGTGTTGAACAGGCCGTAGCCGGCGGCGCCGACTCCGAACTCGTCTTTCGCATACGCCGAGAGGATCACCGGCAGGTTCTGGCCGAACACGGCGAGGAAGCCCATGATGACGATCGTGTAGAGGATGGTCGGCTTCGACGAGACATAGCGGATGCCCGCCCGCAGCTGGCCGCGTGCGCGCGGCATCGAGGGGGTGCGGAACAGCTCGCTGGTGCGCAGTCGTCCGAGGCTGACGACGACGAAAGCGCAGGCGAGCGCGTTGATGGCGAACGACCAGCCGGCGCCGACGGCGACGAGCAGGGCGCCGCTGAGGGCCGGGCCGACGAGCGCGCCGAGTTGGAACGTCGACGAGTTGACGCTGATGGCGTTGCGCAGGTGGAAGGGGCCGACCATCTCGCCGGTGAACGACTGCCGGGCGGGGTTGTCGACGACGGTGACGAAGCCGAGCACGAGGGCGGCCAGGTAGATGTGCCACACCTCGACGGTCCCGGTGAGCACGAGGGCGGCGAGCGCAGCGCTGGTGAGCACGGCGACCGACTGGCAGAGCATGAGCAGCGTGCGCTTCGGGTAGCGGTCGACGATCACTCCCCCGACGAGGCCGAAGAGGAGCATGGGGGCGAACTGCAGCGCCACGGTGATGCCGACAGCCGTGACGCTGCCCGAGAGCTCGAGCACGAGCCAGTCCTGGGCGATGCGCTGCATCCACAGCGCGGTCATGGCGATCAGGTTGGAGACAGCGAAGATGCGGAAGTTGCGAACCTTGAGCGAGGCGAAGGTCTGCTTCCAGGGAGGCGGGGAGGTGAGCTGGGTGAGTGGTTCTGTCGGCGGGAAGCCGGCGCTTGTCGCGGTGGTCACGTATGTCCTGAATCGGTTGCGTATGCCGGAGAGTGGCGGCCCTTACGACGGTAGCCAGCGCGACACTGATCGGGATAGTCAATTGCGGGTATAACTGGTATTACGTTTTCGAATGAGAGGCCGCGATGTTCGACCCTGTGCTGCTGCAGACTTTCCTCGCCGTGGCCGAAACGCGCAGCTTCACCGGCGCTGCGGCGCAGCTCGGGCTCAGCCAACCGACCGTGAGCCAGCAGATCCGCAAGCTCGAGGTCGCCGCCGGGCGCCAGCTCGTCGCCCGCGACACCCGCGAGGTGCGCCTGACCGACAACGGCGACGCCATGGCCGGCTTCGCGCGCACGATCCTCGCCGCCCACGCCTCGGCTTCGAGCTACTTCAGCGGGTCGGCCACACGCGGCCGCCTACGGTTCGGGGCCGCCGACGACCTCGCCACGACACAGCTTCCGCGCATCCTCAGGCACTTCCGCCAGTCGTACCCGCACATCTCGCTCGAGCTCGTCGTCAACCAGAGCGGCGTTCTGCACCGGCGCCTCAAGGCCGGGCAGCTCGACCTCATCTTCATCAAGCAGTTTCCCGAGGCCACAGACCCCGCGTCGACCGACGTCGGCACCGTGGTGCGCACCGACGAGATGGTGTGGATGGCGCAGGAGAAGACCCTGCTCGAAGCGGACGAGCCGGTGCCGCTGGTCATGTACAAGTCGCCGAGCATCAGCCGGCGGCTCGCGATCGAGGCCCTCGAGGCCGGCGGCCGCACCTGGCGCATCGGCTGCAACACCCGCGAGGTCAACGGCGTGCTCGCGGCGGTGCGCGCCGGACTCGGGGTCGCGGTGTATCCGCACACGCTCATTCCCGACGACCTCGTCAAGGTGAGCAGGCGCTTCGACCTGCCCGACCTCGGCCAGGTGCGTTTCACCCTGCTGTCGAACCCGCTCGCACCCGCGGAACCGGTCGCCGCCCTGTCGGCGGCGATCATGCAACGGTCGCTGGTCTAACTCGAGGCCGCCGTCGCGTAACGCTCGGCCAGCCGGCCGAACGCCTCGGAGAGCTCGGGCGGCCCCACCACCTCGATCTCCGCGTCGAACCTGCCGAGCGATGCGGCGAGCGACGTCCACGACCATGACCCGGACTCGTAGCGGCACCGGTCGGGGCCGAGCTCTTCGACCGTTGCGTCGCCCGCGAACGGTGTCACAGCTGCGGCCGGCAGGTGCAGCACAACTGTGCCGACGCACGGCCACGCGTTCGCCCCGTCTGACCCCTTGAAGCGCGCCGAGACGAAGTCGCGCACGCTGCCGCCGGGCAGTTCGCGCGGCGCGAACCGGGGGCCGGTCGGGGTGCGCGGTGTGATCCGGTCGGCCCGGAAGACGCGCCAGTCGTGCTTCTCGAGGTCCCAGGCGACGAGATACCAGCGTCCATTGGAGGTCACGAGGTGGTGCGGCTCGGCGCGGCGGGGCGGGCGCGGGTCTGCCCCGTCGTCGGCCGACGGGCTCGCGTAGTCGAAACGGAGCACCTCGCGCGCGCTGACGGCCGTCGACAGCGCGATCAGCACCTCCGGTGTCGCCGGGTCGACGGATGCGCCCGGGCCGGCCGGGATGGTCGTGAACCGCAGGGCGTCGAGACGATGGCGCAGCCGGGAGGGCATGACCTGGCGCACCGTAGTGAGGGCGCGCAGCGCGGCCTCCTCGACGCCGGCGTTGGTCACGGCCGCGGCCTGCAGAGCGACCGTCAGGGCGACGACCTGGTCGTCGTCGAACAACAATGGGGGAAGCTCGGCTCCCGCGTCGAGGCGGTATCCGCCGTCGGGGCCCATCGTGGCGCTGATGCTGTAGCCCATCTCCCGGAGCCGGTCGACGTCGCGACGCACGGTGCGGTGGCTGATCTCGAGCCTCTCGGCCAGCAGCGAGCCCGGCCAGTCGCGGCGGGTCTGCAGCAGCGACAGCAGGCTGAGCAGTCGCGAGGTGGTCGTGGTCATCCACCGACAATACTTCGAGTCTAGGACCGAAGCTGACCTAGACGCCCGTCAGTCTTGTTCTGTCGGGAAAAGCCCCGACGACGTTCTCACGAGGAGTAGACATGAGCATCACCACCACCACCCACCTGAACTTCCGCGGCGACGCCCGTGCCGCGCTGGAGTTCTACCAGTCGGTCTTCGGCGGCGAGGTCACCATCGCGACCTACGGCGATTTCGGCATGCCCGCCGGCGTCCCCGGCGCCGATAACATCGTCTTCGGCCAGGTGGAGACGGCCGAGGGCTTCCGGGTCATGGCCTATGACATTCCGGGGCAGTCGGGCGGCTCGGCGGCCTCCGCCGGTTCGACGCGTCGCGAGAACGGGACCACCCTCACCGACCAGCCGTTCTTCGTCTCCGTGCGCGGCGAGACCCTCCACGAGGTGGAGGGGTACTGGGCCGGCCTCTCGGTCGGCGCATCCATCGTCGAACCCCTCGCGGCATCCGCGTGGAGCCCGGGCTTCGGCATGCTCACCGACAGCTTCGGCGTGACCTGGATCCTCGACGTCGCGGCCGCCTACAGCGCGGACTAGCTCCTACTCGGCAGCCGCGGCGCCTCGCAGGATCTCGACCTGCCGGGCGACGCGGTTCGCCCGGGTGGCCGGGTTCGGGGCGGTGATGACGGTGTGCAGCACCGCGTACCGCTCGCTGCCGGTCAGTGCCGCGAAGGCCTCGGCGGCCCGTGGCATCCGCTCGAGCGCCGCGGCCAGGTCGTCGGGGACAACCACGGACGCCTGGCCCGCATAGGCGCGCTCCCAACGCCCGTCGGCCTTGGCCTTCTCGATCTCGGCGTGGCCGCGCGGACGCATGCGCGACTGCTCGATCAGCTCGGCCACGAGCCCGAGGTTGCGGCCCGACCAGAGCGACCGGGGCCGGCGCGGGGTGAACCGCTGCAGGAACGTGGTGGCGTCGGCGCCTTTGCGCTGCCCGTCGATCCAGCCGCTGCAGAGGGCCTCCTCCAGCGCCTCCGCGTAGCTGAGGGAGGTGGGCGAGACGGTGCCTTTCTTCGCGAGAAGAACGAAGCCGCCGTCGGAGCTCTCTTCGTTCGCGTCGAGCCACGCCCGCCACGCCGCCCGGTCGGCGACGACCAGATGGTCGGGAAGCGCGGACACTGCGGATGGCTCGGAGGTCATGGGTTCAGCGTAGGGCGACCCACCGTCGCTACCGGAGCGACCGCAGCTCGGCCAGGGCGGCGTCGTAGTCGACGAGACACAACGCCGCGCCGTGGCGCTCCACCTCGTGGAGCACTCCGTGATCGAACGCCGCCGCGCCCCTGCCCGCCGTGTCGCGCAGATGCCGTTGCATCATCACGCTGTCGCGGTGCTCGCCCAGGAGGTCGTGCACCGCCTCCGCCGCGCCGGCGAGCTTGCGGGTCTTCTTTCCGAACACCGCCGCGTCGCCCTGGCTGACCGCCTCGGCAGCGTAGCGCAGCCGCTTCGCCGCCTTGCGGACCTCGTGCAGCAGCGGGAGGCGGTCGTCGTCGGAGTCGGCGCGGTTCGCGGCCTTCGCCCGCTTCAGCACGCGGCGCAGGTCCTTGCGCAGAGCGGGCGGGACGGCGTCTGAGATCGGCTCCATCGAACCCGAGGCGATTGCGGGGCGGGCCACGAACCCGTCGAGTTCGTCGAGCAGCCCCAGCCAGCCGTCGCCCGAGAGCACGGAGACCGCGCGCCCGTGGGCGGCCCGGTACTGCTCGGTCAGCGGCCCGCGCAGCCGCTCGTCCAGCCCGTCGGACAGCGGCTCGTAGTCGTCGAGCAGGGTGCGCGCCCTGTCGCGCATCACCTCAGCGTCGCGAGCCTCGCCGAGCGCGGTGCCGACCTCCTGCAGCCGGTCGCGCAGCGGATCGGTGACCTCCCGGTCGAAGACCGTGCGGTAGGTGGCGAACAGGCTGCGCAGGCGTCGGATGCGTGTGCGCAGCTGGTGCACGGAGTCGTGCTCGTCCGCCCTGACCAGCGGGTCGATGCGCACGAGGTCGTCGACCAGCCCCGCGACTGCCGCGAGCAGCACCGCCTGGGCGGGGGAAGACTTGTCGAGCTCGACCGGCTCGCTATCGGACCGTCCGCCGTCGAGCTCGGTCCGGCCGAGCGCCGACGCGAGCTTCGACTTGCTCGCCGCGGGCGTCGCCCCGGCCGCGAGGAGCTTCTCCTCGACCGCGTCGAGCAGCTCGGTGCGCTCCCGCTCCGAATCGGGAGCGCCGGCGAGCAGCTCGACCTCCCACTCGCGCCACAGCCGCAGCACGCCCGTCGTCGCGTCGGTGGCGGAGACGGTGTCGTCGGCCAACTCGAGCAGCGGCTCCCCCGCTTCGGTGAACAGGTGGGTGAGGGTGCGGTGGGTGCGCAGCGTCGCGATCACGCCGAGCTCCCTCCCCCGCACGCGTGACCGGACACGATCGACGACCTCGGAGGGCGGAGCGTCGGCGTCGGAGACCGGCCAGTGCAGCTCGGTGCGCCCCTCGTCTGCCGGGACCTTGATGTGCCAGCCCTCGTCGCTGCCGCCGCGCCTCCGGCGAAGCACGATGCGGTGGGTGGCGAGATCGCCGCCTTCGGTGTCGAAGTACTGCGCCTCGAGCTCCGCCTCCCCGGCCTGCTCGACCCGCGCTATCTCGCTCAGGTCGGGCACGGCCGCCTTCTCGTCGACGTCGTACTTACGCTCGATCTCGGTCTGCGTGGTCATCGTCATGCAGTCCGTTCTACCCCCTGCGGGTGGGCGATGCCTACAGGCGCCGTAAAAGCGACCGCTCGAACACTCGACATGTTGACGGTGTCTACATATACTGGTGCGCACGCCGATCGAAGAGGACCGCATGGCCACCACCGAGGAGACCCCCGCCGAGGCATCCGTCGCCCACCAGCCGCCGCCCGGCGGTTCGCGCACGTTCGCCCAAGTACTCGTGAACACCGCCGTCGCGAACGTGACGACGAGCTTTCTCTGGTTCGCCCTGACCTTCTGGGTGTATCTGGAGACACGTTCGGTGCTCGCGACCGGCGTCATCGGCGGCGCCTACATGCTGCTGGTCGCCGTGTGCTCGATGGCGTTCGGCACCATCGTCGACCGGCACCGAAAGCACCTCGTGATGGTCTTCGCCGGGGCCGTCACGCTGGTCGCCTTCAGCATCAGCCTCGGGCTGTACGAGCTGTTTCCCGAGTCGACGCTGCTCGACATCAGCGGACCGATGTTCTGGCTGTTCAGCGGCGTCATCCTCTTCGGAGCCGTCATCGAGAACATGCGCAACATCGCGCTGTCCACCACGGTGACCCTGCTCATCCCGGTCGACAGGCACGCGAACGCGAATGGGCTGGTCGGCACCGTGCAGGGGCTGGCCTTCATGGTGACCAGCGTTTTCAGCGGTCTGGCCATCGGCTTCCTCGGCATGGGCTGGACGCTCGTGATCGCCATCGCCCTCTCAGCGGCGGCGCTCGCCCACCTTCTGTTCCTGCGGATCCCCGAGGAGAAGCCCCAGCATGACGGCGAGCGGCGCCCGCTGGTCGACCTGCGCGGCAGCATCACCGCGGTGCGTGCAGCCACCGGCCTCTTCGCGCTGATCATCTTCTCGACGTTCAACAACCTGATCGGCGGCGTGTACATGGCGCTGATGGACCCGTACGGGCTCGAGCTGTTCCCCGTGGAGTGGTGGGGCATCGTGCTGGGCGTCACCTCGACCGGCTTCATCATCGGCGGGCTCCTGGTAGCGAAGTTCGGCCTCGGGAAAAACCCGATCCGCACCATGCTGCTGCTCGTCGTGGCCATGGGCGTGCTCGGCGCCCTCTTCACTATCCGCGACTGGTGGTGGCTCTACGCGGGCGGCATTTGGATCTACATGATGCTGATCCCGGCAGTCGAGGCCTCGGAGCAGACCGTCATTCAGAAGGTTGTGCCGTTTCGCACCCAGGGCCGCGTGTTCGGCTTCGCCGCGGCGTTCGAGTCGGCGGCGGCGCCCGTCACCGCGTTCCTCATCGCCCCGATCGCCGAGTTCCTGATCATCCCCTACATGGAGTCCGACGCCGGGCGGTCGAGCTTCGGATGGCTGCTGGGAGAGGGTGAAGCCCGCGGCATCGCGCTGGTGTTCCTCGTCGCCGGCATCGTCATGGTGCTCGCCGCAGTCGGCGCGTTCTTCACCCGCTCGTACCGCCGCATCTCGGCGCAGTACCTCGAGGCGGACGAGCCGGTCGAGGATGCGGCGAGCGCGGAGGCGGCGGACGATGCGCGTGAGGAAGAGCCCGAGCCCAGCCGGCCCGCCGAACCCCTGCCACGCCAGTAGTCGCGGGTCAGCTGGGTGCGCCGACGAGGGCGTTCTCGGCGGCCGCTACGATGACGTCGGCGACGACGCGGGGCTGCGTCACGTACACGGCATGGCTTGCAGCGACGGTCGTGACCGTCGCGCCGGCACGCGCCGCCATGTGCTGCAGCATCGCCTGGTCGAACGCCTGGTCGTCGGTGCCGATGACCGCCCAGCTCGGCTTGTCACGCCAGGCGGCGTGGGTGACGCGGGCTCCGAACACCGACATGTTGATGGGCACCTGCGCGTCACGGAGGAACGCCGCGTCGGCGTCGTCGGCGTCCGCCGCGAATCCCGCCGTGAAGGTGTCGCGGTTCAGGAAGCCGTAGCCGTCGGCGCCGACGTCGATGACGAAGTTGGGCGTCGGGGCGAAACCCTCGTACTGCTGCGCGGTGGTCTCGCCTGAGTCCGGCGCCAAGGCCGCCACATAGACGAGGCCTGCCACGTTTCCGTGGACTCCCGCCTCGGTGATGACCGTGCCGCCCCAGGAGTGACCGACGAGGATCGTCGGGCCGTCCTGCTGGTCGAGCACCCGCGTGGTGGCCGCCACGTCGTCGTCGAACGAGGTGAGCGGGTTCTGCACGACGGTCACGCGGTAGCCGCGGGCCGTCAGATCGTCGTACACGCCGCGCCAGCCCGAGCCGTCGGCGAACGCTCCGTGCACGAGCACGATGTTCTTGATTGCCTGTTCCGTGGTGTTCATGATGCCCCTTCGTTCAGATCCCGGCGTGTTCCGGTTGCAATGTGCAACATATTGCATACCGAGTTATATTCCAAGGGGCTGTCGATGATTTGCGCGACCACCGAACGTGGACGCAATATATTGCATGCCCATCCCCATCGGTTCCACCGGTCTCGACCGCTCGCTCCTCCGCAACGATGTCTACAATCGCCTGCGAGACGCGATCGTCGACGGCACCTTCGCGCCCGGCGAGCAGCTCAAAGACGGCGAGCTGGCCGACTGGCTCGGAGTGAGCCGCACCCCGATCCGCGAGGCCCTCCTGCGCCTCGGCACGAGCGGGCTGGTCGTAGCGGTCCCGGGGCGATCGACCACCGTCACAGCGATCGACGCAGACGCGGTTCGTGACGCGAGGGACGTCATCGCCTCGATGCACTCACTGGCCGTGCGCCAGATGGCCGGAAAGCTCAGCGCTGACGATTTGGCGCGGATGAGCGACGCGAATCGCCGGTTCGCCGCGGCGGTCACGGCGGCGGACGTGGATGCCGCCCTCGACGCCGACGAGGAACTCCACAGGATCCCGGTCGTCGCGCTCGGCAACCACGCGCTCGGGTCGGTGATCGACCACTTCGACCCCTTGGTGCGCCGAGCGGAACGGCTGCGGTTCAGTCACGACGGCCGCACGTCAGTAGACCTTCACGAACAGCTGATCGCATCGCTGACGGCCGGGGACGCGGAAGCAGCCGCAGCCGTCGCCTTCGACATCTGGCACAGCCTCCCGACCGACGACGGCGCCGATCCGGGGCATTGAGCTACATCCGTTCGAGTCGCAGAATGGGCGCATGTCCGACGCACACGTGATCAAGCCGCTCACCCTCGAGACCTTTCCCGCGTGGCTGGCGCTCGCGCAGAAGCACAACGGAGTCTGGGGCGGTTGCTACTGCTCGTACTTCCACAACGACACCGCGGAGACGGCGAAGGACGACTACGACCGGCCCACATTCAAACAGCGGCTCGTACACGAGGGAATCGCTCACGCCGCACTCGTCTTCGAGGGCGACGCCGCCATCGCATGGTGCCAGTACGGCAGCCCGGAGGAGCTTCCGAACATCTACCACCGCAAGCAGTACGACGCCGGCGAGGCCAACCCCGCGCCGTGGCGGATCACGTGCTTCTTCGTCGACCGCGACCACCGCCGCTCCGGTGTCGCCTACGAGGCCCTCGGCGGCGCGCTGTCGCTCATCGCCGAGGCGGGCGGGGGCGAGGTCGTGTCGTTTCCGAACGAGCTGGTGCCGGGCAAGAAGACCTCGTCGTCGTTCCTGCACAACGGGACCAGGGCGATGTTCGAGCAGGCGGGATTCACGTTCGAGCGTCACATCGGCAAGAGCAAGACGGTGATGCGCAAGACGGTCGCGAGCAGCGAACGCACGTCGTCGGCGTAGCAGTTCGGGACGGCGGGGACCACGGCCGGGACCTTCGGCACTGTCGAGCGCCCGTGATTGCTGGTGCTATGGATGCTGGCCCCGCAGCCCGCTGCCACCGACGACGAAGGACCCGATGCACATCGCCCTACCTGCTCTCCACACCGTGTGCGAATGAGGTTCGTCTCGCATGCGGAGTGGGACCTCCTGAAGCGGCACACGGCCGCGCATCTGCACGACCACGCCACCGCACACCGCGACTCCGCGAATCCCCCGTCGGCCTCGGCCGGGAAGACGCCGCCCGAGGAAGTCACCGAGCCCCAGTACTTCAGCGGCAACTTTCCGGGCCAGACCGGGGAATGACCATCGCCGGGCCCGCGAGGTTCAGGAGCAGGTCCCGCACCCCGGCCGCCCCCTCCGAACCCACGGGTTCCGCCGCGGCCGGATACGGCAGAACCACGAGCGTCGCGACCATCGCGGAGTCGATGAGATCGCGCACGATCCCGTGCCTGGCCACCCGGGCGCTCACGACCAGGAGGGGGCGGCCGAGTCGTACCCGGTCCGTCGCCTCTGCGAACACTCGGCTCGCGGACGGCAACACGAGGGTCAGACGTTCGGCGGCCGATTCCGCCGCATCGGCCGCAATCTCGACGGCCCGACGCCCGGTGGGCGAGTCGTCCACCCCGACGACCACTCCCTTCCGCGAGGTCAGGGGGACGCTGGGGATCACGGCGACGGGAATGTCGAGCACCGACGGCAGGTCGAGGTACCTCGACCCGATCGCCCTGCCCTGGATGAACCCGGTCTTGTGGGTTCCGATGACGAGCAGGTCGGCCTCCCGCGAGGCCTCGGCGAGGCCCGCGAACGACTCCCCCAGTCTCAGTTCCGTGAGGATGTCGAGAGCCGGATAGACCGCACGCAGCGTTCGGATGCCGGTCCGGAGCGGGTCTGCGCTCGCGTCGTCGCCGACGCTCCCGGATTCGTGCTGCGACGACACGTGGAGCAGGGTCAACGTCGACCGAGTCGCCACCGCGCGGGCGCCGGCCCAGATCAGAGCCGACCGAGCCGGGGTGGAGCCGTCGACTCCTACAACGATGCTGCCTCGCATGCGCGTCCTCACTGGTTGCATTCCAGCATCCGCCGGCAGCGTGGGCGCCGATAGGGCCGTTGTACCCTTCCCGCATCACGGTCCGTCGCGCGGCAGGAGTACACTCGCGCCAGTGGGGACCTGAAGGCCGAGCAGCCATATACGAGATTTCTCGAGGCGGGAGCTGCAGTGACCGATCCGCAGGCGTTCTCCTTTCCCGACGTCCCCCGAGGCGCGCTCGACCGGGCCCTCGACGACCTCGTGCAGCGCGCGAAGGGCGTCCTCGCCACTCAGGGCCGGCTCCGCGCTCTCCTCCGCGCCAATCAGGCCGTCGTCGAGCATCGCGACCTGCCCGTGGTGCTGCGCCGCATCGTCGAAGCGGCGGTCGAGCTCGTGGGCGCGGAGTACGGCGCGCTCGGCGTGATCTCCCCGCAGGGCGGGCTCGAGCAGTTCATCACCGTCGGCATGTCCGACGAACTCGTCGCGCACATCGGCCACCTTCCCGAGGGCCGCGGCCTGCTCGGCGCGCTCATCGACGACCCGCACACCATCCGCCTACCCCGGCTCGCTGACGACCCCCGCTCGATCGGCTTCCCGGCGGGGCATCCGTCGATGTCCAGCTTCCTCGGGGTTCCGATCACGGTACGCGGCATCGTCTACGGCAATATCTATCTGAGCAATCAGGCTGCCGGGGAGTTCAGCGACGACGACGAGCAACTCGTCACCGCGCTCGCGGCCACGGCGGGCATCGCCATCGAGAACGCCCGGTTGTTCGCCGAGACGCACCGCCGACAGGCATGGTCAGCGGCATCGGCCGAAGTCACCGCGACGCTGTTGTCGTCCGAGAACAGCGATTCGATTTCGACCATCGTCACGCGAGTACTCGGCCTCGCCGAGGCGGACCTGGCGTGGATGCTTCTTCCGACCGGCACCCCGGCCGAGTACACGATAGAACGCGCTCGCGGAGTCGACGCCGACGCCGTCGAGGGCACCGTTCTCGCCGCCCTCGAGAGCGAGCTGGGCGGCATGCTCGAGGCGCACCATCCGCAACTCATCGACGACGCCGGCACCGGCGCGATCGCACTCGACGACGGGCGTCGGATCGGGCCGATGATGGTGGTGCCGCTGGCCGGGCCGGCGATTGCGCAGGGCGTGCTGCTCGTGGGACGGCTCGCCGGCTCCGGGCGTTTCTCGACCGCGGATCTCGAGATGGCGGCCGACTTCGCCGGACAGGCGAGCATCGCCGTCAGCCTCGGTGCCGCCCGCGCGGACCGTCAGCGCATGGAACTGCTCGAAGACCGCAGCCGCATCGCCCGCGATCTCCACGACCACGTCATCCAGCAGCTGTTCGCCACGGGGCTCGATCTGAACCGTGTCGCCGCAATGAGCGGATCCGTCGGCGTCGCCTCCGACATCATGGCCGCCGTCGGCAACATCGACGCGAGCATCGCGCAGATCAGGACGGCCATCTTCGCGCTGAGCGTGCGGGACGACGACCCCCGGGATTCGATGCGCCACCAGCTGATCGATCTCGTCAACGACGTGTCGACCGGTCTCGGCTCGACGCCCGCGGTCAGCTTCGCCGGCCCGGTCGATCTCATGGTGACCGACGACCTCGCCGCCGACATCATCGCCGTGACGAGGGAGGGGCTGTCCAACATCGTCAAACACGCCTCCGCCCGGTATACCACCGTCGCTCTCGCGGTAGTCGACGACGGCGTCCGTCTGGTCATCAGCGACGACGGCACCGGCCTCACCGGCACCGCCAGACGCAGCGGCCTGGCCAATCTCGAAGCGCGTGCCCTGCGCCGCGGCGGCGAGCTGCGGGTCGATTCGGGGGCCGACGGCACCACACTCACTTGGCTTGCGCCGTTCGAATCCTCCGTCGCTGAACCCGTGCGCCGATGATCCGCGTGTTCCTGGTCGACGACCACGAGATGGTGCGGCGCGGGATCGCCGGGCTGTTCGAATCGGAGTCCGACATCACCGTGGTCGGAGAGGCGGCCACCGTCGCACAGGCGGTCGCGCGTATCCCGACGATGATGCCGGATGTCACGATCCTCGATGTCCGGCTGCCGGACGGCAGCGGCGTCGACGTGTGCCGCGAGATCCGGGCAGCGCATCCCGAGATCCGCTGCATCATGCTGACCTCGTTCGACGACGACGCCGCCATCTACGCGGCCGTTCTGGCCGGGGCCGCCGGCTACCTCATGAAGGACGTCCTCGGGGGCTCGCTCATCGACGCGGTGCGGGATGTCTCGGCGGGACGTTCCCTCATGGACCCGACGCTGACCAAGCGTGTGCTCGAACGCATGCAGACCGGATCTCGCGGAGATCCCAGGATCGAGTCGCTGAGCCCGCGGGAGCGGGAGATCCTCGCCCTGGTGGGCGAGGGACTCACCAATCGTGAGATCGGCGAGCGTATCTCCCTCTCCGAGAAGACGGTCAAGAACTATGTGTCCTCCATGCTGAGCAAGCTCGGGCTGCAACGCCGCACCCAGGCGGCTGTGTTGCACGCCACCTCCGAGTGACGCTGTCGGTCTAGGCGAGCCAGCGCTGCGAGCGCACGAGCGTGAGCGACTTCCACTGCTTCCCGAAGCCCCACGTGTCTCCGGCCGCGAGGGTCGCGATCACGATGAGGGCGAGCGCGTAGATGATGTGGTAGTCGACGAGGGGGTTTGTCGACGCGAGGTTCGCGGCGAACGGCCACTCGGCCAGGTACATGAACACCATGATGAGCGATCCCGCCACCGCACTGACGTAGAGACCGATGCCGAGCATGACCGCTACGCCGACGCCGAGCATCCCGAGCATAAAGAAGAAATCGGTCGCCGGGCTGGCGATGCCCGCGAAGAATTCCTTGAGGGGACCGGTGACCGCGTCGCTCTTCAGGAAGCCCTGGCTCGGGGTTCCGCCATTGATCCATGCGCGCTCGGCCGGGGTCGAGAACCCCAGGCCGAATGTCTTGTCGAGGAATGCCCAGAGGAAGATGAAGCCGGTGGCGAGCCGCAGCACGGCCAAGGCGATTCGCCCACCGCGTTTCGGGGCGAAGTCGACGCTGGCCGCGTTCGACGTGTCGAGGGTGGGCGACGTGAGTGTTGTTGCCATGAGTCGGAGCCATTCTGATCAGCCGACATGGTGACGAGTCGGCGTGCCGAGGTGGCAGTGAGGCCACTCTGACCGCTCCCACGCACGCTCGTTAGTGCCGAAGGTCCCGAGGCGATCGGCGCCGCCCGGTCGAACCCTCACCCCTTGATCGCGCCGCCGAGCCCCGCGCTGCGCAGGAACAGGCGCTGGAACACGACGAAGAGGGCGATGGGGATGACGGTCGAGATGGCGAGCGCCGCGAGGTACACGTCGAGCTCGATGGTCTGCTGCAGGGCCGGCAGCCGCACCGAGAGCGGCTGGATGGCCGGGAGGGTGAGCACCAGCATCGGCCAGAGGTAGTCCTTCCACGCGGCGATGATCGCGAAGACGGATACGACACCGAGGATCGGCCGCGACATCGGCAGCACGATCGACCAGAACAGCCGCAACGAGCCAGCCCCGTCCATGCGGGCCGCCTCGAAGATCTCGCCCGGCAGGTTGTCGAAGAACCGTTTGACGAGAACGACGTTGAAGGCGGATGCCCCGGCCGGAAGCCAGACGGCCCAGTAGGTGTTGAGCAGCGAGGTGCCGATCAGCGGCGGGTTCAGAATCGTCAGATACAGCGGCACGAGCAGCACGACCGCCGGGACGAAGAGCGTCGCGAGCACGAGCCCGTAGACGACCCTGCCGTAACGCGGGCGGAGCACACTGAGCGCGAATCCCCCGGTGGTCGCCACGATGAGCTGCACCGCCCAGGCGCCCGCCGCCACGATGACGGTGTTCATGAACTGCACGTCGATGTGGATGGTGGTCCACGCCGTCACGAGGTTCTGCCAGTCGACGCCGTTGGGGAAGAGCGCCATGGGCGTGCGCAGAGTGTCCTGCGTGGGGGTGATCGACGCCTTGAGCAGCCAGAGGAGCGGGCCCAGCCCGGCCACGACCAGCAGCACGAGCAGTGTCGCGTGGATGGCGCGGGTGGTGCGACGGATCGACGGCCGCCGCCAGTCGGCGAGCGAGACGATGCCGCGGTCGGTGGCCGGACCCGCACCGCCGCCCCGGCGACGCCGGCCGTCGCGGAGGGAGCGCCCGGGGTCACCGCCCGGCGCGCCGTCCTCCGTCGTCTCGCCGGGGGGCGCGAGGGGTGCGCCGGGGATGTCGACCGTGGTGGTCATTCGGAGCTCCATGATCTCGTGAGCCGGAAGTAGAGGAGTGAGAACCCGGCGAGGAACACGGCGAGCAGCACGCTCAAGGCCGTGGCCGCGCCGTAGTTGCCGCCGAGGGAGTTCTGGAAGGCGTAACGGTAGATGAGCAGCAGCACCGTCGTCGTGGAGTTCGCCGGACCTCCGTTGGTGAACAGGAACGGCTCGAGGAATACCTGCGCCGTGCCGATGATCTGCAGGATGAACGTGATGAGCAGCACCGGCCGCAGCTGGGGCAGCGTGACGTGGCGCACCTTCTTCCAGATGCCCGCGCCGTCGATCTCGGCCGCGTCGTACAGGTCGGGGTTCACGGCGGTGAGGGCGGCGAGGTAGATGATGATCGTGCCGCCGGCCCCCGCCCAGGTTGCCTCGAGCACGAGCGAGGGCATGGCGCTCGCGGCGCTCTGCAGCCACGGTTGCGGCGGGATTCCCACCCAGGAGAGCACGGTGTTGAACGGTCCCGTCGGGTCGGCGTTGTAGAACACCTTCCACAGCAGCACCGCGACGACGGGCGGCACGACGACGGGCAGGTACGCGAGCGCGCTGTACAGGCCCCGCATCCGCTTCACCTCGCTCATGAGCACGGCGACGACCAGGGGTACCGGGTACCCGAAGAGCAGCGCGAGCAGCGCGAAGTACACGGTGTTGAGCACGGCCTGCCCGAGCTGCGGGTCGGACAGCACACGCACGTAGTTGTCGAGCCCGACGAAGGCGGCCGGGCTCACGAGGTTGGTCTTCTGCAGGCTCATCACGACCGCTTCGACGATGGGCTTCCAGGAGAAGACGCCGAAGATGACGAGCAGCGGCAGCATGAACAGCAGGGTGGAGAGGCCGCCCCGCCGCACCCACGAGACGGGCGAGCGTCTCGTGGGTGCGGCGGGGCGCTGGAGGGTCGACATCAGCCGGCGTCGACCAATGCCTGCACGTCGGCGTCGGCGCGGGCGAGCAGCGCGTCGATGTCTGCGTTCTCGTCGGTGAGCACCGCCTGCACGACGCTGTCGAGCGCCGCGTAGAGCTCCTGCGTCTTCGCCGCCGGCTCGCCGACGATGGTGCGGCCCTCGTTGCCCTCGGCGAAGTACGACACCTGGTCCTGGGGCACGTTGACGTAGTCGGCGATCCACTCTCGCGAGGCGTCGAACGTCTCCTGGTCGAGGATCGGGAGGGCGGGGGTGCCCACCGCCTGGTCCTGCTCGGCGAGGATCTTCGCGTCTGCGACCGCGGCCTCCTCGTCGACGAGCTTCGCCACGTCGTAGAAGTCGATCCACTTCACCGCGGCGTCCTTCTGCTCGTCGGTCGCCTTGGCGCTCACGACGTTCAGGGTGCCGCCGCCGAGGATCGCCGCGTCGGGCGAGTCGCTGATCGGGATGGCGGTGAGTCCGTAGATCGCCGGGTCGAGGTTGTTCTCACGGGTGAGCGAGGTGAAGATGTCGGAGCCCGACGTGTACATGCCGATCTGGCCCGCGGCGAAGGCCTGGTTGATCGTTCCCCAGTCGTACAGGAAGTTCGAGCCCATCGAGTTGTCGGTCCAGCGCAGCTCCTTGAGGAACTCGAGCGACTCCCGGGTTCCCTCGTTGTCGAGGGTCACCGTGACATCCTCGCCCTGGCCCTCCTGCATCCGGCCTCCGCGCGACACCGTCGCGGCGGTGGTCTGCCAGCCGCCGGTGTTGCTCTGGGTCATCTGCATGTACCCGGCCTGGCCGGTCTTCTCAGCGATGGCCTTGGCGGCCGAGCGCACCTCGTCCCACGTCGTCGGCGGAGCGTCGGGGTCGAGACCCGCGTCCTCGAACAGCTGCCGGTTGTAGTGCAGGCCGATCGCGTACGCCTCTCGCGGGATGCCGAAGACGTTGCCCGCGTCATCCTGCGCCGTCTCGAGCACGCTCGGGTTGAACTGGTCGAAGTACGGCAGCGCCTCGACCTGGCTCGTGATGTCGGCCAGCTGGCCGTTGGCGATGAGGGTGCGGCCGTCGGTCAGCGGAATGCGGAAGACGTCGGGCAGCGTGCCTCCGGCGAGCTGCGCCGTGAACGTCGTCGCCTTCCACTCGTACTCCACCGGCTCGACGTCGATGGCGGGGTTCTCCTCCTCGAACTCGGCCACGCGGGCGTCGAACGCGTCGAACGCCGCCTGCTCCGTTCCGGGGATGAGCGAAGCGACCGAGATCTTCACTTTGCCGTCGTCGCTCGCGGTGTCTGCCGTGCAGGCGCTGAGCAGCCCTGCGGACATTAGGCCGACCGCGACGATCGCGACGGTCTTGCTGGGTGACTTCATTGTCGTTGCCTTTCTCTGGTGTGAGGGATGATGCGGGGTTAGACCGGTCGCAGCCACGCGGTGGTGTCTCCGGGCAGGAGACCGTCGACGAGGGCCGAGCTGGTGAGGACGACCGCGCTGTGCGCGGGAAGCGGCACCGGGTCGGCACCGAGATTGGTGGCGCAGAGGATGTCGCCGCGGGAGAACACGAGCACTCCCGGCTCGCTGTCGAGCCAGCGCAGCTCGCCGTCACCGAGGTCGGGGTCGTCGCGCCGGATGCGGAGCGCCGAGCGGTACAGCGACAGCATCGATGCCGGGTCGCGCTCCTGGGTCTCGACCGTGTACCCGCTCCAGTCGAGCGGCTGGGGCAGCCACGAGCCGCCCGTGCCGAAGCCGAACGGCCGCCGATCGCCCGACCACGGGAGGGGCACGCGGCAGCCCTCACGGCCCGGGTCGACGCCGGCGGAACGGAAGTGCATGGGGTCGGTGCGCAGCTGCGCCGGGAGGTCCTCGACCTCGGGCAGGCCGAGCTCGTCGCCCTGGTAGATGTAGAGCGAGCCGGGGAGCGCCGCGCTGAGCAGGGCGGCGGCGCGCGCCCGGCGTGTGCCGAGAGCGACGTCCGTCGGGATGTCGAACCGCTTCGTGGCGAACGAGAACGCGCTGTCCTCCCGGCCGTAGCGGCTGACCGGTCGCGTGACGTCGTGGTTCGATAAGACCCAGGTGGATGGCGCGCCGACCGGAGCGTGCGCCGCGAGCATCGTGGTGATCGACGACCGCAGCTCGCCGGCATCCCACGCCCGGCTCATGAAGTCGAAGTTGAAGGCCGTGTGCATCTCGTCGGGCCGCAGGTACATCGCGAAGCGCTCTGTGTCGGGCAGCCAGATCTCGCCCACCAGCACCCGGGTGCCGTCGTACTCGTCGGCGATGGCGCGCCAGCTGCGGTAGATGTCGTGCAGCTCGTCGCGGTCGGTGTTCGGATGACCGCCGGGCGCGGGGTTCTCGGGCACCTCCGGCAGTGCCGGGTCTTTGACCAGCAGGGCGGCAGAGTCGATGCGCACGCCGGCGACGCCCCGGTCGAACCAGAAGCGGAGGATGTCCTCGTGCTCGCGGCGGATCTCGGGGTTGCCCCAGTTGAGGTCGGGCTGCTCGGGCGAGAACAGGTGCAGGTACCACTCGCCGGGAGTGCCGTCGGGATTCGTCGTTCGCGTCCAGGTGGTGCCGCCGAAGTTCGACACCCAGTCTGTCGGTGGCAGCTCGCCGTCGGCGCCGCGCCCGGGCCGGAACCAGAAGCGGTCGCGCTCTGGCGAACCGGGTGCGCTGTCGATGGCCGCACGGAACCAGGGATGCTCGTTCGAGACGTGGTTGGGGACGATGTCGACGATGGTGCGGATGCCGCGGGCAAGGGCCGCGGCGATGAGCGACTCGGCCTCGGCGAGGTCTCCGAAGGCGGGGTTGATGGCGCGGTAGTCGCTCACGTCGTAGCCGCCGTCGGCGAGCGGGGACGGATACCACGGGGTGAACCAGAGCGCGTCGACGCCGAGGTCGCGCAGGTAGTCCAGTCGGGAGCGCACGCCGGCCAGGTCTCCGGTGCCGTCACCGTCGCCGTCGGCGAAGCTGCGCACGTACACCTCGTAGATGACGGCGTCGCGCCACCAGTCGATGTCGTCTGAGTCGCGGTCGTTCGGCTCGGGAGCGACGAGCGGGCTCAGGCTCGTCGGTTCGCCGTGCGGCGCCGTAGCCGTATTCGTTTTCACTCGTCCTCGCTCACATGCCGTCGTCGACGGCAGCGCAGCGACGATGCCGTGAGAGGAATGTAGCTTTAACGACGACCAGTGCGCAAGAACTCGACAAAGAGTAAGAAAATTACTCGATCTTGCGTGGCATTGCGGTCACTTGCGCCGGGCGGTCGAGCCGCGCACGACGAGCTCGGGCTCGAAGAAGTACTCGTCGGGCTCGGAGTCGACGCCCTCGATCTGCGCGAGCAGCAGGTCGACGACCATGCGCCCCATGAGCTCGATCGGCTGGCGCACGGTGGTCAGCGGCGGGTCGGTGCTCGTCATGAGCGACGAGTCGTCGAAGCCGATGATCGAGACGTCGGCCGGCACCGAGAGTCCGGCCCGCTTGACCGCGCGGATGGCACCCAGCGCGAGCGGGTCGGAGGCGCAGACGATCGCAGTCACGCCGGCACCCAGCAGCCGGGTGGCCCCGGCCTGGCCCGCCTCGAGCGAGTACTGCGAGTGCGCGACGAGCTCGGGCGGCAGGTCGCCGCCCGCGAGCCGGCGCGCCGCATCGAGCTTGCGGCGCGACGGCATGTGGTCCCGCGGCCCGAGCAGGAGTCCGATGCGATCGTGCCCGAGCTGGCTGAGGTGCCCCCAGGCCTGCTCCACCGCGACGGCGTCGTCGGTGGAGACCGTCGGCACACCGAGCCCTGAGATGGGCGCGTTCGTCACGACCGTGGGCAGGCCGAGCTCGACGAGCCGCCGGTAGTGCTCGTGCGGAGCGTCCTGCTGGGTGTACTGCCCGCCCGCGAAGACCACGCCCGACACCTGCTGCTGCAGGAGCAGGTCGACGTAGTCGGCCTCGGAGATGCCTCCCGCGGTGACGGTGCACAGCACGGGCGTGTAGCCGTGCTGTGCGAGGGCGCCGCCCACCACCTCGCCGAACGCCGGGAAGATCGGGTTCTGCAGCTCGGGCAGGAAGAGCCCCACGAGCCGCGCGCGCTCGCCTCGCAGTTTGCTCGGCCGCTCGTAGCCCAGCACGTCGAGGGCCGTGAGAACGGCCTGCCGCGTCGCCGCGCCGACGCCGGGTTTGTCGTTGAGCACGCGGCTCACGGTCGCCTCGCTCACCCCGACCTTACGGGCCACCTCCGCCAGACGTCTTGACATGCAGCAAGCCTACGCAAATCACGCAACTTCTTGCAGAGCTTCTCGCGAACGTGGGCGCGAGGCCGTTCGACTGCGTCGCTTAACGACGAAAGCCCCGCACGAATGCGGGGCTTTCAGTGGTGCGCCCGGAGGGATTTGAACCCCCGGCCTATTGATCCGTAGTCAATTGCTCTATCCGCTGAGCTACGGGCGCATGTTCCGCATTTTCGCACTGGGCGCAAATGCCAACTGGAAAACTATACCAGCCGTTCGGGCCCGTTCTGTCCACCGGCCGAATCCAGTGCTTTGATCTGCCGCACAAGGGCCACCTGGCGGTACGACGTGTCGATGATCTCCGCCACCCGCACCCAGTCGGTGTCAGGCGCGTCGATCTCGAGGGCGAGCCATCCGCCCGGCCCCCAGTACGGCGGAGCGTAGAACCGCGGTTCCTCGAGATAGACGAGCCGCTCGCCCGGAGCGGGCTTGAAGACGAAGGTGAACGGATGGTCCATGCTCGCCGACACCGTGACGAAGATCTTCTTGCCGGCACGGAACGTGGGCCGGCCCCAGGCCTCGACCTCGACGGCCTCCGGGTAGGCAAGGCAGATCGCGCGGATGCGTTCGACCAGCGGATGCCCCGGGTCGATCACCTGAGGATGCTCCATGCCCGAAAGACTAGCGAGAGCGCAGGAGAAATCGCAGCCCGTCGTCGATCGAGTCGAAGACACCGAGCGCCTTCTCGCGCCAGTCGCGCAGCTCGAAGCCCGCCTGTGTGCGCAGTACCCGGCCGGCGATGGTCGCGCTGCCACGGTGCTGCACCGTCCAGCGGCCTTGGCCGGCGTCGACGAGGTCGAAGGCTTCGGCGTAGGTCATGCCGCCAACGGTAGGAGTCCGTCGTGAACGCCCGTCAAAGCGCGGATGGCTACGAGGTGGCCCCGGCCAGCTGCGCGACGAGACGGTCGACGGTCTGATTCCAGCCGGCCTCCATGCCGGTGGCGAGCTGCTCGCCGACCTGCTCCTGTGTCAGGGTCTCGGGCAGCGATACCGTCACGGTCATCTCGGTGTGCCCGTCGATCTCCACGAGCGCCACCGTGACCACGGGGGCGTCGTCATCGAGTTCGGGCCAGCCGCCCTCCGCACCCCAGGCGAACACGAGCCTCTCTCCCGGCACGATCTCGCGGTAGACGCCGCCCGTGACGTACCGGTCGTCGTCGCCGATGATCATCGTCTGCCGCCAGGCGCCGCCGACCCGCAGGTCGACCTGGGGCGCTTCGGGATCGCCGTGTCCGCTGAAGAACCAGCCCAGGTACTCGGGGTCGGTCCACGCCTGGAAGACGAGCGCGGGCGGCGCGTCGAGCCTGCGGGTGATCGTGAAGCTCCTGTCAGTCATGGCTGATTCCCTTCGTGTCGGTTTTCGTCCCGGTGACCATTGTTTCCAGCTGCGCTTCCAGCCGCTCGAAACGGGTGTCGAAGAACTCGCGGTATGGAGCCATCCATTCGTCGGCCGCTTTCAGCTGCGCCGACTCCAGCCTGCACGGCCGCCACTGGGCGCTCCGCCCCTTGCTCACGAGCCCGGCGCTCTCCAGCACCTTGAGATGCCTCGAGATAGCGGGAAGGCTCACGGTGAAGGGCGCCGCCAGCTCGCTCACCGTCGCCTCGCCCCGCGCCAGTCTCGCGAGGATCGCACGGCGGGTGGGGTCGGCCAGCGCGGAGAACGTAGCGCTCAAGGCATCCGTCATTGTTTCGCATTCCGTTAATTAACCGATGTGTTAAATATACTCGAACGGGAAGCGGGCGTCAACGCATTCTTGACCTGTAGCGCGCTACAGGTTGCAGGATGGGCGCATGGCTTACCTACTGCTGCCCGAGATCCCTGTCGAGGTTCCGCCCGACGGCCTGTCGATAGGGCAAGCGTCTGCCGCCACTGGTGTGAGCATCGAGGCCCTGCGCTACTACGAACGCGTCGGGCTGCTCCTGGATGCCACTCCCCGCGACCCCGGCGGACGACGACGCTATCGCATGGCAGACCTCGCGTGGATCGCGGGGCTCGTGATGCTGCGGGAGACGGGGATGTCAATCGCCGACATGACCGTGATCGCCGATCTGAGCAGACGCGAGGGCACCGAGGCGGAGCGTCTCGAGTTTTTCGAGCGACACCGGCAGCGGGTCCTGCAACAGATGGAGCGCACGCGGCACCATCTGCTCGCAATCGACAAGAAGATCGCCTCCTACAGGGCGGCCGCGAATGGAGAGACGAATGAAGACGACTGACATCGGCGACGGCCTAAGGGTCTCCGCCATCGGACTGGGAGCCATGGGGATGAGCGCCTTCTACGGTGCGAGCGACCAGCGGGAGTCGATCGCGACGCTGCGCCACGCCGTCGACATCGGCGTGACGTTCATCGACACCGCCGAGGCCTACGGGCCGTTCGAGAACGAGAAGCTGATCGCCCGCGCGCTCGGCGACCGGCGCGACGAGGTGACGATCGCGACAAAGGCGTCGGCCGAGACGGACGACGACGGCACGGTGCGCGGCCGCAACGGCACGCCGGAGTACATCCACCGCGCCGCCGACCGCTCGTTGCTCCACCTGGGAACCGACGTGATCGACCTCTACTACCTGCACCGCGTCGACCCGAACGTGCCGATCGAGGAGTCGGTGGGCGCGATGGCCGAGCTGGTAGAGGCGGGCAAAGTGCGACACATCGGCCTCTCCGAGGCATCCGAGTCGACTATCCGCCGGGCGCACGCCGTGCACCCCTTGGCGGCGGTGCAGTCCGAGTTCTCGCTCTTCTCCCGCGACGTGCTGCACAACGGAGAGAAGGCGGTGATCGATGAGCTGGGCATCGGGTTCGTCGCCTTCTCCCCTCTCGGCCGAGGGGTGCTGACCAGCTCGGTGCGCAGCCTCGACGACCTCGCGGCCGACGACGCGCGGCGCACACTCCCGCGCTTCCAGACAGACGCGTTCGCCAGCAACCGGACGCTCGTGCAAGAGGTCGAGACCATCGCGGCCGAGAAGGGCGTCACCGTCGCGCAGATAGCACTCGCCTGGCTGCTCGCTCAGGGCGTCGTGCCCATCCCGGGCACGCGCCGACGGTCACGCCTCGACGAGAACGCCGCCGCGACGACAGTACGACTCGACGCACCCGACCTCGACCGACTCGCAGCCGCCCTCCCCGCGGAGTCCATCAGCGGCGACCGAGACTACGCCCCGACTCCGCTCGGGATGGACCGCTAGCCGAAATGTTGACACTGTGAACAAGCGTCGATAGCCTGTGCCGTGGAGGTCAGCCGACGATGACAACACTCGAACTACCCGACGGACGCCTGTACTACGAGGTGCGCGGCGCGGGGCCGCATCTCGTGATCTCGGGCTCGCCGATGAACGCGGCCGCGTTCGCCCCGCTCGCAGACGCCCTCGCTGCCGACTTCACGGTGATCACACACGATCCGCGAGGCATATCGAACAGCGTGCTGAACGATCCGGAGGCGCCGTCGGGGCCCGAGCTGCGGGCGCGCGACCTCGTCGCGCTGCTCGACGAGCTCGGCGTGGACACGTTCGACATGTTCGGCAGCAGCGGCGGCGCGGTCACCGGTCTCGCGCTCGTGGCCGAGTATCCGGGTCGCGTGCGCACGCTCATCGCCCACGAGCCGCCGCTGCTCGAGCTTCTGCCAGACGCCGCCGAATGGCGCGTGATCACCGAGAACATCATCACCACCTTCCACGAGCACGGGGCCGGCGCGGCCTGGGGCGCGTTCATGGTCGCCGCGGGATTCGCGCAGGATGACGACGCCCCGCCGCCGCCCCCGTCGGACCACCAGCCGACCGAGCAGGAGAACGCCGACAGCGCGCGGTTCTTCGACCACGACCTGCGGGCGACGACGCGCTACCTGCCGCCCGCGAGCCTCACCAGCACGTCGACCCGCATCATCATCGGTCTCGGCCAGGAGTCGGGACACCTGAACACCCACCAGACATCGGTCGCGATGGCCGAATTCCTCGCCGAGCCGACCGTGGGCTTCCCCGGCGATCATGCCGGATTCCTCGGGCAGCCGGTCGAGTTCGCGGCCGCCATCCGCTCGGCGCTTGTCGCCGACCCCGCCGTCAACTAGCAACACTCACAGCGAACTAACGTGCATTGCACGGTAACGTGCATTGCATGACAGTGTCTATCAGCGCGCAACTTCGCAAGGGCGTCGTCGAGTACTGCGTGCTCGGCGTTCTCGCCAGAGAACCCACGTACGGCTGGAACCTCTCCGAAACGCTCATCGCCCGCGGCGTCATCGCCAGCATCGGCACCCTCTACCCCTTGCTCGCCCGGCTGCGTGCGCAAGGGCTCGTCGACGCCGTCGAGCAGAAGTCGACGGGTGGCCAGAGCCGCAAGTACTACCACCTGACAGCCAGAGGGTCGCAGCGGCTGCACGACTTCCGCGAGCAGTGGGAGCCATTCGCCCTCACCGTGAGCGAGCTCGTCTCGGAGCAGGGCACGAGCACGACGACCGCGACCCCCACCACAGCAGAACACGGATGACCCCGGTGAAGCGGAATACCACGCGCAGCGAGATCCTCCACCACATCGCCGGGGTGGTCGACCGACCCTCCAAGAAGATCCTGCTCACCGGCGAACCCGGCATCGGCAAGTCGACGGTGCTCGACCGTGCCGCGATCGACTTCACGGCTGCCGGCTTCGTGGTGCTGCGCGCCACCCCCTCGCACGCCGAGCGCCTCACCCTCTACAGCACCCTCTGGGATCTCATCTCCGAACTCGGCCACTCGTCGATGGAGGAGCTTCCCGCGGAATACCGATCCTTTCTCGAGGTCGCCCTCGGGCAGCAGCAGCCGTCGGCGGAGGTGCCCTCTCTGGCGACCTCCATCGCGCTCGAGAGCCTGCTCGTCCACGCGTCATCCGCCGCCCCCGTCGCACTGCTGATCGACGACCTGCAGTGGGCCGACCCGGAATCGCTCGCCGCGATCGGCCGTGCCTTCCGCCGGACGACGACCCGACCGGTGCACCTGGTCGCCACCAGTCGTGACTATGACCAGTCTGGAGAGGGCGCGCCGCTCGACTTCGACGCCTCCGATGTCTACGCCATCGCCGGGTTGACGGTCGAAGAGCTGGCGCACGTCGTCCAACCGGCCTGGCCGACCACGCTCACCCGGTCGCAGGTCGTCGCGCTCCACGAGCACACCGACGGAAACCCCATGTGGGCGCTCGAGATCATCGCCCGCGGCCAGCTCGGGTCGTTGGGCGCGCTCGCGGTCGGGATGGTGCGTGCCCCGGCCTCGCTGGCGGGCGCAGTCGCCGACCGCCTGCTCACGCTGAGCCCCGATGCTCGCGAGGTCGTGTCGATCGTCGCACTGCTCGGGCACCCCCCGTTCGAACTGCTGTCGTCGGTGCTCGGCTTCGCAGGGATAGCCGATGACGCCATCGACGAAGCCGAAGCGGCCGGCTTCCTGAGCACCACAACACGCACGGTGCGCACACGACACCCTCTTCAGGCTTCGGCGGCCGTCTCGCGCCTCACTCCCTCCCGGCGGCGGGAACTGCATCGGTTCATCGCTCAGGCCATCGACGACCCGGTGATCCGAGCCCAGCACCTCGAGCAGTCTCAACCCGAGGGACCCGACGAGACCATCGCGTGGGCCCTGACGCAGGCGGCGGTGGTGACGCGTCAGCGCGGTGCCCGTCTGCGAGCGGCACATTTCGCGGCGCAGGCCGTTGACCGCACCGACCCGCTGGCGGCGCCGTTCCAGGCCCGCCTGCTCACCCAGGCCCAGCACCTCTTCTCGGCCGGCGACCTTGCATCTGCACTCGACGCCCTCGACCGCGCGTCGCCGTACCGACTCGACGTGGGCCAGTACGACGTGTACCTCGCCCTGAGCACGAGCACGCTCCACGCGAGTCGCGGCCACGCCGCCACCCATGAGTTTCTGCGGGCGCGGATCGCGGAGATCGGCGACGACCCCATTCGACTCGCAATCGTGCGCGCGAACGCGCTGGAAGACGACCGGATGCCCGTCGACGTTCGGGCGAAGGTCTCCGCTCTCTCATTCGCCGTTCTCGAGGGCGTCGGAGCGCCGAACGCGGTGCATCGCGCGCTGCGTGGCGCCATCCGCGCCCAGATCGACGCGGGCCACGGCCTCAACGCCGAGCTGATCGCCACCAGCACCGAGCGGCAGGGCGTGCAGATAGTCGTCGGCCTCGACGACACCGGACTGGCACGCACGGCCTTTCTCTCCCATCTGATCGACGACGTCGACGCGTCACGGGCGGCCCTCGTCGAACTGGTTGAGTGGGCCGAACGCGAGGGCAAGGAGGGCATCGCACGCACCTTCCTGATGTACTCAGCCCTGACCGAGCTCGTCGCCGGCGACGCCGTCACTGCCCGCCGGTTCGCGCAGCAGGCGGGTCTCACCGCGACATCGGCCGATATCCCACCGACAGTGCTGCCGATCCTCGGCCTGCTCCTCGTGACCGGGGCGGAGTACGACGCGCTCGAACGGCTGCTGTCGACCTGGGAGTCTTCCGAGGCCGGTAGCGGCATCTACCGCGACCTGGAGATTCCCGCGCTGCGCGGCCTGTCGGCGCTGGCCCGACGCGACTGGGCGTCGGCGGTCGCCCATCTGCGCGGCGCGGCCGACCGCGCCGACTCGCTCGGGCTCGTCGAGCCGGGCAGCCGCTTCCGCGTCGACGCACCGCTCATCGAAGCGCTCTTCCATCTCGGAGAAGTCGAGGAGGCGCGTCGACGGCTCGACGTGCTGCGCGCGTTCCTCGACGAACACGAACGCCCCATCACCCGCATCGCGGCGCTCCGGCTCACGTCGCTCGAGTATGCGGCAGGCGGCGACCTCGAGGGCGCTCTCGCCACGGCGACCGAGTCGATCGACGCCGCCGTCGCCGTCGGCCGGAGCGTCGACGAGGCGCTCGGCCTGCTCCAACGCTCGCGCGTGATGGTCCGACTGAGGAAGGTGACGCTCGCGCGACGCGACCTCGAGGCCGCGCACGCCCTGGCTGGAATGAGCGGCGATCGCGACGTGCTCGCCCGAATCGCCTTCGCGATGGAGTCGTCGCGCAGACCGAAGTCGCCCACGCAGCTCACCGCAGCCGAACAGCGGGTGCTCGACTGCCTGCGCGAGGGCCACGCGAACAAGGAGATCGCCGCCCGGTTGTTCGTGAGCATCCGCACGGTGGAGTCACACGTCGCATCCATCCTGCGCAAGACCGGTCAACCCTCGCGGTCGAAACTCATCACCCGCGGCTGAACGCGGTTTCCGTAGAACCACCGATGCAGCCCGCCTTGCTGCTCCGTAGCGTCGATTGTCGACAGAACGCCCGTCCCGAAACCCCCATCTCGACCCCCTATGGACCCGATCATGACCGAACAGCACCGCTCCCCCGCCGCCGCGCACTACCTCGACGAGCTGGATACCGCCCTCTCGAACACCGACGCGCGGGTGCGCTCCGATCTGCTCGACGAGGTGGGGGCGGCCCTCGACGGGCTCGACGGCGCGGCTCTGATAGAGCGGATCGAGCGCATCGGCGACCCGCGGTTCGTCGCAGCCGAGGCCGGCCGCTAGCGGAGAGGGGCGTCGGCCTTCCTCACCGACCGGGCGATACGTCGCGCGTCGTTCGCGATGTCGCGCAGCGCGCCGGTGGCAGAGACCGAGAATCCCGCGAAGTACAGGCCCGGCGCCACCTCGCGCCCCGAGGGCGAAACCGCACTGCCGATGTCTCCGACCGGGAACGTGTCCGGCAGGATCGCCTCGAGCGCGCGGCGGTACCCCGTAGCCGCGATCACGACGTCGGGGTTCACCAGCGACCCGTCGGCGAGCCGCACCGCCACCGGCTCGAAGCCCACCACCGCGGCGACGGGTTCGACGGCGCCCCGTCGCACGAGCTCGACGATCCCCGTGTCCTGCACGGGTACCGAGCTGTCGCGCTCGACCCTCGAGTACAGGCCACGGCGTGGCCGCGGCAGGTTCATCGCCGAGAGATCCGGCACCGTGAGCGCTGCGATCAGATCGGCGACCCGGTCCGCCAGCGCGACCGGCAGGCGACCCACGAGGATCGCCACCACCTGCGACGACAGCGGGCCGACGCGTCGACGGACGATGTGCGGCGGCGTGCGCACGGCCATCCGCACCCTGCCCGCACCCGCCCGGGCCAGGTCGGTGGCCGCCTCGGCCGCGGCGTTGCCCGCACCCACGACGAGGACGTCGAGGCCGCGGTAGTCGCGGGCGTCCTGGTATTCGCTCACGTGGATGAGGGGACGCCGGTAGTCGTCGCGGCCCGCCCAGCGAGGGATGTGGGGCACGCGGTTGTGCCCGGTCGCTACGACGAGCGTCGACGCCAGAAACCGCTCGCCCGACGCAGTATTCACAGACCACCGGGCGCCGCTCTCCCGACGCACCGTGTCGACCGAGACGCCGAAGCGGATATCCAGACTATGGCCGGTCGCGTAGTCCTCGAAGTAGCGCACCAGGTCCGCGCTCGACACGTAGCGGCCGTAGGCGCGTGGGATGCTGCGACCCGGCAGGCCCGAGAGCCGGCGCACCGTGTGAAGCCGCAGCCCGTGGCGGTGCGCGCGCCAGCTGGCGGCAACTCGGTCGTCCTTCTCCAGGACCACCACGCGCCGCCCGGTTCGCGCCAGACCTCGGGCCGCGGCGAGCCCGGCTGGCCCCGCCCCGACCACAACGCAGTCGGCCGATGTCGTGGTTGTCTCGCTCATACATCGACGCTATTTCGGGCCCCGGCCGCACACATCCGCGCTACTACCGAGTGCTCGCCGAACGAGCGCTCGGTGCCCGCTCCCCGAATAGACTCGTACACGTGAGCCAAGCCAGCGCCGTGGTCCTCGTCGCGATGGCAGACGAGGAAGAGCCGTTCCTCGAACGGGCATCCGTCGTCGGCGACCCCGTCTCGGTCGGTCTCGCGGTGCACCGCTACGTGCGTCTCGGCGAGCGCACGGTTCTGCTCGTGCGCACGGGGATCGGGCTCGTGAACGCCGCCGGGGCGGCCACCTCGGCGATCCTCGCCACCGCGCCGCAGCCTGACGCCGAGCCCGGCACCGTCGGTCCGATGCTGATCAGCGCCGGAACCGCGGGTGGTGTCGGCGCCGTCGTGCGCGTCGGAGACGTCGTCGTCGGCAGCGAGTACATCAACATCGACGCCGACGCCCGGGCATTCGGCTACGCGCTCGGCCAGGTTCCGCGCATGCCCGCGTCGTACCTCGCCGACGAGCCGGCCCTGGAGGCGCTGGCCCGGTCCGAGCACACTGCAGGTTTCGCGCCATCCATCGTCCACATCGGGCTCCTGACGTCGAGCTATTCGTTCGTCACCCCGTCGCGGGCGCTCGCCATCCGCGAGGCGCTGCCCGCCGTGCTCGCCACCGACATGGAGTCCGTCGCGATCGCGCAGACCTCGTACGTGCACGGGCGCCGGTTCGTCTCGGTGCGCGGCATCTCCGACCTGTGCGGACCGGTCGCCGAGTCCGACTTCCGCACGCACGTCGACGACGCCGCCGAACGGTCGGCCGAGTCGGTGCTCGCGATGCTCGCCCGACTGCCGCACTGATCGCCCGCCGGTTGGTCCGAAAGGATGACCGAGATGGGATGAACGGCCGAGGAGGCCGCCGGATGCCGCGGGTAGAGTCGTCGATTATGCCCGCCGAAGCCAGTGTGTCGCCGCCCATCCTGGCCGCAGCCATCTCCCGCGCGACCGCGGTCGTGATCACCCGCCCGCTGCTCGGCGACTTGCTGCGCGGGGCGGGGCTGCTCGGCGTCTGGCTCGCGGCGATCGCGGTGGGGCTGCAGCTCGGCTGGTACCCGTACCAGCTCGGTGACTACGTCTACCTCGGCGTGCTCTGCGCGACCGCCGTCGGCCTCTGCCGCCCGTTCCCCATCATCGGGCTCGTCGTCGTCGGGGTCGCGACCGCGTGGCCGACGTGGGTGTTCGACGTGACCGAGCTGCGCGTGGTGCCGCTCGTCATCGCGGTGTTCTTCGCGACGTCGGCCGGCCCGCGCCTGCGGGTCACCGTGCCGCTGCTGCTCGTCTTCACGATCCTCACGGTGCTGCCGCTCGGCGTCTGGTACATCTGGCGCGACATCTTCGAGTACGAGGGGTCCTCGTTCTTCTACTACATCGACCCGTCGACCCGTCTGCTCGCGGCGATCGTGGTGCTGGCCGCCTACGTGCTCGGCATCTCCGTGTTCGCGCAGCGCCGCAGCCTCGCGACGCTCCGCGAGCGCAACGCCGAGCTCGTGCGGTTGAGAGAGGTGGATGCCGCGCGCATCGCCGCGGAGGAGCGCACGGCTCTCGCCCGCGACATCCACGACGTCGTCGCCCACCACGTGAGCGCGATGGTGATCAGGGCGCAGGCCGCCGACCGGGTCGCCGACACCCGCCCGGAGGAGCTGCGCGAGACGGTGCGCTGGATCTCGGCGAACGGACGCGAGGCCCTCACCGCCATGCGGCAGGTGGTCCGCGTGCTCAGGGCGGACGGCGACAGCGGCGCCGAGCGGTCGCCGGGAGACTTCGTGACGTCGCTCGTCGACGTCATCACGCGGGTGCGCGACACCGGCATCGACGTGCGCGAGTCGATCCCGGCGGGGCTGGCGCTCTCGACCGTGCTCCAGGCGGTGGTGCTGCGCGTGGTGCAGGAGGCGCTGACCAACACCATGCTGCACTCCGACGCCGTCACCGTCGACGTGTCGCTGCGCACGCTCGGCGACTCGATCGAGGTCATGGTGCACGACGACGGCTCCCCCGACTCCGGCGGCGGCGAGAGCGACGGCGGCAACGGCCTGCGCGGCATGACCGAGCGTGTGCACGCCGTCGGCGGCACGCTCACGACGGGACGCTTCGACCGCGAGGGCTGGACCGTGCGGGCCATGCTGCCCGCCGCCGCCGCCGAGCTGGTGTCGGCATGACCGGAGGCGCGCAGACGATCCGCGTGCTCGTGGTCGACGACCAGCCGATCGTGCGCATGGGGCTGCGGATGATGCTCGACGCCGAACCCGACATCGTGGTCGTCGACGAGGCGACCGACGGAATCGAGGCGGTGCGGATGGCCGCGGCGCACCGCCCCGACGTGGTTCTGATGGACGTGCGGATGCCCCGGCTCGACGGCGTGGAGGCGACGAGGCGCATCACCGCGGCGGGCACCGCGCGGGCCGTCGTCATCATCACGACCTTCGATGACGAGGAGTACCTGCTCTCGAGCGTCGACGCCGGGGCCTGCGGGTTTCTGCTCAAGGACGCCGGAGCCGACCTGCTCGCGGCGGCGGTGCGCACCGCGCTGCGAGGCGACGCGCTCATCGACCCCGCCATGACCCGGTCGCTGCTGGAGCACCGCCTGGGGGCGCCCTCTGCCGCACAGTCGGATGCCGGCTCCTCGACAGCGGCGCCGGTCCTGGCACAGAAGCTGGCGCTGCTCGACACGCTCAGCGACCGCGAGCGGGAGGTGCTCCTGTCGCTGTCGCGCGGACTCAGCAACGCCGCCATCGCCGCCGAGCTCTTCCTCAGCGCCGCGACGGTGAAAACCCACATCAGCAACATCATGGCCAAGACCGAGACGACCAGCAGGGTGCAGGCCACGGTCTTCGCCTACGAGAGCGGCTTCGTGCGGCCGGGCGTCCGCGACGCCTGAACGGTCGGCGGGAGAGGGCGAACGGATGCCCCGCGCCGGGGCTCGGCACGGGGCATCCGTCGTCCGGCTAGGCCGCGATCAACGCTGCCGCCCGCTCGGCGATGGCGAAGACAGTCGCGTTCGTGTTGGCGGAGACCGGCGACGGCATGATCGACGCGTCGGCGACGCGCAGCCCGGAGATACCGCGCACCCGCAGCTCCGGGTCGACCACGGCGAGCTCGTCGGTGCCGACCCGGCAGGTTCCTGCGTAGTGGAAATAGACCACGAGGCTCTCGCGCAGGTAGTCGCGTACCGACTCGGCGTCGTCGAGCGGCCGGCCGGGCTGGGCCTCGGCGCCTCGCCATTCGGCGAGCGCGTCTGCCTCGCCGATGGCACGGGCGAGACGCAGGCCCTCGGCCATGACCACCTCGTCGCGCACGTCGCCGAGGTAGTTCGGGTCGATGAGCGGGCCGACCCCGGCGTCGGGGCTGGCCAGACGCACGGTGCCGCGGCTGAACGGAAGCATCGCCGAAAACGCGATCGAGTATCCGCTGCCGTTGTCGTATGCGGGACCGTCGAGCGTATGGGCGCGGTACGGCTTGCTGATGAGCAGCAACTGCAGGTCGGGGCCTCCGAGCGCGCGCTCAGAGTGGATCAGGCCAACGCCCTGTCCGAAAATATTGTCGGGTGTCTCGGGCATCGGCGCCGCCGACTCGTAGACCACAGTGGACATCGGGTGGTCGTGCAGGTTGGAGCCGACGCCGGGCAGGTCGCGCACCACATCGATGCCGAGCGAACGTAGGTGATCCGCGGGGCCGACGCCCGAGACCATCAGCAGCTGGGCCGAGCCGATCGCCCCGGCGGTCAGGACGACCTCCTTGCGCGCGACGACCTTGGTCGGTTTGCCGGCGGTGGAGTACTCGATTCCGAGACACACCCCGTCGACGATCGAGAGCCGGTTCACCATCGCGTCGGTGACGACGACGAGGTTCGGACGGTCGAGCGCCGGACGCAGGTAGGCGTCCGCGGCACTCTGGCGGATGCCCCCGCTCACGTTCGCGTCGGAGAGACCGAAACCGATGTCGACTCCCCCGCTCACGTCCGCGGCCGCGGGGTAGCCGAGTTCGCGGGTCGCGGCGAGGGCGGCCACGATGACCGGGCTCGGGTCGAGTGTCGGGCCGACGAGCATGGGACCGTCGGTGCCGCGCAGCGCGGGGTCGCGACCCTGGGTGGTCTCGCTGCGGCGGAAGTAGGGCAGCAGGTCGTCGTATCCCCAGCCGGTCGCGCCCTGCTCCACCCAGGCGTCGTAGCTCGACCGGTGGCCGCGGACGAAGTTGAGTCCGTTGATGCTCGACGATCCGCCGAGGGCACGCCCGCGAGGCAAGGGCAGAGGCGTGCCCGTGAACGACTGCTCCACGGTCTGCTCGCCCCAATTGGCGGCGGTGCCGAGCAGCACGGGCCAGTACCCCGGCTTGGCCATCTCGGGCAGGGCAGTTGCTGAGCCGGCTTCGACGAGCAGCACGCGCACGGCCGGGTCCTCGGTCAGGCGTGATGCGATGACCGATCCGGCGGTTCCCGCGCCGACCACGATGTAGTCGTAGGGTGCCGGAGTGTCGTCCAGGTCGAGCAGGTAGTCGTAGGGAGCGGCGGACGACTCGCGGCGCGCGGCGGCTGGCGGCTGGGTGGTGGGCATTTCGGTGCTCTTTCGTTCGATGACGGGGCGCGTATACCGACCGGCAACCGCTCATTTCACGCTACGGAGCCTCCTCCTGACGCACATGCGTGCAATCACCGAGTAGTCGCCGCGCCCGTACGGAGGTCGCGCGCCGGGCGGTGCCGCGACGACGGCATAGACACCGCGTCCTCGATGATCTGCACCGAGTCGGCCACCGCCGTCTCGCCGAGCAGCGCCGTTCTCAAGTGCGCGGCCCGGCGGCGCGCCCCGGCACTCAGTAGCGGACGGACGGCACGCTCCAGGGTCTCGTCGGCGAGGTCGGCGAGGTCGAGCCAGCCGCCGACTCCGCGATCGCGCACGGACCGCCCCCAGAAAGCCTGCGCGCGCGACTGGGACAGCACCAGCGACGGTATCCCGGCGCGGGCGACGGCCGCCGTGGTCGCCGGGGACCCGGGGTGCACGGCCATCCGCGCCCCGTCGAGGCGCACGTGATCGGCACGGCCGCGCACGACACGATCGCCCGATCGCTCGGCCGCACGTTCAACGGCGACGTGCACGTCGGGTCCGAGGGCGACGTCGACGAAGATCTCGTCGCCGCCGACCCACGCGCCGGTCGGGAGCGGCGCCTCGGCGTCGCTGACGAATCCGACGAGCGGTCGCCGCTCGTCCCAGGCGACCAGCCGGGGAACCAGCAATCTGCTGTAGGCCTGAATCTCCACGGTGCCCGCGCGGCGCATCCGGTTCGTCGCCGAGCGCGATGTCGGCGACAGCCCGAGCCGCGCCCGGAAGCCGTTGATGCGGTGTGCGTCTGGCGCCCAATCCGCATTCGCCCGTGCGTTCTGCAGCACGCGGACGAGCGGGCGGAGAAGACGGGGGTCTCCGCCTCGCGCCGGGGAGAACGCCGACTCGTCGGGGCCAGGCTCGAGGTGCAGCGCGACCATCGGCACCCCCGCCGCCTCGGCGAGGCAGGATGCTTCGTCCTGGGTGTGCAGGGCCGAGACGATGACGTCGGCACCGGCGGCCGCGTTGACGAGGAGTTCGAGGGTCGTCCGCCCCGTCGTCGCGGTGTCGGGGGCGACGAGGATCACATTGTGGCCGCGGCGACCGAGCTCCGTGCCGAGCACGGCCGACACGTCACGGGCGTCTGGGTCTCCGATGGCGAAGATGGTGATTCTCATGGCTTCCGGCTTCCGCGCCGGAGACATTCCCGCGCACCATCCACGCTACGGATCCACAGGATTCGCACATCGGTGGATCCACCGAACCCTCACCCCAACGAGACGGCTGCCCGAGGAAAGGAAACGGCCGCACCCGAGGGGTGCGGCCGTTCTCATGCGCTGCGGTCAGCCTCGCGGGCGGCGCGGGCGGCCACGGCGGGGCGGCTCCTCGGTGTCGTCCGGAGCGCTCGGCGCGGCCGAGCCTGCCCGCGCCGAGGCTCGCTGAGCCGACTCGAGCACCTCGGCCTCGTCTCCGCCGATCGCCTCGCCGCGGGCGACGAGCCCGGCGACATCGGAGAGCGGGATCTGCTTGAGGAAGAGCGAGAGCACGAACGACAGCCCGATGAACGGCAGCAGGTACCAGAACACGGGGGCCAGCGCGTCGGCGTAGGCCACGACGATGCCCTCGCGGATCGCGTCGGGCAGCGCGTTGAGCGCCTGCGGGTCGATGGTGGCGGTGGCGTTCGCCGCGTCAGAGGCGCTGGCGCCCGAGCTCGTGAACACGTCGGTGAGGTTGGCGGTCAGCCGTGTGGTGAAGATCGTGCCGAACACGGCGACGCCGAGCGAGGCGCCCACCTCGCGGAAGTAGTTGTTCGTGCTCGTCGCGGTTCCCACCATCGACGCGTCGACCGAGTTCTGCGCCACGAGCACCACGACCTGCATGATCATGCCGAGGCCGGCGCCGAACACGAACAGGAAGACGCAGATGAGCCAGATCGGAGTGTCGGCGGTGAGCGTCGTCATCGCGACCATGGCGCTGGCCGTGATCAGCGTGCCGAGGATGGGGAACAGGCGGTAGCGACCGGTGCGGGTGATCGCGATACCCGAGACGATCGAGGTGCCGATGAGGCCCACCATCATGGGCAGCATCAGGAGGCCGGATGCCGCGGCCGAGGTGCCCGACGACATCTGCAGGAACGTGGGCACGAAGCCGATCGCCGAGAACATGCCGAGGCCGAGGGTGAGGCCGATCGCGGTCGCGTTGATGAACGTGGGGTTCTTGAACAGCGAGAGCGGGATGATCGGATCCTTCGCACGCGACTCGACGAGGATGAAGAGCAGCACGGCCACGACGAGTCCGACGCCGAAGGCCCAGGTCTCGATGGCGTCCCAGCCGTGGTCGGAGTCTCCGCCGAAGTCGGTGAAGAAGATGAGGCAGGTCGTGGCCGCCGAGAGCAGCAGCACGCCGAGGATGTCGATCGGCTGCGTGGCCTTCTTGTTCGGCAGCTTGAGCGTGAACCAGGCCACGGCGAAGGCCGCGATACCGATGGGGATGTTGATGTAGAACGCCCACTGCCAGGTGAGGTGGTCGACGAAGAAGCCGCCGAGCAGGGGCCCGCCGACGGCCGAGAGGCCGAACACCGCGCCGAGCGGGCCGAGGTACTTGCCGCGCTGCGAGGCGGGCACGATGTCGGCGATGATCGCCTGCGAGAGGATCATGAGACCGCCGCCGCCCAGCCCCTGCATGGCGCGGAACGCGACGAGCTGGGTGAAGTCTCCGGCGAAGGCGCAGCCGACCGAGGCGATCGTGAACAGCGCGATCGCGACGAGGAACAGCCGCCGACGCCCGAGCACGTCGCCGAACTTGCCGTAGACCGGCATCACGATGGTCGTCGCGAGCAGGTAGGCGGTGGTGAGCCAGACCTGATGCTCGACGCCGCCGAGCTGCCCGACGATGGTCGGCATCGCGGTGGAGACGATCGTCTGGTCGAGGCTCGACAGCAGCATGCCGGCGATGAGCGCGGCGAATATGATCCAGATGCGCCGCTGGGTGAGGAGCATCGGCGCCTCGGTCGTGGTCGTCACAGTTGTGCCTTTCGGGGGGTGGGGGAAGCGAGAACGGCGCGCATGGCGGAGAGGGATCCGCGCAGGATGGCGGCGAATTCCCGGGTGTTGCCGGGGTCGAGGAAGGCGTCGCCTGAGGTGCGGATGAGGGTGGAGAGGATACTGACGGATGCCTCGACGTGCGGGTCGTCCGTGCCGGTTTTCTCGCGCAGCGCTACGAGCTCGACGACCTGCCGGTCGCGGTCGCGCGAGATGCCCATAAAGCGCAGCAGCAGCCGAGGTTCACGCTCGACGGCGG
>Ga0247803_1000055_pt1 | contig 76150 bp, 61 predicted proteins | sample UWRJL014104B1_FD_180928 | JGI IMG/M metagenome (GOLD analysis project Ga0247803, IMG submission 180928) | Plant litter microbial communities from Arlington Agricultural Research Station in Wisconsin, United States - UWRJ-L014-104B-1 | ecosystem: Environmental > Terrestrial > Plant litter >... | reverse complement strand
CCGCTTCTGCCGCATGCTGGACGAGATGCGCAAACGCACCGACACCCGCTTCATCGTCATCACCCACAACCCGGTGACCATGAGCCGGATGGACCGCCTGTACGGCGTCACCATGCCCGAGCGCGGGGTGTCACAGCTGGTGAGCGTCGACCTGCACCAGGCGGAGAAACTGGTGGCTTAGCCACCCTGCGCGATGCGCGTGGTCAAGATCTTGCGACGGGCGCACGTCGCGCGATGTCCGGGCGATGCCCCCTACTGAAGACTAGAAAAGCGCTACGGGGACCACGACCACCAGAAGACAGGCCAGGGCGCAGGCCATCGCCCAGACGGCGGTCCAGGCGGCGTTCAGCCACGAGGCCTGAAGCTGCCGACGGAACCAGCCGGTCTGGACCGCCAGGAACCACAGAGTCCCCGCCAGAATGACCGAAGCCCCGACCGGACTGGGCAGGTCCGGGCGTTGCAGGAAGATTCCGCCCGCCGAGACGAAGGCCGACGACGGCGCGGCCAGATAGCATTGGGCGTAGAAGGGCGCGCGCAGAGTGTCGCGGCTGATCTTGACGCCCTTGCGATGAAGCAGACTGGCCGCCGAGACCAGCGGCACCAGGCTGAAGACCAGCGAGCGGAACAGAGCCAGCGTCTCGGGCGACCGGGTGACGGCGTCCGCCAGCACGGTTGTTCCATGCGGCTCGGGGATGTGAAAAGCCAAGGTCAGCATATTGCCCAGGACGATTGTAATCAGCAGAACCAGGGGCGGGCTGAGCGCGTCGTCATAGCGGCGGGCTTCCGGCTCCGTCTGCTGACGGTCGGAATAGGCCATGGTCGTCAAAGGATCGCGCACGATCCGCCACATCGTCATCGGATAGAAGATCAACCAGGTTGCGGCCTCGAAGATGAACTCCTCGAAACTGCGCAGAATCTTCAGGAAATCCATCCGACCGGTCCGTCGATCAGTTTCGCGATACCGTCAGGGAAAAGGGCGCGGTCTCTCCACGCCGGGCCATTGCGCGCGGCTGGGACGGCGTGATCACGAAGGTTGTGTCGCGATCGGCCTTCAGGGTCGCGGTCGCGCCATCCATCTCGCCGCGGTGAAGCGCCGCGCCCGAATGATCGGTGGCATCGCTGACATTGGCGTACAGGTTGGCGCTGGGCGAGCTGAACACCACCGTCAGGGTCTGGCCCGCCGCCACGGGAACGGCGTAGACCGGCGCCGCGTCGCCCGCGACCCCGCCTTCGACCGTTGTCGAACCGTCGCGTGCGAAATCCAGCGAGACCAGAGATCCTCCATCCATGACGAACTGCTGCGCATTGACCGTGTCGATCGCCGGCAGCGGCGGAGCGGCGGGCGCGGGAGCCGGCTCTGATGTCGCCGAGGTTTCCGGGGAAGGCTGCTGACAGGCGGTCAGCAGCAGGGCGCCGGCCAGGGTGGCGAATCGCGCGGTCTTGAACATCCCAACCTCCGAAATGCGGACAGGCTCGCACCGTCGCAGACGCCGTCGCCCTGTTCAACGCATGGTTTCGTGTCTGGCTTTATCGCCTTGCTGACGGGCGCGGGCCTAGATGGCGTCGCCCGACGCCCTCGCCTTCTCCACCTCCCTGAACGGCGCCAACTGATCCGCCAGCGCCTTCTGGAACGCCGGGCGCGCCTCGGCTCGTTTCACGAAGGCCGCCAGCTTCGGATAGTCGGCGACGATGTCCGTGTGGCGCAGGTCGCGCAGGACGTGGGTCATGATGATGTCGGCGGCGCTGAAGCGGTCGTCGGCGAACCAGTCCTTGTCGCCCAAAGCGGTCTGCAGGTCGGCGAGCTTCTTGCGCAGTTGCGTCTCGACCTGGGGCCTGCGCTCCGCGGCCCAGGCTTCCTGGGCGTGGAACAGGTCGATGCCGGCCAACTGGGCGACATAGGGCTCGATGCTGTTGGACGCCGCGAACAGCCAGCAGGTCACCCGATCCCGCCCGGCCTCGTCGAGCGGCGCCAGCTTGCCGAATTTGCGCGCGATATGCAGAACGATGGCGCAGCTTTCGAACATCTCGATGTCGTCGTCACGATAGGCCGGCACCTGACCGAACGGCTGCAGCGCCCGGTACTCGGGCGAGGCCGCATCGTCGAAATCGATCAGCATCGGCTCGTAGGCGGCGCCGGATTCCTCCAGCGCCCAGCGCACGCGGATGTCGCGGACGGACCCTTGTGCGAACGGCGGCACCCATTTGAACGCGGCGACCTGAACCATGGAGAACTCCCGATTGACGTTTTACGTTGATATCAACATAGTTTTATCGATGTCAAAGTCCGCCTCTCCGATTCTCGCGCCGGTATCGTTCCAGACGACGATTCATGTGCGCGATCACTGCCTGTGCCTTCAGGCCCAGCGGGCGGCGCGGCGGTTGTCGCGGCGATTCGACGAGGCGATGCGGCCGGTGGGGATCACCAGTGGTCAGTTCTCGCTGTTGAACGGACTGAATCGGCCCGAGCCCCCGCCCATCGGCGCGATCGCCCGCTTGCTGGCCATGGACCGCTCGACGGTGACGGCCAACCTCAAGCCGCTGGAGAGAATGGGCGCCGTGAGGATGGTCGTCGATGCAACCGACCGGCGCGAACGCCGCGTGCTCCTGACCGAGGTCGGCCGCGATCTTCTGGTCCGTGCCATGCCGATCTGGACCCAGGAGCATGAACAGATCGACGCCGCCCTCGGGGATCAGGGCGGCGTCTTGAGATCTGGCTTGTCAGCGGTGATCGAGAGGGAGGTCGCCGCCGCCTGAACCCGACCTCAGTTCGGGGTCGAACCCGGCTTGGTCGTGCCCTCGTCGATGATGGCGCGGGCCCGTTCCAGCGCGGCTTGCGTGGTGATCTCGCCGGCCTGGATCTTCTCGGCCAGGTCCATCAGCGGCGGGCCGGTGACGACGCCGGTCTCGGGCGCTTCAGTGACATAGATGCCGCCGTCCTTGGCGATGACGCCGTCCCACAGATCGCGGACGCCGGCCCAGTAATCCTTGGTCGCCGCCCAGTAGTCGTCGCCCGGCGTGGGCGAATAGCTGGTGGAGCGATCATAGGTGTTGATCACGTCCTCCTGGACGATGGCGACCGGCTGCCCGCCCGGCGTCGTCGGGGCCGTCATCTTGATATTGTCCTGCAGGTGGACCCAGCCGTTCGGCGTGAGGACGTGGCGGTTGGTCCCCAGATAGCGGTCATAGACGGGGTTCAGCACCGCGTCGCGACGGGCCAGGGGCCGCCACGTCGCATTTGAGGTCCACATGGCCAGGCCATTGTCATAGGTCCATTTTCCGACGCCGCCGTAGCGAGGGGAATCGTCGGTCTGCCACACGGTCTGGGACCAGGCGCCGGCGCGTTCGGCCAGGGAGACCGGCGTAACGCTCCACTGGTTGGGACCGGCATAGGTCAGAACATCGACCGGCTGATAGACCCAGTCGTGGCGCCAGTGCTTGACGACGATCGACTGGCCCTCGTGCTCCATCACCAGGATGTGCTGCAGGCTGATCCGGTCGCCCTGGTCATAGACGACGCGTACGATCTCCGACCCGCCCGACAGCTTGCCTTCCATTGGGTCGTAGTCGGCGTTGAAGCTGACGTTCTCGCGCATGTCGAAATGGACGCGGAACTGACCGGCCTGGGCCAGGATGGACTGGCGGTCATGCTCGAAGGCATTGGCGGGCGCCGGCAGGGAGGCCGCGGTCGTCGGCGCCGCCACCGTCTGCGCCATGGCAGGCGCGACGGCGAACAACAGGGCGGCGGAGAGGATCAGGGCGGCGCGCATGGCGGTGTCTTTCATGATATTCAGTCGCATTAACCTGCCTGTCCCCGCCTACAGACGCAAGGATAGGGAGACGCCGAAGTTGCGGCCCGGCTGGGTGTAGGCGTCGCGGGCCAACGAGGCGCGCGAGACCCCGGCGATGTCGCTCCACCAACCGTATTTCTCGTCGGTGACGTTGAAGACGCCCGCGCGGGCGGTAACCGCATCGGTCACGTTCCAGTAGGCGGTGACGTCGACCAGGGTGAAGGCCTCGCCCACCAGGCAGGTCCCGAAGCAGGACAGGCCATCGGTGTCGCGGTTCTTCTTGGCGTCGGACCAGGTGACCACGGCCTCGCCGCCGAAGCGGCCCGCCGGATCGTTCCAGGCCAGACCACCGACCAGCTTGACCGGGTCGATGGTGGACAGGGAGGCCTTGTCTCCGTCCGTGGTCTGGCTGCCGTTGGCGTAAGCTGCGGCGAAGCGGGCGCTGAAGCCGTTGTCCCAGTCGATGTTGGCGCGGCCTTCCAGGCCCTCGACCTCGGCCTGGGCGAAGTTGACGTACTGATAGATGACGGGGTCGCCCGGCGCGCCCGTTCCGCCAACCACCTGCTGGCTGATGAAGTCCTCGTACTCGGACCGGAAGGCCACGATCTGGAAGCCCATGCGGCCGAAGGCGAAGTCCTGGTCCCGCATCCTCAGGCCGATCTCGGCGCTGTGGCTGGTTTCCGGGTCGAGATCAGGGTTGGGGATGGAGGTGTAGCCCGAGGCGATGTTGGAGAAGAAGTTGTTCACCTGGCTGGGCGTCGGAGCCTTGAAGCCTTCGGAATAGTTGGCGAACAGCTGGAAGCCCGGCGTGACCTGCCACACGGCGCCGATCTTGGGCGACAGGTGGCCATCGCTTTGGTCGGCGCGGGCGCCGGTGTAGAGGGGGTCGCTGTCGGTCGACAGGTCATAGGCGTCGTAACGAACCGACGGCGTGATGCGCACCGTACCGCCCGCCAGCACGATCTCGTCCTGAATGAAAACCCCTGCCAGGGTGTAGTCGGTCTTGGGAAAGGGGCTGGTCGGGAAGGTCTCGCCGAACGGCGGAACAGTGCCGCCGCGAATGCCTTCCTGGGTGGTGGTCGAGACGTCGCCACCGAAGATAAGGCGGTGTTCGACGCCGCCCGCCACAATGGTCTTGCGGGCGTCCAGCGCCAGGCCGGCGACGCGGTTGTTGAACTGGTTGTCGCGGATGCGATCGACGCCGGGATCGCGATCCTCGAAGGTGAACTGGGTGGTCTCGGCCTCCTGCCAGTAGGCGGCGACCTGGCCGCTATCCAGACCGAGGAAGTCGTTGAAACGCCAGTCCAGGCTGACACGGTCGCGCGTCGTCTCGTCGTGGGCCAGCAGTTGCAGCACGGCGTTGGGCACGAACGGCGGCGCGGCGGGCACGCGGCCGCTCAACACGTCGGCGTCCATTTCCACGTCATAATGGTCGTAGGTCAGGCGCAGGCGGTGATTGTCGTTGAGGTCCCACACCAGCTTGCCCAGCACCGAGTTGGAGGCGATGTCCTGGGGGTTGGCCTCGGTGCGTGTCGCGCCCGTGCCGCCGACGTCGCCATTGGTCTCGGTTTCCTGCGCGTCGCGACGTGTGTAGGCGATCAGGCCCGAGAACGCCCCGGAACGACCGGCGAAGGCCAAGCCTTCGGTATAGCCCTCGTCGGAGGAGTTATAGCCGGCCCGGGCGCGGGCGCCGAAGCTGCGGCCGTCGAACAGGAAGTCCTCCGGGTCCTTGGTGGTGAAGCTGACGGCGCCGGCGATGCCGTCCGAACCGTACAAAGCCGATGCGGGGCCGCGCAGGATCTCGACCGACTTCATCAGGTCCAGGTCGGAATAGCCGCCGCGGCCGACGCTCTGGGCGCCGAAAGTGAAACCGTCGGGCGTGCGGACCCCGTCCACCACCATCAGCACCCGGTCGCCGCCCATGCCGCGAATGGTGAAGCCGGCGTTGCCCGCACGGCCTGCCGTGCCCAACGCTGCGCCGAAGCGGGCCGGTTGCGAGACGACGCTGACGCCGGGCTCATAGCGAACCAGATCCTTGATGTCGGTGAACAGCTGGCGCTCGATCTGTTCGGCGGTGAAGACCGTTATGGTGGCCGGAACCTCGTCCACCGGCGTCTCGCTGCGCGTCGCCAGAACCGAGACGGCCGGCAGGGTGTGGGCCTGATCCTCGGCCGCGCCATCCTCGGCGTAGGCCGCCGTGGCGAGCGCGGAAAGGCTGGCGGAGAGCAGGAGGAAGGTGCGCATGGATATGGCCTCGCTTGAGTGTGAGGCGGCTTTAGTGCGAACGATTATTAGAATCAACCGCAATAAAGTTAGGATTGCGATTTATTCGCATCGCGGTGATGGCGTGATACTGCCGCCCATCCGCACTGTTTCCCGCGCAGCCGTGGTCCGCCACGTTACGGACAGGGTTGAGGTTCTGTGGTAGAAGGACCACCTGAAGCCCCTCCCCTCGATCCTGCCGCCCGAGCCTGCCATGTACGAAACGCCCGAACTGGAAACCGAGACCCTGACGCGATCCAGCGCGATCAGGCTGTACGAGGTCGATGACTTCGAGGGCATGCGGATCGCCGGCCGGCTGGTCGCCGACGCGCTGGACATGATCACCCCCTATGTCGTGCCCGGTGTGACGACCCAGGAGATCGACGACCGCATCCGCGAATACACGCTGGAGCGCGGCGGCCTGCCCGCGTGCCTCGGCTACAAGGGCTATATGAAGACCGTCTGCACCTCGATCAATCACGTGGTCTGCCACGGGATTCCGGGCGACCGGGTGCTGAAGGACGGCGACATCGTCAACATCGACCACACCGTCATCGTCGACGGCTGGCATGGGGATTCCAGCCGCATGTATGCGGTCGGCACCATCAACGCCCGCTCGAAAAAGCTGATCGACGTCACCTATGAGTCCCTGCGCCTGGGCCTGGAGCAGGTGAAGCCCGGCAATACCTTCGGCGACATCGGCTACGCCATCCAGCGCTATGTCGAGGACAACCGCATGAGCGTGGTCCGCGACTTCTGCGGTCACGGCATCGGCCGCCTGTTTCACGACAGCCCCAACGTCCTGCACTATGGCCGCAAGGGCGAGGGCGCGGTGCTGAAGCCCGGCATGTTCTTCACCGTCGAGCCGATGGTGAACTTGGGCAAGCCACACGTGAAGGTGCTGTCCGACGGCTGGACCGCCGTGACGCGCGACAAGTCCCTGTCGTCGCAATGCGAGCATTCGGTCGGCGTGACCGAGGACGGCATCGAGATCTTCACCGCCAGCGCCGCCGGCCTGTTCCGCCCGAACTGATACCCCTTCCGTGCCCGTCATCATCGCTCTGGTGACGCTTGCTCTGCAGAGCGCGCCCGTCGCCGCACCCGTCACCGCGTCTGAGCTCCACGCCTTCATCCTGACTGGCGCGGGCCGGTTCGCTGTGTTGGCCGATCTGACCACGCGTCGCCGTGAAGGCGACATCGCCGAAATCCGCGCGCTGCAGGTCAGCGAGGACGCGTTCAAGATCGGAGATGTCGAATACTGGGGCGGCTGGTCGCGGTGGCGGTTCGACTGTGCTGCAACGACCGCCGACCGGCTGGATTTCGCCTCCCTGCGTGCAGACGGCGTCGAAGGTCCCTCCACGCCCGAACCCTCGCCCGCCTATCCAGCCTCGCCGGGCGGCGACGCGGCCGAGCTTCTGTCCATCGCCTGTTCGACCGAGGACCGCGCTCCCGACGCCAAGACGCTTGAGGACGCGATCATCCTGGGGCGAGCGGCGCTTTCGGGCGATCTGGACCCGCCGCGCTAGGTTCAAATTCCAAACGATCCCTCGGCAAGGCCTCCGGGCATTCGTCGCGCATGAAGGCCATCATCTTCTCGCGGATCTCGCAGCGCAGGTCGAAGGCCACGCCCGCCGAACGCGCACTGGCCAGGCAGCGGACCTGCATCACCCGTTCGGTAATGTCGGTGACCTGCAGAACCTGCACATCGCCGTCCCACAGCTTTGACGCCCTGACGATCCGCTCGAAGCCCTCGCGCAGCCGATCGATGGGCGCAGCGTAGTCGACGTACAGCATGGCCGTGCCGATCAGCCGGGCGTTCTCTCGCGTCCAGTTCTGGAACGGGTTGGTGATGAACCACGACAGCGGCAGCACCATGCGTCGCCAGTCCCACAACTTGACCACCACATAGGTCGAGGTGATCTCCTCCACATTGCCCCACTCGCCCTCGACGATGACGGCGTCGTCGATGCGGATCGGCTGGGTCAGGGCGATCTGGATGCCGGCGATCATGTTGGTCAGCATGGGCTGAAGCGCCAGGCCGGCGATGATGCCGACGACGCCCGCCGAGGCCAGAAGACTGACGCCCCACTGGCGGAAGCCGGCGATGGTCATCAGGGCCAGACCCAGGGTGACGAAACCGATCAGCAGCTTGGCGACGCGCTGCAGGATGCGGGTCTGGGTCAGGTGCTTGCGGGCGATGAGGTTGTCCTCGACAGCGATATTGAACTTCTTCAGATGCACCACCGACCACATGTCGAGGACGCCCGACGCCAGCCAGCCCAGCGCCAGGATGAAGACGAACAACAGGACGGCGCGGACATCGGCCGAAGGGGCGGGGTCGAGCGGTGAGACGCTGACGCCAATGGCCACGGCGACGATCAGGGTCATGACCCTGAGCTTCAGCCGCGCCCGCTCGACCACGCCGCGCCAGAAGACATCCCTGTTCTTCACGATACGGCGCAGGACGGCGAAGGCCAGGGCGTGAACCAGCCAGCCGGCGCCGACGAAGACCAGCAGCACCACGCCGATGACCAGCCATTCAGGCATCCAGGCGAACTCTCGCCACAGGCGCGCGGTCTGGCGGGTCAGGTCGATGATGAAGGGGGGCATGGCGGGGATAACGCACAAGTCCGCCGCCCGTTCGCATCTGCGACGGGATGAAGCTAGCCCGCCGTCGCTTCCACCAGATCGGCCAGGCGCTGGGCTGCATCGGGGATGGCGACCGAACGGGCCGCCGCCGACATGGCCGCCAGTCTGGCAGGCTCGGACAGCAGGGGCGCCAGGGCCGCCGTCAGGCTGTCGACGGTGACCGCGTCCTCGGCCAGGACCACGGCGGCGCCCACGTCGGTCAGGGCCCGGGCGTTCAGGGTCTGATGGTCGTCGGTGGCGATCTTCAATGGGATCAGGACGGACGGCAGGGCGGCGACGGCCAACTCGGCGCAGGTCGAAGCCCCGGCCCGGCCGATGACCAGATGGGCCGCCGACAACCGCGCCGCCATGTCGCGGAAGAAGGGCGCGACCTCGGCCTCGATTCCGGCCTCCAGATAGATCTGCCGCGCCGCCTCCAGCGTCTCGGGCCGCGACTGCTGCTGCACCCGCAAACGCGCGCGAATGGCCTCGGGCAGGGCCGCCAGCGAACGCGGCGTGGTCTCGGACAGGATACGCGCGCCCTGACTGCCGCCCGTCACCAGAACATGGATCGGACCATCGGCGCCGGGGGCGACATAGGCGCGGTCGAACAGGGCGCGGATATCGGCGCGGATTGGACTGCCGACCACCTGGGCGCGCGACTGCACGGCCGGCGAGGCCCGTTCCAGGGTCGGGAAGGACGAGGCGACGGCTCCGACATAGGGGGCCAGGATGCGGTTGGTGCGGCCCAGCACCGCGTTCTGCTCATGCATCATGGCCGGGCGCTTCTGGGTGATGGCGGCGACCAGGGCGGGCGCCGACGGATAGCCGCCGAAGCCGACGACGACAGCCGCATCCAGCCGCTTGAACGCGCCGCGCGCCTGGATCACGCCGCGCGCGATGGCGAGGCCCGCCTTCATCAGGGCGACGGGGCCGGAGCCTGTCGCGGTGTCCAGAAACAGCTTTTCCTCGCACGGAAAATTGTGGGCGTAGACCTCGCCGCGCCGGTCCGTGGCCAGCACCACCCGCCAGCCGCGCGACGCCATTTCACGCGCCAGAGCCTCGGCCGGAAACATATGGCCCCCGGTTCCCCCGGCGGCGACGACACAGATTCTGGACGACATGCTGGCTCCCGTTTCATCGTCTCTTAAGGCGCCCGAGCGCGCCTGCCGAGAGGCGTTCGCACCGGCGCGCGTCAACCCGCCGTCTGTCTGGGATCAAGCGGCAGGCCCGCCTCCTGACGCGATTTCAGAAGGCGCAGATAACCGTGCATGGCCTCGCAATCCAGGCCATGCATCATTAGGCGGAAACCCGCCTGAAGCGTCGAGAGGGTCACCAGGGGATGGCCGTTCTTGACGAAATGCATGTGATAGTCGCTCCCCAGAATACGGCCGATATAGATGCCGATGATCTCATCCAACTGAAGCGAATGAGACGCGCGCATGAAGTCCTCGCGCGGCAGCATCAGGGCGTAGAGAGGCGTGTAGAACTCCACCGCCGTCTGGATATCGATGCGGTTCAGAGGGCCGGTCGGGAAGGTCTCGAAGGCCGGATCGATCTCGGTCAGCATCGAGAAATCGACCTTGTCCGGCGGCATGATCTCGCGACCTTGCGCCTGAAGGGCGATGTTCAGTTCGATGATGAAGTTGAAGATATTCAGGTCGTGCTGAAGGAAGACATTGTCCTCCAGCCCCTTCAACGTCAGCGGCCTGAGCGGCAGGGTCTGAACGCTGTCGACGGGCGTACCGGCGTTGGCCTTGATGAAGGCCAGAAGCTCGGTGCCGATGTGGAAATGGCGCAGGATCAGCATGTTGCACTCTGGCGACCCGAAGATGCGCAGGCCCCAGTGGATGGACTTGTGCAGCATACCGTTCAGGTTCGGATGGCGCGGCGAGAGGGCCCGCAACACCTTGACCAGACAGAAGAAGACGAAGACCACCGGCCGCGAAACCGGAAACAGCCAGCGCCGCGACCACGACCGCGCGCCCGCCAGCAGCGCCTTCTTGGCCCGGGAATCGATGGGCAGGCTGTGGTCGAGATAAAGCGCCAGCCAAGGGTCGGGATCGCGCGGATCGTAACCACGCGGATCAAAGGGATCCGCCTTGCGGTAGTTCTTTGCGGTCGCGCCGTCCGACAGGCTCACGCCCCGATCTCCTCGATCTGCAGCGCATAGAGGCGGGCGGTGACGCGGGCGGTCATGACGATGCGTTCGGCGACGGTTGGATCCGGCAGGACCATGCGCAGCATCTGTTCGAACTCCTGCATATGCTCGGCGTCGTTTTCGCCATGATACAGCAGGAAGCGGACCGCCTCGTCGGGCAGGTTCAGCCGGTCCTTGACCAGCCGCCCCCAGGGCGCGGCCTTGATCGAGCCCAGCCCCTCGATGACGAACATGGCGCCCAGCAGGCCGAAGGGATCGGGCCTGGACGCCTCATGGAACATCCAGGCCGAAAGGGCCTCTGACCCGACGTTCTTGGCGGCGTCGCGAATGGTCTCGACCTCGCCCCCAGCGCAGACGAAATCAGCCTCCAGCAGGCGGAAGTCGCGATGCTCGGTCACCGCGTGGCGCATGAGGGTCGAGCGCAGTTCCAGATGATCTTCGCCCACGTTCGACGCCGCACGGCTCATCCACAGCGCCCCGTCCTTCACCTGCTGGCGCAGGTTGATGAGGAAGGCGTGATAGTCGGCCAGTTCGAACCGCCCGCGCGTCAGCTTGCGGATCAGGGGCGTGGATTCCAGTCGCTGCTCGAACTCGGCGAAGACGACGGCGAGCTTCCTCAGGGTGTCGGCGACCGCATCGTCCGCAACAGGTCCATCCGCCATCACACCACCTCCAGCATCATGAACCCTATCATGGCGCGCCCGCTTTCCGGCACGATCAGCAGCACGCGTTCGCCCCGTTTCGCCCGGCCCGACTTCATGAACTCATCCAGCATGACCCAGATCGAGGCCGAGCCGATATTGCCGACGCTGGACAGGTTGGAGAACCACTTCGCCTCCGGGATCATCGCCCTGGTCGACTTCAGGATCGACACGATCTCCTCGCGCAGCGACTGGGCGGAGTAGTGGCACAGCAGGTGGTCGACGGCGTCGGGGTCGATCCGGCCCTCGTCCACCTTGCGCATCCATTCGCCGATCCAGGCGCGGATGACGATCTTCAGCAGGTCGAAATCCTGCATCAGGGCGACGGCCCCCGCCGCGTGGGCCGCAGGCGGGCCGGCGTGGCTCCAGGCGGATGTCATGTCGGCGCGATCGGCGAAGGTCGAGCCCGCCCACATGCAGGGGTCGAACGCCCCGGCCAGGGAGGTCAGGTCGATCCATTCGACCTTCAACGACAATCCGTCAGGACGTGGCCTCGGTTCCAGCACCACGGCGCCCGCTCCGTCCGACAGGGTGAAGCGCAGGAAGTCGGCCTCCATCCGCAACCGCCCCTTGGCGTCGATCAGGTCCGTGCCTTCGTAGAAGCCGGGCCGGAACCAGCGCGACGAGAACTCGCTGCCGGTGGCGACGGCGACATCCGCCTCGCCTGCCCGAACCTGTAGCCAGGCCCCCTTCACAGCCATCAAGGCCGAGGCGCAGACGGACTGATAGCTGGCGACCTCTATTGGGCCTGCGCCGAGTTCGGCATGGACGGCGGGACCGTGGCCGGGGACGAGATAGTCCCCTTGCGTGGTCGCCGTCGCCAGATGCTGCAGATCGCCCAGACCCAGGCCCGCATCGTCCAGCGCCGCCCACGCAGCTTGCGCCGCCATGGAGGCGTTGGAATGCTGGGCCACACCGTCGGGCGTCATCGCATAGTGGCGTGTCTCGACCCCGTTCCAGCGTAGAGCCCGCCTGCCGATGGCCGAGGCCCGCCCGCCGATGCGGCCGATATGATCCTCCATGGCGTCGCCGCCCACGGGCTCACCGGGCAGGAAGGCGCCCGTGCCGGTGATATAGACGTCGCGCAACAGGGTCATCGCGCCAGGACGAAGCTAACCGGATCGCCCCATTGCGCCGAAGGCGCCAGCCACAGGTCGAATGTTCCCGGCTGGACCGTGGGCCGACCGTCGGCGCCGACGAACTCCAGCCGAGAGCGATCCAGGGTGAAGCTGACCGTCCGCGTCTGGCCCGGCGCCAGATCGACCTTTTGGAACGCCCGCAAACGCTGGCGCGGCTGGGTCAGGCTGGCCACCCGGTCGTGGATATAGAGCTGCACCGTCTCGACCACCGGCATCAGCCCGGCGTTGGTCACTGCGACCGAGACCTCGATTTCGCCGTCCCAGGCCAGGGTCGGGCTGGACAACTGCGGCGCGCCATATCCGATCTCGCCATAGGTCAGGCCGTGGCCGAACGGATAGAGGGCGGTATTGGTCGTCTCGCGGTAACGGGCCTTGTATTCCTCCGACGCCAGGGCCGGATTGGCCGGGCGGCCGGTGTTCTTGTGGTCATAGCTGAAGGGCTGCTGGCCAGAGCGATGCGGGAAGCTGATCGGCAGTCGGCCCGAGGGCGAGTGGGCGCCGAACAGCACGTCGGCGACGCTGTGACCCATCTCCGAACCCAGGAACCAGCTGACCAGAATGGCCGGCGCCGCCCCGACCGCGCCGGACAGTTCCAGCGCCCGCCCGTTCCTGAGGATCACCACCATGGGCTTGCCCAAGGCGGCGACCGCATCGACCAGGTCGCGCTGGGGCTCGGGGATGTCGATCTCGGTGCGGGACTGGGCCTCGCCCGACATGGCGGCGCCCTCGCCGATGGCTAGGACGACGACGTCGGCGTTCTGCGCCGCCTGAACCGCCGCGGCGATGCCGCCTGCGATCGGGACCTCGATCCACGACCCTTGCGCCACCGTCAGCAGCGAGGGATCGTGCAGGGCGGCGCGCATCCCGGCCTCGAGCGAGACGCGTCGGCTTTCGTCGCCCCAGATGGTCCAGGGACCGAAGACATTGTCCACATCGACGCCGAACGGGCCGATCAGGGCGATCCTCTGGCCCTCGCGCTTCAGCGGCAGGACCCCGTTCTGGTTCTTGAGCAGGACGATGGACTTGCGCCCGGCCTCGCGCGCCAGATCATAGTGGGCCTGGGCGCCGACGACCGCGCGCTCGCGGCCCAGGTCCGTGCCGCGATAGGGGTTGTCGAACAGGCCCAGGGCCGCCTTGGCCATCAGCACCCGCCGCACAGCCTGATCGACCCGCTCCAGCGGAACTTCCCCGGTCGCGACCAGATCGGGGATATGCTGCAGATACAGGCCCGACATCATGCTCATGTCGACCCCGGCCAGCAGGGCGATCCGCGCAGCGTCTCGGCCGTTTTCGGCAAAGCCGTGGGCCACCAGTTCCTGTTCGGAGGTGTAGTCGGAGACGACGAAGCCCTGGAAGTCCCACTCGTCGCGCAGCAGTTCAGTCAGCAGCGCGTGGTTGCCCGAGGTCGGCACGCCGTTCAGGTCGTTGAACCCGCTCATCAGCGACAGGGCGCCCGCGTCGATCGCGGCCTTGAACGGCGGCAGGAAGACGCCGCGCAGCATGGCCTCCGACATGTCGGTCGAGTTGTACTCCATGCCCCCGTCGGCGGCGGAATAGGCCGCGAAATGCTTGGGCGTGGCCATCAGGGCGTCGCGGTCGGCCAGCCCCTTGTCGCCCTGGAAACCGCGCACGCGCGCCGTGGCCAGAAGCTCGTTCAGATAGACGTCCTCGCCGCCGCCCTCGACGACGCGGCCCCAGCGCTGGTCGCGCGCCACATCGACCATGGGAGCATAGTTCTGGTGGATGGCCGAGGCCGCCCCCTCCACCGCCGCCGCCCGCGCCGTGCGCCGCGCCAGCTCGGGATCAAAGGCCGCCGCCTCGGCCAGGGGCACGGGGAAGACCGTCGCCAGTCCGTGCAGGATGTCGGCGCTGAACAGCAGCGGGATCTTCAGCCGGGTTTCCTCGACCGCGATCCTCTGGATGGTGCGACCGGCCGCAGCGCCCACGCCGTTGAACAGGGCGCCGACCTGACCGTCGCGGATCATCTGACTGACGCGGGCCGGATCCCCCTGGCCGTCCAGCGGATTGACGTTCTTGGGCCGGAACCGGAACGGATCGCCCAGCAGGTTCAACTGGCCGGCTTTCTCCTGAATCGTCATGCGCGCGATCAGGTCCTGCACGCGGGCGCGGTCGTCGGCCTGGCGCGCGGCGGCGCGACGTGGTGCGCTGAACAGGCCGGCGCCGAGGGCGCTCAGGGCCGCAAGACGGGACAGGGCGGAACGTCGGGACATGGCGCTGGCTTTGCCGCAGTCTGCATCGATCATGGAAGGGCTTTCGTGGTCAGGCCTCTCCTAGACGGCGCAGCTTCATCTGTCAGGTGCGGGCTGACGTCAGGGCGCCCTGCCGCAACGAAAAAGGGCGGACCCGAAGGCCCGCCCTTTCGCGTCTGGACAAAGATGGTCCTCAGTGACCGCCCACCACCGGCGCGGCGCCGATGACGTGGGGTCGTGTCCGCCAGGCGGCGGTGGCGAATACCGCCAGCAACACATAGCCGATCAGGGGCACGATGAAGGCGTGGCCCAGGACCGCGCCCGGCTGGTCGGCGATCATCCCGGCGACCAGGGGCAACAGGGCGCCGCCGATGATGCCGAAGACCAGAAGGCCCGAGGTCGCCGAGGCCGGGGCCGTCGAACGCTCCAGCGTCAGGGTGAAGATGGTCGGGAACATGATCGAGTTGAACAGGCCGATCGACAGGGCCGCAAAGGCCGCCGTGGTCCCCCCGGTCATGGTCACGACCAGGCACAGCAGACCGGCCGCGATGGTGCAAATGGTCAGCAGCAGACCAGCGGGAACGCGGGTCAGAAGTGCGCTGCCCGCAAAACGCCCCATCAGGGCGCCGGCCCAGTAGAGGGCGACCAGACGGCCGGCGTCGTGAACCGCCAGGCCCAGCACGCCTTCGGAGTGCAGCAGGTTGGTCATCAGGCTGCCGATGGCGACCTCGGACCCGACGTAGAGGAATATGGCGGCTGCGCCGAACACGGCCCATTTGGACTTCAGCGCCGCCAGGGGCGAGGCGCCGCGTTCAGTGTTGATGGTTGCGGCGGCCAGGCGGCCGCGGATCAGCCAGATGAACAGGCCCAGCACCGCAAAGAAGACCGCCAGGCCGATGAAGACCGTATCGATGTTCCGAAGCGTGGCTGCGCGCAGGATGGGGTCCAGAGCGCCCGCCGCGCCTTCAGCCGGGGCCACGGCGGCCGAGGGCTGGGAAGCGCCGATATATTGATGCAGGAAGACCAGCCAGCCGATGGCCAAGCCGATGGCGGCGCCGAACACCAGCCAGCCGCGCACGTCGCGACGGGCCAGGCCCAGGGCGGCCCCCGCGCCGGCGCCGATGGCCAGCCCAAGGCCCAACAGGGCCAGGGCCTCGAACGAGCCCAGTTCGGTCACGCCCCCGGCGACGAAGATCCCGCCAGACAGCATGACCGTCGCCCCCAGCAGCGGGCCGACGACGGTGCCGAGCGAGTTGAAGGCCTGAGACAGGACCAGGCGGAAGTGCGACCGCTGCGGGGACCCGAGCGAGGCCGCCAGCGGGTTGGCCGCGACCTGCAGCAGTGTGACCCCGCCGCCGATGATGAACAGGGCGATCAGGACGCCGGGGTAGAAGTCGATCACGGTCGAGACCGGGACGACCAGGGCGCCCAGCACCATGACCCCCAGGGCTCCGACGATGGACTTGGCATAGCCGAGGCGCGACAGGATGGCGGCTGCCGGCAGGGAGAAGACGCCATAGGCGGTGAACCAGGCGAACTGGGTCAGCAGGGCCTCGGTATAGCTGAGCTCGAAAACGCCCTTCACCGCCGCGATCAGCGGGTCGATCAGCGAGGTCGCGAAACCCCAGGCGAAGAACAATGTGGTGACATAGGCAAAGGCGGGTCCGGCGCCGCGAATGGCGGTTGCGCCGCCCCCGTCGGACGAGGCGTGATCTGATTGGGTCATGACGTCTTCCTGGCGTCCCGCGTCGTGCGCGCGGTTTTCGTTGTCACGCCTACGCTTCCATCGGCGCGGCTCGCGGTCCACTGGTTTTCGGAGCCCGTAACCAAAAGTGGCCGCACTCGGCGGGTCGCGCCGAAACGACAAACGCCGCCCGTATCGCTACGGGCGGCGCCTGATCCGTGATCGGTCGTCGACTAGAAGACGGTCTTGAGGCTGGCGACCACGCGCGAGCCGTACAGGTCGGACCCGTCCACGTCGGTGTCGTGATAGCGGACATCGACGCTCAGGACCGGCGACAGGGCGTAACCGACGCCCAGGTTCCAGTTCAGATAGTCGTCGTTGACGTCCAGCCACTGTTGGCCGACGGCGCCCGAGACGCTCCACTTGTCCGCCGGGCTGTAGGAGGCGTTGACCTCCAGATAGGTGGCCTCATCGTCGATGCCGTAGAAGTCGGGCGAGTAGAAGACGGCGGCGCCGACGGTCGCCGGGCCAATGGCGCGCGAGGCGGCGGCCTTGAACTCGACGAACTCATAGTCCGAACCCGAGGGCTCGCCGACGTAGAAATAGCCGACGACGCCGAGGTCCAGGGCATAGCCCGCAGCCTCGGTGCGATAGCCGCCGTAGAGGTCGATTTCGGCGTCCGTGCCGTCGCCGAACTTCACGTTCGAGGCCCAGGTTCCGACGTAGAAACTGCCGGCCGACACGTCAATTCCGCCCGAAACGGCAGGCTTTTCGTCGGTCTGGCTGGCGCCGCGATAGATATAGTCCGAGGTCAGGGCCAGGTTGTAGGCGACATCCACGCTCTGGGCCGAGGCGGTCGAGGCGGCGCCGGTAAGGGCGAAGATGGCGGCGGCGGCCGCGCAGGCTGAAGTCATTTTCATGATGAGTATCCCCTCATTGTTTTTGGATCGTTGTGAACGCTTAGGCGGGTCGTAACGCTGGGGATGGAGCCCCGGCAAGCTGCGCCGGGCGCGAGGGAGGTCGCGCCCGGCGTTCTTATCAGACGTGCTCGAGAGCCTCGCCGTGCAGGGTCGAATCCAGACCTTCGGCTTCCTGCGCTTCCGTCACCCGAAGTCCGGTCGTGAACTTGCAGATGATCAGGATCACGAAGGTGCCCACGGCGGAGTAGGCGATGGTCCAGGCCAGGCCGAGCGCCTGAGGCACGATGCTGGCGCCTTCGCCCAGGCTGTTGATGGCCGTCGAGGCGAACACGCCGGTCAGCAGGGCGCCGATCAGACCGCCCGCGCCGTGGATGCCGAAGGCGTCCAGGCTGTCGTCGTAGCGAAGCAGTTTCTTGATCCACACCGACGAGATGTAGCAGACCGGGCCGGCGATCAGGCCGATGATGACCGCACCCTTGGGATCGACGAAACCGGCGGCGGGGGTGATGGCGACCAGACCGGCGACGATGCCGGACAGCATGCCGATCAGCGACACTTTACGCTTCTCGATGACCTCGATCAGCTTCCAGGTCAGGGCGCCGGCGGCGGCCGCCAGGATGGTGTTGAGCAGGGCCACGCCCATCAGGTCGTTGGCGGCGCCCGCCGAACCGGCGTTGAAGCCGATCCAGCCGACCAGCAGCAGCGAGGCGCCGATCATGGTCAGGACAGGGTTGTGAGCGGTGATCGGATCCACGCCATAGCCTTTGCGGCGACCCAGGAAGATGGCGCAGACTAGGCCTGCAACGCCCGAGTTGACGTGAACGACGGCGCCGCCGGCGAAGTCGAGAACACCGGCCGAACCCAGGAAGCCACCGCCCCAGACCCAGTGACAGATGGGGGCGTAGACCAGCAGCGACCACAGGGCCGTGAACAACAGCAGCGCCGAATACTTGAACCGCTCGGCGAAGGCGCCGGTAATCAGTGCGGGCGTGATGATGGCGAAGGTCATCTGGAAGGAGATGAACAGGAACTCGGGAATGCCCGGAAGCAGACCATTGGCCGTCTGCAGCGACACGCCGTTCAGGAACAGGGCGTCGAAGCCGCCGACGAAGGGCTGAAGCGCCTCGTTCGGGTTGGCGCTGAAGGCGATCGAGTAACCGGCGACGAACCACACCAGCGACACGACGGCGAAGACACCGACCGACTGGGTGATGGTCGCGATGACGTTCTTGCGGCGAACCATGCCGCCGTAGAACAGGGCCAGACCCGGCAAGGTCATCAGCAGGACCAGGGCGGTCGAGGTGCCCAGCCAGCTGGTGGCGGCCGAGTCGAGTTCAAGCTCGGCCTGGTGGGCCAGCAGGGTCGGCGCCGGGGCTTCCGGCTCGGCTGCGGCAGTCGTGGTGGCGGCGGCGCCGGAGCCCGAGGCGGCGGCGATATCGACGGGCGCGGGGGCGGCAGCCTCGGCGACGACCGGAGCGGGAACAGCATCCTGCGCGAATGCACCGCCGGCGTAGAATAACGCGGCCGTGATCAATAGCAGGGCAAGTACGCCCGGCACCCTATTCCAGATATTTGACATGAGTTGCATCCCCTTTGCTTTCTCGCAAGTGCGAAATGTTTACCGCAATTTTGAAATGCGCAAGGGGCAACGCATCGCGCGGCGCAATTTTAATGCGCCGGTCGAAAATCATCAGGCAGTAAAGGGGTGCATTTGGCCGAACTAGGTGCCTCTCGCGCCAGAATCTGGCGTTCGCAGGTGCGATATACGCAAAGCCCGACCGCGGGCGGGTTTCTAGCCCCAGTGCATCTGTACGCGATGGGCGGCCGCCCAGTGGATGGCGCGAATGGCGTCGACGACCGCCTCCGCCGCCGCGCGCGTGCCCAGTTCGCCGCCTAGGTCAGCGGTGACGGCCCCAGCGGCCAGAACGGCGGCCACGGCGGCCTCGATCGAGCCGGCTTCATCCTCCAGACCCAGACCGTGGCGCAAAAGCATCGCCGCAGACAGAATCGTGCCGACCGGGTTGGCCAGGTCCCGTCCGGCGATGTCGGGCGCCGATCCGTGGATGGGTTCGAACAGGCCGGGGCCGCCCGTGCCCAGCGATGCCGACGGCAACAGGCCGATCGATCCGCCCAGCACCGAGATCTCGTCCGACAGGATGTCGCCGAACATGTTCTCGGTCAGGATGACGTCATAGTCGCGCGGCCGCTGGATCAGGTGCATGGCCATGGAATCGACCAGGGCGTGTTTCAGCTCGACCTGGGGGAACTCCTCGGCGTGGATACGGGTCACGACCTCGCGCCACAGGCGGCTGGTCTCCATGACATTGGCCTTGTCGACCGAGGTCACCTTGCCGCGGCGTTGCAGGGCGATCTGGAAGGCGGCGCGGGTGACGCGTTCGATTTCCTCGATCGAATAGGAACAGACATCATAGGCCGAGCCATCGTCCTTGCGGCCCTTGTCGCCGAAATAGACCCCGCCGGTCAGCTCGCGGAAGACGATCAGGTCGACGCCCTCGACAATCTCCTTCTTCAGCGGCGAGCGGTGGGCCATGACCGGCGAGACCTGCAGGGGCCGCAGGTTGGCGAACAGGCCCATGGCCTTGCGCAGACCCAGCAGGCCTTCTTCGGGGCGACGCTTGCCGCCGTCCCACTTGGGTCCGCCCACGGCGCCCAGCAAGACGCCGTCAGAGGCCAGACAGGCGTCGATGGTCGCCTGCGGCAGGGGATCGCCGCCGTTGTCGATGCCCGCCCCGCCGATCAGGTGTTCGGAGAAGCGGAACTCGTGGCTGTAAAAGTCGCCGATGATCTGGAGAACCGCCTTGGTCGCGGCGATGACTTCGGGGCCGACGCCGTCGCCGGGCAGCAGGGCGATGTCAAAGGTCTTGGGCGTGGTCATCAGACGGACTCGGTATGTTTGGGCGCGTGGGCGCGCTCGAAGGATTCGATGTCGGGTAGCTTGGCCTGCAGCCAGCCCAGGGTGTCCACGCCATCCAGCAGGCACTGGCGGGCGAAAGCCTCTACGGCGAAGGTCACGGGCGGGTGGTTGCCGCGCCGAACCTCGTTGGTCTCCAGGTCGATGGTCACCGGCTGTTCGGGATGAGCCACCAGATCGGCCCAGGTCGCCTGATCGACGACGATGGGCAAGAGGCCGTTCTTCAGGGCGTTGGAGGTGAAGATGTCGGCGATATTGGTCGAAATCACCGCCCGGAAGCCATAGTCGTACAGCGCCCAGGGGGCATGCTCGCGCGACGATCCGCAGCCGAAATTGTCGCCCGCCACCAGGATGCGGTGCTCGCTCGGGTCGATGCGGTTCAGCACGGCCTCGGGCTTGGCAGAACCGTCGGTCTCGTAGCGCCAATCGTAGAAGGCCTTGGCCCCCAGACCGGTCGTCTCGGTCGTGGTCAGGAAGCGCGCCGGGATGATCTGGTCGGTATCGATATTGGCCTGGCTGAGGATCAGCGACCGGGACGTGAAAACTCTGATCGGCTCAGGCATCGACGGTCTCGTTCAGATAGACGCGCGGGTCGGTCAGGACCCCGGCGATGGCCGATGCCGCGGCGGTGGCGGGACTGGCCAGGATGGTGCGGGCGCCCTTGCCCTGACGGCCTTCGAAATTGCGGTTGGAGGTCGAGACGGCCAGTTGGCCCGGCCCGACGACATCGCCGTTCATGGCGATACACATCGAACAGCCAGGAATGCGCCATTCGGCGCCCGCCTCGGTGAAGACGGTGTGCAGGCCTTCGGCTTCGGCGTCGCGACGCACGGCCTCGGAGCCCGGCACGACCAGCATGCGGACGCCCGGCTTGACCTTGCGGCCCTTCAGCACCTCAGCGGCGGCGCGCAGGTCGGGCAGACGCCCGTTGGTGCACGAGCCGATGAAGACCACGTCCACGGCCTGGGTCGTCGTCGTCTGACCGGCTTCGAAGCCCATATAGGCGATGGCCTTGCGGTCTGAATCGGACTGAGGCTCGGGCACGCGCTCGCCGATGGGAGCGCCGGCGTCCGGGGTAGTGCCCCAGGTCGCCATGGGCCGGATGGCCGATCCGTCCAGGGTGATTTCCTTGTCGAAGACGGCGCCGGGATCCGACGCCAGGGCCAGCCATTCGGCGGCGGCGGCGTCATAGGCGGAGCCCTTCGGAACCTTGGCTCGACCGCGCAGCCAGTCGATCGTCTTCTGATCCGGGGCGATCATCCCCGCCCGCGCCCCGGCCTCGATCGACATGTTGCACAGGGTCATCCGCCCCTCCATGTCCAGGCCTGTGACGGCATTGCCCGCGTACTCGATGACGAAGCCGGTGCCGCCGCCGAAGCCCAGGGCGGCGATGACGGCCAGGGCCACATCCTTGCCCGAGACGCCGGGCTGCAGTTCGCCATCGACGGTGACGCGCAGGGTCTGGGACTTCCGCTGCAACAGGCACTGGGTCGCCAGCACATGGCCGACTTCCGAGGTGCCGATGCCGAAGGCCAGGGCCCCAAAGGCGCCGTGGGTCGCGGTGTGGCTGTCGCCGCAGACCACAGTCATGCCGGGCTGGGTCAGCCCCTGCTCCGGCCCCATGACGTGGACCACGCCGCGCGCATCGGAATCCCAGCCGGCCAGTTCGACGCCGTGGGCGGCGCAGTTCTTCTCCAGCCGCGAGACCTGATCGCGGGCCTCGTCGGTGACATAGGGACGCTGGCCGTTGACGGCGGGAAGCGTCGGGGTCGAATGGTCGAGCGTGGCGAAGGTGCGGTCGGGGCGGCGAACCTTCAGCCCCCGGCTTTCGATCTCGGAAAAGGCCTGAGGGCTGGTGACCTCATGGACCAGATGCAGGTCGATATAGAGGACGCCGGGCGTAGCCTCCGTCTCGGCCACGACCAGGTGCTTGTCCCACACCTTCTCATACAGGGTACGCGCGACGCTCATGGCTCAGGCGGCCGCCGAACGAAAGGCGGCGTCGTTGGAGATCCTCCGCGCGCCGATCAGGCGGTCGATCTGCAGACCCAGATTGTCGATGCAGCGCCCGGCGTCACGACCGCGAACGGTCATGGCGATGTTCAGGGCTGCGCCTTCCGAGGCCATGTCGATGCCGTCGATGAAGAAGCCGCGCCGCTCCACCAGGCCGATCAGGCGCTGAAGCGCGCCATCGGCACGGTCGATCTGGATGTGAATGGTGTCGCTCATCGTGCGCCCTCCAGCATTTCGGCGTTGTTCTTGCCCGGCGGAACCAGCGGCCAGACGTTGTCTTCAGGATCGATAATGACGTGGGCCAGGATCGGCCCTTCGCAGGCCAGCAGGCGGTCGATGCCGGCCGAGACCTGATCGCGGCTGTCGATGCGGAAGGCCTCGATGCCAAAGGCCTCGGCGACCTTCACGAAGTCGGGGTTGTCGGACAGATCGACCTCCGAGAAGTTCCGCTCGAAGAAGAACTCCTGCCACTGGCGCACCATGCCCAGGCGCGAGTTGTCCAGCAGGATGATCTTCAGCGGGATCTTGAAGCGGTTGACCGTGGCCAATTCCTGGATGTTCATCATCACCCCGCCGTCGCCGGTGATGGTGACGACGCAGGCGTCGGGCTCGGCCAGCTTGGCGCCGATGCCCGCAGGCAGGCCAAAGCCCATCGAACCCAGGCCGCCCGAGGTGACATGGGCCTGGGGCCGCGAGAACTCGCAATATTGCGCGACCCACATCTGGTGCTGGCCGACATCGCAGGCGGCGATGAAGCCGGGACCGGCCTTCTTGGACAACTCGTTCAGCAGCTGGGGCGCAAAGACGCCTTCGCCCGGCGCGTTGTAGTCAAAGGCCTGGGCGATCGACTGGGCGCGCCAGCGGTCGGCCCAGTCGTTGACCGCGATGGCCGGCCCCGCCGCCAGACTGGCGTTCAGGGCTTCCAGATTGGGTTTCAGATCGCCGGTCACGCCGACCGCGACCTTGCGCAGCTTGCCGATCTCGGACGGATCGATGTCGAAATGGACGACGCCGGCATGGGGCGCGAACTCGGCCAGCTTGCCGGTGGCGCGGTCGTCGAACCGGGCGCCGACGACGATCAGCAGGTCGCTTTCCTGAACCGCCTCGTTGGCGGCGCGGGTGCCGTGCATCCCCAGCATGCCCAGGAAGTTGTCCTGGCCCGTCGGAATGGTGCCCAGGGCGTTCAGGGTCGAGACCTGGGGGATACCGGTCATGCGGGCAAACTCGCGAACCGCCTCGACGGCGCCCGAGATCTTGGCCCCGCCGCCGATATAGAGGACGGGTTTCTTCGCCGCGCGGATCGCGGCCTCGGCCTGCGCGATCACGGCGCCCTCGGCGATATAGGTTTCGTTCGACAGATGGATGCCGCGCGGCTCCGACGTCATCTCGAACTGAACGTCCTTGGGCAGGTCGATCAGGACCGGACCGGGACGACCCGAGCGGGCGATATGGAAGGCCTCCTCGATCACCGCCGGAATGTCGGCGGCGTGACGGACCAGATAGGAGTGTTTCACGATCGGCAGGGTGACGCCCAGGATGTCGACTTCCTGAAACGCGTCCATGCCCATGACCCCCTGGGCGACATTTCCGGTGATGCAGACCATGGGGATGGAATCCAGCATGGCGTTGGCGATGCCGGTGACCAGGTTGGTGGCGCCGGGACCGGACGTGGCCATGCAGACCCCGACCTTGCCCGAGACGCGGGCGTAGCTGTCGGCGGCAAAGGCCGCTCCCTGCTCGTGACGGCACAGATAGTGGCGCAGCTTGGAGCCGGCCAAGGCGTCATAGATCGGCATGATGGCGCCGCCGGGATATCCGAACAGCACCTCTACCCCCAGCTTCTCCAGGGTGGAGACAACCAGACGCGCGCCCGACCGAGGGGCGGCTTCCGTGGCGGGTTTGAAGGTGGCGGCGGCGGCGCTCATCATGCTTCTCTATTCAGCTCGGTCCGAGGCTCAGGCGGCCGCTGACTTGGGGGCGTGCAGCCAGGCCATGCGCTCACGCAGGCCGGCGCCGACGACTTCAATCGGGTGCTCGGCGTCGGCCTTGACCAGGGCGTCATAGGCGCCCTTGCCGGCTTCGTTCTCGGCGATCCATTCGCGGGCGAACTGGCCCGACTGGATCTCGGCCAGGATCTCCTTCATGCGCTCACGGGTCTCGCCGTTGATGACGCGCGGGCCGGAGACGACCGAACCCCATTTGGCGGTTTCGGAGATGAACTCGTTCATCTTGGTGATGCCGCCTTCGTAGAACAGGTCGACGATCAGCTTCAGCTCGTGCAGGCATTCGAAGTAGGCGATCTCGGGCTGGTAGCCGGCCTCGACCAGGGTGGTGAAGCCGCCCATGACCAGTTCCTTAGCGCCGCCGCACAGGACCGCTTGCTCACCAAAGAGATCCGTCTCGGTCTCTTCGCGGAAGCTGGTTTCCAGCAGGCCGCCGGTGGCGCCGCCGTTGCCCTTGGCATAGCCCATGGCGCGGTCACGGGCCTTGCCGGTGACGTCCTTTTCGATGGCGAACAGCGAGGGGACGCCGGCGCCCTTCTGGAACTCGCGGCGGACCAGATCGCCCGGCCCCTTGGGCGCGACCAGGATGACGTCCATGTCCTCGCGGGGAACGACGCGACCATAGATGACCGAGAAGCCGTGGGCGAACAGCAGAGCCGAACCCTGCTTGGCATAGGGCGCGATCTGGGTCTCATAGACCTCTTTCTGGGCCATGTCGGGCGTCAGGATGGCGATGATGTCGGCGTCCTTGACGGCTTCCGAAGGCTCGGCGACGGTCAGGCCGTCAGCCTGTGCCTGGGTCCAGCCCTTGCCGCCCGCGCGGACGCCGACGATCACGTCATGGCCCGAATCCCGCAGGTTCTGAGCGTGGGCGCGGCCCTGCGAGCCATAGCCGATGATGGCGATCTTCTGGCCGGCGATGACGCCGGGGCGGATGTCGTCGTTGGTGTAGATTTGCATAGTCTTACGCTTCCTGGTGGGCTTTGGAGGACGCCGGAACTTGGGCCGGCGGCGGGTTGGGAATGGTGACTGCGCCCTGCGAAGCCGAAGCGACGCTGGCGCGGTATTTGGCGAAGACGCCGTGGGCTGGAGCCATCGGCTTGGGGGTGAAGCCCTGGCGACGCGCAGCCAGGTCGGCGTCCACGTCGATGCGGCGGTTGGTGACGTCGATGCGAACGCGGTCGCCGTCGCGAACCAGGGCGATCGGGCCGCCGACCGCCGCCTCGGGCGAGACGTGCCCGGCGACGAAGCCGTAGCTGGCGCCCGAGAACCGGCCGTCGGTCAGCAGGGCGACGTTGGAGACCTGGCGACCCTTCAGGGCGGCGGTGACCTGCAGCATCTCGCGCATGCCGGGACCGCCGCGCGGACCTTCGTAGCGGATGATGATGACGTCCCCCTCCCCGACCGAACCGTCCTGGACGGCGTGGAAGGCGTCTTCTTCCGAATCGAAGACGCAGGCCGGGCCTTCGAACACATCGACCTTGTGGCCCGTCAGCTTGATGACCGCGCCCTCGGGGGCGACGTCGCCATAGATGACGGCGTATGAGCCGCGATCCATGACCGGCTTGTCGATGGTGGTGACGACGATCTGGCCCGGAGCCTCTTCCGCCTCTGCGGCCTCAGCGAACAGGCTGCGGCCGGTGACGGTGGGGGCGTCGACGATCTTGCCGGCCTCGGCCAGACGCTGGGTGACCAGACGAGTGCCGCCGGACGCGAACAGGTGGGACGCCAGGAACCGCCCGCCGGGCTTCAGGTCGCAGATGACCGGGGCCTCGACGCAGGCCTGGTGGCAGTCCTCGATGCCGAAGTCGACGCCCGCCTCGGCCGCGATGGCGGTCAGGTGCATGACGGCGTTGGTCGATCCGCCCGAGGCCGAGACGGCGACGGCGGCGTTCATCAGGCTATCGCGAGTGATGAATTTGCGGGCGTTGTCGCCGGCCTTGACCCGCTCGACGATCAGGCGGCCGCAGCGCTCGCCCTCGGCGCCCTTGTTGGGATCGACGGCCGGGACGTCATTGGCGCCCATGGGCGAGATGCCCATCACCGACAGGGCCATGGCCATGGTGTTGGCGGTGAACTGGCCGCCACAGGCGCCGGCGCCCGGACAGACGGCGCTTTCGACCCGCTTCAGCTCGGCGTCGTCGATCGTGCCCGCCCCGTGGGCGCCGATGGCCTCGAACACCTCCTGGACCGAGACCTCCTTGGTTCCGCCGTCGGCGGTGGGCAGGACGCCGGGCAGGATGGTGCCGCCGTAATAGACCAGGCCGGGGATATCCATCCGGGCCAGGGCCATAGCCGCCGCCGGGATGGTCTTGTCGCAGCCGACGATGCAGACGACGCCGTCCAGCTGGTGGCCTTCGACCGCCAACTCGATGGAATCGGCGACAATCTCTCGCGAGATCAGCGAGGCTTTCATCCCCGGCGAGCCCATCGAGATGCCGTCCGTGACGACGATGGTGTTGAAGTCGACCGGATAGCCGCCCGCCGCGATGATGCCCGCCCGCACGTCGCGGCCCAGACGGTCCAGGTGCATGTTGCAGGGCGTGACCGTCGACCAGGTGTTGACGATGGCGATCATCGGCTTGTCGAAGTCGGCGTCCGTCATGCCCGCCGCACGCAGATAGGACCGCGCCGCCGCCCGGTTGGGGCCTGCGGTGATGACCGACGACCGGCGCGGGCCTGCGGCAGTCGGGTTCGAGGAAGAATCTTGCGTGGTCACTAGGGAAGGTTTCCGGCTGGTTTCAGTAGGGAGGGCTGGCTTCGCGAAGAGGGGTGGGGTCGAGCAAGAAAAAACCCGCTTCCTTTCGGGAGCGGGTGGCTGCGTGCGATCCTGATGTTGCTTGGGTTCAGGTCAGCTGCGTCCACACCGCTCCGGAGAGCAGTCCAATAAGTACGGTGAGGATAAGGGTGGTGAAGGCGGAGGAAATCAGGTCGCCACGGGACGCGGCGAGCGCCTTGGCTCCCCCTGCATTCCGGTCATGGCGAATGGATTGGCTCACGGCCCGCTCCTGATTACCGCTGCATAAAGCCAGATAGAACGGCGCTGCACAAGACGAATGTGCACAAAACTTCCAAATTAGCGGCCAAGGATCCCAGCTGGGGCAATTTCGACCCCCGATCGCCACCCGGCCCGCAGATTCAGTCGTCGATCAGGCCCTGCAGCATGATCGCAAGCCGCTTGTAGAGCCGCTCGCACTGTTCGGGCGACAGGTTGAACCCGCCGGAAATATCACGGCTGACGGTCAGACCCATGATCAGCCCGGCGGTCAGGCGCGCCTTGATGTCGGCGTCCTCGCCTCCGACCCAGTCGGTAAAGGGCTGATAGAAGCGGGCGTTGGACTGCCGCATGATGATCTCGGCGGCCTTGGGCGAGGCGATCGAACGCAACATCAGCAACAGCCAGCGCAGTTTGAACTCCTTGCGGGGTCCATAGATGACATCGTGGGCCACACGCGCGCCGAAGGTTGTGCGGTCGCCGTCCATCAGCTCGCCGCCGTTGCCGCAGTCCTCGAGCACCGCGCCGAACAGATCTTCCTTGGAGCCGAAATATCTGGAGATCAGGGCGGGGTCGACGCCCACGTCGCGGGCGATGTCGCGCATCCCCACCTGATCGTAGCTTTCAGCCACGAACCGCAGATTGGCGGCGTTGAGAATGGCCTCACGCGTGGCCGCGGCGTTCCTCGGTCGGCTGCAAAGCTCGAAACCCAATGTGATGTCCTCAATAGCCCCAAGAAGACTATGGCTATGTCATCACCTGTTGACAACCCCTTCGCAACTGCACAATAAGCAAGTCATCAGGTGTTGACCTGAGACTGCGCATCCCCATTTGCGCCGTAGTCCAGTCACTCGCCGAACACATCCAAGCAGGAGTCCGCGCATGCGCAGACTGAAGATCGTCGCCGTATCCGCCATGATCGCGGCAGCCCTCTATGGCTGCGCCAAGACGGAAGAAGGCGGCGCGCCTCCGCCCGCTCAGGTGACCGTGGCCAATCCCCTGGCCGAGCGCATCGTCGATTGGGACGACTTCACCGGACGGTTCGAGGCGACCCAGACCGTGGACGTTCGCGCCCGCGTCGGCGGCTATATCCAGTCGGTGCATTTCCGTGACGGCGACTTCGTCCGCCGCGGCCAGTTGCTGTTCACCCTCGATCCCCGCCCCGCTCAGGCCCTGGTCGCCGCCGCCCGCGCCTCTCTGGCCCAGGCCCAGGCTCAGGTCACCCTGGCCCGCACCAACCTGACCCGCTCGGAGGGCCTGCTGGCCTCGCAGGCGGTGTCCCAGGCCGAGGTCGACACCAATCGCGGCGCGCTTCTGACCGCCGAGGCCGCCGTCGCCTCGGCCAACGCCAACCTGCGCGCCCGTCAGCTGGACCTGGAGTTCACCCGCGTCACCGCCCCCCTGTCGGGCCGGGTGTCCGACCGCCGCGCCGACGCCGGCAACCTGGTCGCCGGGGGATCGTCAGCCGGTGACATCCTGACCACGATCGTCTCCTCGGCCCCGATCTACTTTGTCTTCGACGGCTCCGAAGCGACCCTGCTCAAGTATCAGCGCCAGGTTCGCGCCGGCGGGGGCGCCCCGGTCCGCATCCGGTTGCAGGACGAGGCCGATTTCAGCCACTCCGGCACGCTGGACTTCACCGACAACTCAATCAACGCCTCGTCCGGCACCATCCGCCTGCGCGCGGTCGTTCCGAACGGCGACGGCTTCCTGAAGCCCGGCATGTTCGGCCAGATCCGGGTCGCCGGGTCGGGCGCCTATGACGCCCTGCTGATCCCCGACGCCGCCGTCAGCGCCGGCGCCGACCGCCGCACCGTTTCAGTGGTCGCCGCCGACGGTTCGGTCACGCCGCGCCCTGTCGAACTGGGTCCGCTGATCGACGGCCTTCGCGTCGTTCGCTCGGGCATCACCGCCCAGGACCGGGTCATCATCAACGGCGGATCGCGCGTCCAGCAGCCGGGCCAGAAGGTGAAGGCCGTCGCCGGTCAGATCACCCGCACCCAGACCACGAACACCGCGCCCGTCACCTACGCCCCGCCCGCCGCCACGGCGACCTCAGCCAGCGCCCTCTCGGGCTCGGTAGCGATCGGCGACTGAGACAAACATGAACTTCTCCCGCTTCTTCATCGACCGGCCGATCTTTGCGGCCGTGCTGTCGGTGTTCATCACCCTGGTGGGCGTCTTCGCCTATCCCCTGCTGCCACTGTCGCAGTATCCCGAGATCGCGCCCCCCACGATCACCGTGAACGCGGCCTTCCCCGGCGCCTCGGCGGAGACCCTGGCCGAAACCGTCGCTGCTCCGCTTGAGCAGGAGATCAACGGCGTCGAGGGGATGCTTTACGTCACCTCCTCCTCGACCTCCGACGGGGCGGTGGCCATCACCGTCACCTTCCAGCCGGGAACCGACCTCGACGCCGCACAGGTGCTGGTCCAGAACCGGGTCTCATTGGCCGAGCCGCGCCTGCCCGACGCCGTTCGCCAGACCGGCGTCGTGGTCGCCAAGGCGTCCGAAGGCTTCCTGCTGATCGCCTCGGTCACCTCGCCCGACAAGACGCTTGGCTCGGACTATCTCGGCAACTACGCCAACTCGACCATCCGCGACCGTCTGCTCCGGATCGAAGGCGTCGGCGGCGTCACCGTCTTCGGCGGCGGCAACTATTCGATGCGGGTCTGGATCGACCCGGCCAAGGCCGCGGCGCGCAGCCTGTCGGCGTCCGAGATCGTAGCCGCCCTGCGGGCCCAGAACGTCCAGGCTGCGGCCGGCTCGATCGGCCAACCCCCGTTCGCCACAAACGCCTCGGCCTTCCAACAGCCGATCCAGGTCCAGGGCCGGCTGAACACGCCGGAAGAGTTCGCACAGGTCGTGCTCAAGACCGACCCTTCGGGCGCCGTCACCCGTCTGGGCGACATCGCCCGCGTCGAACTGGGCGCCCAGGACTATGGCATCCGTGGCTTCTTCGACGGCGAGCGCGGCGTTGGCGTAGCCATCGTCCAGCAGCCCGGCGCCAATGCGCTGGGCACCGCCGGCCGCGTCCAGGCCGAGCTCGACGCCATCCGCGCCGACCTGCCCCAGGGGATGGCCGTGAAGGTCGCCTACAACCCGACGGAGTTCGTCGCCGCCTCGGTCGAGTCGGTGCAGCATACCCTGTTCGAGGCCGTGATCCTGGTTGTTCTGGTGATCATGATCTTCCTGCAGACCTGGCGCGCCGCGATCATTCCGATCCTGGCCATCCCGGTTGCCCTGGTCGCAACCTTCGCGGTCCAGCTGGCGCTCGGCTATTCGATCAACTCCCTGACCCTGCTGGCCCTGATCCTGGCCGTCGGCATCGTCGTCGATGACGCCATCGTCGTGGTCGAGAACGTGGAGCGTCTGATCGGCGAAGGCCTGTCTCCTCGCGACGCCGCCTATCGTTCGATGCAGGAAGTGTCCGGCGCCCTGATCGCCATCGGCCTGGTGCTGGTGTCGGTCTTCGTGCCGACCATGTTCGTGCCTGGGATTCCGGGCATCTTCTATCGCCAGTTCGCCGTAACCATCGCGGCGGCCTCGGTGACGTCCCTGTTCGTGTCCCTGACCCTGTCGCCGGCCTTGGCCGCCCTGCTTCTCAAGCCGCACAAGGAAGGCGCACACGACCGCAAGCCGGGCGTGATCGGCACGGCGACCTATTACCTCGGCTGGGGCGGGCGCAAGTTCAACCAGGGCTTCGACTGGCTGTCTGACCAGTACGGCAAGCTGACCGCGCGTCTGGTGCGGATGCTGGTCATCGCCCTGGTCGTCTACGTCGGTCTGTTGGCCATGACCGGCTGGAGACTGATGGATACGCCGTCGGGCTTCATTCCCGAGCAGGACCAGGGCTTCCTGATCGGCGTCGTCCAGCTGCCGGCCGGGTCTTCGCTGGACCGCACCGAAGCCATCGTCCTGCGCGCAAAGGACATCATCCAGTCGACCGCGGGCGTCGAGGGCACGGTCGCCTTCGCCGGCCTGGACGGCTCCAGCTTCTCGTTCGGCTCCAACGCAGGCACCATCTTCGTGCGCCTGGACCCTCACAAGGACCGCAATTCCAGGGAACTGACGGCGGCCGCCTTGGCCGGCGCCATCACTCAGGCGACAGGCGGCGTTGAGGAAGCCAGCATCTTCGTCATCGCCCCGCCTTCCATCCAGGGTCTGGGCACCGGCAACGGCTTCAAGATGATGGTGCAGGATCGGACCGGCGCGGGCTATCGCGCGCTGGAAGGCGCCACCTTCGCCATGATGGGCGCGGCGGCTCAACAACCCGACCAGCTGCAGCAGGTCTTTTCGACCTACAACACCGCCTCGCCGCGCATTGCCGCCGACGTCGATCGTGACAAGGCGCTGATGCTGGGCGTCCAGCCCGCCGAGGTGTTCTCGACGCTCGGCATCTATCTGGGATCGTCCTACATCAACGACTTCAACATGGCGGGCCGCACATTCCGGGTCACGGCCCAGGCCGAGCCGGCCTATCGCGACGACCTGGCCGACATCGCCAACCTGAAGGTCAAGTCGACCTCGGGCGCCATGGTGCCGATCGGATCCCTGGCGAACCTGCGCCAGGACTCCGGTCCGTCGCGGATCGTGCGCTTCAACCTGTTCCCGGCTGCCGAACTGAACGGACAGGGGGCCCCCGGCGTCTCGTCCGGCGAGGCCATCACCCAGATGGAGCAGCTGGCCCAGGCCAACCTGCCGGACGGCTTCTCCTACGAGTGGACCGAACTGGCCTATCAGGAGAAACAGGCCTCGGGCGGCGCGGGGATCATCTTCGCCATGTCCGTGCTGCTGGTCTTCCTGGTGCTGGCCGCCAACTACGAGGCCTTCACCCTGCCGCTGGCGGTCATCCTGATCGTACCGATGTGCGTGCTGGCGGCCATGCTGGGGGTCAACGCCCTCGGCCTGGACAACAACATCCTGGTCCAGGTCGGACTGGTGGTGCTGGTGGCGCTGGCGGCGAAGAACGCCATCCTCATCGTCGAGTTCGCCAAACAGGCGGAAGAGGACGAGGGCATGAACCGCTGGGACGCCGCCGTCTCGGCCGCCCGCACCCGTCTGCGCCCGATCCTGATGACCTCGTTCGCCTTCATCCTGGGCGTGCTGCCTCTGGTTCTGGCCGAAGGGCCCGGCGCCGAGATGCGGCAATCCCTGGGCGCCGCCGTGTTCTTCGGCATGATTGGGGTCACCGTCTTCGGCCTGCTGTTCACGCCGATCTTCTATGTGATGTGCCGAGGCCTGGCCTCGCGCATCCCGCACGAACCGGAAAAGACCCCGCCGACGCCGACCACCGGTTCGCACCTCCCAGACCCCAACGCTCCGCTGCCGGCTGCCGGCCCGCGCACGGGAGACCTTTGATATGACTGCAACATCCCTTGTTTCACGGTTCCTGACCGTCGCGCCGGCCGCGTTAGTATTGGCCGCGTGCGCGGTCGGGCCGAGGGCGCCCGACGCCGACCTCCCCCCCCTGGCGTCGGGCGCCTTCGTAGGCTCGCAAACGGCTGCGGTGTCGCCCGACGCGGCCCGCAGCGACTGGTGGCGGCTGTATCGGGACCCCGTTCTGGACGACCTGATCACCCAGGCCTTCGCCGAGAACAACGACCTGGAGGCCGCCGCCGCCAACCTGCGCGCCGTCAGGGCCTCCCTGTCCGAAGCCCGCGCCGGTCGCTTGCCCTCGACCTCGCTCTCGGCCTCGGGTCAGCGCAGCCAATCCTCGGCCGCGACCAGCCCGACCGGGGTGCAGCCGCCCGAGGCGGACGTCTATGACGTCGGCCTGGACGCCTCTTACGAGATCGACCTGTTCGGCCGCATCGCCTCCAGCATCCGCGCCGCTCGCGCGGATGCGGACGCCCAGGCCGCCGCCCTCGACATCGTGCGGGTGACGGTCGCCGCCGAGACGGCCCGGGCCTATGCCGACGCCTGTTCGGCCAACGCCCAGATCGGCGTCGCCGAGCGCACCATCGAACTGCAGCAGAACACCGCCGACCTGACCCAGCGCCTGCTGGACGGCGGAGCCGGCACCGGACTGGACACGGCGAGGGCCCGCTCGGCCCTGGCCTCGACCCGCGCCAGCCTGCCGACCCTGCGTGCGGCGCGTGACGGCGCCCTGTTCCGCCTGGCCACCCTGACCGGACGCACGCCGTCGCAGGCCAGCGATGCGGCCCGCCAGTGCGCCCGCCCGCCGCAACTGAGCCAGCCCATCCCGGTCGGCGACGGCGCAGCCCTCTTGGCCCGCCGCCCCGACGTGCGTCAGGCCGAACGCCGCCTGGCCGCCGCGGCCGCACGGGTGAACGTGGCCACGGCCTCGCTCTATCCGACCATCAGCCTTGGGGGTTCGCTCGGCTCGACGGCTCTGGACAGCAGCAACCTTGGCGACAGCGGCAACACCCGCTTCAGCTTTGGTCCGCTGATCAGCTGGTCCTTCCCCAACATCCTGGTCGCGCGCGCCCGGATCGCCCAGACCGGCGCCCTGACGGAGGCGGCCCTGGCCACCTTCGACCAGACCGTTCTGACCGCCCTGCAGGAAACCGAGACCGCCCTGTCCAACTACGCCAACGAACTGGATCGGCGCCAAGCCCTGTCGGAGGCCCGCGACCAGGCGGCCGACGCCGCCCGTCTGTCGCGCCTGCGGTTCGACGCTGGGGCCGACAACTTCCTGACGGTGCTCGACTCCGAACGCACCCTGGCATCGGCCGACGCGACCCTGGCCCAGTCGGACGCCTTGGTGACCACCTATCAGATCGCCCTGTTCAAGGCCCTCGCCGGCGGCTGGGACCAAGGATAAACGCGAACCGTTCGCAACTGCGAAAGCCCGAGCAAGGTTGGCCCTGCCACTTTTGCTCGGGTTAGCGGCAGAATCTTGCGATGACCCCACCCTAGAACCGATGTCGCCGAAATGAATTGCCGAATGGCGTCATTTTTGGTTTTTATCCCGCTATGCAACAAACGGGATCTTCCGGACCCAAGGGGTTCGTCGTTCAGCCACGCCGCCTGCCCAAGGCGGAGGCGAGTAAACGTGTCCAGGATTTTGGCGAGATCATCGTCAAACCGACCACGGAGAACGTCGAGGCTCAGGCCGGTCGCTGCACCGACTGCGGCGTGCCCTTCTGCCAGAACGCCTGCCCGCTGCAGAACAACATCCCCGACTGGCTGGGCCTGTCGGCCGAGGACGAGATGCGCGAGGCCTGGCGCATGGCCTCGGCCACCTCGACCATGCCCGAGATCTGCGGCCGCATCTGTCCGCAGGACCGTCTGTGCGAGGGCGCCTGCACCCTGAACGTCTCGGGCTGGGAAGCCGTGACCATCGGCTCGGTCGAAGCCTTCATCGGCGACACCGCCTTCGACAACGGCTGGGTCGAACCGATCCGCCCGCTGCATGAGCGTGCCGAATCCGTCGGCATCGTCGGCGCAGGTCCCGCCGGCATGGCCGCCGCCGATCGCCTGCGCGAACAGGGCTATCAGGTCACCATCTATGACCGCCACGACCGTGCGGGCGGCCTTCTGATGTACGGCATCCCCGGCTTCAAGCTCGAGAAGCGGGTGGTTCAGCGTCGCATCGATCGTCTTGTTGACGGCGGCGTCACCTTCGTCGCCGGCTGCAACGTCGGCGTCGACGTGACCCTGGATCAGCTGCGCGACAAGCACGACGTCGTCCTGCTTGCCATGGGCGTCTATGCCGCGCGCGGCCTCAGCGTGCCGGGCTGCGGTCCGGGCGACACCGTCGCCGCGCTCGACTACCTGATCCACCAGAACCGCCGCGATCTCGAAGACCCCGAGAACGAAGCCTGGCACCACGCCAAGGGCCGCAAGGTCGTGGTCATCGGCGGCGGCGACACGGCGATGGACTGCGTCCGTACCGCCATCCGCCAGGGCGCCGAGTCCGTGGTCTGCCTGTATCGCCGCGACAAGGAAAACATGCCCGGCTCGGCCCGCGAGGTCGCCAACGCCGAGGAAGAGGGCGTCCATTTCGAATGGCTGGGCGCCCCCAAGGCCCTGATGTCCAGGGACGGCGCCGTGACCTCGGTCCGCACCGCCCGCATGGCCCTGTCCGAGCCCGTCTTCGGCCAGCGCCGCGATATCCACGTCGTGCCCGGCGGCGACTTCGACATCCAGGCCGACCTGGTCATCGAAGCCCTGGGCTTCGAGCCCGAGAACTTCGCCGCCCACAATCCGGAACTCGCGCTCACCGACTGGAAGACCGTCAAGGTCGCCCGCTTCGGCCAGCCCGGAGCCGGCTTCGCCACCTCGATCCCCGGCGTGTTCGCCGCCGGTGACGCCGTTCGCGGCGCCTCGCTTGTCGTCTGGGCCGTCCGCGACGGTCAGGACGCCGCCGCCGAGATCGACCGTTATCTGCGTACCCGTACCGAAGAAGTCGCCGCATGACCGTTTCTGAAAACTGGCTGGACAAGTACCAGGACGACCGCGCCCGCCTGATCGCCGGCAATGCCTATGAGCCCTCGTCCGAAAAGGACGCCTGCGGGGTCGGGCTGGTCGCCGCCATCGACGGCCAGCCGCGTCGCGAAGTGGTCGAACTGGCCATCCGCTCCCTGAAGAACGTCGCCCACCGCGGCGCCGTGGATCCCGACGGCCTGTCGGGTGACGGCGCCGGCCTGATGGTCGAGACGCCCCAGGCCTTCTTCGCCGAGCAGGTCCGCCTGATCGGCCAGACGGTGAAGCCCGGCCCCATCGCCATCGGCCAGGTCTTCCTGCCGCGCACCGATCTGGGGGCACAGGACCGCGCCCGCGCCATCGTCGAGACCGAGGTGCTGCGCTCCGGTTTCTATATCTACGGCTGGCGCCAGACCCCGATCGACCTCTCGGTCGTCGGCTCCAAGGCCGGCGCGACCCGGCCCGAGATCGAACAGATCATGCTCGCCGCGCCTGCGGACCTGATCGAAGACGGGGAAGCCATCGAGCGCGCCCTGTTCCTGTGCCGCCGCCGCATCGAGAGCGCCATCCAGGCCGAGGGCCTGCACGCCTTCTACATCTGCTCCTTCTCGGCCCGATCGCTGATCTACAAGGGGATGGTCCGCGCCGAACTGCTGGACCAGCTCTATCCCGACCTGCTGGATCCCACCTTCCAGTCGGCCTACGCCATCTTCCACCAGCGCTATTCGACCAACACCTTCCCCGAATGGCGTCTGGCCCAGCCCTTCCGCATGCTGGCCCACAACGGCGAGATCAACACGCTGAAGGGCAACCTGAACTGGATGCGGTCGCACGAGATCCGCATGACGGCCCAGGCCTTCGGCGAGCACGACGCCGACGTGAAGCCCGTCGTCCAGCCGGGCGGGTCCGACAGCGCCGCCTTGGACAATGTGTTCGAGGTCCTGGTCCGCGCCGGTCGTCCCGCGCCGATGGCCAAGGCTCTGCTGATGCCCGAGTCCTGGTCTAACGACGAAGGCCTGATGAAGCCCGAGCACCGGGCGCTCTATGCCTATTGCAACGCGGTGATGGAGCCGTGGGACGGGCCCGCCGCCATCTGCGCCACCGACGGCCGCTATGTGGTCTGCGGCAAGGATCGCAACGGCCTGCGCCCCCTGCGCGCCTGCGTCACCCACGACGGCCTGCTGCTGGCGGGCTCCGAGGCCGGTCTGGCCGAGGTGCCCGACAGCCGTATCTCGCACCGGATGCCCATCGGTCCCGGCCGCATGATCGTCGCCGACCTGAAGACGGGCCGGATGCTGAACGAGGTCGAGGCCGTCGACGCCCTGGCCCAGGCCCATCCCTATCAGGACTGGCTCGACAACATGGTCGATCTGGAGCCCCTGATCGGCCCCGGACCCGAGCCTCGCGCCACGACCGGCGAGGCCCTGATTCGTCGCCAGATCGCCGCCGGCTATTCGCGCGAAGACCTGGATATGCTGCTGGATCCGATGATCCGGGATGGCAAGGAGGCCCTGGGCTCGATGGGCGACGACACGCCGCCCGCCGTCCTGTCCGACCTGCCCCGTCCGCTTGCCCACTATTTCCGTCAGAACTTCTCCCAGGTCACCAACCCGCCCATCGACCCCTTGCGGGAAGCGGGCGCCATGAGCCTGAAGACCCGGTTTAAGAACCTGGGCAATATCCTGGCCGAGGAAGAGGCCCAGACGAACGTCTTCGTACTGGACAGCCCGATCCTGACGACCGGGATGTTCGAGCGGATGCTGGGCGTCGTGGGCGCCGGCACGACGGTGACCATCGACTGCTCCTACCCCCTGCCCGAAGAGGGCGACCGTCCGGGCGCAGGCCTGCGCGCCGCGCTGGACCGCATCTCCGCCGAGGCCGAGGCGGCCGTGCGCGGCGGATCGGCCCTGGTCGTCCTGACCGACGAACGCGCGTCGGAATCCCGCATCACCATCCCGATGATCCTGGCCACGGCTGCGGCTCACCTGCGCCTGACCAACGTCGGCCTGCGCAGCTTTGTCTCCATCGTTGTCCGCTCGGCCGAGGCGCTGGAACCGCATGGCGTCGCCGTCTTGGTCGGGGTCGGCGCGACCGCCGTGAATCCCTGGCTAGCCCAGGAGATGTTCCAGGACCGCCTGGATCGCGGCGCCTATCCGGGCCTGTCGCTGCGCGACGCCTGCCTGAACTACAAGGCGGGTCTGGAAGCCGGTCTGATGAAGACCCTGGCGCGCAAGGGCATCTCGATCATCTCCGCCTATCGCGGCGGCTGCGAGTTCGAGGTCCTGGGCCTGAGCCGCGCCCTGACGGCCGAGTTCTTCCCCGGCGCCCCGTCGCGGATTTCCGGCATCGGCCTGGCCGGTCTGGAGAAGCAGTCCCTGCGCCGCCACGCCCAGGCCTTTACCGAGGCTGTCCCCTCGCCCGCCATCGGCGGCTTCTTCCGCATCCGTGCCGGACAGGAATCCCACGCCCACGACGCCCGCACGATCCACCTGCTGCAGGACGCCTGCAACCGTGGCGACTACAAGCGCTTCAAGCAGTATTCCGACGCCGTCCGGGCCCAGCCCGACAACGCGCCGCGCGACCTGCTGGACTGGCGCGAGGGCCTGACGGCTGTGCCCGTCAATGAGGTCGAATCCGTCTCGGACATCCGGAAGCGCTTCCTGACCCCCGGCATGTCCCTGGGCGCCCTGTCGCCCGAGGCGCACGGCGTGCTGAACGTGGCCATGAACCGCATCGGCGCCCGCTCGGTCTCGGGCGAGGGCGGCGAGGATCCCGAGCGCTACGCAACGCGTCCGGACGGCGACAACATGAACTCCGCGGTCAAACAGATCGCCTCGGGCCGTTTCGGCGTCACCGCCGAATACCTGAACCAGTGCCGCGAGATCGAGATCAAGATCGCCCAGGGCGCCAAGCCCGGCGAGGGCGGCCAACTGCCCGGCTTCAAGGTCACCGAGTTCATCGGCAAGATGCGTCACGCCGTCCCCGGCACGACCCTGATCAGCCCGCCGCCGCACCACGACATCTATTCGATCGAGGACCTGGCCCAGCTCATCTACGACCTGAAGTCGATCAATCCCGATTGCCGCGTCACGGTGAAACTCGTCTCGGCGTCCGGCATCGGCGCCATCGCCTCGGGCGTGGCCAAGGCCAAGGCCGACGCCATCCTGATCGCCGGCCATAATGGCGGCACGGGCGCCTCGCCCCAGTCCTCGATCAAGCACGCCGGCCTGCCCTGGGAGATCGGCTTGGCCGAGACCCATCAGGTGCTCAGCCTCAACAACCTGCGCAGCCACGTCGTGGTCCGCGCCGACGGCGGCATGCGCACCGGTCGCGACATCGTCATCGCCGCCATCCTGGGCGCCGAGGAGTTCAACATCGGCACGGCGTCCCTGATCGCCATGGGCTGTCTGATGGTGCGCCAGTGCCATTCCAACACCTGCCCGGTCGGCGTCTGTTCGCAGGACCCGCGCCTGCGCGAGAAGTTCACCGGCACGGCGGACAAGGTGGTCAATCTGTTCAGCTTCATCGCCGAAGAGGTCCGCGAGATTCTGGCCTCGCTGGGCGCGCGGACGCTGGACGAGATCGTCGGCCGCACCGAACTTCTGCGTCAGGTCCGTCGCGGCGGGTCGCACCTGGACGACCTCGACCTGAACCCCCTGCTGGTCCGCGTCGAATCCGAGAAGAAGACCTGGGCCGAAAAGGGCCGCGCCGAGGTGCCGGAAACCCTGGACGCCCGCGTGCTGAACGACGCCTGGGCCTTCCTGGATCGCGGCCAGACGTCGGAGCTGACCTATCCTATCTCCAACGTCATGCGCACCATCGGCGCGGGCGTGTCCTCGGCCATCGTGCGCCGCTGGGGCCCTGCCGGCCCGACCGGCGTCCTGACCCTGAAGCTGAACGGCTCGGCCGGCCAGTCCTTCGGCGCCTTTGCGGCCAAGGGGCTGAAGCTTGAGCTGACCGGCGAGGCCAACGACTATGTCGGCAAGGGCCTGTCCGGCGCCGATATCGTGGTCAAGCCGATCGAGTATCGCGAGAACCAGCCCGCCATCGGCAACACCACCCTGTACGGTGCGACCTCAGGGCGGCTGTTCGTGGCGGGCAGCGGCGGCGAGCGGTTCGCCGTGCGCAACTCCGGCGCCCATGCGGTGGTCGAGGGCCTGGGCGCCCACGGCTGCGAATACATGACCGGCGGCCGGGTCGTGGTTCTCGGTCCGGTGGGATGGAACCTGGCGGCAGGCATGTCGGGGGGCGAGCTGTTCGTCATGAGCTCCAAGGCCCAGATCGACCTGGCCCTGAACGGCGACCTGGCTTCACAGGCCCATCTGGACGAGGCCGCCGGCGAACGCCTGCTGGAACTGGTCACAGCCCACGCCGCCGCCACAGGTTCGCCCCTGGCCCGGCGTCTGTTGTCCAACTGGTCCGACAGCCTGACGAAGTTCGTCCGCATCATCCCCACGCCTGCCAAGACCCAGGCGCTGGAGCTTGAACCCGTGGTCGCGGTGCCGGCGTAGGGCCCGGCTACCGCGGCCTCTATCGGCTTATCAACGCCTCGACCGGCACGTTCAGCGTGTAGGTGAAGCCGGTCGGCGTGTAGTCCAGCTTGACCTGGCCTTTAAGCTGCTGGCCCAGCGCCGTGATCATGCGCGTTCCGAACCCCTTGCGGGTCGGTTCGCTGACCGGCGGTCCGCCTGTCTCGATCCATTCGAGATGGACGCGCCCGTCCTCGATGCGCCATGAAAGATTGACCTGTCCGCCGGGCAGGGACAGCGCCCCGAACTTCGTCGTATTGGTGCAGAGCTCGTTCAGGGTCATGGCGAAGGCGATCACCGAGCTCGACGTGATCCGGATGTCTTCGCCAGTGATCACGAACCGTCCGCCGCCCTGATCGAACGGCTCGATCGCACTGCGGACGGTGCTCTCGATCGTGGCGTTTTCCCAACTCGATCGGGTGAGCAGATCATGGGCGCGCGCCAGGGCGGCGAAGCGGCCGTCGATGGCCGATCGGGCATGGGTCATGCTGGTGGCGGTGCGCAGGCTCTGATCGGTAATGGCGCCTACGGTGGCGAGCATGTTCTTGATGCGGTGATGCAATTCGGCGTGGATCAGGTTCTGCAGCTTGTCAGCGGCGTCGCGTTCCTCGGCCTCGATACCGGCCTGGACCAACAGGGCCTTGGCGTCGATGCCGGCCTGTTCCAGGGCCAGTTTGAGGCTGTCGTTCTCGGTCGTCAGGGCATCCTGAAAGGGCTGATTCTCATCGATGATGAGCTGCTGCTTTTCCGTATCCAGCACGGTCTTCAGCTGCAGGGCCTTGGCGTGCACGCCGGCCTGCTCAAGCTGGTAACGCAGTTCCCGGTTCTCTTTCGTCAGCGAGCCGTTCTCGGCAGACAGCGACGGCAGGACCTTCAGCGTGCCACGCCCGACCATGTCCTGCAGCTCCACGATCATCTGTTCGATCTCGAGGGGCTTGGGGAAGAATTTGCTGTCTTCCGGCTTGTCCGACTCGGTGACGGCGATCTGTCCTGACACCAGAATGATCTTGATGTGCGGCCAGCGAGTGTGGGTGACGTGGGCGAGCTTCAGCCCGTCCATGCTTCCCGGCATCTGAATATCGGTGAACAGGCAGGATATGTCGTCGCGGGACTCCAGGATCGCGATGGCCTCGTCGGCGCTGATGGCCTCGATCGACTTGAACCCGGCATCCTCGACGATATCGACCGCGCGCATCCGCAGCATCAGCTCGTCTTCGACAACCAAGACGATTGACGGCGAAACATCTGTAGTCATCAGGAATTCCCGCGCGGGAATCGCGCTCGCCGAAAGACGACGGCGCCTCGCCAATTCTGGTGGGCCTGCGCAGGCGGACTGTCAAGGCAAGTGCAACGACACAGCCTGATCTGATTTTCGGAGCTTTACGACGTGCGATGATTTTTCCGCGTGAGACTGGCGCTGTCGTTACTCACCTCCTGATCTGATCGGTGAGATCAAATCATCTATTTCGAATGGCGGAAATACGCTCTGGCTCCTAAGGGCTCAGGCCGGTTCGACCACCCGCCAGTAGTCCAGCCGGCGCATGAAGGCGGCGGGGTCCTTGGGCGTGACCAGGTTGGCGGGGTCGTGGAAGATGCGGTCGCGCAGCCGGGTCAGGGTGAAGCGGATGGCCGCGAACTCACCCAAGCGCGGCAGGGCCTGAACCTCGGCCCGCGTCAGGGGCCGCACGCTCTCGTAACCCGACCGGAAGGCCTCGACCGCGCCGGGCAGTTCGCGGCCCTCGGCGTCGAAACCCCAGGCGCTCAGAGAAATGGCCAGGTCATAGGCCAGGGGCGCCGTGCAACCGAAATAGAAGTCGATGACGCCCGACACTTCCTCGCCGTCAAACAGGACATTGTCGGGGAAATAGTCGGCGTGGATAGCGCCCTGAGGCAGGTCTTCCCCGCCGACGGCGCCCAGTCGGACCAGGGCCGCCTCGACCGTATCGAGGATCATCCGGTCTTCGCCCTTGGCCGCAGTTGCCGAGGCATCGGCCAGTTCGCGCCACTGGTCGGGGCCCACCGGGTTTGTGCGCGTTCCGGCGAAGTCCGCCATGGCCAGGTGCAGCCGGGCCAGCATGACCCCGCCCGCCCTCTGGTCCGCCAGCGACAGATCGCGGATCCAGGCGCCCGACAGCCATTCGACTACCGCCGCCGCCCGCCCGTTCAGCTCGCCGACCCACTGGCCGTCATGGGCCCGCACAGGCCGCGCGGCGGGAAAGCCCTTGTCCGCCAGATGGTCGGTGAACCCCAGGCAGAAGGGCAGGGATTCCGTCTCCGTCCACTGTTCGAACAGGGTCAGGACGTACCTCCCGGTGGAGGTCTCCAGCCGGTAGTTGGTGTTCTGAACCCCCTCCGCGATCGCGTGCAGGGACACGAATTCACCCAGAGAAGGATAGCCGGCGACGAACGCCCGCGCCTGATCGTCCGAGACCGGAGTAAAGACCGCCACCTGAAATCAGCCGTAGACGGCGTGATGGGCGCGGATGATGTCGGCGACGTCGGCCAGCACGCTTTCGGTCGTCGGCCAGCGTCCGGCGCCGCGTCCCTTGCAGGACCAGACCCGGCCATCCTCGCCATAGACCTTCAGCGCATTGCGCTCGCCGCGCAGCGACTGAAACATCGGATCGCTGAGGTCTGCGTCCAGCTTGACCGAGGCGCTCAGCTGGCCGTCCTTGCGGTGACAGGCGCCGATCTGACGCACCGGGCCGTTGACCGCATACCGGGCCGACAGTTCATCGCAGGGAATAGAATCCCCGTCCGGCGTCTCGCCAAAGGCCTCGAAGGCCAGCAGCTTGACCTTGGCGGCGGCGTCGCGGCCTTCCAGATCGGACGAGGGGTCCTCCTCGGCGAACCCGGCGACACGGGCGTCGGCCAGGGCGTCGGCGAAGTCGGCCCCGGCGGCCAGGCGGTCCAGCATGAAGTTGACCGTCCCGTTCAGCACCGCCTCGAAGCCCGCGACAGGACCTGCAGCGCGGGCTGCGCGCAGGGTCTCGATCATCGGCGCGCCGCCGCCCACCGCCGCCGAATAGGCCAGGTGCGCCTTGTGCTTCTTGGCCAGATCCTGAAGGCCTGCGGGATCGCGGCTGATCGCCTGTTTGTTGGCGCTGGCCACGTCGATGCCGCGTTCCAGGGCGGCGCGGATCAGGGCGTGACCGGCCTCGCCTTCCGACAGGGCCTCGACCAGCAGGTCGGGCTTGAGGTCCAGCAAAGCCTCGGCGTCGGCGGTGTAGAGCTCTTGCGGCGCCGCCACGTCGCGCGGCTTCTTGGGGTTCCGCACCAAAACGCCGACCACCTCATAACGGCTATCAGGCAGAAGCCGGGCCAGCAGGCCGCCGCCGACCACGCCGCAGCCGGCGATGGCCACGCGCACAGGGGCGTCGGGCACGGACGGGCCAGGAGGAGCCGACTGGACGCCGACGATGGTGCCGGAGGCGCGGCCCAGGGCGGCGACCTCGATCTCGACGCCGCGCTGTTCGCCCAGGTCGATGGCGTCATGCTGGACCAGGGATCCGCCGACACGACGCGCCTCGTCCCAAGAGGCGCGGCGATAACGCAGCGGCTTGCCGGACGCCGAGGCCGGATCGCGGTCGTAGAGACCGTCCACGTCCTTCACCAGACGCACATGATCCAGGCCGAGTTCGGCGGCCAGGAAGACAGCCGTCAGGTCCGAACCGCCCCGACCCAGCAGGGCCAGCCGCCCATCGGGACGTACGGCGCCGAAGCCGGGCACCACCACCACCTGATGATCGGCCAGGGCCTGACGCAGGGGATCGGCGCGCAGGCCGCAGGGGTGGGCGTGCTCGGGCGGTCCCTCGGCCAGGATGCCCAGTTCGCGCACCGACAGGGCCACCGAATCCAGGCCGATCCGGTCGCAGGCGATGGCCGTCAGGGCCGCCGCCAGTTCCTCGCCCAGGGCCACATAGCCGGGCAGCAGGTCGTTCTCGTGATCCAGCCCCAGGGTCCGCGCGTCGGTCAGCAGCCGGTCCGTCTGGCCGCCGAAGGCCGAGACCACCGCCACCACCTTTCGGCCCGCCCGGACGTGGCCATAGATTTCCGACGCCGCCGCCGGCGCATCGGCCTGGGTCCGCAGGATCGACGAGCCGAACTTCAGCACCACCACGTCGGCGGAGGTCAGAGGCGCGTGCTGCTGCACAGGTTTCTCGACAAGGGCGAGGTTGGCGGGGTTGGGCATGATCGTCTCTGGATTTGAAGTCGGGAGAATGGGGAAAGGATGTGAAGTTCCGGCCAAGAAAAAACCCGCGCCGGGGGTCCGGGCGGGTCTGGGTCGGCTGGCCGATGTCGGCGCGCGCTAACCTGTCCCCGCCCCTGAGGGGCCGGTGATGGTCATACCGCCGGTGGTGGTGAGCGCAGGCGTTCCCGACCGCGCCGTCACGACGGCGGCGGTGGTAATCGAGATCGAAATGATGTGGCCGAGACGGGACACGAAGTTGCATTCCTGCGCAATATTCGGCGGCAAACTGTCGCCTCAGGGGCCGGGCGTCAAGCCTGACGCGCACGATTTTTGCGCCGATACGCAATTCGGCGAGTATAGGGCCGCAAGCCAACCCAGGCATCTGAGGCGCTGGCGAAGTTTTCTCGCTTGACGACGCGCGTCGTTCTCAGCATTTTGCTCCCACTCATCAAGACCGACCGAGGGATAGGCCCTACGACGTCGGGGCAACCATCGGCTTCAACCCCGAACGGTGCCAACTCCTGCGAGGATGCGTTTTCGGACGGATCCGCGAGAGATGGGTGGAGCGTCGGGCTTACGGCGACGCGCCACGATCTGTCACGCATCGGGAGCCTTGCTGGGCGGGACGATGCGAAGACGACGATGACCCACGCGCTTGCCAGTCTGGATGCGGTTTCCGGCGCCGCCCCCTCGGATCCCTATTGTCGGCCGTCCTCGCCCCTTCGTCGGGGCGCGACCGCCTCGGCCCTGCGCGCCGTCCTGCGCGACGGCAAGGCGGCTGACGTCTCCATCGACATCCCTGCCGATTTCCGACTGCTGTCGGGCCAGAGCCTGGGCCAGAAAAAGCTGGTCGGCCGACTGCACGGACGCGACGGCGCCCCCGTCGTCATCGTCGCCGGCGGAATCTCGGCCGGCCGGTTCGTGCATCGCACCGAGACCAACGGCCTGGGCTGGTGGTCGGGCGCCGTTTCGGTCGGCGGCCCCGTCGACCTGTCCCGCTTCCAGGTCCTGGCCATCGACTATGCGCCCGAGGGCGACAGCGAGGCCTCGGCCGTCACCATTACCACCCAAGATCAGGCGCGCCTGCTCAGCCTGCTGCTGGATCATCTGGAGATCCACAGCGTCGCCGCCTTCATCGGCTGTTCCTATGGCGGCATGATCGCCCTGGCCTTCGGCGAGCTCTACCCCGACCGCGTCGATCAGCTGGTCGTCGTCTCGGCCGCGCACCGCGCCCATCCCCAGGCCACCGCCTGGCGCGGCATCCAGCGCCGCATCCTGCAGCTGGCGACCGAGGCAGGCCGGCCCGAGGACGGGGTCGCCCTGGCCCGCGAACTAGCCATGACCACCTATCGCACCGCCGAGGAGTTCGGCGACCGCTTCGAATCCACCGCCCCCGCCGCCGCCGGTCAGGCCTATCCGGTGTGCGAGTATCTGACGGCGCGCGGCGTCGCCTATCGCACCCACACCACCCCTGCTCGCTGGCTGTCCCTGTCGGATTCCATCGACCGCCACAGCGTCTCGCCCGAGGCCATCTCCGTCCCCGTCACCCTGGTCGGGTTCGATTCAGACCGACTGGTGCCTCTGGACGACATCCGCGAGCTGGCCGCCCGCCTGCCCGCCCTGTTCCGCCTTGTCGAGGCGCCGTCCCTGTACGGCCACGACGCCTTTTTGAAGGAGGACGCGCTGGTCGCGGATATCCTCCGCGCCGCGCTTGAGGATATCGATCAGTGACCCGCCCGATCCGCACGACCAAGGACATCCGCACCATCTGCGCCCGCTCGGGCGTGGACACCGACACGGCCCACGGCGCGGTGATGCCGCCGCTCTACCTGTCGTCCAACTATTCCTTCGCCGGGTTCGAGCAGAAGCGGAAATACGACTATTCCCGCTCGGGCAATCCGACCCGCGACGTGCTGGCCGAGACCCTGGCCGAGCTGGAGGGCGGCGCCGGATGCGTGGTCACCGCCACGGGCATGGCCGCCGTCGACCTGCCGCTGAACCTGCTGGCGGCCGGCGAGCTTCTGATCGCGCCGCACGACTGTTACGGCGGCACCCACCGCCTGCTGAGCGCCCACGCCAAGAAGGGTCATTTCGAGGTCCTGTGGGTCGATCAGGGCGACCTCGCCGCCCTGGACGCCGCCTTCAGGCGGAAGCCCAAGCTGGTGCTGGTCGAGACCCCCTCCAACCCCCTGCTGCGTATCGTCGATGTCGCCGACATCTGCCTGCGCGCCCACGCCGTCGGCGCAAAGGTCATCGCCGACAACACCTTCCTGTCGCCCGCCCTGCAAAGGCCTCTGGAACTGGGCGCCGACATCGTCGTCCACTCGACCACCAAATACATCAACGGCCACTCGGACGTGGTCGGCGGCGCGGTCATCTGCGCCGATCCGGCGGACCATGCCGAGCTGGCCTGGTGGGCCAACTGCAAGGGCGTCACCGGCGGCGCCTTTGATTCCTACCTGACCCTGCGCGGCATCCGCACCCTGTTCACCCGTATCGAGCGCCAGCAGGAGACGGCGGGCCATGTCGCCGCCCTGCTGGAGGCCCATCCGGCGGTCCGCGCCGTGCATTATCCCGGCCTCAAGTCCCATCCCGGCTACGCCCTGGCCGCGCGCCAGCAGCAGGGCCCGGGCGCCATGCTGTCGTTCGAACTTTCGGGCGGGGTCGAGGCGGTGAAGACCCTGGTCGAGACGCTGGAGACCTTCACCCTGGCCGAGTCCCTGGGCGGCGTCGAAAGCCTGATCGCCCACCCCGCCACCATGACCCACGCCGCCATGACCGACGAGGCCAAGGTGGTCGCCGGCATCACCGACGGCCTGCTGCGTCTGTCGGTCGGGCTGGAGCATCAGGACGACCTGATCGCCGACCTGGTCCGCGCCTTGGACGCCGTCAGCGTGGAACAGGCGGAGGCGGCTTAAGCTCCGCCTTCGCGGGGATGAGCGGACGTTGTAGAGGACCCGTCCCCGCCGGAGCCCGCCGCCATGCCCATCACCACCGTCGCCCTCGATGCCGACGACACCCTGTGGCACAACGAAACCCTCTTCCGCCTGACCCACGACCGGTTCGCGGCCCTGCTGTCCGACCACGCGGATCACGGGGCCGTCGCCGCCCGGATCGCCGAGGTGGAGCGGCGCAACCTGCGGCTCTATGGCTATGGGGTGAAGGGCTTCACCCTGTCGATGATCGAGACCGCCATGGAGATCTGCGGCGGCGAGGCCCCACCCCATGTGGTGCGCGAGATCATGGCCGCCGGGCGCGAGATGCTGTCCCACCCGGTCGAGACCCTGCCCGGCGTCGCCGAGACCCTGGCCGACCTGTCCGAACGCTATCGCCTGCTGCTGGTGACCAAGGGCGACCTGATGGATCAGGAGCGCAAGGTCGCCGCCTCGGGCCTGGGCGAACTGTTCGCCGCCGTCGAGATCGTGTCCGAGAAGGACCAGACCACCTATGAGCGGGTCTTCGCCCGCCACGGCACGGGCGCCGCCCAGGGGGTGATGATCGGCAACTCGGTGCGCTCCGACATCCTGCCCGCCCTGGCCGCCGGCGCCTTCGCCATCCACATCCCCTATGCCGTCACCTGGGCCCACGAACTGGCCGATCTGCCCGGCGAAGAGCCCCGCCTGGGCGTGCTGGACGCCATCGCCGAGAGCCCCGAATGGATCGACGCCCGGGGGTGAGGCGTGGTGTGAAACCGGGGTTGAATGGTCTGAATCGTCTGAAACCGGCCCCGAATTTCAGACCCCGTCCGTATGAAACCGGGGTTGAATAGTCTGAATCGTCTGAAATCCTCCGACGCCGATGGCCGAGCCAGACGCCATCATACCACGGCCGAAAGGGGCGCCAGATCGAAAGGCGCAAGCCGTCGTCAATCCGCCTCGACCGGAGGCGTCCAGTCGGGATCGTTCACCGGATACCAGTCCGCCGCAAGGTCCTGCCATTGCGGGTTGGCGTCCTCGATCAGCTTCAGCTTCCAGTCGCGCTTCCAGCCCTTGATCCGTTTCTCTCGCGTGATCGCCTCGACGACCCAGGCGTGCCGTTCGAACCAGACCAGCTGCGTGCAGCCCTTGGTCTTCGAATGGCCGTCAAAGGCGCCGGTCTTGTGCTTCCACACCCGCGCCGTCAGGTTGGCCGTCATGCCGACATAGGTCGCGCCGTTCCTCCCATTCGCCATGATATAGGTGGCGATGAAGGTGCGATGCGTGCCCATCCGCACAGCTCACCACAGCTTCACCGTGTGCGCCACTCTCGCTTTCGTCATTCCGGGCGCAGCGCAGCGAAGACCCGGAACAAGGCGGCGCGCGACAGCGCGAACCTGTCGCGCACACCGCTGTTGAGAGATGGCCCTGACCCGCCGCCCGTGCGGACCATCGCCTCCGCTCCGCTACGGCGCCGCCCTGTTCCGGGTCTCCGGCTCGCTCCGCTCCCCTCCGCCCGGAATGACGAAAGGCCGGGAACGCCCGGCGGCGAGGAGACCGGAGGCACGTCTGGCATCTTTTCTTTCGTCATCCTCCGGCGAGCGCAGCGAGACCGGAGGACCCAGCGACGCCGAAGGCGACCTGTTCAGCCTCGATCCCGACCGCCAGCATCCGCGACAGTGTCGCGCTCCCGCGCGCCGCTGGGTCCCCCAGTCTGCGCCGCGAGGACGCGGCTTGCCGGAGGATGACGAAAGGCTAGAGGTTGATCTTGAAGCGAATCAAATTTGTTGAGAGGCTTCTCTTTGGCTGTAGCAGCAGCCTGGCGCTCGCCCTGACGAAGCCGGTAGGTCCGGTCTGCCTTTGAGTTTTCATCTTCCTTCTACCAGCCACATTCTCTGGCTCGGTCGAGGCGGTAGCGAGCGACGTTTCCTCACGAGCCTAAGGAGAAAAGGCTGTGATAGAGAATCTGCGCCCCACTACACGCTCAGGCATCAAAAGCTTGGCGCGAGAGATTAAAAAGTCTGGCTCGAAGTATCACCACGCTCTCGATACAGCCTCGCAGCAAGCAGGGTTCCAGAACTGGGCTGATGCCAACCGATTGCTTACCGAAATCTCTGTGCCGCGCACCTTGGAACCCCTCCATAAAGCTCGGTTCGTGGCTTACTGGCGCGACTTTGAAGCGAAAAAAGCAGGCGTCGAAGAGATAGAGTTTTCGCTCAGGCGACCGCTCTCAGAGCTGATTAAAGCCGAACGCGCTATGCGAGCCAGCTACGTTGGGGGCTTCACCAATGAGGGTGGCGGCTGGCTGGTTGACCGGTCCCTCAGATGTTGGTGCCAAGAAGTGGCAGTTGGGGGTATCGAAACGGCCGCTCGCACGCTCCAGTTCATTGACCACACGGGCTTGCGTCCATCCTACAGCCGCAAGAACTTGAGACCCGGAGGGCGTGTCATTCCAGGTCGAGATCATTTAACCGCGTGGTTCGATCCAATCGCTCGGAAGCACGTCCTCGTGGATGAGCCATACGGGTTGAAGGGATTAGATGACGAGCGTGCCGCTTGGGCTTTGCGGTATAATCGACAAATCCTGAAGCCGAACTGGAAGGGAATGCACAATCCCACCGGCGGTACCGAAGCCTATCTAATCGCAGAGGTAGGCTATCATCTGGCGGGCCTTTGCAATCTGCTAGATTCGATGCCTGCCGAGAGTGATTGGAAAAGGGATTCCCGGCCCAACATCTATTACTGATGAGCGACGGCCTCCGAGGCGCTTCCTCGCCTCGGAGGCCGTATTAGCAACTAGTGCACCCGCGCCTTCCCGATCCTGGGTCCCCTTTTCGCGGCCCGGGAGGATAAACGGTCTCAGGTCCTAGTGGACCTGAGCCTTGCCTATGGAGAGCCCCTCACTTCCCGCTGACACGGCGATCACCGACCCGTCCTCCAACTCTCCGGCCAATAGCTTCTTGGCCACCGGGTCGACCAGGTCCTTCTGGATGACGCGCTTCAGCGGCCGCGCGCCGTAGACCGGGTCGTAGCCCTTGTTCGCCAGCCAGGCCAGGGCGGCGTCGTCGATGGACAGGGTCAGGCGGCGGTCGGCCATCAGCTTTTCGAGACGCGCCAGCTGGATGCGGACGATGCCCGACATCTGCTCGCGACCGAGGCGGCGGAACAGGATGATCTCGTCGATGCGGTTCAGGAACTCGGGGCGGAAATGGGCGCGGACGCTGTCCATGACATAGGGGCGCACGGCCTCGACGTCGTCGCCCTCGGACTGGTTGGCCAGGGCCTCGGACCCCAGGTTTGAGGTCATGATCAGCAGGGTGTTCTTGAAGTCGATGGTGCGGCCCTGACCATCGGTCAGGCGGCCGTCGTCCAGCACTTGCAGCAGCACGTTGAAGACATCCGGGTGGGCCTTTTCGACCTCGTCGAACAGGACGACCTGATAGGGGCGCCTGCGCACCGCCTCGGTCAGGGCGCCGCCCTCGTCATAGCCGACATAGCCCGGAGGGGCGCCGATCAGGCGGCTGACCGAATGCTTCTCCATGTACTCGCTCATGTCGATGCGGGTGATGGCGTTGTCGTCGTCGAACAGGAAGGCGGCCAGGGCCTTGGTCAGCTCGGTCTTGCCCACGCCGGTCGGGCCCAGGAACAGGAAGGAGCCGAGCGGGCGGTTGGGGTCGTTCAGCCCGGCGCGGGCGCGGCGCACCGCATCGGCGACAGCCTCCAGCGCCTCATCCTGACCGACGACGCGACCGCGCAAGGCGCCCTCCATCGACAGCAGTTTCTCGCGCTCGCCTTCCAGCATCTTGTCGACCGGGATGCCGGTCCAGCGCGAGACCACCTGGGCGATCTGTTCGGCGTCGACCACCTCGGGCGTCAGGGGACCGGAGCCGGTGGATTCATCGGCCTCGGCCTGGGCCAGCTGCTTCTCGATCTGGGGGATCTGGCCATAGGCGATCTCTGACGCGCGGCCCAGGTCGCCGGCGCGCTGGGCGCCCGCCAGTTCGGCGCGCAGACGATCGAGCGTTTCGCGCAGCTGGGCGCCCTGCCCCACCTTGTCCTTCTCGGCCTTCCAGCGCGTGGTCAGTTCCGTGCTCTCGATCTCGAGGTCGGAGATGTCATCCTCCAGCTTTTCCAGCCGGGCGACCGAGGCCTTGTCGGTCTCCTTCTTCAGGGCCTCGCGTTCGATCTTCAGCTGGACCAGACGGCGGTCGATCTCGTCCAGGGCCTCGGGTTTGGAATCCACGGCCATGCGGACGCGGCTGCCCGCCTCGTCGATCAGGTCGATGGCCTTGTCGGGCAGGAAGCGGTCGGTGATGTAGCGGTTCGACAGGGTGGCGGCGGCGACGATGGCGCTGTCGGAAATGCGCACCCCGTGGTGGACCTCGTACTTCTCCTTGAGGCCGCGCAGGATGGAGATGGTGTCCTCCACCGTCGGCTCGTCGATGAAGACCGACTGGAAGCGACGGGCCAGGGCCGCGTCCTTCTCGATATATTTGCGATACTCATCCAGGGTCGTGGCGCCGACGCAGTGCAGCTCGCCGCGCGCAAGCGCAGGCTTCAGCAGGTTGGACGCGTCCATGGCGCCGTCGCCCTTACCGGCGCCGACCAATGTATGCATCTCGTCGATGAAGAGGATGATCTGGCCCTCGGCGGCCGTGACCTCGCCCAGCACGGCCTTCAGCCGTTCCTCGAACTCGCCCCGGTATTTGGCGCCCGCGATCAGCGAGCCCATGTCGAGCGCCATGACGACCTTGTCCTTCAGGCTCTCGGGCACGTCGCCGTTGACGATGCGCAGGGCCAGGCCCTCGACGATGGCGGTCTTGCCGACGCCGGGTTCGCCGATCAGGACGGGGTTGTTCTTGGTGCGCCGGGCCAGGACCTGGATGGTGCGGCGGATCTCTTCGTCGCGGCCGATGACGGGGTCGATCTTCTGATCCCGCGCCGCCTGGGTCAGATCGCGCGCATAGCGTTTCAGCGCCTCATAGGCGTCTTCGGCGCCGGCGGAATCGGCGGTCTTGCCCTTACGGATATCGGCCACGGCGGCGTCCAGTTTTGCGGCGGTGACGCCGGCGGATTTCAGGGCTTCAGAGGCTGCGCCGCCCTCCCTGGCGATGGCGGCCAGAAGGCGTTCGGTGGTGACGAAGGCGTCGCCGCCCTTCTTGGCCGCGGCCTCGGCGGCGGCGCTGACGCGGGCCATGTCGCCGTGCAGATAGAGTTGTCCGTTGCCGCCCTCGACCTGGGGCAGTTTGGCGAGCGCGGCCTCGGCGGCTGTCGCGGCCTTCTCGGCGTCGCCACCGGCCAGGGAGATCAGGTTGCGGGCCAGGCCGTCGCGCTCCTCCAGCAGCACCTTCAGCAGGTGCTCGGGGGCGAACTGCTGGTGGCGGCGGGCCAGGGCCAGGGACTGGGCCGACTGGACGGCCTGTTTGGAGCGGTCGGAGTAGAGGTCGAGGTTCATGCGTGGCTTCCCCTTAAAGGCAGAGTCCGTTGCGCCTGGCCTAACGCGCCTTGCGCTACTTGAGGCCGGCCAGCGCGCCCTCTGAAGCAAGCAACGCGCCGTGCGGCTGAAGCTCAGGTGGGCGTGGCGATCGGGCCACACAAGGGGGCCGCGCCAGATCAGCCGCCATCGTCGGGAATGCACAGCAGGTTGCCGCAGGCCTTGCAGTGAACAGCGTCCGGGTCGTGCTTGGCCAGACCGCAGCGCTCGCAATCATAGGCGATCTTGTTGGGCCGGATCAGGGTCTGGGCCAGGCGCAGGAACAGGGTGATGCCGACCAGCATGATGGCGATGGACAAGAGCCGCCCCAGAGGCCCCGGCAGGGTGACATCGCCAAAGCCCGTCGTGGTCAGGGTGGCGACGGTGAAATACAGGGCGTCGATATAGCCGTTGATCCCGGGATGCAGGCCCCGGAAGGTCGAATAGACAAAGCCCGTGGCGACGAAGACGAAGGTGATCAGGGCCGCCATGGCGCGGGTGATCTCCTCCACCCGGGTATTGTCGAAACGATGCCCGACGGTGCGCCAGAACAGGTCGGAGTTCAGCAGAGTCCACAGGCGCAGGATGCGCAGGAAGCCGAAATTGATCGCCCAGGCCGGAAACAGCAGCGTGCCCAGCACGATCAGGTCGGCCCAGTTGATCGGCCGCTTGAACCAGTCCTTCCAGTCGGAATAGGCGGAAATGCGGGCGACGAGGTCGGCGGCCAGAAGCGCCGCGATCGCATAGTCCACGACATAGAAGGTGCGGCCATGCTCCTTCAGGATCGGCGCGGCGATGAAGAAGCCGATGATGGCGAAGTCGATTACGATGACCGACAGTCGGAACCGCACGGCCAGCGGCGAGGAGCCATGATACAGGTATCGCAGCCGCGCCCGCAGCTCGAGGCCGTGACGTTTCAGGGGCTTGGGCTTGGGAGTTCTGACGGCGGCCTTGGTCATCGGCTCAAGCGATAGACTACCTGTCTGCTTTCGTCATTCCCCGACAAGCCGCTCGCGGCGGGGGAAAGATGGACAAGCGGTTGGGAACTGCGTTCGCCATGCGTATATCCCTCCCATGAACCGCCCCTTCGTCAAGATGAACGGCGCCGGCAACGACTTCGTCGTGGTCAATGCGCTGGGTCACGCCTTCCAGCCGACACCGGATCAGGTCCGGGCCCTGGGCGACCGCGAGACCGGCGAGGGGTTCGACCAGCTGATCTCCATCGAGCCGTCCCAGAATCCCGACCTGGCGGCCGACGCCTTCATGCGGGTGTGGAACAATGACGGCGGGGTGGTCGAGACCTGCGGCAATGCGCTTCGATGCGTCGGCTGGATGCTGATGCAGGCTACGGGCAAGGACAGGGTGCTGATCGATACGGCGGGCGGCCCGGCCACCGCCTCTCGCGCGGGCGATCACCGCGTCACCGTCGACATGGGGGCGCCGCGCCTGGACTGGACCGAAGTGCCTCTGGCCGAGGAAATGGACACCCGCGGCATCGAGTTGCAGGTCGGTCCCATCGACGCCCCCATCCTGCACACGCCGGTCGCCGTCTCGATGGGTAATCCGCATGTGGTCTTCTTCACCGACCGCCAGGACGACGCCTTCGTCACCGGCTCGGGCTCGCTGGTCGAACATCATCCTCTGTTTCCCGAGGGGGTGAACGTGGGTTTCGCCAATGTCCTGGCGCCAGACCGCATCCGGTTGCGGGTTTGGGAGCGGGGCGCGGGCCTGACCAAGGCGTGCGGCACCGGCGCCTGCGCGGCCCTGGTGGCGACGGCGCGGCGCGGCCTGACCGGGCGCAAGGCCACGGTCATCGTCGACGGCGGCGAGATGGTGATCGACTGGGACGAGGCCTCGGGCCACGTCTTCATGACCGGGCCCGTCGAAATCGAGCGAACCGGCAGCCTTTCATTCTGAGGTGAATTCTTTCGCGCCAAACGACGAAAACTCGCGCCCGCGCACGGTTGTCCCTCAGGTTTCCACGTTCTAGGACACTTCAGCCTCCCTGCTGAAAGTTCGCCATGCCCGACCTGACCGACAAACAGACCTTCTCCGATCAGGACGCCCTGGATTTCCACTCGACGCCGCAGCCGGGCAAGATCTCGATGGCGCCGACCAAGCCGATGGCGACCCAGCGCGACCTGTCCCTAGCCTATTCGCCGGGCGTGGCCATTCCGGTCCTGGCCATCGCCGCCGATGCGGACAAGGCCTATGACTATACGTCCAAGGGCAATCTGGTCGCCGTTATCTCGAACGGCACGGCGATCCTGGGCCTGGGCAACCTCGGTCACATGGCGTCCAAGCCGGTGATGGAGGGCAAGTCCGTCCTGTTCAAACGGTTCGCCGACGTCGACAGCTTCGACGTCGAGGTCAAGACCACCGACCCGGACGAGTTCATCACCGTGGTCAAGAACATCGGCGACACCTGGGGCGGCATCAACCTGGAGGATATCAAGTCCCCCGAATGCTTCGTCATCGAGTCAGAGCTTCAGGACCTGCTGGACATCCCCGTCTTCCATGACGACCAGCACGGCACGGCCATCATCTCCACCGCCGGCCTGATCAACGCCGTCCACATCACCGGCCGCAAGATGGAGGACGTGAAGCTGGTCCTGGCCGGCGCCGGGGCGGCGGGCCTGTCGTCCATCGGCCTGATGCAGGCCATGGGTGTTCGCCCTGAGAACTGCATCGTCGTGGACTCCAAGGGCGTTCTGCACACCGGCCGAGACGGCATGGACCAGTGGAAGTCGCCCTTCGCCATCGACACCCCGCACCGGACCCTGGCCGACGCCATGGTCGGCGCCGATGTGGTGCTGGGCCTGGCCGCCAAGGGGGCGATCACCAAGGAGATGGTGGCGTCGATGGCGCCCAATCCGATCATCTTCGCCATGGCCAACCCGGACCCGGAGATCACGCCGGAAGACGTCGCCTCGGTGCGGTCCGACGTCATCATGGCCACCGGGCGCTCCGACTATGTGAACCAGGTCAACAACGTTCTGGGCTTCCCCTACATCTTCCGCGGGGCGCTGGACGTGCGGGCGCGCCGGGTGAACCACGAGATGAAGATGGCCTGCGCCCAGGCCCTGGCCATGCTGGCGCGCGAGGACGTGCCGGACGAGGTGGCCGCCGCCTACTCGGGCCGCAAGCTGAAGTTCGGCCCCGACTACATCATCCCCACGCCCTTCGATCCGCGCCTGATCTGGTACATCCCGCCCTTCGTCGCCCAGGCGGCGATGGACACCGGCGTGGCCAGGAAACCCATCGAGGACATGGAGGTCTATCGCGCCTCCCTGCGTCAGCGCGCCGACCCGTCGGCCGCCCTGATGCAGAAGATCTCCTCGGCCGTGCGCGCCGCGCCGGACAAGCGGGTGGTCTTCGCCGAGGGTGAGGAATCGCCCGTCATCCGCGCCGCCTGGGGCTTCAAGCAGGCCGGGCTGGGCACGCCCATCCTGCTGGGCCGCGAGGACCTGATCCGCAAGAACGCCGCCGAGGCGGGGCTGGATTTCGATGCGATGGGCATCGAGATCGTCAACGCCCGGATCGGCCACAAGAACGTCGAATACACCGACTTCCTCTACGCCAAGCTGCAGCGCCGGGGTTACCTGCGCCGCGACGTGCAACGGATGATCAACCAGGACCGCAACTATTTCGCCGCCAGCATGGTGGCGCGCGGCGACGCCGACGCCGTGGTCACCGGCACGACCCGCAATTTCAACATGGTGCTGAAGGAGGTCCAGCGCGTGCTGGACGTCGAGAAGCGGCTGATCGGCATGTCGATCGTCCTGGCCAAGGGACGGACGCTGTTCGTGGCCGACACTTCGATCCACGAACTGCCCTCGGCCGAGGAACTGGCCGAGATCGCCATCCAGGCGGCGGCCAATGTGCGCCGTCTGGGCCACACGCCGCGCGTGGCCTTCCTGTCCTATTCGACCTTCGGCAACCCGCCGGGCGACCGGTCGGAAAAGGTGCGCGAGGCGATCCGCATCCTGGACGGGATGGACGTCGATTTCGAATACGAGGGCGAGATGCCTCCCGAGCTGGCGCTGGATCCGTCCAGCCGCGCCGCCTATCCCTTCATGCGCCTGACCGGCGACGCCAATGTGCTGGTGATGCCGGCCATCCACTCGGCCTCGATCTCGACCCGGCTGGTCCAGGCCTTGGGCGGCGCGCGCGTGATCGGCCCCCTGCTGATGGGTCTGGAGAAGCCGGTCCAGATCGTCGACCTGGGCGCCTCGGTGTCCGAGATCATCACGGCCGCCACCTTCGCCGCCTACGACGGGACGGGCGGCGAGGGCTGAGCGATCCGCATCCGCTCATCCCCACGAAGGCGGGGGATGAGCGGATGACGGTTCAGGACGGCTGAACCTCGGTCGCCTCGATCTCGGCCTGTTCGCGATTCCGCTCCTGCAGCGCCGTCTGTTTGGCAGCGACGATGAAGGCCAGGACAATGGCGAAGACGCCGATCACCGTCGAATAGAGGAAAAAGACCACATAGCCGGCCCCCAGGGCCTGCGGGGTCACGCCGCTGGTCGCCGCGCCCTCGACCAGGGATCCGGCCGGCAGGCGGCTGAACAGCCCCTTCAGCGGACCGAAGATCCCGCCCGCCTCGGCGGCCCGCGCCGAGCCCTCGACGATGCGGCCCGACTGCGACGCGATCAGCTTTCCGGGCAGGGCGTAGAGCGAGCTGAACAGGGCGTATTGCGTGGCCGTAAAGCCGATCGAGGTCAGGCTGGACATGTAGGCGATCAGGGCCGTGCCCGCGTATCCGGTGGCGATATTGTCGACGCCGATGGCGATGGTCAGGGCGCCCAGGTCCGGCCCCTGGGTGGCCAGCCAGGCGAAGACCAGGTTGGACACCGGGCTCATGAAGGCGCCGATGACCATGGTGCGGATCAGGCCCAGCCTGGCCACCGACCAGCCGCCGACGAAGACCCCCAGCGTGGTCATGATGACCCCGAACACCTTGCGCACCTCGGCCAGCTCCAGCTTGGTGAAACCCAGGTCCAGGTAGAAGGGGTTCATGATGTTCAGCACGAAGTCGGCCAGGCGATAGACACAGATCAGGGCCAGGATCAGGGTCGCGACGCCTGCGAACCGCCTGTAGAAATCCTTCAGCGGCTCGCCAAAGGACCCGGCCAGATAGGCGCCGGGTCGGGTGCGGAAGCCCGGGATGGGCCAGCAGGCCAGCACCAGCAGCCCCAGGCCGCCGAACACAGACACGACCTGGAGATAGACCCCGCCCGGCTTGGCGGCCCAGGCCTCGGTGATCGCGGCCTGGCCGTCAGCCGACAGTCCGAACAGGCCCAGCAGACCGTTCAGCGGCACCGCCTGTCCGCTGAGGCCTGAGCCCATGATCATGGCGGCGGCGGCGATGATAGCCAGGCGGGCGATCCATTCGACCACTTCCAGGCCCGGCCGCGACGGCACGTCCCCGACCGGGATGGGGCGGATGACGTGGGCCTTCTCGCGGGGGGCGAACAGGACGCCTGCGACGCCAAAGGCCATCAGGCCGGCCATGACGGCGTAGGACAGGTTCCAGTTATAGAGTTCGGCCAGGACCAGGGGCACGGCCCCCGCCACGATCATGGCGACGCGGTAGCCCATCTGATAGGCGGCGGCCATGGCGCCATGACGGCTGTCGTCGGCCGCCTCGATCCGCCAGGCGTCGATGACGATGTCCTGGGTCGCGCCGAAGAAGCCGACCAGCACGGCGAACATTGCCACCTGGGCCAGGGAGGTCGCCGGATTGAGCCCCGAGATAGACCACAGGCCAAAGATGACCACCGCCTGGGTGACAATCATCCACGACCGCCGATGCCCCAGATATTTGGTCAGGATCGGAATCGCCGTCCGGTCGATCAGGGGCGCCCAGACGAACTTCAGCGAATAGGAGATGGTGGCCAGGGCGAAGAAGCCGATCACCGACAGCGACAGGCCGCTCTCGCGCAGCCAGGCCGACAGGGTGTCGAAGATCAATAGGTTCGGAAGACCGGCCGAGAAGCCCAGCAGCAGCATGACGAAGACGCGCCGCTCGCCATAGACAGCGAGGCCGCCAAGGCGATTGGCGGTTTTGGTTGCGGGCGTCTCGTCGGTCATGGGTAGGCGGCTCCGGAGACGCCTCCCCCCAAGCAAAGCTGGCGGCGTCGTATTATGCGGCGGCGACCTTGGCGCGGTCCGCGCGGTTCGTCCAGCGGGCGAGGGCGGCGCGCAGCGCATCGGGCTCCAGCGGTTTGATCAGATGATCGTCCATGCCCGCGTCCAGACAGGTTTTCCTGTCTTCGGCGAAGGCGTTGGCGGTCAGGGCGATGATGGGGGTCTGGTCGCCCATGGCGCGGATGGCGCGCGTCGCGGCGGGGCCGTCCATGCCCGGCATGCGCATGTCCATGAAGATCAGATCGTAGCGCGCGCGCTTGCAGGCGGCGACAGCCTCGTCGCCGGTGGCGGCGGTCTCGACCACACAGCCCTCGCGGCGCAACAGGGTCCGGGCCAGAAGCGCCCCGACCGGATTGTCCTCGGCCAGAAGGACGCGGGTTCCGGCGAACCGCACCGGCGTGACGCGGTCGTCCTCGGGAGGAGCCGAACGCGCGGCGGACGGATTGACGGCGACGTCGGCCTGGACGGCCAGCACGCGTTCGGCCAGCGAGGCCCGCCGCAAGGGCTTGATCAGATAGCCGTGGAAACCGGCGGCGCGATAGCGGGCGATCAGGTCGCGCTCATTGGGGCGCAACAGCACCAGGCCGCGTCCGGTCTCGGGCGGCCGGGCCAGGGGTCGGCCGGTCGCCGCAGCCTCGGCGTGATCGACCAGGGTGACGGGGGCGTCGGCGCAGACGCGACCGCCGCTGGCCTTGATCTGGTCGCGCGCCGAAGCAGTGACGAAGGGATCGGGCGAGCGCACGCTGACGACGGCGCCGGCCAGGGAGCGGGTGCGGCGCGGCGTATCGGCGGCGACCTGGAACTCCGCCTGGAAACGGAAGCGCGACCCGCCGCCGGGGCGGTCGCCGACGCTCACCGCGCCGCCCATGGCCGTGGCCAGCTTGCGCACCACCGCCAGACCCAGGCCGGCGCCGCCGAAGCGGGTGGCGTCCGAGGCGTCGACGTGGCCGAACTCCTCGAAGATGCGCTCGCGCGCCGCGACAGGAACGCCCGGTCCGGTGTCGTCGACGATGAAGGCCAGGGTCGGCGCCGCATCGGGCCCGCCCCCGTCCTTGACCTTGACCCGTTCGACGGCGATGCGGACGCCGCCCGTGTCGGTGAATTTCACGGCATTGCCAGCCAGGTTGAACAGCACCTGCCGCAGGCGGCCCTCGTCGGCCATGATGTCGGGCGCGTCGGGCGCGACGGACCAGACGATCTCCAGCCCCTTGTCGTGGGCGCGGGGGCTGAGCAGTTCGGCGACGCCGCGGACCAGGGTCTCCAGATCGACCGGGGCGGGATCGAACTCCAGCTTGCCCGCCTCCAACCGGGCGTAGTCCAAAAGGTCGTTGACCAGACCCAGAAGGTGTTCGGCCGAATCCTTGGCGGCCTCGGCATAGGCGCGCTGGGCGCCGTCCAGCCGGGTGCGGGTCAGAAGACCCAGCATGCCGATGACGCCGTTCAGGGGCGTGCGCATCTCATGGCTCATCAGGCGCAGGAACGGGTCGGCGCCGCCGGCGGACGCCTGGGTGGAATTTGAGGTGGAATCTGGGGTGGAGTCTTGTTTGGACTCTTCGATCATCTTCGCCCGGCGCGCCATGCGGATCTCCTGTGGCGGACAGGGTGACACGCCAGGAGTTAAGGGCGGTTCAAGGCGACATAAGCTTTGCGGTCCCCCTCGCCACGTGGCGGACGGGGAAGAAAGCCCTCACCAGGCGGGCAGACCCGCATCCCGCAGCGAAGACTGTCGGTCGTAGTCCGCCTCGGCGCCGGCCGTGGTGCGGCGATAGATCAGGGCCTCGGCGATATGGCGACGCACGACCCCGTCACAGCCCTCCAGGTCGGCGATGGTGCGGGCCAGACGCAGGGTGCGGGTCCAGCCGCGCGCCGTCAGACCGCCCGCCTCGCCCGCCCGCATTAGCAGCGCGCGGCCCGCCTCGTCCGGCGTGGCGAACCGATCCAGCACCGCGCCGGAACAGCGGGCGTTGATGCCCTGATCGCGGGCCTGGACAGGGTCGAGATCCAGTTTTCGCACCCTTTCCTCCTGCATGGCGCGAGCGACGGCGACGCGGGCGGCGGCCTCGGCCGTGCCTTCGGCGGGCGCAGGCAGGGCCATGTCGGCGGCGGTCACGGGCGGCGTCTCGACGGTCAGGTCGATCCGGTCGAACATCGGGCCGGAGATGCGGTTCTGATAGTCGCGCTGACAGCGGGGCGCCTTGCCGCACGCCCCCTTGCCGAAGCCGCCGACGCCGCAGCGACAGGGGTTCATGGCCGCGACCAGCTGGAACCGCGCGGGGTATTTCACATGGTGATTAGCGCGGGCGACGACGATTTCGCCCGTCTCCAGCGGCTGGCGCAGGCTGTCCAGCGCCTGGGCGGAATATTCGGGCAGTTCGTCCAGAAACAGCACCCCGTTGTGGGCCAGGGACGCCTCGCCCGGCTTGGCCCGATGGCCCCCGCCGGTCAGGGCTGCCATGGAGGCGGAATGGTGGGGCGCGCGGAACGGCCGTTCGTGGGTCAGGGCGCCGCGTTCAATCATCCCGGCCACCGACCAGATCTGCGAGGTTTCCAGAAGTTCCTGGGTGGTCAGGGGCGGCAGCAGACCCGGCAGGCGCGAGGCCATCATCGACTTGCCCGAACCGGGGGGGCCGATGAACAGCAGGTTGTGCCCCCCGGCGGCGGCGACCTCCAGCGCCCGTTTGGCGCTTTCCTGGCCCTTGACCTCGCGCAGATCGGGAACCTGCGCCCCGGCCCTGACCGGTCCGCGTTCGGGCGCGCGCAGCACCTGGCTTCCCTTGAAATGGTTGATCAGGCCGATCAGGGAGCGGGGCGCCAGGATGGCCACCCCATCCCCGGCCCAGGCCGCTTCGGGCCCGTTGGCCTCAGGACAGATCAGGCCCAGCCCCATGGCGTTGGCCGCCATCGCCGCCGACAGGGTTCCGCCCACGGCCGCGATCCGCCCGTCCAGCCCCAGCTCGCCTAGGGCGGCCCAGCCTTCAAGCGCATCCGGCCCGATCACCCCCATGGAGGCCAGCAGGGCCAGGGCGATGGGCAGGTCGAAATGGCTGCCCTCCTTGGGCAGATCGGCGGGCGCCAGGTTGGCGATGATCCGACGGGCCGGAAGCGCCAGGCCGATGCCGGCGAAGGCGCCCCGGACCCGTTCGCGGCTTTCGGCGACGGCCTTGTCCGGCAGGCCGACGATGGAGAATACGCCGTGATCCCCGCCGCCCAGCTGCTGCACCTGCACGTCCACGCGCCGGGCCTCGACGCCCTCGAATGCGACTGTCGCTATGCTGGCCAGCATCCGCTCGTCCTCCCGTACGAACGAGAACGAACCATGAACCCAAGCAGATTGCAAGAGCGCGCCAAAACACGCCTTTGTTGTGTCAGTGTGGCGTGGCGCTCGGCTTCAGGTCGGCCAGTTCGATCCGGGCGATGCGGCGGTCCATGTCGGCGATTACCTGTTCCAGCCGCGCCTTCTCGGACATCATGTCCACCAGCGTGCCGTCCTCGTATTTGATCTGGGCGCCCTTGGCGATCAGGTCGAGGCGATAGATGGCCGTGGTGCGCGCGGCCTTGAAACGCTCAAGTTCGTCATTCGTGGTCATGCTCATGGCCTCTGCAAAAACCGCATGGCCGTCAAGACATGTGTGCGCACCCCGACCGGCAGGACGCTTTCATCCGCCTGAAACTGGGGCGAATGATTGGGGGGCGCATCCGCCGGGTCGATCCCCGCGGGCGTCGCGCCCAGGTGATAGAAGACGCCGGGAACCTGTCCCTGGAAGACGCTGAAATCCTCGGCGATCGGCGTCGGCGGGGCCGCCGGATTGACGTTCTCGGCCCCGACCGCCTCGATCAGCACCGGGGCCAGCCATGCCGACAGGTCGGGGTCGTTATAAACCAGGGGCGCGCCCTGCAGGATGTGGACATCGGCGGTGGCGCCGTGGGCCTGGGCCACATGGCCGATGGCGGTCTCGGCGCGGGCGACCAGGTCGTTGCGCTGGGCGATGTCGAAGGTGCGCAGGGTGCCGCTGAGCGTCGCCTCCTCCGGGATGATGTTGTAGCGGACGCCCGCGTTGACGGTGGCGATGGTGAAGACCGTCGGCGTCGTCGTCGGATCGACGGTGCGGGCCGTCAGGGTGTTGACGGTCTCGATCACCTGACCGGCGACGGCGATGAGGTCTATGCCGCGCCAGGGCCATGCGCCGTGGGTCTGTTTGCCTTTCAGAGTGATGTCGACACGGTCCGACGCGGCCATGAAGCCCTCTGGCCGATAGGTCAGGGTTCCGGCTCGACCGGGCACGACGTGGAGGCCGAAAATGGCCTCGACCTTCGGGTTCAGCAGGGCGCCGTCCGCGACCATCATGGCCGCGCCGCCTATGGCCTCGCCCGGGGGAATGCCTTCCTCGGCGGGCTGGAAGATGAAGACGACGGTTCCGGGGATGCGGTCTTTCAAGCGGCTGAGAACCTCGGCGGCGCCCAGCAGCATGGCCATGTGGGCGTCGTGACCGCAGGCGTGGGCGACCGGCACGGTCTGGCCCTGATAGGTCCCGGTGTCGGTCGAGGCGAAGGACAGGCCTGTGGCTTCCAGCACCGGCAGGGCGTCCATGTCGGAGCGCAGGGCCACGACGTGATCGCCGGGCAGACCGCCCTTCAGCACGGCGACGACCCCGGTGCGGCCGACGCCGGTGCGGACCTCCAGCCCCAGGGCTGTCAGTCGTTCGGCGATGTAGGCGGCGGTGTTGGTCTCGGCCAGACCCAGCTCGGGATGCTGATGCAGATGACGCCGCCACTCGACGACGCGCGGCAGCACCGCTTGGGTCGCGGCCTCGATGTCGGCCGCGAGGGTGTCGGACGGAGCTGCCTGAGCCTGGGCGCTCGCCGCCATCAACAGACTGGCAGCGCAACAGGCGGACGCGATGGTCCGTTGCAATATCGGCGTCATGACAGTGTCTCCGTTCGCGACGATCATTCAGGCCAGAGCGGGGAATCGCAAGCGTTTGCGATGGGGTGGCCCGCCGCCAATCTGGGGGGAATGGCCATCAAGACCGCAAAGACCGAGTGGCGCGACCTGATCCTGGTCTGCAAGAAATGCTCGAAGAAGCTGGACGGCGGCTTTGGTCCCGACGGCGACAAGACGCTGAAGAAGGCCCTGCGCAAATATCTGGCCGGGCCCAAGACCCGCAAGGGCCGCAAGGCGCCGCTGGCGGTGATCGAGACCGCCTGTTTCGACATCTGCCCCAGGAATGCGGTTATCGCGGTCAACGCCGCCCAGCCCAAGGCCCTGCTGATCGTGCCCGCCGGCGCCGACCTGTTCGAGGTCAAGGCGCGGCTGGGGCTGGATGACGGACGTCGGCTGCAGCCCAGGTTGACGATCGCCGACCAGGCGTCCGGATCCGCGTCCCTGGGGCTGCGGCCTGATCAGGCGGCGGCCTGGGCATAAGCGAGGTGACGGGCCCTGCGCGCCTGCCTATGGTCCTCGCGTGTCACCGCGATCTCCCACCTTCATTATCCTGTTCTGCGTCGGCCTGACCTCGGCGTCGGGCAATATGGCCCTGCAATCAGTCCTGCCCGCCATCGGCCGCGAGTTCGGCCTGCCAGACACACTGGTCGCCGCCGCCTTCTCCATCTCAGCCCTGCTGTGGATGGCGACATCGCCCTTCTGGGCGCGGCAGTCGGACCGGTTGGGCCGCAAGCGGGTGATCCTGATCGGCCTGGGCGGCTTTGTCGTCTCCATGTTCGGCTTCGGCGTAGCGACGACGGCGGGCCTGGGCGGATGGCTGCCTGTGGCGGTCGCCTTCATCCTGATGACCATCGCCCGGTCCGTGTACGGCGGGTTCGGCTCGGCGGCGCCGATCGCGTCCCAGGCCTATCTGGCCGACCGAACCACGGCGGCCAAGCGCACCCAGGCCATGGCGATGCTGGCCTCGGCCCTGGGCCTGGGGACGGTCATAGGCCCGGCCATGGCGCCCTTCTTCGTCCTGCCCGTCGTGGGGCTGGCAGGTCCGCTCTACACCTTCACCCTGGTGGGAGCCTGTGTCTGGTGGCTGGTGTTCAAACGCCTGCCCAGCGGAGACGCGATGCGGACCCCTGCCCCCGGACGGCGCGAGGAACGGGTCGGCAAGGGTCTGTGGAAGGACCCGCGCGTGCGCGACCACCTGATCTATGGCGTCCTGCTGTCCAGCGTTCAGGCGGTCAACATGACGGTGTTGGGCTTTCACATCATCGACGAGATGGCGGCCGGCGACATGGCCGCCAGCCAGGCCCAGCCCTTCATCGGCGTGGCCATGCTTGCCGGCGCCGCTGCGACCCTGATGGCCCAGTGGGGGCTGATCCCCCTGCTGAAGCTGGGGCCGCGCGACCTGATGCGCTATGGTGCCGTCATGGCCCTGGTCGGCAATCTGCTCAGCATCGTGGCGCCGGGCTATTTCGGCGTGGTGGTGGGTTATACCATCGTTTCGATGGGGCTGGGCTTCGCTCGTCCCGGCTTCACGGCGGGCTCGTCCCTGGCCGTGAAGTCCAGCGAACAGGGCGCCATCGCGGGCCTGATGATGTCGGTCGCGGGCTTCAGTTTCCTGGCCCCGCCGGTGATCGGGGTCGCCCTGTACCAGATCGGCGAGAGCGCGCCGTTCGCGGTCAACGCCCTGATCCTGGCCGGCGCCGTGGTCCTGTGTTTCCGCAGCCCGCTGCTGCGACTGGACGCCGGCGGAAAGCGCGCTCGCCAGGCCGAAACCGCCGCCCTGCCCGCGTCCCAGCCCGGTCCCGAAGGCGGCCGCTGACGCCTCGCCGCAGCGACGGCCTTCCCTCCGTCGAAAAGCCGTGCGAAATCGCGCCGATGAACTTCAAGATCGAAAAACGGATCGGCGTCCAGGCCACGACCGACGCCATCTGGGCCCTGATCGGCGACCTGTCGACGTGGAGCCGCTGGAACCCGATCGAGACCGACGTGGGCGGCGCCATCGCCTTTAGCGGGGTCATCACCTTGACCGAGCGGCTCGAGGGTCTGCCCGAGCGTGCGGTCACCGCGCGGGTCGGCGACTGGCAGCCCTATTCGCAACTGGTCTGGACCGAGAAGCGCGGCTGGCAGTTCGGAGTGGTCCGCTATTACGAGATCCAGGAGCTGGAACCCGGCAACTGCATCGTCTCCAACGGCTTCATCTTCAGCGGCCTGCGCGGCGAAGGCTTCCATGACAAGCACAAGCGTGTGCTGCGCGCCGCCTGCGCGACCATCGCCGAAAACCTGAAAGCGGCGGCGGAAGCCGATTAGGGGGGCGAGCGGTTACTTGCCCGCCATCGTGTCCTGGATGTTGATGATCGCCGGTCCCAGGATGACCACGAACAGCACCGGCAGGAAGAAGATGATCATTGGCACGGTCAGCTTGGCCGGCAGCGCTGCGGCCTTCTTCTCGGCCGCCGACAGGCGCAGCTCGCGGTTTTCCTTTGCCATGGTGCGCAGGGCGACGCCCAGGGGCGTGCCGTACTGTTCGGCCTGGATCATGGCCGTGGCCACCGACTTCACGCCCGGATGGTTGGTCCGCTTGCCCAGCCCCTCATAGGCCATTCGACGATCAGGCAGGTAGCTGAGCTCGGCCGAAAGCAGGCTAAGTTCCTCGGCCAATTCGATAGAGGAGGAGCCGACCTCCTGGCTGACCTTCTGGATCGCCGCCTCGATCGACATCCCCGCCTCGACGCAGATCAGCAGCAGGTCGAGGGCGTCGGGAAAGGCCTGCATGATCGACAGCCGGCGCTTGGCGATGCGGTTCGAGAGATAGACGTTCGGCGCATAGAAGCCGACCACCGCGGCGGTCATGGTGGCGGTGATCCGGCTCATCACCGGCAGGCCGAAATCGTTGAACACGAACAGATAGAAGCCCACCACCGCAAAGAAGATGAACGGCGAGGCGAAGCGGAAGAAATAGAACTGGGTCAGGGGCTTGGGCCCGCGATACCCCGCCTGGGCCATCTTGTCGGCGACCTTTGGGTCTTCCAGCAGGGTGGTCAGGTTCAGCCGATCGACGACCCGCTTCTTGAAGCCCTCGTCGGTATGACGCAGCGCGCCCGAGCCGCCTGACGCGATGGCCTGGCGCGAGCGGCGGCGCAGCTCGTCGCGGCGGGTGGCGACGGCCTTCATCCGGTCGTCCAGCTTGGCCCCGCCGGCCATGCCGTTCAGCAGCGTGAACAGGGTGGCGAAGACCAGGACGCCGACCAGGATGCTGATCAGATTCTGCGTATCGGTGAGGAAGTCGATCATATCCCTCTCCCGATCAGAACTTGAACGCGATCATGCGCTTCATCACGAAGATGCCCGACGCCATCCAGATGGCCGCGCCCAGCAGCATGACCTGACCTCTTGGGTCGGTGAACAGCAGCATCATGTAGGCGGGGGTGGTCAGGAAGACGAGCCCCATGACCACGGGCGGCAGCGACCCGATGATCCCGGCCGACGCCATGGCCTCGGACGACAGGGCCTTGATCTTCTCGCCCATCATCCGGCGCGCGCGCAGCACGGTGGTCAGGTTGGACAGGGCCTCGGCCAGGTTGCCGCCGGTCTTCTGCTGGATGGCGATGACGATGGCGAAGAAGCGCAGTTCCGACGTCGGCATCCGCTCGAACATCTTCTCCAGGGCCTGGCCCAGGGTCAGGCCGACACCGACGCCCTCGACCAGTCGCTGGAACTCGGGGCCGAGGGGCGCGGGGCTCTCCTTGGCGATGATCTTGAAGCATTCGTGGACCGGCAGGCCCGACTTGATGCCGCGCACGATGACGTCGACGGCGTTGGCGAACTCGCCCGAGAACTTCTTCATCCGGCGCTTGCCGATGAAGCCCACCACCCAGCGCGGCAGACCCAGGCCGAAGATCACGGCGACACCCACGGCGATGAAGAAGTTCATCCCGAACAGAAGGGACAGCAGGAAGGCGACGACGCCCAGACAGGCGCTGATGATGACGAAGGTCCGGATGGTCATCGCCAGGCCCGCCTGCTTCAGCTTGGCCGCCATGGTCATGCGGGCCTTGCGCTCCTTGCGGTCGGCCTCCTTCAGCTGAAGCATGATCTGCTTGCGGCGGGCCTCGGGCGTGTTGGCCGCGGCGGCCGCCGCCTTGCTGGCCGCAGCCGCGTTTTTTCCGCCGCCCAGGCCCTGTGCGCGCTTGAGCGCATTGGTCGAGGAATCGTCGCCGCCGACGAAGGCCCAGCCCAGGCCGCCGACGGTGATGAAGGCCAGGATGGCGGCGAGGACCGGCAGCATCCGCCCTACTCCGCCGCGTCCAGGGCCGAGGCCAGTTCGCGCTCCAGCCCGTAATAGCGGGCGCGGTCCCAGAACCGGGGACGGGCGATGCCGGTCGAGCGGTGGCGGCCGATGACCTTGCCGTTCTCGTCCTCGCCGGTAATTTCGTAAACGAACAGGTCCTGGGTGACGATGACGTCGCCTTCCAGCCCCACCACCTCGGTGATGTGGGTGATGCGGCGCGAGCCGTCGCGCAGACGCGCTGCCTGAATGATCACGTCGACTGAGCCGGAGATCATCTCGCGGATGGTCTTGGACGGCAGGCCATAGCCGCCCATGGTGATCATGGATTCCATACGGCTGATGGCTTCGCGGGGGCTGTTGGCGTGCAGGGTGCCCATCGATCCGTCGTGGCCGGTGTTCATGGCCTGCAGCAGGTCGAACGCCTCTGGCCCCCGGACCTCGCCGACGATGATGCGTTCGGGCCGCATCCGCAGGCAGTTCTTGACCAGATCCCGCATGGTGATCGTGCCCTGACCCTCCAGGTTGGGCGGGCGGGTTTCCAGACGCACAACGTGCGGCTGTTGCAACTGAAGCTCGGCGGCGTCTTCGCAGGTGATGACGCGCTCGGTCGGGTCGATGAAGGCGGTCAGGGTGTTGAGCAGGGTGGTCTTGCCCGAACCCGTACCGCCCGAGATGACGATATTGCATCGGCAGGCGCCGATGACGCCCAGGACGCGGGCCCCTTCCGGGCTGATGGAGGCGTACTCCACCAGGTTCTTCATCGTCAGCTTGTCTTTCTTGAACTTCCGGATCGTCAGGGTCGCGCCGTCGATGGCCAGGGGAGGGGCGATGACATTGACGCGGCTGCCGTCGGGCAGGCGGGCGTCGCAGATCGGAGAGCTTTCGTCGACGCGGCGGCCGACCTGGGACACGATCCGCTGGCAGATGTTCATCAGCTGGGCGTTGTCGCGGAAACGGACGTTGGTCAGCTGGACCTTGCCGCCGACTTCGATGAAGACCCGACCGGCGCCATTGACCATAATGTCGGCGATGTCATCGCGGGCCAGCAGCGGCTCGAGCGGGCCGTAACCCAGGACGTCGTTGACGATGTCCTGGACCAGATGCTCCTGCTCGGCGACCGACATGGAGACGTTCTTGATCGCCACCAGCTCGGCGACGATGTCGCGGATTTCCTCGGACGCCGCCTTGGTGTCCAGCTGGGCCAGCTGCGACAGGTCGATGGTGTTCATCAGCGCGTTGAAGATCGTGGTCTTCGTGGCGTGATAATAGTCGCTCTGTTCGCGCACGATCTCGGTGACCGGCTGGGCCCGCTTCAGCTGTTCAAGGCCTGCGGTGGCCTTGGGGCCCGGACCTGCGGCGGGCGCAGGCGCCGCGGCCTGACGGGGGCGGGCCGCCAGGGCGTCCAGTCGGTCGGCCGGCCCTGCGGCAGGGCCCTGGGCGGGCGCAGCGGTGAAACCGGCCTGGGGCGCGACGGCCTGATGCGCGCCAAAGGGGGACGCGGCTGCGGGCGCTTCGGCGGCGTAGACGAAGGGTTCGGTCTGGACGCCCTGCTGGGGCTGGGGCGCGCCCGCGTCGTGGCTCTGCGCCGGCGGCGACTGATAGGCGGGGGCGGTCGCTCCGTTGAAGGCTGCGGGGGCGCCTGGCTGGCCTGTACGTTTTCCGAACACGGCGTTCCTGTCAGCGCTTCTTGAACAGCTTGCCGAAGAGCGAGCTGGTTGGGGCCTTGGGCCTGTTCGTTCCGGGCCGGCCGCCGGTCGCCACGGGCAATTCGCGGCGCGAGACGATCTGGGCCAGGGTCTGGAAGGCGTCGGCCGCCTTGGACTTGGCGCCCGCGTCGATGATCATCTGGCCGTTGTTGGCCGCCGCGCCGAACAGTTTGGCGTCGAAGGGGATGATCAGGCTGGGCAGGACCCCGAGCGCCGCGCCGAAATCCTTGGCCGGGATTTCCGGACGGCCGGGCACGCCGACCTGGTTCAGCACCAACCTGGGCGGAGCGTCGTTGGGACGGCCGACGCGGATCAGGTCGATCATGTTCTTGGCGTTGCGCAGGCTGGCCAGGTCCGGCGTCGCAACCACCACGACCTCGTCGGCCGAGATCAGCGTCTTGCGCATCCAGCCCGACCACAGATGCGGCAGGTCCAGCACCACAAAGGGCGCCGTCGAACGGATGCGGCTGGTGACTTCCTCGAAGGCGTCGGGGCTGACGTCCCAGTCCACGTCCAGTGTGGCGGGCGCGGCGAACAGACTCAGCTTGTCGGTGCAGCGGACCATCATCCGGTCCAGCAGGGTGGCGTCCAGACGGTCCGGCTGGCCCAGGGCGTCGGCGACGCCGTTCAGCGGGTCCTGATTGAAATCCAGGCCGGCGGTGCCGAAGGGCAGGTCATAGTCGACGATGACCGTATTGGCGCCGATCCGCTCGCTCATCGCATAGGCGGTGTTGTGGGCCACCGAGGACGAACCCGCACCGCCCCGCGCGCCGACGAAGGCGATCGAGCGCCCGACGAAGGGCTGGGCCGGGTCGGCGAACAGGCCGCCGATGGCCGCAATCAGTTGCAGGGGCTGGATCGGAGCGACCAGGTACTCGGACACGCCGCGGCGCATCAGTTCGCGGAACAGGATGATGTCGTTGGTCGCGCCAATGACGATGACCTTGGTGCCCGCATCGCAGACCTCGGCCAGGCTGTCGACGTGATGCAACAGGGTCTGGGGGTCGTCCAGGCATTCGACGATGATCAGGGGCGGGGTCGGTTCGTGGCGATAGGCCTCAACCGCGGCAGGCACGCCGCCGACGCGGATCTGGGTCGTGGCGCGCGACAGGCGGCGGTCCTGGCCGGCGCGCTCGGCCGAGGCGAGCGTGTCCTGGCGTTCGGCGAAGACGTGGATGGCGATGCGCGGCACCGAGACTTCGGCCGTCAGACCCCCGGCCATCGTCACGTCCGACGCCGACGCGGCGACGACCGGCAGGGAGGACGCCCTGGGCTCGGGCTGGATCGCAGCCATCATCTCGCCGACAGGATTGAACGCGGGCTCGGCCATCGACGCCGGCCCCACAGGCGAGGCGGCCATAGGCGCGGCGGCGATGGGGGCGACGAACTGCAGAGGCTCGCGCGCCTGGCCGGCGCCTATCGGGGCGGGCATGGCGCCTTGCGGGCCCAGTTCCAGATCGAGGTCGAACTCGTCTTCGAAGGCGTCATAGGCGCGTGGTGAGAAGGCGTTCGTCATGTCGGATCAGTCCACCGCACGCGCAATTTTCCGGTCGGCGAGCAGGGCTTCCTGCTCGGCCGCCGTCATGTCGCCGGCGCGATAGTCTGCGAACACCACCGAGCGGCGCGAGGCGTCGGCCGGGGTCATGCCCCGCGGCTGGACGATGTCGCGCGGGTTCTCGATCTGGGCCGCAAGGTTGGACGTGATGGCGCAGCCGAAATTGGACGAGACCTCGTTGTTGGCGGTGCGCGTCAGGTTGGTCCAGTGGGTCCCGCACTGGGGCACGGCGGCGCGCAGGGTGTCGTATCCGACCAAAACCGGCGCGCGGACGTCGGGGGCGTTATAGGCCAGGACCTGGATACGGCTGCCGGGAACGCCCTGAGCCTCCAGGGCGTGGCGGATCTGATAGGCGAAGTCGGTGGCGACGGTGTCGCCTCCGGCCGGGGCCTCGATACGCAGGACCGGGGCGCCCTCGATGCCGAAACCATTCGCCAGACCGACCAGGGCGTCGTGCTGCCTCGGCGACAGGCCGGTGTCGTGGACGGCTAGGGCGACGCGCTCGACGCCCGGTTCGACCTGAAGCGTATAGCGTTGCGTCGGGGTCAGCGGCGCGGGGCCGAGACCGCCGGCGGGCTCGCCCATGCAGCCGGCAAGCGCGGCGGACAGGGCGGCGGCGGCCAGGACGGCGCAAAGGTTCGTGGGGCGGATCATCGGGGCCTCACTCGATCACATAGCCGACAGGCCCCTGCCAGCCCGAACCGGGGACGCCGGTGGGAGCAGGTGAGCCATAGGTCTGGTTCAGGACGCCGAACAGATTGGTCTGCAGGTCGGTGGCGATGCGCAGGCCGTCGGCCGGGGTCTGCATCCGGTTCGGCGAGGTCGGCGTCACGATATAGGGCTCGACGATGACGACCAGCTCGGTCTCGCCGCTGACATAGTCGCGCGAGCGGAACAGGGGTCCCAGCACCGGCACGTTCATCAGCCCGGGCAGGGAATCGAGGTTCTGGCGGGTGTTTTCCTGCAACAGGCCGGCGATCATCATCGACCCGCCCGAGGGCAATTCGACCGTGCTCTGGGTTCGGCGCACGCTCAGGCCCTGAAGGGTCAGCGAGGTGGGCGTGCCCGCGCCGATGGTGAACCCGCCCTGGCTGGTCAGTTCGGACACCTCGACCGAGATCTGCAGCGAGATGCGGCCGCCCGACATGACGATGGGGCGGAAGGCCAGGCTGACGCCATAGGGTTTGTATTCGACGATCAGGTTGCCCTCCTGATCGCGCCCGCTGGGGATAGGGAACTCGCCCCCCGCCAGGAAGCTGGCGGACTCGCCGTTGACCGAGGTCAGGTTGGGCTCGGCCAGGGTGCGGATCAGGCCGACGCGCTCGAACGCCTTGATCGTCGCCTCGCCCTTGTTCAGATCGTCGCTGCCAGGGCCGGTGCCGGGCTGGGCGGTTTCCCAGTTCGGGGGATCGCCTGGCCGAGAGCCATCGACCACGACGGGGCACAGCGCCCCTTCCGGAAAGTCGCCCAGGCAAGGCCGCTGCATCTGGTAGTTGCGCGTCGTGTCGCGCGACACCCCGCCGGTGAAGTTGCCCAGAAACTCGCCGTTGATGCCGAACGAGGCGGCCGAGTTCAGCAGGAACTGGGTGCCGCCGATCTGGCCCAGGACGGCGCTGGCGTCGAAGCCCAGTTGCTTGATGGCGTTGCGCTGGATCTCGACGACGCGGACCTTCAGCGTCACCTGATCCGAGCCGGCGACGCTCATCATGTTCATCACCTTCTCAGGGCCGGACACGAAGGCGCGGGCGACCTGGGCGATGCGGTCGGCCTCGGCCGGGCTGGTCACCATGCCGGTCAGGATGATGCTGTCGTTGACCGCTTCGGCGTGCACCTGGGCGCCGGGGGCCACGCGGCTGATGGTGTCCTGCAACGCGTAGACGCCCGCATCGACGCGCACCTTCAGCGCCAGGATGGTGCGGCCCTGAGCGTCCAGGAAGACGGCGTCCGTCTGGCCCGGCGCCAGGCCGATGACGGTTATCCGGCGCGGCGAGTGCAGCATGGCCTCGGCGACGGTCGGGTTGGAGACGATCACGTCGCGTGCATCGGCGGGAAGATCGACGGCGAAGGATGTGCCGCGCGGCAGGTTCACCAGTTGCGGCTCGGCGCCCATGGCGACCGTGGATCGGGCGCCCGGCGCGTAGGACTGAGCCGCCGTCGAGATCGGGACAGCGGACCCCACGGCGATCAGACTGGCGCAGGCCAGGCCGGCGGCGCGACGCAGAACGGAAACGGACACCAGAGGCCTCATTGCACCACGACCACTTCGGGAGCGCCGCCTCGGAAGATGCGGACCGCGCTGCTGCTGCGCGGGGTCGAGACACGGCCGGACGGCCCGGACGTGTCGGCATAGGAGCGCAGGACCAGGGACAGTTCGCCTTCGGACTTGGCCAGAGCCAGGGCCTCGGCGTCGGAGGGGCGGACCTCCAGGGTTGCGGTCGCGCCGACCACCGCCTGTTCGTCCTCGCCCGCGCGGGTCGACTGGTCGATGGCCAGGACCTTGACGTTCTGCATCACGATGGACGAGGCGAACTTGTCGGCGGTGTCGCCGCCCACGTTGGCCAACCGGGTTTCCTTGGTCAGCAGCACATCGACACGGTCGCCGGGCAGGATGAAGCCGCCGGCGGCGGTCTCGACCGTGACGCGGATGGCCATGGCCCGCATGCCCGGCTCCAGATAGGCGGCCATGTATCCGCTGTCGCCGGCGCGCACGATCTTGCGGCTGACGATGGGTTCCCCGGCCAGGATGGGCTCGCGCACCACCGAGCCGAAATAGTCGGCCTTGCCGGCCGAGGTGGCGATGTCGTTGGCGACGCGGCTGACGGTAGCGACGGCGCCGGCCGGCTTGGCGGCGGCGGGTTCGGCGGCTTTGGCTTCATCGGCGGGCAGAGGGACGGAGCCATCGGTGATGAAGGCGGGATTGACCTCGTCGACGGGCCATTCCTTCCAGCTCAGGTCCGCATCGACCAGACGCTGGCCGGGCTGAAGGTCGCGCGCGGCGACCAGAACCTTGGCCATGGGACGTGTGTCGACCACCTCGGCGCTGGCGACGGCGGTCGGAGCGCCCTGGGACCCCATGGCCCGCACGACCAGGGCCAGCGCGATGGCGGCGACGGCGGCGACGGCGATGACGGCGATGCGGGCGGGCTTCATCGAGGATCTCCGGCAGCGCGAAGACACCAGGCGGTCCGCCAGAGTGCTGCCGTTAACGATCATGAGGGGCTGGGGTTAACGCGTTCCTAAACAGACGTATCGATGCAATCCGACTGTCGGCCCCGAGGCGGCGTCGCTTCAGGCCGCGTGGGCGAAGACGCCGAGCAGGGTGCTGGACGGAAAGGCCAGAAGGACGCCGGCGGCGATGGCCACGCCATAGGGGATGTCGGCCTTGGGCTGCAGCAGATGGTTAAGCCAGCGCGGCCCGTCGATGACATAGGGTGCCCACCAGCGCCGGGCGAAGATCAGAACCAGCGAGAAGACCCCGCCCGCCACTCCTGTCCACAGCAGAAAGGCGCCCGATCCGGCCAGGCCCAGCCACAGGCAGGACGCCGCCATCAGCTTGGCGTCTCCGCCGCCGATCAGACGGGCCGCGAACAGGGCCATGCCCACGACCAGGGCCGCGGCCGCGACCCCGACATGGGCGGCCACCGTCATCGGAGCCAGGCCGACCATGAAGGCGGCCGGAAAGAACCCCAGGACCAGCAGCCCCGAAATCCAGTTCGGAATGGTCATGGTCGTCAGGTCCCGCAGGGCGGCTGCGATGACCAGCAAAGGCAGAATGCTGAGGAACAGCAGGGTCAGGGTGTCCATGACGGCCATCCTGCACCAGGGGCGTTAAGGCGCGGTTTCGACGTCGGGACCGCCGGCGCAAAAGCAAAGGGCCGGGGCGTTTCCACCCCGGCCCTCGCCGGTTTCAAGACCTGTCGGCGGGGCGTTTAGCCCATCGCCGTGACGATTTCCTGGAACTTCTCTTCGATCGTGGTGCCCAGAGCCGTGACGCCCGTGATGATCACGACGGCGATCAGGGCGGCGATGAGGCCATACTCGATGGCGGTCGCGCCCGACTCGTCCTGGACGAATTTCGAAATGAATTTGGTCATGTGTATTCCCTTTTGAAGACGGTGAAGCGAGCAATCATGGCTGGGGGGCGCCGGTCGCCCGCTTTACCCCCAAACGCCCAGACAGGATGCGCCCGGTGGGTTAAAGTCTCGTCGCCGGTCGTAGTTACTTGCGCGTTTACTCTGAATTGTCGCCCGGATCGGCAAAAGCAAAGGGCCGGGGCGTATCCGCCCCGGCCCTCGCCGGTTTCAAGACCTATCGACGGGCGATTAGCCCATCGCGGTGACGATTTCCTGGAACTTCTCTTCGATCGTGGTGCCCAGAGCCGTGACGCCCGTGATGATCACGACGGCGATCAGGGCGGCGATGAGGCCGTATTCGATGGCGGTCGCGCCAGATTCGTCGCGAACGAACTTGGAAATGAATTTGGTCATGGCTGATTTCCTTGCTGACTTCCTCGCGGAACCACCGGTCGCCCGTTGAAATCCGCCTAGAAGGCCAACCTATCCGCAGAGGATTAAA
>Ga0247803_1000054_pt1 | contig 78237 bp, 74 predicted proteins | sample UWRJL014104B1_FD_180928 | JGI IMG/M metagenome (GOLD analysis project Ga0247803, IMG submission 180928) | Plant litter microbial communities from Arlington Agricultural Research Station in Wisconsin, United States - UWRJ-L014-104B-1 | ecosystem: Environmental > Terrestrial > Plant litter >... | reverse complement strand
CGGCATGCAAAATTATTCCGGTGGTCGCGCCGGTGATCCACCGTCCATCGCACTTTCAAAACGCCTGCGCGAATTGCCGCTGCGCGTTGATCGTTTAAAAACCGGAACGCCGCCACGTATTGATGCGCGCACCGTCAATTTCGATGGTTTGGAAAAACAGTGGGGCGATACACCAGTGCCGGTGATGTCCGTGCGCGGCAATCGCGCTATGCACCCGCGCCAAATTTGTTGCTACATGACCCACACCAACGAAAAAACCCACGATGTGATTCGCCGCAATCTGGATCGCTCGCCCATGTACTCGGGCGTGATCGAAGGTATTGGCCCGCGCTACTGCCCGAGTATCGAAGATAAAATTCACCGCTTTGCGGATAAAGATTCGCATCAGGTGTTTATCGAACCCGAAGGTTTAACCACACACGAACTTTATCCCAACGGAATTTCCACCAGTTTGCCGTTCGATGTGCAATTGGAAATCGTGCGCTCCATGAAAGGTTTTGAAAACGCCCATATTCTTCGCCCCGGTTACGCGATTGAATATGATTTTTTCAATCCGCAAGATTTGAAGCACAGCTTGGAAACCAAAGTCATCGGCGGATTATTTTTTGCCGGCCAAATTAACGGCACCACCGGTTACGAAGAAGCGGGTGCACAAGGTCTGCTCGCTGGCATAAACGCTGCGCTGCGCGCGCAGGAAAAAGAAAGTTGGTGCCCGGAACGCGATCAAGCTTACGTTGGCGTGTTGGTTGACGACTTAATTACGCTTGGCACCAAAGAGCCCTACCGCATGTTTACCAGCCGCGCAGAATATCGTTTGCTATTGCGCGAAGATAATGCCGATTTGCGTTTGACCGAAAAAGGCCGCGAACTTGGTTTGATTGGCGACGAACAGTGGCGAGCCTTCTGCGAGAAACGCGAAAATATCGCGCGTGAACAAGAGCGTTTGAAATCCACCTGGATTCAAGCCGGGTCGCCCGAGGCTGAAAAAATTGAAGCTATTATCAACACCAAACTAATCCGCGAATACAGTTTGCTCGATTTATTAAAACGCCCGGAATTAACCTACGGCGATGTTGCGACGTTGAAAGGCGAATCCTTTTTAAAAGGTGAATCGGTCAACGATGAGTTCGTTGCCGAGCAAATTGAAATCGCGGCTAAATATTCTGGTTACATAGATCGCCAGCAAGAAGAAATTGATCGTTTGCGGGCTTATGAAAATACTATTTTGCCGGATGATTTTGATTACGCGTTGGTAGAAGGTCTTTCCAATGAGGTAAAACAAAAATTGTCCGCTGCGCGGCCACAAACGCTAGCGCGTGCTCAGCGCATCTCTGGCATTACACCGGCAGCGATTTCACAGTTGTTGATGTATTTGAAAAAGCACGGGATGTTGAAAAGAATGAAAACGTCGGACGACGTAGAACAGCAAGCGTCCTAATCAATATCTACCAAAAAATAATTTTTCCGCTTCGCGAAATTATTTTTGAAATCATAAGTAAATTTTAATAGGGAGTCGTCATCCTCGCGTAGCGGGGATCCAGCTCTTAAAAATATCGAAAAATAAAAAGCTGGATCCCCGCTACGCGAGGATGACGATTCCCCTAAAGAATCCAAATTTTCCAGCTCTGAAAAATAGAGTCTATCGAGTGACTGAGTTAGAAAAAGATCTACGCCATATTTTAACCAAAGGTGCCGAGCAGATGTCGGTAGCCTTGAGTGAAACGCAAATTGAAAATCTATTGGCGTACATTCGCGAATTCGATAAATGGAACAAAGCCTACAACTTGTCGGCAATTCGCGATATTCGTCAAATGGTGGCGCGTCACTTGTTGGATAGTTTGAGTGTGGTGCCTTATTTTTTAAACACAGCGCATTCAACTGAAAATGTTATTGATGTAGGTACAGGCGGCGGTTTGCCGGGAATTCCATTGGCGATCATGTTTCCCGAAAAAAAAATCACGCTGCTGGATAGCGCCGGGAAAAAAACCCGTTTCTTGTTTCATGTAAAAACCTTGCTGAAACTGGATAACGTGAGCGTTGAAAATCGCCGTGTTGAAGAGTTTCAGCCAGCGCAAAAATTTAATGCTGTGATTAGCCGCGCATTTGCGAGCTTGCAAGATATGACGGATGGTTGCGCGCACTTACTGGAAAACAATGGTGTGTTTTTGGCGATGAAAGGTATTTATCCACAAGATGAGCTTGCACCTATCGCCGATAAAATTGAATTACTTGAAAGTTTAAAATTGAATGTTGCAGAAACTGATGGTGAACGTCATTTGTTGGTTTTGCAAAGCAAAAAATAACTGAAATTATAAATAGTGAAAACCACTGTGTGGTTATAGGATTTTTACTTGACCAAGATATACGCAATCGCAAATCAAAAAGGTGGTGTTGGTAAAACGACGACTTGCGTTAATTTAGCGGCGTCTCTGGTCGCAACTAAAAAGCGCGTTTTATTGGTAGATCTTGACCCACAGGGCAACGCGACCATGGGCAGTGGTGTGAATAAAAACGAAATTGAAAAATCTATTTACGACGTGCTCACCGAGCGTGAACATATTAAAGATTGTTTAGTGCTTTCTGAAAGTGGTAAATATCAAGTATTACCAGCGAATGGCGATTTGACGGCAGCCGAAGTAGAAATGCTCGCGCTTGATAACAAAGAGCGTCGTTTGCAAAATGCGTTGAACCAAGTGAAAGACGATTTCGATTTTATTCTGATTGACTGCCCGCCATCGCTCAACATGCTTACGCTTAATGCCATGACTGCATGTAACGGTGTGATCATTGCCATGCAATGTGAGTATTATGCGCTTGAAGGTTTATCGGCACTGGTGAATACCATCAACCAAATTCAGCGCGTGCTGAATCCCGAATTAAAAATCGAGGGATTACTGCGCACCATGTATGATCCGCGCAACAGTTTGACCAATGATGTGTCTGCACAATTAACGCAACATTTTGGCGATAGACTTTATCGCACATGCATTCCGCGTAACGTGCGTCTCGCGGAAGCGCCCAGTTTTGGAATGCCGGTATTGGCGTTTGATCGTCAATCCAAAGGAGCTATTGCTTACCTCGCACTGGCGGGTGAAATTTTGCGTCGCAACGAAGCTGCTGCCAAATCCGCTACCGCTGAAACCGCACATTAAAAATTAAAAAGGTTTACTTGAATGTCCATAAAACGCAAAGGCTTGGGAAAAGGATTAGATGCACTATTGAGTGCAGGTCTTGGTGTCACATCGCCTGCGCCTGATATGCCAGTTGTGCCCGGCGAAACCGATACTAAATTTGATTATCGCGATGGCAAGCTTGCACATCTGCCGATTGAATTGATCCAGCGCGGAAAATATCAGCCGCGTCGCGATATGAACCAGGAAGCGCTGGAAGAATTAGCGGAATCGATTAAAGCCCAAGGCGTTATGCAGCCAATTGTGGTGCGTTCGATTGGTGAAGGTCGCTACGAAATTATCGCCGGTGAACGCCGCTGGCGCGCCACCCAAATTGCAGGATTAGATCGCATTCCGGTGGTGATTCGCGAAGTGCCGGATGAAGCCGCTATCGCCATGGCGTTGATTGAGAATATCCAGCGCGAAAACCTGAATCCCATCGAAGAAGCGGTTGCTCTTAAACGCTTGCAAGATGAATTTGAATTGACGCATGCCGAAGTGGCGCAAGCGGTGGGTAAATCGCGCGCAACTGTGACCAACTTGTTGCGCTTAATTGCGCTCAACGAAGAAGTAAAAACCTTGCTTGAGCATGGCGATCTGGAAATGGGCCATGCACGCGCCATTTTGACGTTGGAAGCTAATGTTCAGCGCGACATTGCCCGCCAAATCGTGGCCAAGGGGTTATCGGTTCGTCAAACTGAAGCCTTGGTACGTATATATCAAGAAGGCAAAAAAGACGAAAAAGTTAAACCGGATGCAGCGCCTTCAGCCGATATTCGCCGTTTGGAAAATAGTCTTTCAGAAAAACTGGGCGCCGCCGTTGAAATTCAGCAGGGCACAAAGGGCAAAGGTAAGTTAGTGATCAGTTACAATTCGCTGGATGAATTGGACGGCATTTTGGTGCATATCCAATAGTGGCTGTTTAAAAAACGTAAATTAGCAGTACATAACCGAGATAAGTGTTGGAAATCCAGCGTGTGCGTGGTTGCTGCGAGTGACCTTTGTCACTATAATGCCTGCGCCAAAATTGAGCGGTAAATGAGGCTGCTTGTTACTTTAAGTAATAACCAGCACCTTTTGACAAGACAAGAGATAAGCAAATTGACGAGTCCAACCCATTCGTCTCGCCCTGTTCCTCAATATAGGGAACCTAAAGGTCGTGCATTTGCTTTACAGATTGTCGCAGCTCAAATTGTAGTCACCTGTGTGCTGAGTCTGATAGGCTTGGCGTTCGGCAGCCAAATCGCAATCGTAATCCTGTCTGGTGGAATGATTTGTTCGTTAGCTAACTTATGGCTTGCGATTGTTGCGTTTCGCCCAGCATTGGGAAAGTCGCCTGGGGAAATGTTGGCTGCCTTTTACACGGGTGAAATTGGCAAATTTGTAGTAACAGCGCTGATGTTTTTAATCATATTTAAAAAGTTTGCGCTCTTTAGACAAGCGAATTATGCGCTCCTGATATTTCTGACCTATGCCATTGTGCAATGCACGGTGTGGGCTTATCCCTTGGCTCGCAGCAGGCTCTTTAAAAGTAAGAGCGCTCGCCGAGGTTGATGCTAAAAGTTTTTTCATTTTGATTGGGATAACACTAGATGTCAGACGTTGAACACGCAACTGAGCACCATGAGGCGCTCACTTCATCACAGTATATTCAGCACCATTTGACCAATCTGACCTATGGTCAGTTGCCAGATGGATCTTGGGATTTTGCGGCCAACGCTGCTGAAGCTAAATCTATGGGTTTTTGGGCCATTAACGTGGATACCATGGGTTGGTCGTTATTGTTGGGTACGATTTTCTTTTTAATTTTCCGCAGCGTTGCCAAGAAAGTGACCAGCGATGTTCCAACCGGTTTGCAAAATGTGGTTGAAGCAGCGGTTGATTTTATCGATGACAACGTAAAAGGTATGTTTCCTTACAAAAACGCTATGGTGGCTCCGTTGGCGCTGACTATCTTTGTATGGATTTTATTCATGAATGCGATGGATCTTTTAGCTGTCGACCTTCTGCCAGAAATTGCCAAATTAATTGGTGTGCAGTTGGGTGCAGATCCCCATGCAGTTTTCTTTAAAGTAGTTCCCTCTACCGACCCGAATATCACCTTGGGTATGGCGTTATTTGTGTTTGCCCTTATCGTTTATTTCAGCATTACTCAAAAAGGCATTGTAGGTTTTGCCAAAGAGCTGTGCTTGCATCCTTTCAGTAGCAAAAATGTCGTTATTCAAACTTTCTTTGTTCCAGTTAACTTCGTGTTGGAAGTGGTAAACCTAGTTGCCAAGCCAGTTTCATTGGGCTTGCGGTTGTTCGGCAACATGTACGCAGGTGAAGTTATTTTTATTCTGTTGGCCATTATGTTTGGTGCGGGATATTTGTTTAGCTTGTTGGCGGGCGGCATTCAAATTGTATGGGCGCTCTTCCACATTTTAATTATTTCTCTTCAGGCATTTATTTTCATGGTATTGACCATTGTGTATTTGAGCATGGCATTCCAAACCGCCGAAGAGCATTGATAGATTTTAAGTTTGTTTTTTCGTTTTAATTTTTTAACTTTAACTTTAGGAGAAAGACAGTGAGTGAAGCAATCGCGTTGTTATATTTGGCAGGTGCTCTCGTAATTGGTTTGGGTGCCGTAGGTGTAGCTATTGGTGTAGGTATTCTTGGTGGTAAATTTTTGGAAGGCGCTGCGCGTCAACCAGAATTAATCCCTTTGCTGCGTACTCAATTCTTCATCGTAATGGGTTTAGTAGATGCTGTGCCAATGATTGGTGTTGGTATCGGTCTATTTATTTTGTTTGCGAAGACTGGCGCTTAATTAAGCCTCACTTAACGTAACTTAAACCTTTTAAAAAAGGCATCTACTCGTGAATATTAACGCAACCATAATCGGTCAGATGATTGCTTTCGCAATCTTCATTTATCTGACCTACCGCTTGGTCTGGCCACCCATTATTGGGGCTTTGGCTGAACGTAGTAAGCGTATTGCGGATGGTCTTCAAGCGGCGGATAGAGCTGAGAAAGATCTTGAATTGGCAAAACAAAAAGTGGTTGAGCAACTGACGTCTGCAAAGAAAGAAGCTGCTGCAATCATCGATTCTGCTAACAAGCGCGCTATTGAAATTGTTGAAGAAGCAAAAGAAAAAGCCCTTGTTGAAGCGGGTCGTGTTAAAGCCTCTGCTGAAGCTGAAATTGAACAAGCTACCAGCCGCGCGAAAGAAGAATTGCGCAGCAAAGTGGTAGTACTTGCTCTGGCCGGTGCAGAAAAGATTTTGGGATCTTCTATCGATCAAAATGCTCACAACGAGTTGGTAAACAAACTCGCTGCTGAACTGTAATTGAGGTTGATATGGCTGAACTAACCACCTTGGCTAGACCCTATGCCAAAGCAGCATTTGAATACGCCTTGACTGCCAATAGTTTGCAGTCCTGGTTCGAAGCACTGGAAGTTTCAGCCGCCGTCGCAGAGCAAGATCAGGTGAAAAAGGCCTTGGCCACATCGGGTTTATCTGCAGAGCAAAAAGCTTCTGTGTTTGTACAAGTTATTGGTGACAGTTTGGATGAGAAAGTAAAAAACTTCATCCAAACCCTTGCTAGCAACAAGCGTCTCGCATTGTTGCCTTACATCCGCGACTTGTTCGCCAAGATGAAAGCCCAGCAAGAAAAAACAATCGACGTTGAGGTAACAGCAGCTTATGAGTTGCCTGTTGACTTGATAAACAAATTGGCTCAATCACTAAGCGCCAAATTGAATCGTAGCGTTAACGTGAACAGCTCGGTAGATAAGAGTCTGTTGGGCGGTGTGGTTATTCACACCGGTGACATGGTAATCGACGGTTCAGTCCGTGGCCGCTTGGCGAAACTCGCCGAAGCATTGAAATCCTAGTCTAGGATCGAGGAACAGAGCATGCAGCAACTGAATCCTTCTGAAATCAGTGAAATTATCAAGAAGCGTATCGAAAGTCTTGAATTTTCTACAGAAGCTCAAAACGAAGGTACTGTCGTTTCCGTAACTGACGGTATTATTCGTATTCACGGTCTGGCCGACGTTATGTACGGCGAGATGATTGAATTTGAAGGCGGCGTTTACGGGATGGCACTGAACTTGGAGCGCGACTCCGTAGGTGCAGTAATTCTCGGCGACTACCGCGGAATTGCCGAAGGCCAAAAATGTAAGTGTACCAATCGTATTTTGGAAGTACCTGTTGGTCCAGAATTGCTTGGTCGCGTTGTTGACGCCCTCGGTAACCCAATTGACGGTAAAGGCCCACTGAACACCAAAATGACTGACGCAGTTGAAAAAATTGCTCCAGGCGTAATTTGGCGTAAATCAGTAGACCAACCGGTACAAATCGGTTTGAAAGCAATCGACGCCATGGTGCCAATTGGTCGCGGTCAACGTGAGTTGATCATCGGTGACCGTCAAATTGGTAAAACTGCCATCGCTGTTGATGCCATCATCAACCAAAAAGGTTCTGGCATTAAGTGTATCTATGTCGCCATCGGCCAAAAGGCCTCTTCTGTTGCTGCAGTAGTGCGCAAGTTAGAAGAAAACGGCGCTATGGATCACACCGTTGTGATCGCGGCAACTGCGTCTGACCCAGCGGCAATGCAATTTTTGGCTCCATTCACGGGTTGCACCATTGGTGAGTACTACCGTGACCGCGGCCAAGATGCCTTGATCATTTATGACGACTTGACCAAGCAAGCTTGGGCTTACCGTCAAATCTCCTTGTTGCTGCGTCGTCCTCCGGGCCGCGAAGCTTACCCAGGCGATGTATTCTATCTCCACAGCCGTCTGCTTGAGCGTGCATCTCGCGTAAGTGAAGACTACGTTGAGAAGTTCACCAAGGGTGAAGTGAAAGGCCAAACCGGTTCATTGACCGCCTTGCCAATCATTGAAACTCAAGCCGGTGACGTGTCTGCATTCGTTCCAACTAACGTAATTTCGATTACCGACGGCCAGATCTTCCTGGAATCGTCCATGTTCAACTCAGGCGTACGTCCTGCGATGAACGCCGGTATTTCGGTATCGCGTGTAGGTGGTGCAGCACAAACCAAAATTATCAAAAAGCTTGCCGGTGGTATTCGTACCGCATTGGCGCAATACCGTGAATTGGCTGCGTTCTCGCAGTTTGCATCAGATTTGGACGAAGCGACCAAATCACAATTGGAACACGGTCAACGTGTTACTGAATTGATGAAGCAAAAGCAATTTACTCCATTGAGTGTTGCACAAATGGCATTGGTATTGTTCGCCGCTAACGAAGGTCATTTGAAAGACATCGAAGTTAGCAAAGTGCTCGATTTTGAAGCTGCCCTGCTCTCATTCGCTAAATCTGAATACGCTGACACTATGAATCACATAGATGCCACCGGTGATTGGAATGGCGAGTTGGAAGGCAAGTTCAAAGAGCTGGTGACCAAACTGAAAGCAAGCCGCACCTGGTAATTAAAAGTGCGCTACGCGCACTTTTTTAACTGAGTCTTTGAGTATGGCAAGCACAAAAGAAATTCGGACGCAGATAGCGAGCGTCAAAAGCACGCAGAAAATTACCAGCGCGATGGAAATGGTCGCCGCAAGTAAAATGCGTCGTGCGCAAGAGCGTATGCAATTGGGTAAGCCTTATGCCAATCGCATGCGTGATGTAATCGGGCATTTGGCTAACGCCAATCCTGAATACAAACACCTTTTTATGAAAGAGCGCCCTGTTAAGCGTATTGGCTACATTGTGGTATCGAGCGACCGTGGTCTTTGTGGCGGTTTGAACGCTAACGTGTTCAAAAATGCTATCAAAAACATGAAAGGTTTTGCCGATCAAAATGTAGCGATAGATTTGTGCTTGATTGGAGCGAAAGCTGCCGCGTTCTTTAAAAGTTTTGGCGGTAATGTGGTTGCGTCTACGCGCGACCTCGGCGAAGCGCCTAGCGTTGCAGATTTGATCGGCAGCGTGAAGGTGATGTTGGATGCGTTTGAAGAAGGCAAGATTGATAAGTTGTTTATCATAAGCAACGAATTCGTTAACACCATGACTCAAAAGCCCACCATTCGCCAATTGTTGCCACTGGTTGCAGATGAAAACTCCAAATTGAAACATCACTGGGATTACATCTACGAGCCAGATGCAGCTGAATTGTTAAAAGGCTTATTGACCCGTTTTATTGAGTCGCAAGTGTATCAAGCCGTTGTTGAAAATGCCGCTTCTGAACAAGCTGCACGTATGATTGCGATGAAAAGCGCAACCGACAACGCCGGTGAATTAATTGATAGCTTGAAACTGATTTACAACAAAGCGCGTCAAGCAGCAATTACACAAGAGCTGTCTGAGATCGTAGGTGGTGCGGCGGCAATTGCATAATTGCCGTTAGCATTAGATCGCAGCCAAGCATTAATCGTGTTTAAACTTTCAGGCTTCTAGACGTTATTAAAAGGGCCTGAGATTTCTGGAACAAAGAGGAACCGGAAATGAGTAGCGGACATATAGTTCAAATTATCGGCGCGGTAATCGATGTGGAATTCCCACGCGATGCAGTGCCCAGAGTTTATGATGCATTGGTTATCACCGAAGGCAATCTAACTCTTGAAGTACAACAGCAATTAGGTGACGGCGTTGTTCGTACCATTGCGCTGGGTTCTTCTGAAGGTTTGCGTCGCGGTTTAACCGTAACCAACACCAACGCGCCAATCAATGTACCTGTGGGTAAAGAAACCCTCGGCCGCATTATGGACGTATTGGGTAACCCCATTGACGAAGCTGGCCCCATCGGCGAACAAGAGCGTATGCAGATTCACCGTGCAGCGCCCAAGTACGAAGATTTGGCTGCCTCTGAAGAGTTGCTCGAAACCGGCATCAAAGTAATCGACTTGGTTTGCCCCTTTGCGAAAGGCGGTAAAGTAGGTTTGTTCGGTGGTGCGGGCGTAGGTAAAACCGTAAACATGATGGAACTCATCAACAACATCGCTAAAGAACACGCCGGTTTGTCGGTGTTCGCCGGTGTAGGTGAGCGTACTCGTGAAGGTAACGACTTCTATCACGAGATGAAAGAATCTAACGTAGTCGATAAAGTTGCGATGGTTTACGGCCAAATGAACGAGCCGCCAGGCAACCGTTTGCGCGTAGCCTTGACTGGTTTGACCATGGCGGAGAAATTCCGTGACGAAGGTAAAGACGTATTGTTCTTCGTAGACAACATCTACCGTTACACCTTGGCGGGAACCGAAGTATCTGCATTGTTGGGCCGTATGCCATCAGCAGTAGGTTACCAACCAACCTTGGCGGAAGAGATGGGCGTTCTGCAAGAGCGTATTACTTCTACCAAAATTGGGTCGATCACTTCTGTACAAGCCGTATACGTACCAGCGGATGACTTGACTGACCCGTCGCCAGCAACCACGTTTGCGCACTTGGATTCAACCGTAGTATTGAGCCGTGATATCGCTGCTAAAGGTATTTACCCAGCAATCGATCCACTGGATTCAACCTCACGTCAGTTGGACCCAATGATCATCGGTAACGAGCACTATTCAACCGCTCGCGGTGTTCAAACCGTATTGCAACGTTACAAAGAATTGAAAGATATTATCGCGATTCTCGGTATGGACGAATTGTCAGAAGAAGACAAACAAACCGTATCTCGTGCGCGTAAAATCGAGCGTTTCTTGTCTCAGCCTTTCCACGTAGCGGAAGTATTCACCGGTTCACCCGGTAAATACGTTCCATTGAAAGAAACCATCCGTGGTTTCAAAGGTTTGTTAGCGGGCGATTACGATCACTTGCCAGAACAAGCTTTCTACATGGTTGGTACTATCGACGAAGCTATCGAAAAAGCCACCAAACTCAAGTAATGAATTAACCCGAAGCTTCACCGCTTCGGGTTTTTCCATGAGTTGGTAGCCTTTGACTTTTATCAAGAGAAACGGATATGGCCATGACTGTTCAATGCAATATTGTCAGTGCCGAGCGCGAAATTTTTTCGGGTTTGGTCGAGATGGTAATTGTGACTGGTAGCGTGGGTGACTTGGGTATTAACTATGGTCACGCGCCATTGCTGACGGGCGTTAAGCCAGGCCCAGTACGTGTTATCAAACAAGGCGGCGATGAGGAAGTATTCTACGTTTCTGGTGGATTCCTTGAAGTTCAGCCCTATCAAATAACGGTAATGGCAGACACTGCTCTGCGTGCCGGTGATATGGATGAAGCCAAAGCGCTTGAAGCTCAGCAACACGCGCAACAGCAACTTGCTAATCAGTCTTCCGAGATTGATTTCCAGCGCGCAGCAATTCAATTGGCAGAAGCGTCTGCGCAATTGCGTACCCTGCAAGCGATCCGCAAAAAAGCGGGTAAGTAAGCGTAGGTTGTTGGTAGGTTTAAAAAGGCGACTTTCGGGTCGCCTTTTTTATAAAAATAAGATTGAAACGGACAACCTAAAATATTGGAAAATTAATTAGGGTAAGAGGGATAGAAATAAAAATGACTACGCCTGATGATCAACAACTTCCATTATTCGAGTTGGATAGGCCATCTCATGAGCTGCTAACGTCTACACCACTCAAATTAGCTGCTTTACCAGAAAGCCCGTTTAGCAAATATATTGTCTACGTTGATGAAAGCGGTGATCACAGTTTGCAAAATATTGATGATCAATATCCGTTATTCGTGCTTGCTTTCTGTGTATTTCATAAACGGCATTACAGTGAGCAAGTCGTTTCAGCATTAGAGAAGTTTAAATTTAATTATTTTGGTCATGATCAAATTATTCTTCATGAAAATGAAATACGTAAAGAAAAGGGTGCCTTTAATATTTTTCGTAGTCGTGAAGAGAAGCTGCAATTTATAGATGAACTCACAGATATTATTGATCACAGTAACTTTATCTTAATTAGTTGCGTCATTGATAAACGAACACTTCGAAAACAAATAGATGCCGAATCTAATCCTTACCATATTGCACTAGGATTTTGCTTGGAAACACTATATGAATTTTTAGAAGAAAAACAGCAGCACCAAAAAAGGACATTTGTAGTTGTGGAGTGTCGAGGTAAAAAAGAAGATAACGAATTAGAGCTTGAATTCCGTCGTATTTGTGATGGCAACAATCAAGTTGTTAAACAATTGCCATTTGAAGTTTTGTTTTCAGATAAAAAGGCAATGTCATCAGGGTTACAGTTGGCAGATTTGGTGGCGAGGCCTATTGGGTTAAGCGTATTACGACCTGCGCAAGAAAATCGAGCATTCCGAGTATTAAAGAATAAGTTTTATTGTAATGGCGGGCGAGACAAAGTTGGTAGCGGATATGAAGGTTTTGGAATGAAAATTTATCCGGCTTCAGAAAGCGAAAAGCCCCGATGATACTCACCGAGGCTACAGCGCCGACCAGGAACCCCCAATCCACTTGTCGAAAGTATAAGTAAACTTAAGTTGAATAACAACTCATAATTAAGAATAGTTAGATTCTTGATTATGAGTAGCTCCTGAGAGCTAATCCTTGGTATTCCATTGTAATCATATTCACCTAGAATTTAGCTGCGAAGTGTTTGTAAAGCGTTAGAATGCAAACTTTGTTTAGATAACTTATTTTTGTTAGTAAAGGAATTCCCATGCTCGATATTCTCGTCCTCGCCGCCGGTAAAGGCACTCGTATGCGTTCAGACTTACCCAAAGTTTTGCATCCTGTAGGTGGCAAAGCGCTGGTGCAACATGTGGTGGATACGGCGCGACAAGTAGGTGGTGAACAGATATTAATTATCGTTGGCCACGGCGCTGAAAAAGTGGAAGAGCACATGGCGGCACCTGATGTGAAATTCGCTCTGCAAGCGCAGCAACTTGGCACCGGCCACGCCGTGCAACAGGCACTGCCGCACTTGCGCAATGACGCAACCGTGCTGATTCTCTACGGCGATGTGCCACTCACTCGTGCAGAAACCCTGCAAAAATTAATCGCGCAAGTTAGCGATACGCAAATGGGTTTGCTCACCGTTAATATGCAAGATCCCACCGGTTATGGCCGCATAGTGCGCGATGCTTCAGGTGCAGTTGTTGCAATTGTGGAGCACAAAGATGCGAGCGACGAGCAGCGCAAAATCGCCGAAATCAATACCGGCATCATGGCGGTAAAAGCCAAACATTTGCAAAAGTGGCTGCCCGCGCTGCAAAACAATAACGCCCAAGGCGAATACTACCTCACCGATATTATCGCCATGGCCAAGGCTGATGGCATCGCCATTCAAGTTGAACAACCCAACGCGGTTGAAGAAGTAGAAGGCATTAATAATCGCCAGCAACAAGCGGCGCTTGAACGTTTTTACCAAAAGCAAAAAGCCAATGAATTAATGGTTGCGGGCGTGACTTTGCTTGACCCGGCGCGCCTTGATATTCGCGGTAGCTTACAAGCCGGCCGCGATGTCGTGATCGACGTGAACTGCGTATTTGAAGGCAATGTAGTGCTGGGCGATGGCGTTATCATTGAGCCCAACTGCGTGATCATCAACGCAACGATTGGCAAAGGTACACACATCAAAGCCTACAGCCATATTGAAGATTCGGTGTTGGCCGATGATTGCGATATCGGCCCTTACGCGCGTTTACGCCCGGGAACTGACTTGGCAGACGGCGTAAAAATCGGCAACTTCGTAGAAACCAAAAAAGCGGTTATCGCCAAAGGTAGCAAAGTTAATCACCTAAGTTACATCGGTGATGCCAATGTCGGCAGCGGCGTAAATGTGGGCGCGGGCACCATTACCTGCAACTACGATGGCGTGAATAAATTCAAAACGGAAATTGGCGATAACGCGTTTATCGGCTCCAACTCCGCGTTAGTCGCGCCAGTAAAAATTGGCGCAGGCGCGACTGTTGGTGCGGGCTCAATCATCACTAAAGATGTGGAAGCGGCAGAGCTGGCAATCGCACGCAGTAAGCAGCGCAATATTCAGGGTTGGGAGCGCCCGACCAAGAAAAAGTAAGTGTTTTTCAAACAATAATAGCCGCGTCGTGATCATGTCGTGCGGCTTTCGTGTTGCTGTCCTAGATGATCAGCCCTTCTGTATCAATGCTCGTAACTCCGCAGTAGGAGATAATTTATGTCGATTCAGAAAATGCGCCTCAAACGAGGCTGGTCACAACAACAACTGGCAGATGCCAGCGGCTTAAGCGCTCGTACCATACAGCGCATTGAATCTGGTCACGCTGCCAGTATTGAGTCATTAAAGTCGATTGCTGCGGTCTTTGAAGTTCACTTCTTAACCCTTACGGAGACTGTTATGCAACATAAAACAACGAAAGATGAAACAACGAAAAACCAAACCATTACGGTGCAAACTGCCCAAGAGCGGATTGCGTTTAAACAAGCGCAACGCTTGCGCGGTTATTACCTTCACTTGATTATGTACGTGGTTATTAATATCGGTTGCATTGCGATAAATCTATTTACCAACCCAGATCAGCTTTGGTTTGTCGGCCTCTCTTTATTCTGGGGGCTTGGGCTTATCGTTCATACACTTACTATATTTGTGTTCGATAAGTATTTTACCGGTGAGTGGGAGCTTGCTCAGGTTGAGAAGCGTTTGGGCAGGCAGTTATAAGAGTTATGCATCCCGAAGCGAGCTAGGTCTCCCTTCGGGATTCACGTTTCAGCAGATCTATTTACACTAACCCGCCGTATTAACCCCCTCTTTCTACCAGTAAATCTCCCATTCAAACCCCTAGAGGGCGAGAAGATTGTAAAAAAGTACAAATTTGGCATGTAAACGGTTACTTTACAGTCGCCGTTGCTTACCATAGCGGTACAAGATTTTTACAACAATCATAACGAGGCTGTTTATGCGTGCAAGCAATCAACTCTTGGGTATTCCTCTCGTAGCACTTATCACCGCGTGTGGAGGCGGTGGTGGTGGAGGGGGCGGCGGAACTACGCCACCGCCAACGGTCAGCTCTGTTGCGGCAACATCAAGTTCTATTAGCAGCTCTATGAGTAGTTTTATTAGTAGTTCTAATGTGAGTTCGAGCCGCTCTTCATCCAGCAGCCTGTCTTCCAGTAGTTCAAGTTTGTCCAGCATAAGCAGCGCGAGCTCAAGTACTAGCTCAGGACCAGTTATCGCCGCAGTCAGCGCATTTTTGGTTGTCGATCAATTTGGCTACTTGCCCACGGCACAAAAAATAGCCGTTATTCGCGACCCTCAAACCGGTTATGACGCCGATAAAAGCTTTATGCCGAGCGCAAATCTTAGTTTAGTGGATATGACCACTGGCGAAACCGTGCTGAACGCAGCGCCTGCGGTATGGAATTCTGGCACTACCGATAGCACCTCGGGCGACAAAGCATGGTGGTTTGATTTCTCCAGCGTAACCACGCCAGGCACTTATGCGGTTGTGGATAAAGCTCAGAATGTGCGCTCGCCCAGCTTTAAAATTGCGGCGGATGTCTATAAACCCATACTTAAAAGCGCTTTTCGCACCTTCTTTTATCAGCGCGCAGGTTTTTCTAAACAATTGCCCTTTGCCGAAGCTGCATGGGTAGATGGCGCAAGTCACATAGGCGCAGGCCAAGATAAAAACGCCCGCCTCTACAACGATAAAGGCAACGCCGCGACTGAAAAAGATCTCTCTGGTGGCTGGTACGATGCCGGCGATTACAACAAATACACCACGTGGGGCGCGGATTATGTCGTGACCTTGCTGCATGCTTACATCGAAAACCCGGCGGCCTGGACCGATGATTTCAATATCCCCGAATCTGGCAACGGCATTCCCGATATTTTGGATGAAGTGAAATGGGGTCTGGATTGGCTCAAAAGAATGCAAGACGCGACCGGCAATAACTCGGTATTGAGTATTGTTGGCTTAGCTAGTGGCAGCCCGGCATCGGCTGCTACTGGCGCAAGCTACTACGGTTCTGCCAGTACCAATGCCACCATGGCAACTGCCGCCGCGTTTGCGCTTGCTAACAAGGTGTTTCGCGATGTACCTGCCTTAAACACTTATGCAACTGATCTCAATGTACGCGCTGAAAATGCATGGGCTTGGACGGTAGCGAATCCGAATGTGCTTTTTTACAATAATGATGATCTTAACCAACCAGGTAGTAAAGATTTGGGTGCAGGTCAACAAGAACCAATTGATTGGGCCACAGGTAAAGGTAGCGCTAAAGATCGCGCGACTAAGAAACGTATAGCGGCGGTTTACCTGTATGCGTCCACCAACGGCGCTGCGTATAAAAACCATGTTGAAGCGGACTATACCAATTCAGATTTAAAAACCTGGGTGGATAATTTCAACGAGCAAGAAAATTCGGCGCTGTTGTATTACGCCAATTTGAGCGGCGTAAACAGTGGAGTGGCAACTAACATCAAAAACTATTTTAAAAATGGCATGACCAGCACCGATAATTGGAAGGCTATGACCATCAAGCTTGATCCCTATTTGGCTTTTTTAGGGGTTTATACGTGGGGTAGCAACAATAGCAAATCCGCCAAGGGCAGTATGTTCATGAATATCGTGAATTACGGCGTAAGCGGTTTTGATAATGCGGCGGCTAAAAACTATGCCCTCACATACGTTAATTACATCCATGGCGTTAACCCACAAGGGAAAGTTTACCTTTCTAATATGAATTCGCTTGGCGCCTACAACTCGGTCAACGAGTTTTATCATACGTGGTTTGCTGACAAAAGTGCCAAGTGGGATAGCGTGCTAACTTCAACCTACGGCCCAGCGCCGGGGTTTGTTGTAGGTGGCCCTAACCCTTCTTACGATTGGGATAACAATTGCACCTCAACCAACCCCAATCCTGCATGCGGTACAGCCGCACCAACTCCGCCCAAAGGCCAACCCGCGCAAAAATCTTACAAAGATTTTAATACCAGCTGGCCGATCAACTCCTGGAGCGTGACTGAAAACTCCAATGGCTACCAATCCGCTTACTTAAGGCTTTTGTCTAAATTTGTGAATTGATGTAAAGCGAGTTTAATGAAAGGGCGACTTGGTAAAGTCGCCCTTTTTCGTTTGAGTTGAAAAACTTACTGCGCTTTTTTCTGCTTTTCCAATTCCGCTTCAAACTTGTCTTCAAATGTTTTTACGAATTTTTGTAATCCATTTGAATCTACAAACGCGTCTGCTTTGCCATTTTTCTTCGCGATATTTTTTTCTTCCAAGTTGGCTAAATCCGGGTGACCAATCAAAAGTAAATCAGCATTTTTGGTTTTAAGCCGTGCAAAGGTGTTGCGAAAATCATCGGCAATTTGCGGATAGATTTTATTGTTAACCAATTTGTTCCCGGCCGTGGTGAGGCTGCAAATAAATGCGACCTTGCGCGTACTGCCTTTATCCGGTGATTCCATAAACCAGCTTGTGCAGCCTTTGGTGTGCCCAGGGGTAAATACCGCTTGCAACTGAACGCCACCTAAAGAAATTTTTTCACCATCGGCAAGTATTTTTTCCACCTTAACGGGTGTGAATTTATCTTCCCAATTGGTTTCGCTATCCAGCGTGCCATACTCAAGACTGTGCTGGTCACCTTGGCTTGCAACAATGGTTGCACCGGTAGATCTTTTGAGTTGCGCGAGCCCGCCAACGTGATCTGAGTGAGCGTGGTTTTCGAGTAAATACTTAATATCCTTTAATTTAAAACCCAAACTTTTGATATTAGCTTCAACCACATTCGCACCCTGCTCTGTGGCTGCATCCAACAGAATATGTCCTTTAGGCGTAGTGATGAGATACACACCAATTCCTTTAGTACCTACCGCATAAATGTTGTCAGTAATTTGATAAGGCGCATGTGGTGCGCTCCAGCTGGGGTCGTCGGCAAAGGCGAGGCTTGAAACTAAAATTTTCGAAACTAAAAGTGCGCTTAAAATCTGAAAAACTTTCATAAATTTGTCCTTACTGACGACGGGTGAACAAAAGGCGAGTCACTTTAACCTCGCCCATAGTGAATTGCTGTAAATATTGTTTAAGAAAAAGAATCCAAACAGGCGCAAACATACGTCTAGAGAACTACAAGCACAGATAACTATAGGTACAGAGAGCTACAGGTACAGCATCCGAGTACATTTCCGCACTGTTTATAAAGTCTATGCATTACAAGGTCTATGCCAAAAAATTAACTCGTTGATTTGCATGAAATTATTTTTTAGGAGTAAATCTATTTTGTAGGATTAGTTCGAAAACGGACTGCTAGTTCCGAAATCGGACGCAAACAGTGGGACAAGATTTAATTAGCGGAATCACGATTAACAAGGAAGCCGATTTAACAAAGCAACTGGATTAATAAACAATTGGGCAGCTCTTTCGAGCTGCCAATCATTTAACTTCAATGGATGGCCTTATGTTTAGCATTAGTCGCAATACAATTATATGCAACACTCTCTCCTTGCTCGCAGCTTTTAGCTCTGTAGCCGCCTTGGCTGCGGATGATGAAAGAACTATTACATTGCAGGAAGATGTCGCGAGTGCCGAACTCATCAGATTAAATGTCCCCGCAGGCGATGTGGAAATCACGGGTACACCGGGAAATAATTTAACAGCCGTGGTGACCGCGATTTGTCAAAAAGAGAACCCGGACAACTGCCATCAAGTGCTTAAAGATTTAGGCTGGAGCAAGAAAACCGGCCGTATCGCCGAGTTTGGTTTAAGGCCTTCAGAAATTTCCCATTTCGATCATGTGACTATAAAAGTAAAATTCGCTGTCCCTAACGATAAAAAATTAGAGGTTAACGTGAGCGCGGGCGAGCTTCGCATAGCTGGAACCAGCGCATGCCTAACTGCCGATGTTAGCGCGGGCGCAATTAAAATCAAACTAAAAGAAAGCCAGCTCGCCTCGGCTGAACTCAGCGCAAAAGTGGGCGATATAAAATTAGTCACCGCCACTGGTGAAAAAATTGAAGGCGAACGATCATTGCTGGTAGGTGCAAATTTAACGTGGAGAGGTACAGGCTCGTGTTACACCAAAGCCAATGTGTTGGCGGGCGAAGCGCAATTGATATTAAATTAGCGGATATTTTTTTAGTCACTCTTAACGCGTCTCGAAGTTTGTAAAGGGATGATTTATGATTTCCCTCTTTTCACGAGAGGGCAATCCTCTCCTCTATTTTCCCTGCTTAATGCTATGGTCGGGATTTATCTAAGGTATATGTGACCACACTTCCTTTTATTTCCCATCTGGATTTTTTTATTCGCTACGCCTGCATTGGTCAATTGGCGTTGTTGCTCGCGTATCTGATCTATAAGCCCTACCGCAAACAAGTGACTTGGGCAGCGCAAACAATTCCACTGTTGTTGGCATTAGGTATTGCTGCTTATTTGTTACTGACCGCGCCCTTCTATCCTCGTCCGAAAGGTTTTATCCGCAGTGTCTTACTGATGTTTACCCACAGTATGCCGCTCTTGTTGTGGTTGTATGGCAAACAACTATTTGATGACGGATTTGATTTGCAGCGTTGGCCAATTTGGGCGAAGTCGGCGCTGGCGGTGTTCGCTCTTTTTTATATCTATGTTTTTTTGATAAGGGGCGGCGGCGGTCAGCTGCAAATGCTGAGTCATTTCATCGGGCTCATTTTCATTCTGCACTTATTGGCCAGCGTTATAGCAACTTGGCGCAGTGATTTGGTTGAACAGCGGAGGATAGCGCGCTTTTGGTTAGTGCTCTTGGTGGGTTTGTTTTTTCTGATGTTGGACTTGGTTGAGTTAAGCAATACGCCTTTGAATCGTCACCCCATTTTTATGTTGATGAATTCATCTATTTGCTTGATCGGCACCAGCATCACGGCTGCGCTCCTTTTCGCCCATGCAGTCACAGTAAAAACGATAATTGCTTCAAACGCAGGTACGGAACCTAACCGCTATTCGCGTCTGTTACCGCAAGAAAATGCGCTTAATCTAAAACTGCAAACCTTTATTGAAAATGCCGACTATTTGCAATCTGATCTCACTATTAGCCAAATGGCACTACAACTGGAGTGCCCGGATCATCACTTGCGCAAACTGATTAATCAGCGCTTGGGTTATACCAACTTCAACGCATTTTTAAATCACTATCGTATTGAAGAAGCGCGCAAACGATTGGTCGAATCTCATTTGCCTGTACTCACTATTGCGCTTGATCTGGGTTACGGTTCAATTGCCTCCTTTAACCGTGCATTTAAAGATATTGTTGGCTTAACCCCAACCGCTTACCGAACCGCAGAACAAGCCAAAATTCAATCCTGAATAACCTTACGTTTCAAAATTGCTTAGTTTTTTTTGATTTTGCAAAGCAATTTAACCCGAAAATCACCAATGTGTGCGGCACATCCAATACACATAAGGTGATTCAACATGATACGTAAGTTAAGTCGGGTTAGTTTTTTTGTAGTTCTTATCGGATTGTTAATTTGGTTTCTGAAACCAATTTATATATTCCTAGCCTACGAAAGTGTTGTGCCTATGTGGTGGTCAAAAGATATTCCGCCACCTGCACACACACCGCAGACAAGTCCTTTTTCTGCGCACCCTAAATCTGCCGCTGCTTTGGAATTATTGAGCCAGCATAAAAATAAAATTCACGCGCCCGCTATGTCTGCGGCTGTTGCTATCGATGGAAAAATTGTGTGGGCGGGCGCTGTGGGGTGGGCGAATCTGGAAAAACAAATTCCCGCAACGGTGAATACACAATTTCGCATTGGCAGTTCATCCAAACCTGTCACCGCAACCTTGCTTGCTCGCATGGTTCAAGATGGAAAAATCAATTTGGATAAACCCATATTGCACTATTACCCACAGCTGCCAAATTCCGAATGGGAAAAAATTACGCCTAGGCAATTGGCATCTCACACCAGCGGTGTGCCGGACTATCTGGACAACTACGGTGATCTTTGGGGTTTGTATTACTTGTTTAGATTAAATAAACGCTACACCTCGGTAAAAGAATCGCTAGAAGTATTTGACGATAGCTCACTGCTAAGTGAACCGGGCAGCCAATTTCATTACGCCAGTTTTAACACCGTATTGCAGAGCTCGGTGCTGGAAACAGTCGCGGGCGAAAACTTTCTCAAAACGATGCGTAAGGAAGTTTTTAATCCCTTGGGGATGAGCGCCACAGGTGCTGAATACGAGTTGTCTGAGCAAAATTCACTGGCGGGGTTTTACTGGAATCACGATGGCCAGCATCCGGCATTTCGTGTGTGGCAAAAGGTAGATTTGAGTCACCGGCTCGCGGGTGGAGGTTTTATTTCCACACCATTAGATATGGTAAAACTTGGCTCAGCTTGGCTAGATGACGATTTTATAAGACCGGAAACTCGCAGCTTGTTTTGGCAACCCCAAGCCTTGGCAGATGGCACTATAAATGAAGAAAACTACGCGTTGGGCTGGCGTTGGAAAGACTACGAAGATGAAAACGGAAAATTAAGCAACGTAAACCATGGCGGCGTATCTCGCGGTTCGCAAAGTTGGTTTATGGTAATCCCAGAAAAAAGGATGGTGGTATCGGTAATGATCAATTCCAATGTGGAGAATTTTTGGGATTTTGGGCAAGTCAGCATGCCTTTGGCCAGATTGTTTATGGAGTAATCCCCATATAGAAGGTTTAGATAACACTTGCCAAAAAGTTTCGATCAACTACAATATCTTTCGAATCGAAACTTAAGGCAAGCTTTCATGACCAAACGTAACACCCAACAGCGTCGTCGCGCCATTATTGACTTGCTCAACGCCAGTGGCGAAGTCAGTGTTGAGGCTTTGGCGGGGCAGTTTGTGACCTCGGAAGTTACGATTCGAAAGGATTTAGCCGCGCTGGAAACCAACGGCTTATTGCTGCGCCGTTATGGTGGCGCGGTTCCTGTTCCGCAAGAGCTGATTGCCAATCCCGCTGAAGAGAAAGTGTCTGCCCGCAAACAAGCGATTGCTAAAGCCGCCGCTGCACTTATTCGCGATCACAACCGCATCATCCTCGACAGCGGCAGCTCCACCACTTCCGCACTTTTGCCCGAACTTTCCAATAAGCAAGGTCTGGTGGTAATGACCAATTCCCTCAGCATCGCCAACGCCCTGCGCGAGCTGGAAAACGAACCCACGATTCTAATGACCGGCGGCACCTGGGACCCAAAATCCGAAGGCTTTCAAGGTCAACTCGCCGAGCAGATTTTGCGCTCTTATAATTTCGATCAATTTTTTATCGGCGCAGACGGTTTAGATTTAGCGCGTGGCACCACAACGTTTAACGAACTTTACAGCTTGAGCCGCGTAATGGCCGAAGTGGCGCGTGAAGTTATTGTTATGGCCGAGTCTGACAAAATCAGTCGCAAAATTCCCAATCTGGAATTGCCCTGGTCAGCGGTAAAAGTATTGGTAACAGACACGGGTATTAGCGCAGAAGATAAACAAAAAATTGAACAACAAGGCGTGCAAGTTATTTGCGCGCTTGGGTAAAACCTAAACCCCCTCCCAACCTCCCCCTTCACAAAGGGGAGGAGCTGATACTCGCAAGATTCAGCTTTTTTTGAAAAGGGAGAATTAAATTTCCTTTATAGGGAAAAGACTCTTTCTCTTTAATAAAGGGAGTCGAGCCCCTCCCCGCTTTTCAAGGGGGAGGTTGGGAGGGGGTCTTTAAAATTTATTTAAATTACTTTTTAGAAAGGAAAATGATATGTGTGGAATCGTAGGTGCAGTTGCGCAGCGTGATGTAGTAGAAATTTTGGTGGAAGGTTTACGTCGTCTTGAATATCGCGGTTACGACTCAGCCGGGGTAGCAGTAGTGAACAGCAACGGCGAATTACAACGCCTTCGCCGCTTGGGCAAAGTAAAAGAATTGTCTGATGCGGTAGCATCAAATCCAACACCGGGCGGTACTGGTATCGCTCACACACGTTGGGCAACTCACGGCGAACCAAGCGAGCGCAATGCGCACCCACATGTTTCCAGCGAACACATCGCGGTAGTACACAACGGTATTATCGAAAACCACGCAAACTTGCGCCGCCAGTTGCAGGAAGAAGGCTATGTATTTACCTCGGATACCGATACCGAAGTTATCGCGCACTTGGTTGAAAAAGAATTAAAGGCGACAGGTAATTTGCTAGCTGCGGTACAAAAATCTGTAAAACAATTACACGGCGCTTACGGCACAGTGTTGATGGATAAAAACGACGCATCACATTTAGTCGTAGCGCGCTCAGGCTCGCCGTTGGTGATTGGTTTGGGCATTGGCGAAAACTTTATCGCTTCCGATCAACTCGCACTCTTACCTGTAACCCGCCGTTTTATTTTCCTTGAAGAAGGCGATGTTGCAGAAATCACTCGCACTGCCATCAAAATATTTGATAAAGATGGCAACGCAGTCGAACGCCAAATTCACGAATCAACCGCAAGTTACGACGCTGGCGACAAAGGCCAATATCGTCACTTTATGCTCAAAGAAATTTACGAACAGCCCAACGCAGTGTTAAACACACTTGAAGGCCGTTTGAGTAATGAATCGGTCATGGATGAAACCTTTGGTAACGGCGCGGCTGAATTATTTAAAAAAGTAAAACACATTCAAATCGTCGCCTGCGGCACCAGCTATCACTCCGCTATGGTTGCGCGTTACTGGTTAGAAACTTTCTCGGGCATTTCATGCAACGTAGAAATCGCTAGCGAATTCCGCTACAGAAAATCATTCGTACAGCCTAACAGCATGGTTGTCACCATCAGTCAGTCTGGCGAAACCGCAGATACTTTGGCTGCTTTGCGCCTGGCAAAAGACCTCGGCTATTTAGGCAGCCTTTCAATTTGTAACGTTGCCGGTTCATCCCTCGTGCGCGAATCAGACCTCGCGTTTATGACACGCGCCGGTGCAGAAATTGGTGTGGCATCTACTAAGGCTTTCACAACGCAATTAGTTGGCTTGGCGATGTTGGTATTAGCAATTGGCAAGTACAACGGCCTCTCTGATGCTGATCAAAAAGATATGGTTGCCGCGCTAAAAAACCTGCCCGCAAAATTAGAAGAGTCTTTGCAATTAGCGCAAGGCATTGAAGCACTCGCGGAAGAATTTGCGGATAAACACAACGCACTGTTCTTGGGCCGCGGCGACCAGTACCCAATCGCAATGGAAGGCGCATTAAAGCTAAAAGAAATTTCCTACATTCACGCAGAAGCTTACGCAGCAGGCGAATTAAAACACGGCCCACTCGCACTCATTGATGCGCACATGCCAATCATCGTAGTAGCACCCAACAACGATTTATTGGAAAAATTAAAATCCAACGTAGAAGAAGTGCGCGCACGCGGCGGCATCTTGTATGTATTTGCAGATGTAGATGCAAAATTCGAATCCGACGAAACCATGCGCGTAATCAACGTGCCGCATATTCACCCGTGGCTAGCACCAATCCTCTACACATTACCGTTGCAATTGTTGAGTTATTACGTTGCGATTATTAAGGGTACGGATGTCGATCAGCCGAGAAACCTAGCAAAATCTGTGACTGTGGAATAAATCTAAACTGCTAAAACAATAAAAAAAATGGCCAAAGGAATTTTTCTTTGGCCATTTTTTATCTTTAGCGCGGGATTGCGCGTGAAGCTAGTGATAAATCACAACAATAACTTACCTATGCCAAATAATTCAGAAACCGCTAATAAACGAAGCTCCATCCCAGTGCAGACTACAGCTTGAAAACACTAAGCAATCTGGATGATTTGCTAAATGAAAACTTAAACAAACAACCGCCGTTGCTGGTGTTAAAAACAACGCCAGCTATTTGAGTGGATTTAGGGAACTAACAGGGGAACGTTTAAGGGTTACGTTTTACGCTAAGTCTTACTATACAAAAACACAACATGACCATTCTCCCCAATCATTATTAAACCCGGTTCTGCGTGATATCACTCAATATTTTGAGCAAAACTTTGTAGGCATGACCGATGTACACGCCATAAATATGAGCAAATCCTCATGTCGAAAAAATACGATTTTTTAAACATGGCATACTGGACATGTACACGCAATCAACATATCCTAGCCTCATGTCGAAAAAATACACTTTTTTAAACATGAGCAGCTTTACATGACAGCGAATGAATTGGGCTTTAACCCCTTACAGCCATACAACAATCTACCGGTGCTGCCACCAAATGCAGTGCTGGAGACTATTCCCATCCTCAAAGCCTGCATTAATGCCCGTGCTGCCCTTGCCGAGCTTAAGCAAGCAGGCGAACTCTTGCCCAACCAAGGCCTGTTGATAAATATGCTTCCTTTGCTTGAGGCGAAAGACAGCTCTGAGATTGAAAACATAGTCACCACCAGTGATCGCCTATTTCAATACGCGCAAGACGGTGAAGAATCCCAAGCCGACCCTGCGACCAAAGAAGCGCTGCGCTATCGTACTGCACTTTATCAAGGGTTTGCCGCACTGAAAGAACGCTCCCTGAATACGCTAACAGCAGTGACTGTGTGCTCCACAATTAAGGGGGCTGCTATGGATATTCGCAAAGTTCCCGGCACCAGCATCATGAATACCGCAACCGGCGAAACCATTTATACGCCGCCAGTAGGCGAACAAATCATTCGCGATTTGTTATCAAACTGGGAACGCTATTTACATGCAGATGATGACCTCGACCCACTAATTCGCATGGCGGTGTGCCACTACCAATTTGAAGCCATACATCCATTTTTAGACGGCAATGGCCGCACAGGGCGAGTGCTTAATAGTTTGTTTTTAATTGAGCGCGGTTTGCTTTCATTGCCTATCCTTTACCTCAGTTATTACATATTGCGCCACAAAAATGACTACTATCGTTTATTGCGTGAAGTCACCGCAGAACAAAATTGGCAAGGCTGGGTAATCTATATGCTCACTGCTGTTAAGGAAACAGCGCAGTGGACAACACGAAAAATCAGCGCAGTACGTGAACTCAACGAGCACACCGCCAATTATATTCGCCAGCAATTGCCCAAAATTTACAGCCGTGAATTGGTGGATAAAATTTTTGAACAACCGTATTGCCGCATTCAAACATTGGTAGATGCGAACATCGCCCAGCGCCAAACAGCATCGGGTTATTTAAAGAAGTTGGTTGAGATTGGAGTTTTAGTAGAAACTCCGGCAGGTAAAGAGAAATGGTTTGTGCACCCTAAGTTAATGCAGTTGATGACTACGGATAATGATGGGTTCGTGAAATATTGATGTAATAGGTTGTATTTTCAAAATGTTGCCTAATAGGGCACAATTATGTATTTGCAATATTTTAGATAATCTCGAATATCTCTAAATGGCTTCATGAGCCAGATCAAATCTATAACTCAGGACGAAATGATGAATCAAAATAATAATAAAGGTGGGACTTATATTGACTTATTCTCGGGTTGCGGTGGGTTGTCGTTGGGTTTGGGAAATGCTGGTTGGAAGGGGGTTTTTGCAGTAGAAAAAGATTCTATGGCATTTGAAACCTTTCGGCACAACTTAATAGATGGGCCATTCAATCATTTCGACTGGCCAGAATGGTTACCCAAAAAATCGACGACAATTCAAACCCTGCTTAAAAATCACAAAGATAATTTAATTAAATTAAAAGGTAAAGTTGACCTTATTGCAGGAGGCCCGCCTTGCCAAGGCTTTTCTCTCGCCGGCATGCGTAATCCTAACGACCCACGTAACAAACTATCACAGCAATATATTGAAATGGTCGGTTTGGTTCGGCCCAAGTTTCTTTTGTTGGAAAATGTGAGAGGTTTCAATTCTGCTTTTACCAATGCAAATGGTGAGAAAAGTAAAGTTCCATATTCGATGATTGTGAAGGCCAAACTTGAAGAGCTCGGCTATGTAGTGTTTTACGATTATATAAAAGCGGAGAAATTTGGCGTACCGCAACAGCGTATGAGATTCATTATGATTGGTGTTAGGCGAGATATTGCAAAAGAAAGCGATATCAATCCTTTCCAAACTCTGGAAGAGATTCGTGGTACTTTTTTAATTGAGAAAGGCTTACCAAATAAACCAATTACTGCAAAACAAGCAATATCCGATTTAGAGCTTGGCCAGAAGGGAATAACGTTAATCCATCATTCGGGCTCCATTGATCGCGGGTTTAAGCAAATTGATTACATTCCACCGTCAAAACTCAATCCTTATCAATCGCTAATGAGAAAAAATTTAGGTAAATACAAGCCCAATAGTTTGCGATTGGCTCGTCATAGGGAAAATACGATAATGAATTTTGAGCTCATCCAGCGTTTGGGTAAACCTGGTGCTGGAGTAAATGATGAAATTAAAGAAGTGATAGGTACTAAAAAGCAAGTAATCAGCTTTTTAGATCCAAATAAACCGTCCAGAACTTTAACTACGCTGCCTGATGATTTATTACATTACAGTGAACCACGAATTTTGACTGTGCGAGAAAGTGCCCGCATTCAATCTTTTCCAGATAACTTTGAATTTAAAGGAAAATATACAACAGGTGGAAGTAGAAGAACCCAAGAGTGCCCTCGCTACACCCAAGTAGGAAATGCAGTTCCGCCTCTGTTGGGTGAAGCATTAGGAAAATTAGTTTTAAATATGAAGTTATTTCAGGAGCAATGATGACTAAAAAATATTTTAAAATCAGCTCTTCATTAAAAAATATAATAGGTAAAGACCTAATTTCTGATGACTTTGTAGCAATATTTGAGCTTGTAAAAAATTCTTTTGATGCAAACGCGAAAAAAGTCGATGTAATATTTAATGATGCGTTAGCTAAATCAGGATCCATAATTATTGCCGATAATGGAAAAGGAATGGATCTAGTTGATTTCGAAGATAAGTGGCTTTTTGTTGCATACTCTGCAAAAAAAGAAGGGACAGAAGATTATCGGGACGAAATAAAATCTAAAAGAATATATGCCGGAGCAAAAGGTATAGGACGGTTTTCTTGTGATCGACTTGGTCAAAAGTTGGTAATATATTCCAGAAAAAATGAAAATGAAGCAATTTCAAAACTAACAGTTAACTGGAATGAATTTGAAGAAGACACCCAAACTAAGTTTGAAAAAATTCCCGTTAGCTATGAAACTGTTGATTATTGTGACTATGATTTAAAAATAGGCACTATATTAGAGATTTCAGCTATACGATCTACTTGGGATGCAGAAAAGCTTCGTGATTTGCGCCGATCTTTGGAGAAATTAATAAATCCCGGCCAATCTAATGGGGCAAATAGTTTTTCAATTTTCTTACAAGCTGCCTATCTAAAAAACGCTGATAACGAAGTAATAAAGAGCGGAAAGTCAGATTTAGTAATAAACGGGAAAATTCAAAACTTCTTATTCGAAAAATTAGATCTTAAATCGACACATATTGAAGTTGAGATAGATAAAAAAGGGCTTCTAATTACTACTGTACTTCATGATCGAGGAAGATTTGTCTATCGAATGATAGAGGAAAATCCATATATTTATGAAGATAAAAAATTATCAAATATAAAAGCGCATCTCTTTTCCCTGAATCAAGAATCTAAAACTATGTTTACAAAATATATGGGTGTTAGACCTGTGAATTTTGGTTCAGTTTTTGTTTATAAAAATGGTTTCAGAGTTCATCCAATTGGTGAAATAGGAAGGGGAGATGTATTTGGATTGGATGGACGAAAGCAACAAGGAACAAGCAGATTTTTTGGCACACGTGATTTAATTGGCAGAATAGAAATTAATGGCGTCAACGATGGCTTTCAAGAAGCATCTAGCAGAGATGGTGGGTTGGTTAGAAATAGTGCTTTTCATTCATTAGATGAATTTTTTATTGAGCACGTTTTAAAAAGATTAGAAAGGTTTGCAATTGGCGTAGTACGGTATGGAAATATTGAAGAATTTGATATAAGGAATGTCAGTGATTTCCCCAAAGAGAAAGCTTTAGAGTTTATTGAGGCTTTGACGAAAAGTGAAGGTATACATGACATTGAATTTAATTCTGATATTTTTGATGTAATAAGCAATGCCTCTGAAAAAAGCTTAAATTCTTTACTAAATAATTTATCGGTAATAGCAAAAGATTCAAAAAGTGATAATTTATTGCTTGAAATAAATAAAATTCAAGAACATTTGAGTGATTTTGCAAAAGCAACAAAAGATGCTGAAGCCGAAGCAAAAGCAGAAAAGCAGAAGCGAAAAGAAGCCGAACAATTAGCAAAAGAAGCTGCGGAAAGAGAAAAGGCAGCAATTAATGAGGTTCAAAAGTTAGCGGAAAAAAATAAAATAACGACAAACCAGTCGTTATTTTTAAAATCTATGGTTTCGGCAAATCTTGAAAATATTATAGCCTTACATCATCACATTGGGATTGCAGCAGGAACCATTGAAAATTATGTAAGGGGCGTAAGCAATAAAATAAGATCAGGAAAGCCAATGACTGCGGAGTCATTTCTTAATGTTTTAGATCAAATTTCTTTTGTTTCTAGACAAATTTCAGCTACCACGAAATTTGCTACTAAAGCCAATTTCAATTTAGAAGCAGAGTTAATTGAACATGATCTATATTCGTATGTGCATGAATATATTTTTAATATATGTTCAGGGTTGGTAAAAATTGATAAGGATTTTAATACCAATATGGAATTCATATGGGTATCAAATGAAAGTTCTAGTTTTAACCTGGAGTTTCGTCCGCTTGAAATTGCAATTGTTTTAGATGGTTTAATAAATAACTCTGTTAAAGCAGGAGCTACTTCTATTACTTTTGATTCAGTTGTAGATGACAAAACATTCAAGTTAATAGTAAAAGATAATGGATCTGGAATAAAAGAATCAATAAAAGATCATATATTCGAAATGGGGTTTACTACGTCTAAAGGGTCAGGACTAGGATTGCATCACGCAAAAAATATAATAACTGCAATGAAGGGCGATATAAAACTATCTGACTCCAAAGAAAAAGGGGCGGAATTCATAATAATATTTACAAGGAAATAATCATGAAGTTTCGAATTTTTTGGATTGACGACTCTCAAACATGGGTTAAATCTATAGAAGAGGAAGTCATTGAAACTTTTAAAGCTGTCAGTTTTGAGCCTGTGGTGTCTTACTACCAAGAGGCAGAACTTGCACGCATCCCAATTTTGACCACTTATGCTGACTTGATCCTTGTAGACTGCAATCTTCCAAAAGATACAAGAGGTGAAGTATTTATAAAATCCTTAAGGCAAAGCCGATGCTTTGCTCACGTTTTATTTTATTCACAAGATGCTGGTAACTTAACTGCTTTACAGGCAGATAAGCACTTTTTACATGTGTCTCCTCGAGATAGTATTGTTAATACGTGTAATGAAGTTGCTGAGCAAGCTTTTAGAAAGTATAAACATCCTGCATTTATGCGAGGGCTGCTGTTGTCTGAGTTTATTGATCTGGAAAACATTATGGAGGATTTAATTGTTCAGTGCTTTAAGAGCGAAGGTGAGTATTTTAGAAAAAGTGTTTTGTATAAAGGAGGGGAAAGTTATTCTCTATCTACTAAGCAGCAATTTATCTCACGTTTAATAAAAGAGGCTGCCGCAATAAATCCTCAAATTAGTACTGCAATTAATGCTGTGAATTTTACTGGTACTCAATTTAGTGAAAAGATACTAAAACGCCGAAATATTCTTGCCCATGCACATCCTGAGTATCAAGATCAAGCTGGATCTATAATTTTAAAGAGTTCAATTTCTGATGTAGATTTTAATTGGGATTGGTTTCATGAAACGCGGGAATCGATACATAAATTTAAAAATATGATAAGAGAAATTATTAATCTAAATCTGCACCAAATTGTTAACCCTTAGTAAAGTCGATATTTTTAATGGAAAATTCCACACAGCTATTTAATAGCTGGAGCCGATACAAGAAATTAGAAAATGCAATGATTAGGGAGAGGTCGTTGCGATATCGTTTAAAGCTCTGGGCAGATTTTATTAAGATGAGAGATAACTACGAATGCGTAGTGTATAAATCTACTGATAAAATTACCGCTCATCACATTTGCAGGAAGGTGTTTTTAAAGGAGGGAAGACTGCAAACCGGAAATGGAATCACTCTTTGTAATGAGTGCCATAAAATAGCTCATAAGGGATTTAATGGTAGACCTAATTTGCAGTTACTCATTGATGAGCAAGGGGGTGAAAAAAATAGAAATAATTGCTGAGCTTTATGGATATTTATTAAAAGACGCGCTAGTCCGAAAAATATATTGCAGGCAATTCTACAATTTATCCGAATCGGATTTATTAAGATTCAAAATTTTTCAAGGCTTTGATTGGGATACAATATTTTCTGGAGCCCCGCTTGAACAAGCATATAAGATATGGAACCAATTGCCGCTTCCCGTTGTAAAATTTTTATTGGAAACACATGATGTTAATAGTAATGAACTCGTAGTTCATATAGGTTTCTAATTATAATTTATTAGCAGATCAAATTGTTTAATGTAATAGGTTTGACTATGGTTGGCTCGCTAGATCCTTCAAATAGATCCAAACTAATGGCGAGTATTAAAAGCAAAAATACTTCACCAGAAATGATGATTCGTAAAGGATTACATCATCTTGGATATCGTTATCGGCTACATAACAAAAAACTTCCAGGAAAACCCGATCTAGTTTTTGCTCGTCATTGTGCCGTCATTTTTGTGAATGGTTGTTTTTGGCATGGGCATCACTGCCATATATTTCATTGGCCAACAACGCGACCGGAATTTTGGCAGAAAAAAATCCAAACCAATAAATTGCGCGATCAATCTAATATTGATGCATGTATAAGAAAAGGTTGGAAGGTGTTGGTCGTTTGGGAGTGTGCACTTAAAGGTAAAACCCGTCGCAGGACTAATGAAGTCATTCATACCGCAGCAAATTGGCTTTTGTACGACTCACAAAATGCTGAAATTGAAGGTAAAAGATAAATCAATTAAAAAGCAAAATCGGGAGCGCCAGCCCGATGGATCTCCGCTACGCGAAGATGACGACTGCATGGATGCAGAGCAACGCAGGAACAGTTGCCGACGGATTACCGATAACCAACTTGCATCCATCAGAGTGCCAGAGGGATATAAACTTAAAGCTTATGTGGATGTAAATTTTGCAGGTGAGCAAATGGTTTTCACGGAAAGCACAGCGGTTCTTAATGAGGCTATGGCATTAAAAATATCATCGGTCGTTGTTGAGTAAATTATTAAACTTGAAGCACTCTCTTTCTATGCCCGCTTGAAGCGGGCAGCAAAGCAATGTTTTATTGAGCGCATCATGTTTTACAGACATTATTTTTTAAAATAAATCGGCAAATGTAATTCCTAAACCTATGACTTGTTGCTTGGCGTTGTAATCGATCAAGGTGTGACCGTAACCGTCAAAGTAAGTTAAGTAACCTCGCATGGTTGGGGTTAAGGGGAATGTCCAGCCTAACTCTACTGCGCCGCGATTATCGCTTTCCAAATTATTGCGCAGCTCAACACTGAAAATATTGGATTTGTACTCGTAGGCGCCAGTGAATTGAAAGTTACCCATATAATGGCTGATATCCGGGTTATCGTCTCCTTTTGGGTCGCCAGGGTAATCTGAATTACTTTCTGGTAACCGATACCATGGGCTGAGTGCGAAGCTAAAATTATCTCCCTCAAACACAGAGTTAAGCATCACACGATTCCAGCTGCGTGATAGCGCACTACTTTGTCCGTTGGATTGATGGCTTATGCTAACTTCATTAAGCACATTGCGGAATCCAAAAATTTCGAAATCGTTGGTGAAGCTTAATATTAATTCTGGCTGGTGATTTGTTTCGCGAAAAGGCGAGGAAGTTTTCTTGTTGTAAACCTGCCATAACGAATGGTTGGTATAGCCCAAATAAAGATGGCCGTTATCGTCAAATAAATTTTCGCGCAGTAAAAGTTTAACGCTGAGCTGAAATTCAAATTCAGTGCGCTGAAGATTTGAAAATGCCAGGCTTTCTTCATTTTCGCCGTTTACAAGCGCTTGATCATAAGGTGCGATGTTGGGCGAGTTTGTATAACTAACCGGTAAAATATAATTGCGTTTGTGTGGCGTGAGTACGAAGCGATTTGTGCGATTGAGCGACTCCTGTAAACTGCGATCCCTAAGCATGCGCTTATTAGGTTCTGAATCCATATTGTTTGTATTTTTAATGGTGATGGATTCAAAATCGGAAGGCGATTTTTCGTTTGCAGCACTTTGTAGTGTGGGCTGGCTTGATTGGCTCAACAGGCTTGTACAAGCCTCTTCTAGCTTATGTACGGTCATTGATTTATCGGCGGTTAGCACGCTTTGTTGTAAGCATTGACGCATTTGTTCTGCTGAAAAAGGCGCAATTTCAGTTGCCCAAACATCAGGGTTATGAATGCTCGCTGCTACACCCACCAATCCCACTTTTACCAAAAAACTTCGCATATTGATCGCTTCTTAAGATGACTGATTCCAAGCTTACACTATCTGCTCATATAAAAAACGTGCTACGCCATCTTCATAATTTGCTTTCGCACGTTTCGCTTCAGGGAAAAGTGCGTTTAAATTTTTAACGGAATTTTCCATCAGAATCGGGTGCGCTACGGTTCTGAATAATTCCACATCATTCATGCTATCCCCAAATGCCATGGTTTGGTTTAGGGATACCCCAAGTGTTGGCAGCAAGATTTTTAGCGCGTCGCCTTTGGAAATATTCTTTTGCATAATCTCCAAATAGTTGTCGTCAGAAAAAGTCACATTCAAGGTTGATTCAATCGCAGGGTCTATTTGTGCCCTTAATGCCAACAGCTCGCGGTGTTCGCCGTAAAATAAAATTTTTAGGGCAGGTGTAATGAGCATATCGCGCTGATCAATTTGGCGATAAAAAAACTGCGACGCCTGATGCGCCTTAAGCATCGCTTCACAGGGCGCGCTTACCAACCATTCATTGTGGGTATACATATTGGTGTGAACCGCAAAGTTATTGCCCAGCGTAATTAACGCTTGATTTGCAGATAACGGAAGTTCCTGGCTGGCGATAAGCTTGCCAGTGGCATCATGAATATTGGCGCCGTTGCAGGTGATAGCGGCAATATTGCCGCCGAGTTGTTCTATGTAACAGCGGATGTCGTTGAGGTGTCTGCCCGTCGCAATAATTAAATTGGCGTTGCGTGCACGCAATTCCTTTAACGTGCGAATGGTTTTTTGTGAGAGTTCATGTTGGTTGTTAAGTAGGGTTCCGTCCATATCGAAAATGAACGTATTAACCGCCGGGTAGTTGTTGCTCATTAAGCATCCTCAGTAGGCTTTGTGAGCAACATGTTACACGGTTAAATTCACTTCTTGTACTACGCCTACGTGCCCATTTTCTGTTAAATAAATACCGCTATTGGCCACTTCGCCAAGGGAATTATTTTGCTCATCTTTGAGTTGAAAAGGCGTGGTGAGATGCCCTAAAAAAATTGCGCCGATTTGTGCATCGCCGAGTGCGACTAATTGGCTACTTCCGTCTTCATTAAAACTCCAAATTCGCAATTTGTGATAAATGCTGTCGCCTTCATCAATGAAATGATTGCCGTCTTCATCAAACTTTGCCAATTCTGCAAAGCCTTTTCCGCTGCTGGGGCCGAAGAGTTCGCTCCCGTTATTGATAATGCCATCGCCGTTGCGATCCAACGCTAAAAATCCGCTGCCAGATTTTAGGGTAGCCAGTTGCTCTTCGGTGCCGTTTGAATCTAAATCGAATGTAAAACGTGTTTGGCTCAAGCCTGCGCCCTTGCCATCAAAATTAATCACAAGCGGGTCAATTTTTTTTGCATCGCCCTCGCGGACAATGAGGTTAGATTCTTCCACATAGTTGCGGCTCATGCTCAGCGATGTTGAAAACGCGATTTCGCGACCATCTTGCGTGCGAATTACGCCTTCAGCCTTGAACTGCATTTTTTCCTGTTCTTGATAGCGTTCATGGCGTTGGTAAATCATTCCGAAACCTGCCGATGGAGCTTGCGGTGCTGGAGTGGCGGCTGGGGGCGTACCCTCTACTTGCAAAGTTTGCGGGCCGCCGGAAGATTGCAATTCTGAGGGATCAATGACGTTCATCCTTTGGCCGGTAATGGATTGGTAAAGATGCTGCAAAATCATTAAGTTGATGCGCGAGCGCGAATCCATTGGCGTATTCAAATCGAGGCTTTGGCGATTGCGCTGTAACTCCAGCAGCGAAAGACCACGGGGCGAAATATGTACCTGTTCTTGCCAGCGGGTTTCTTCAACGGTCGTTTGCTGGGTGTTGCCATTCGGCGTAGCGGTAAGCCAGAAATCCAGCTTTTCAGTGACTTGATGCTCTTCGCGATAGTCATGGCTGGCGGCCATCGCAATCTGCGCATTGGCAATAATCATGGGTTATGCCTCTTTTGGATTTAGTTTTAGTCTTTCGGTAAGAGGGTTAACGGCTGATATGGTTAAGTCTTGAACACTTTTTGCCGCTTTTGTGAGATTTACGCGCCATGATATTTGTAATCTCTTGTTGGGCGTGCCTTGAAGTTTGTTCTTTAGTACCTCATTGAGTTTTTGTTGAGAGCATATTTATGTCTTGCTCCCACTTATTCTTGTTATTCCCCTAAGAGAGGGTTTTATGTCTGTTTTATTTGAACCTGTTCAAATCGGCGATTTTCAATTGGCGAATCGTTTGGTCATGGCTCCACTGACTCGTCAGCGCGGTACGGGAACTGACCATCGCGTTCCTAATAGTTTGAATGCTACCTATTACTCTCAGCGCGTTAATGCGGGTTTGATAATTTCCGAGGCAACGGCCGTAACGCCCATGGGCGTGGGTTATGCGCGCACGCCGGGTATCTGGTCGGATGAGCAGGTTGAAGGCTGGAAAAAAACCACCAGCGCTGTGCACGAAAAAGGCGGCAAGATTGTGCTGCAACTTTGGCATGTGGGCCGTATTTCTGACCCGATATTTTTAAACGGGCAAACACCTGTTGCACCAAGTGCTATCGCGGCGGGTGGCCATGTCAGCCATATCCGCCCGGAAAAACCCTATGTCACACCGCGCGCCTTAGAAACCAGCGAAATTCCCGGCATTATTGAGGCTTTCCGTAAAGGTGCAGAAAATGCCAAAGCAGCAGGTTTTGATGGCGTTGAGATTCATGGCGCGAACGGTTATTTGATCGACCAATTTTTGCAAGACAGTGCCAACCATCGCACCGATCACTATGGTGGCAGCATTGAAAACCGCGCGCGCTTGGCGTTGGAAATTACCGATGCCGTTATCGCGGTATGGGGTGCCGGGCTTGTGGGTTTTCACATAGCACCACGTGGCGACGGGCAATCCATGGGCGATTCTGACCCGGTGGCGTTATTCACCTACCTGGCCAGTGAGTTGGGCAAACGCAAAATTGCGTTTATCTGCTCGCGCGAATATCAAGGCGATGGCTTTATTGGAGATAAAATCAAAGCAGCGTTTGGCGGGGCTTACATCGCCAACGAGAAGTTTACCCAGGAATCTGCAGAAGCACTGATTAATAGCGGTGGCGCTACGGCGGTCGCGTTTGGCTCTAAATACATTTCCAATCCCGATTTGCTGGAGCGTTTCAAGCAGGATTTGCCTTTAGCGGATGTACACTGGGAAACTGTTTACGGTGCAACGGCCGTGGGTTATACGGATTATCCTGCGGCTAGTTAAGTTCTCACCATTAGCTGCGCGCATAAAAAACTCAGCCTTGGCTGAGTTTTTTGTTTTTAGCGATTAAGAGCGGCTAATCAGATTCTAAACTGCCTTTTTCATCCACAATTTGCACCAAAGTGGCTATGCCATTGTTGCGTAACTTATCCATAAGCTTGGCGAGCTTTTCTACTTGAGCGGCATCCAACTGTTCGCCGTGAATAAACGTGAGGCGCTGTTTTTTGACTAATTCATGCACATAGTCAGGGCGCACGCGAAGGCGTTCGGCAGTTTGGGTGACAGAGAGAAGTTGTTGCAACATGGCTGTGATCTGTGCGGAAGTTACTGGCTACTATGCCACAAACCTGGCCGCCGCAAAGTGCTAAATTGCTAGGCCGTACCGCTGCCAATTAAAAAGAAAACCTGCAAAAAGAAAACCTGTGCCATAATTTGCGCTTCTTATTTTGTTTTAAAACAGGGCTATAACATGGCTAACCTCGGCACGCTTTATACCGTTTCTGCGCCCTCCGGTGCGGGTAAAACCAGTTTGGTATCGGCCTTGGTGAAATCTAACCCTGAAGTGTGCGTTTCTGTCTCCCATACCACTCGCCCAATGCGCCCGGGCGAAGTTAACGGTTTTAATTATCATTTTGTCGATCACGCGACCTTTGAGAGCATGATTGAAGCCTCTGCATTTCTTGAACATGCGCGCGTGTTCAGCAACCTTTACGGCACTTCGCAAAAATGGGTGGAGGAGACCTTGCAGCAGGGTATTGATGTAATTTTGGAGATTGATTGGCAAGGCGCCAAGCAAGTGCGCCAATTAATGCCAGACACTGTCAGTTTGTTTATTTTGCCGCCATCACTTGCCTGCTTGCGCCAGCGTTTAACCGGCCGTGGCACAGACCCGGAAGCCGTGATTGATGCGCGTATGGCAGAGGCGCTGAGCGAAATGTCGCATTATGTGGAAGCAGATTATCTGATCATCAATGATGACTTCACCACCGCACTCGCCCAGTTTCAGGCATTGATTACCAGCCAGCATTTGCGTTTGGCGCGCCAAGTGGAAAAACACGCGCCTTTAATCACCGAATTGTTGGCATAACCCATTGAGTTGAGCGGTTATTTTATAAGCACTGCTTGGCAGTTTTACCTTATTTAGCGCATAATGCGCCCACTTTTTTAAGGCGACAACTCGTCGCATTTTTGCTGAGTACAAAGTTATGGCACGTATTACTGTTGAAGATTGTTTGAATCACGTTGATAACCGTTTTGAATTGGTTATGGTTAGCAGCCGTCGCGCACGTCAATTGGCGATTGGCGGTAAAGAACCCTTTGTTGCTCCAGAGAACGATAAACCAACCGTTATCGCCTTGCGTGAAATTGAAGAAGGCTTTATCGATGCAAGCATTCTGTTAGAAAAAGAAACCTTGCCTCAGCCAAAACCAGAGCGCGTATACGACAACGAAATCTAATTTTCGTCGATATGTGCAAAAACCCGCTGAATCCTTGATTTAGCGGGTTTTTTGTTGCCTGGAATTTACCTATGATTCAGCTTTTGGCGTTACACTCTCGAATACTTAGTGCGCAAAGCATAGGGTTCAATTCAAAATTCGCTGCAAGTAAATCCCTGTAAGCTAATTGTCGGCGTCCTGCCTTCGGTGGTTTTGAATCAAACCCTATCCCTTGCGAGCGAAATCGCATCCTTAATCAAAACCTTGTTCGGAGTACGGCATTGCAAACCATTGAAGCCTTAAGCCATCGGCTTTCGTCTTATCTGGAAGCGCCTCAAATTAATTTGGTGAGGCGCGCCTATTACTATGCCGAACAAGCGCACGATGGCCAAAAGCGCCGCAGCGGCGAAGCCTATGTAACTCACCCGCTGGCAGTTGCCGATATTCTGGCGACCATGCATATGGATCATCAAAGCCTGATGGCGGCGATGTTGCACGATGTGATTGAGGATACCGGTATTAGCAAAAAAGCCATCGCCAAGCAGTTTGGCGATTCGGTGGCAGATTTGGTGGATGGCGTTAGTAAGCTTACCCAAATCGAGTTTGAATCACACGCCGAAAAACAGGCCGAAAACTTCCAGAAAATGGCGTTGGCCATGGCCAATGATTTGCGGGTGATTTTGGTGAAACTTGCCGATCGCCTGCATAACATGCGCACTTTGGGCGCTATGCCACCCGAAAAGAAACGCCGCATTGCTAAAGAAACCCTCGAAATTTACGCGCCCATTGCCCACCGTTTAGGCATGAACGATTTGCGTTTGGAATTGGAAGACCGCGGTTTTTATTCGATGTATCCGCTTCGCGCCACACGTTTACAAGCGGCGCTAAAAAGCGCGCGTGGCAACCGCAAAGAGTTGGTTGAACAAATTCAAGCCGCACTGGAAAAGCGCTTAACCAGCGAGAATTTAACGGCGATTGTGATTGGCCGTGAAAAGCATCTTTTCAGTATTTACGAGAAGATGCGCACCAAGAAGAAGTTTTTCAAAGAAATTATGGATGTTTACGCCTTCCGTATTATTGTGGATAGCGTGGATACGTGCTACCGCGCGCTCGGTGTTGTGCATAACCTTTACAAGCCAGTGGCGGGTGAATTTAAAGATTACATCGCCATTCCCAAGGCCAACGGTTATCAATCGCTTCATACTGTTTTAGTAGGTATGCACGGCGTGCCCATTGAAGTGCAAATTCGCACTAAAGAAATGGATGAAATGGCCAACAGCGGCATCGCCGCGCATTTTCTGTATAAATCCAACAGCAATGACCCGGTTAATATGAGCCACAGCCGCGCACGCCAATGGGTGCAAGGGTTGTTGGAGATGCAGCAAAATGCGGGTGATTCTTTAGAATTTATCGAAAACGTAAAAATTGATCTCTTCCCCGATGAAGTTTACGTATTCACGCCAAAAGGCAAAATTGTGGAATTGCCTACCGGCGCGACTGCAGTAGATTTCGCGTACGCCGTACATACTGATGTAGGCAATGCCTGCGTCGCCTGCCGGATTAACGGTCGCTTGGCGCCACTTTCGCAACCTTTATTAAGCGGCCAGAAAGTCACTATTATGACGGCGCAGGGCGCACAGCCGAACCCCAACTGGCTCAACTTTGCGGTATCTGGCAAGGCGCGCAGTGCAATTCGTCACTTCCTTAAAAATCAGCGCCATCATCAATCCATTGCCTTGGGGCGTCGCTTGTTGAGCAAAGCCTTCAGCGATTTACAAATGGCTTACGAACAACTCAGCGAAGAGCAACAGCAAAAATTATTAGCCGATACCAAAATGGATTCGCTGGATGCGCTTTTAGAAGATATTGGTTTGGGCAATCGTATTGCTATGTCCGTGGCAAAATTGCTAAAACCTGAAAGCGATATAAAAGTTCGCAGCAGTAGCAATGCGCCCATCACGATTGATTCGGCCGAAGGCATGATGATCAGTTTTGCGCGTTGCTGTCGCCCTATTCCCGGCGACCCGATTATTGGTCATATCAGTTCCGGTAAAGGCTTGGTTATTCACCAGGATACTTGCCGCAATATTGTGGATTTACGTAATAACCCCGAAAAAATTAGTCAGGTTAACTGGGCGGCAAATGTCAGTGGGGAATTCCTAGTAGATGTGCGTCTGGAAGTGAAAAGCGAGCGCGGTATTATTGCGACTATCGCCAACCGCATCAATGAAGAAGCGGGCAGTATTGAGCATATTAATGTGCAAGAGCGCGATGCACACAACAGCGTTATTAACTTATCGATTGGTGTACAAAATCGCGTTCATCTCGCCAATATTTTACGCCGCATCCGTTTGATGAGTTTTGTGATCAGGATTCATCGGGCTAAGAATTAAATAAAGTCTCTGAACGCCCTGCGGGGATGACGACTCCCTATTTAACTTAAACAAAAAGGCCTGCATCTCTGCAGGCCTTTTTCATTTTATTTATTGAGAGAACATCGCCAATTACAAGTAAGCTTTCTTAAAAGCTTCTTTCGATTGTTGAATGTAATTACGCGTTTTGGTTGCGTGCATTTCCCAGGCTTTGCGGTCGTCGGCATTGCTGAAAGGGTTTTGATCGGGCGAAATCGATTTATCAAATTTATCGTAGAAGGTAATCATCGCCGATGTAATTTGATTAAAGCGCTCTTTATACTCTTGCAATTCATCAATATTACTATTGGCCTTCAACATAAACTGCACCAACTGTGCATTTGAAGTTGAACGTGTTTGTACCGCTTCAGCCTGTTTCGCAAAACCTTCGTTAATGACTTTTAACGCTGCCGTACGCACTTGGTCGTCTTTGCTCATCACACGGTTAAAGTTTTCAGATTGTTTATCGTGACCGCCGTACACTAAATAATCTTTTAAGTGTTTGCTCAAGTCTTTACGGAATCTATCCACTTCAGTTTGAATATCAGCCAAGTCTTTATCTAAACCATTCGCTTTAGCTAATTCTTTTTCAATTTCGCCCAAGAATTTCTCAGCGGTTTGATAGGTGTTTAAACCATTCTTTTCTGCAAATTTTTGCGCTTCTTTACTAACGCCAGCGTTCTCGTAAGACGATTTTTCAAAGGTGGTGGCAACAATAGATTTAAAGGGCTCCGCAAACGCGGTGAATGCGCCGGCAGTTACAACGTTAAGCGATGCAGTTGCAATATCACCGAATGGGCGAATTAATGAATCCATACGCGTTTTTTGAATGGGTGAAGACACTTTTTTCACATCGTCAATAACGCGTTTAAAGGTTATGTAGCCCAAGGGGTTGGCCATTTTGCTGCGCTCAGAGGTGGCGAGCACTAGCGAAATAGTGGAGTAAATACCATTTGAATATTCAATGTACTGACGTTGAATTTCAATTTGCGACGTATAGGTTTCGCCAAGCTTTTTGAGTGCATCGGTTTGTACTTGGTAACTTTGGTCATCGCGCAATTTGCCCATGACTTCATCAAACACTTGCTGCTGGTTTTTTTGCAGCGCCGTGCTCAACAGAATTCTGTCCACAGAAATATCATCGATATTTAATATGCCGCCCACAGACTCAATATCCAGACGAATATATTTTTTGCCAGGGTCATCTACCGAAACGCGCTTGGCATGATAATCGGTATTGGGGTGAGTGCCTTCCAGCGTGCCCACTTGCACCCAGCCGGCGTCATTACTGAGCGAGCTGTTCACCAACACTTTAATTTTGTAGTTGGTAACGAGTGTGGATGTGCGCAGCCAAATTTCCATAGTGCCCGATTCGGCAACCATGCCTTTGGTGCGAATGGAAGCTTCGTTTTCTACCTTAATGGAATTGGTGCCAGAGTGCGCATTGGCAGTGTCCAATTCGGCACCATAGACCAACGCCCATTTTTGCGATTCGCCTTCAAAATCGCTAGAGAAGTTGGCTGATTTGTCATCGGCAAATGCCGCAGCGCAAACAGACAATAATCCGAGAGAGAAAAGTGGAGCGGCTAATTTTTTGGCGTAAGTCATGGTAATCCTATTAAACACATTGAACGCGGAATGAATCTTTCGCATACCATCAGCAATTCAGCCTATGAGATGATCGGTGAGAGTTCCGGGCAGACTATAGGGCGATCTCAATGAACGCAATCTGAACACTGCCAAGGGCAGGGGCAGCTATAATATCGCGTATCGCCTGAGCTCGCAGGTGTTTTGCCCGCTAAAGTTGCCTCTAGCCCTAATAGGCCAGCTTCTCTATACTCAAACGCCTTGATTACACGTATTTTCAGCCCCTATTTAAGGAACATCATGACCAATAAAGCCATTATCCACAGCGACAATGCTCCCGCCGCCATAGGCACCTATTCGCAAGCCGTGAAAGTGAACAACACTGTTTATTTGTCGGGCCAAATTCCGCTCGACCCGGTCACTATGCAATTGGTAGAGGGCGATTTTGCCGTGCAAGCGCATCAAGTGTTTAAAAACCTGCGCGCAGTTTGCCAAGCGGCGGGGGGCGATTTGCGCGATATCGTGAAGTTAAATATCTACCTCACCGATTTAGCGAACTTCCCCGTTGTTAACGAAGTGATGGGCCAATATTTTCAAGCGCCCTACCCAGCTCGCGCTGCAATTGGTATCAATCAGTTGCCGCGTGCATCGCTGATTGAAGCGGATGGGGTGATGGTGATTTAACCCGTTCTCTGAATACAAACAGGCCGATAAATTTGAGTTTATCGGCCTTTTTTATTTTTGGTAGTTAGCGTTTTACAGCCGCAGGATTCGGTAAATCTGTAATCGTACCGCCCGCTAACTCTGCTGCTAAGCCTACAGTTTCATGCAGCGTTGGGTGGGCGTGAATCGTAAGGGCAATATCTTCAACACTTGCATTAAATTCCAGCGCCAACGTCAGCTCACCTAATAACTCTCCGGCATGCACACCCACGATACCTGCGCCCAATAATCTATCGGTTACAGGATCAAAAATCAGTTTGGTTTTACCTTCACTGCGGTCTGAGCTAAGTGCGCGGCCACTGGCCGACCATGGGTAAACCGCGGTTTTGTAGTTGATGCCTTTTTGCTGGGCTTCTTTTTCAGTGAGGCCGACCCAAGCGATTTCGGGATTTGTATAAGCGATAGAGGGAATCGCTAGCGGCGCAAATTCATGTTTGTGACCGGCGATAACTTCGGCAGCGGCGTGGCCTTCATGGCTAGCTTTGTGCGCGAGCATAGGCTGGCCGACAATATCGCCAATGGCATAAATATGTGGGACATTGGTTTGCAGGTATTTATTTACGGCGATAAATCCGCGCTCATCTACATTTACCCCGGCTTTTTCCGCGGCGATTTTCTTGCCATTCGGATTGCGGCCTACAGCAACCAAAACAGCATCAAAGCTGCGTTCTTCAGCGATATTGTTGAACTTTACATAAATGGCATCAGGTTTGGCCGTTACTGCTTCCACTTTAGTTGAGAGTAATAGCTCGAACTTGTCTTTGTTGTAGCGGGTAAAAACGGTTACCAAGTCTTTATCAGCAGCGGGGATAAGCTGATCGGCGAATTCCACTACAGTGACTTTGGTGCCCAGCGCTTCGTATACAGTCGCCATTTCCAGGCCGATAATACCGCCGCCAATAACCAATAAACGCTTGGGCACTGACTTTAGCTCCAATGCGCCAGTTGAATCGAAAATGCGGGAATCTTCAGGAATAAAGGGCAGTTTTACACTACTGGAGCCTGCGGCGATAATCGCGTGCTCGAATTGGATCAAGCTTGTTTCTTCACCATTCACGACTTGTAGTTGATGATCATCTATAAAACTGCCGTATCCATGCAAGATGTGTACTTTACGCCCTTTTGCCATGCCCGATACGCCGCTCACCAATTTGCCTACAACTGATTCCTTATAGGCACGAACCTTATCTAGGTCATAGTTTACATCGCCAAAACTAATGCCCACGTGTTCAGCATGTTTGGCTTCGTTAATTACTTCAGCCACATGTAGCAACGCTTTGGAGGGAATACAGCCGACATTCAGGCAGACACCGCCGAGCGTGTAGTATTGCTCGATCATGATAACGTCCAAGCCTAAATCAGCAGCGCGAAAGGCCGCTGAGTAACCGCCGGGGCCGCTGCCCAGAACTACAACTTGTGTTTTTAAGGTACTTGTCATCATCCGCTCCAAAAATTTACCTATCTAGTGATAGGTAACTTAGTGTTGATTTGGGTTTGTGTCAAGCCTATCTATCACTAGATAGGTGATTTAAAATGAGCGTCTTAATCGAACGGATAAAAAAGATGTCAGAAGCAACTACAAAAGAAAAAATCATTACCCTTGCACAAGAAGCTATTGCTTCACGAGGCTACTCTGCATTTAGCTTCCGCGAATTGGCGACTGAATTGGGTATTAAAAGCGCAAGTATTCACTATCACTTTCCCACCAAAACTCATCTGGGTATTGAAGTTGCCTGCACCTATCGCGACCAGCTGCAGCAAGCGTTAGATAGTATCGCCAATACCTATGCAAATGATCCCAAAAAAGCCATTGAGGGTTTAATTGCGGTTTATCGTTCAGAGGTGCGCAGCAGCCAGCGTATGACGGTTTGTACCATGCTAGCAGCCGAAATTAAAAATCTACCGGTGGAAATTCAGGCTGAAATGGCAAGTTTTTATAAGTTGAATATTGGCTGGTTGGAAAATCAATTTCAAAAGCTGGGTTATGAAAAAGATACGGCACAAGAAAAAGCTTGTCAGTTTTTTGCATTGTTGCAGGGTGGTTTGATGGGCGCAAAAGGCCAGAATAATCCGGCCTATTTTGATGTGGTGGTTGGAGCTACTGAGCAACTCCTAGCGAAATAGAAATTGTGCTGGCTTGTCAAAAAGTTACTGGCGCCAAGCTTGATGTTGTTTAAAGATATCTAGTCGAGTTTTTGCTTCATCGAATCTATTATCAATATTCTTGGCAAAATCCACAGCCAACTTTTGCGAGGCAATCGCGTCATCAAATAGGCCATTTGCAGCTTGTGCTGCAGCGAGAGTTTCAGTAGCAGTGACCTGATCCTCGTAATCTGCAGGAGCCTCTTTTGCTAACTGCAATGCTTTTTGTGGATCATAAAAAGCCGAGTCCTTGTCAGTAGCTAAAATCCAGGCTAATTTGATTTTAGACTTTGCATGTTGCTGATCAGCAGCAACCTGTAATAGCTCTATTGCTTTTCTTTTGTCAGAGGCAACGATTTCTCCTTCGTATAGCAAGGATGCAGCTAAATAAAGCGAAGCATTGTCTTTTGATTCAGCAGCAGCTAACAACCAAGTTAGACCTTTCTTACGATCTTGTTCAAACCCTAGGCCATGAAGTGTATTGAAAGCTATATCAGTTTGCGCTTTTACATGACCCATTTGAGCGGCTGATAACATTAGCAATGTTTTTTGCTGTTTGATTTTTTTTGATTGTTTGGAATAATCAAGTGCTCGTGCGTGCTGGTATATATTTTCAGAATTAGACCAATCAAATTCTGGTGTAAAATTTTCGCGAATATCGTTGTTGACTTCTTCCATAAGGTGTCTACCCCTACCTTTTCCAGCGACTTTTACTGAATAAACAGAGTTAAATTGCCACATGGGTTGCCCATTGAGTTTTTTGGGGCGGATTTTTGCGCGAGAAAAATACTCCATTAATTCTTTAGGCGCTTTTACACCTTCTGATTTTAAAAGTGTATAGTTATGAAAATTGCCTTTGGTGTCCGCATCATATTCTATTTGAAATTCTGAAATTTTTTCAGAGAACATGACATTTATTGGGATATTGGGAAAACCTTTGAATGAAGCATAAAGTAGATCAGGCTTTTTCTCTGAAAAAACAGGAAATAAATTCTCGCGAAGAACTGGATTACCATAAATTTCCGTCAATTCTTTTAATTTTATATCGGCTTTTATTTTCTGCTGTTCATCCAGCTTTGCCGATACAATATCGCGTATGCGCAAGCTCTCAGAATTATTATCTTCTGCTGATAATAAAATCCATGCATAGGCATCTATTAAATTTTTATCAACACCTTCACCACGAAAATACATAACACCAATATTCAACTGGGATTGTTTATGTCCAAGTGCAGCGGTACGTTTAAATTCTTGCATAGCCTCGGGAAATTTTTTGGCTTCGTAATCATTTTTTGCGCTTGTAAAATCAGCCTGCGTTTCGAGCGCTGATAAAAAGATACAACAGAAGATTATTTTTATATATTTATTCATGTGCAACTCCATATTCAATATTCCATAAATGTGATTAGTTTAGTTATATTTATTGATTATTCTCATTTTATTCTTTGTGAAAAAATTAGCTTTTCTTAAGTTGAGCATAATAAAACCCATCATGCCCTTCTGCCGAGGGTAACAATTGTCTTCCATAAGCTTGTTCGATTCCCCACTCTACATCCAGCAAATCGCATGTTGCATCTTTGTGGCGTTTTAGAAATCCTTCTATCACTTGAGTGTTTTCCTTTGGCATTACGGAGCAGGTAGCGTACACCAGAATGCCGCCGGGTTTTAGTAGCGACCATAGATTATTGAGTAGCTTGACTTGTAGTTCGCCAAGCTTGTCCAGCTCTTCGGGTGTTCGTAGCACTTTAATATCGGGGTGGCGGCGAATAATGCCGGTGGCTGAGCAAGGTGCATCAAGAAGAATTCGGTCGAAAAGTTCGCCGTCCCACCAGTGTGTTTTAGTTCCGTCACCGCAAATTACATTAGCAGCTACGCCCAATCGGGTCAGGTTTTCGCGTACGCGGCCTAGGCGGCGTTCATCGGCATCCAGTGCGGTGACTTGCAGGCTGGGCTCCACTTCCAGCATGTGGCCAGTTTTGCCACCCGGTGCACAGCAGGCGTCCAATACTTTCATATTGGGTGATAACTGCAGAAGATCGGCACTTAATTGCGCGGCTTCGTCTTGCACGCTAATCCAGCCTTCGCTAAATAAAGGCAGTTTGCGCGGGTCGCAAGCGTGTTCGAGGGTGATGCCGTAGGGACTAAATGGAGTTGCGGCTGCGTTGATTTCCAAATCTTGCAGCAGGGCTAAATATTCTGCGCGGCTGATTTTTTGGGTGTTTATACGCAGGGTAAATGGTGGGTGGCTATTATTTGCTGCGATGATTTGGTCGAGTTGATTCGGCCAGTTTTTTCGCAGCGTGGCTTCAATCCAGGCGGGATGATTGGTTTGAAAGGAATAGTTTTGCGCTAGCAGTTTGTCTAGTTTGCTTTTGTCGCGCTGAAATTTGCGCAGTACGCCATTCACTAAACTGGTCGCCCAAGGCTTTTTCAAAAAGCGCGTCACTTCAACCGTTTCGCCTAGGGCGGCGTGATCTGGAATGCGGGTGTGAAGCAATTGGTAAAGGCCGAGCAGTAAGAGCGCTTGAATATCGCTGTCTTTAGCGCGCAAGGGTTTGTCGACTAAGCATTCCACATAAGCGCTCAGTTGCGGTTGATAGCGACAGGTTCCAAAACACAGTTCTTGTAGTAGCGGACGATCTTGCTCGGCTACTTGCGGTTGAATGGCGGGTAAGAGGCTAGACAGCGAGCCTTGCCCTTGAAGGATTTTTGCCAAGACTTGCGCGGCGGCAGCGCGAACGCTAATCACAATAATGGCTCCGAATGTGGTTGTTCAAATAATTCGCCTACCTTAAAAAGATCTGGGTGGCCGCGCAGGGTTTCGCCGACGCTAAGCGCTTTTTTGCCCGGTAATTGGATATTTTCAAGTATAAGTTGGCCGCTACTGCATGCTACCCAAACACCTTGTGAGTCAATTTGAGTGATACTACCGAGCGGTGCACCTGTAATTTTCTCGCTAGCTTTTGCCATCCACACACGAATACGCGCGTCATCGCCAGCGCCTGCAGGTTTGGTGTGCGCAACGGGAAAGGGGTTAAAGGCGCGAACTTTTCGCTCTAGTTCGATGGCGGGCAATTGCCAATTCAATGCAGCTTCTTCTTTATGGAGTTTTGGCGCGTAGTTGCTAAGCGAATCGTCTTGCTTGATAGGGTTGGTCTGGCCAGACTGGATTTGCTCTAGAGCATGTAGTAATGCAGGTGTTCCAATCGTCAGGAGCCGATCATGCAAAACTCCGCCGGTATCTGTCGCTAAAATTGGACAAAAAGCCTTGATTAGCATATCGCCGGTATCTAAGCCTACATCCATCTGCATAATAGTTACGCCAGTTTCGCTATCACCCGCTTCAATTGCCCGTTGAATAGGTGCGGCTCCGCGCCAGCGCGGCAGAATGGATGCGTGAACATTAATACAGCCGAGGCGAGGAGTATCTAATACCGCTTTAGGTAGAATCAAACCGTAGGCGACTACTACCATCAAATCAGCATTCAGCGCTGCCAACTCTGCTTTGGCTTCATCGCTTTTAAAGTTAAGTGGTTGGTAAACAGGAATATTATTGGCACGCGCCACTTCTTTTACAGGGCTCGCCGTGAGCTTTTTGCCGCGCCCTGCGGGGCGATCAGGCTGCGAGTAAACCGCAATGACGTTATGGCTGCTGCCGATTAAGGCTTTTAGGTGTTCGGCGGCGAATTCTGGGGTGCCGGCAAAGATGATGTTTAATGGGGTATCGGACATGAGGTTTTTGGGCATCAGTGATTAGGAGAGAGTTATTCATTTGGGAGTCGTCATCCCGTAGGGATCCAGTGACTTTAAAAACAAAAGACGCTGGATCCCTACGGGATGACGACTCCCTTTCATAGCAAAGATTTAACTAAATATTATTGGATCAAGCCAAAACAAAAAGGCGCTTAACGCGCCTCTTCTTTGTGTTTCTTTTCGAGCTTTTTGCGAATGCGGGTGCGTTTGAATGAAGAGATGTAATCCACAAACAATTTGCCGTTTAGATGATCCAGCTCGTGTTGGATACACACCGCCAAAAGACCATCGGGTTTAATCGTAAAAGATTTCCCATCGCGGTCGAGCGCTGTAACGCTGATGTGCTCTGGGCGCTCAACAGTTTCATAGAAGCCGGGAACAGAGAGGCAGCCTTCATCGTATTCGTGCAAGTCGCCATCTAACACGGTCACTTCCGGGTTGATAAACACCAACGGTTGGGACTTATCTTCGCTAACGTCGATCACCACAATGCGCTCATGCACATTGATTTGCGATGCAGCCAAGCCGACACCGGGGGCGTCGTACATGGTGTCAAACATATCGTCGATCAGCGTTTTAACGCGGTCATTGACCTCGGTTACCGGTTTGGCAATGGTGCGTAAGCGGGGATCGGGAAATTCGAGTATTTCTAATATCGCCATAGTCTTGTGACAAACTTCTAGTAAAAAGATAATAAGCGCTGCTAACATGATGATCGTACAGGAAATACTCTGTATTCTGAAAGCAGCGTGGTGGAATAATAAGCTATTATAACGTCTATCTGTCTGATGGCCGAATAAAACAGGATCGGTTTCTATGAAAAAAATCATTATTGGTATTATTGCCGCTGCTTTTTTGAGCTTCAATGTGTGGGCGCAGGATTCCGTGCTCAGAACCGGTCATCCGGACGAATACACCGTTAAAAAGGGCGATACCCTTTGGGATATCTCCAGCACCTTTTTAAGCTCCCCCTGGAAATGGCCAGAAATTTGGCATGCTAACCCCCAAATTGACAACCCTCACCTGATTTATCCTGGCGATCTTATTCGTTTGGTTTATATTGATGGCCAACCGCGTTTAACGTCTGAGCGTACGCTTAGATTAGCGCCCGGTTCGGGTGAAAAACTGAGCCCGCAGGTGCGAGTAATTCCCAATGAAGCCGCGATTTCGGCGATTCCACTTGATCGTATTGATAGCTTTCTATCGCGTAGCCGCGTAGTGGAAGATGAAAAAGTCCTCGCTAGAGCACCTTATATTCTCGCCGGCCCACAGCAACGCATAGTGGCTGGTGCAGGCGATGAAGCTTACGCGCGCGGCAAGTTTGGAGACTTAACGAATTTTGGTGTCTATCGCAAAGGCCAAGTATTCTTTGACCCCAAAACCAAAGAGGTTTTAGGTCTACATGCTTTAGGTATAGGCTCAGTAAGTATTAAGTCATTAAAGGGTGATATAGCCACGGTGGATGTGGTGCGTGCTAACGAAGAAATACGCATTGGCGATAATCTCTTGCCCAGCGAAGACCGTTCAACCAGTTCAGTTTTTTACCCCAGCGGCCCAGATACCGATATTCACGGCACCATCATTGCGGTTGAAGGCGGGGTAACTCAGGTTGGCAAGTACAACGTCGTCATGATTAACCGTGGCGACCGTGAAGGCATCAAAGTTGGCAACGTACTCGCTATCTATAAAAAAGGTGAGATAGTTGCAGATCGTGTAACGGGCGGAAAAGTAGCTCTGCCGGACGAGCGCGCAGGTTTGCTCATGGTATTCCGTACCTTTAAGAAAATGAGCTTTGCATTGGTATTAGAAGCGGATCGCCCTTTGTTGGTTGGCGATTCTTTGCAAAACCCTTAATGAGTTAAAAACCACAGCGGCGCACGAAGCGCCGCTGTTTATTTCCCAAGGATGAATCATGCAAGATCCTCATTTTTACTCCCTCGTTTTACACCGGTTACCCCACGTTGGTGCCGTCACTTACAATCGCTTGGTCAGTTTATTCGGCTCGCCGGAGGCGGTTCTCGGTCAAACCAGCAAACAACTTCATACCTTGGTTGAATCTGAAACTTTAGCCGCCATTCAGGATTTTCAATCTAACCCCGAACTCTCGGCTATTGGCCAAAAAGCGCTGGTCGATTTGGAATGGGTACACTCGCAACCTAATGTCCATTTGCTGTCAGTGGCGGATGCTAATTACCCAGAGCTGCTGCAGAAGATCTCCAATTTTCCGCCTTTACTGTTTGTGCGCGGCGATATTCACCTTTTAAGCTTGCCGCAAATTGCGATTGTCGGCAGCCGCAATCCGTCGAGCGGTGGGGGTGAAAATGCCTATCGCTTTGCAGAGTTTTTGGCGAGCAGCGGCTTTGCGATTACCAGCGGTTTGGCCTTGGGGGTGGATGCTGCTGCGCATCAAGGTGCGCTTGCGGGGCAAGGCAAAACAGTTGCAGTTATGGGGACTGGGCTGGATATGATTTACCCCTCTCGTCACCGCGCTTTGGCGCAACAAATATTGGAAACTGGCGGCGCTTTGGTGAGCGAATTGCCTTTAGGTAGCAGCTCCAAGGCAGCTAATTTCCCACAACGCAATCGTATTATTAGTGGTTTAAGCTGTGGTGTTTTGGTGGTGGAGGCCGCAATTCAAAGCGGTTCTCTCATTACCGCGAAAGCCGCCATGCAACAAAGCCGCGAAGTTTTCGCGATTCCAGGTTCTATTCATAACCCCTTGGCGCGTGGTTGCCATCAATTGATTCGCCAAGGTGCGACTTTGGTGGAAACGGGTCAGGATATTGTGGATCAGTTGCAAGGCATGCTGGGCTATCAGCGCGAAAAACTGGTAAAGCTGCAGCAAAAAGCAGCTAAGAAAACCGAGTTGGATGAAAAAATCCTAGATAGCTTATCGCCTGCCGAGCAACAGCTGATTCATGCGATGGGTTATGACCCGGTGAATATTGATGATTTGGTGGAGCGCACCGGCATTGCGGTGGGGAGCGTTGCGGGGCAAATGATTGGCTTGGAGATTAAGGGTTACGTTCAACAAATAGGCGCAGGTTATCAGCGGGTGTAGCAATGTGGAATTATTAAAACCCCCGCTTCGGGTTGCCGTAGCGGGTTTTTTTATTGGTGCGGATTTTTACTAATCAACTTTCAACGCGTCATACACCACTACTTTGCTCCACAAATGCTGGTGCTCATCGACAAACTTTTTGTGCAATGGGTGCACCTGATACACATCTTGCCCCGCTACATCATCAAAACCCAGCAGCTCCGACACATGGTAAGAGTTATCCACCACATCGCGTTTTTCCGTGGACGCAGGAATGCCCACATGAATGCTGCGCACCGTTTCAATCGCCGCAAGGGATTTAACACCCGCAATCAATTTAGCGCGGTCGGCTGCAGAATCAGGGTTTTTGAGCCAGAAAAAAACATGGTGCAGTAATTTAGGCATGGCGTTGGGCGCTTTGGTGGGTGCTGCTAAAGCGCCGGCGGATGCAAGCGCCGCACCGGTTGCGGCAGTGGCGGTAAGGAATTTTCGGCGGGTAGTCGTCATCGTTGCTCCTAATGGTGATGTTTTGTGAATATTAGATGTTGAGATTATTGAAAATGACGCCAATTCTCATCAAGCACAACAATTTTTACGCAATATTACCCAAGGGTTCACATTATTTATTAAGGGCATTGATATTCCACGACAAGTGAATCTTGGGGAAAAGTCGCCTTCTTCGGTTCCCTTGCGGCGCTTATTTCGGTAGATTGCCAGCATCTATTTTCAAGGCATTCTTTATGATGAACTGGTCATTAAACCCGCGCGTGCAATATGCCGCTAAACAAATGTGGCAGGGCGGCGTAGTGGCTTATCCCACAGAAGCCGTATGGGGCTTAGGCTGTAATCCTTTCAGTGAAGATGCGGTGATGCGTTTGCTGGAAATGAAGCAGCGCCCTGTTAACAAAGGTTTAATCTTGTTAGCCGCTGATATCAGCTTGTTCGAACCTTTTATCTACCATTTAAACGACATTCAGCGCCAACGTATTAAAAATACCTGGCCTGGGCCGGTGACGTGGTTGATCCCTAATAATGGCCTTGCACCCAAATGGATAACAGGTGATTACACGGGTGTTGCCCTGCGCGTAACAGATCACCCAGTGGCGTCTGGCTTGAGCCGCGCTTTTGGTGCGCCTGTTGTTTCTACATCGTGCAATGTGCAGGGCCGTGCGCCGGCGCGTAATGGGTTTGATGTACACCGTTATTTTGGCGATGAGCTAGATGCTATTACCTCTGGCGCTGTGGGTAAACGTGCAAAGCCATCGGAAATTCGAGATTTGATGACGGGTGAAGTGGTTCGTGCGGGATAATTATTTTTTATTCGCTGCGGGATGATGTACATCAAACCCTTGGTTCACCACTTGTAACAGTAGCCAGTAGAATGGCATCTCCAGAGCTAACTGCCTCCGCGTTAAGGAACCGCCCCATGAACAGTTTACCTATGAGCAATGCCCCAGACAAATTAGCCGTCAAAACCTACCTATTGGATTTACAAGACCGTATTTGCAATGCCCTCGCCGCTGAAGATGGCGGTGCTGGCTTTGTTGAAGATAATTGGACGCGCGCTGAAGGTGGCGGTGGCCGCACCCGTGTGTTGGCGAATGGTGTTGTTATCGAAAAAGGCGGTGTCAACTTTTCCCATGTTCACGGCACCCAGATGCCCGCCTCGGCCACCGCGCATCGCCCTGAACTAGCGGGTCGCGCCTTTGAGGCTATGGGCGTTTCCCTCGTGATTCACCCCAACAACCCCTATGTGCCCATCAGCCACGCCAATGTACGTTTTTTTATCGCCGAGAAAGAAGGCGCTGATCCCGTGTGGTGGTTTGGTGGCGGTTATGATTTAACGCCTTATTACGGCAATGAAGCCGATGTGATTCATTGGCATCAAACTGCTAAAAATGCCTGTGATCCTTTCGGTGACGATGTTTATCCACGCTACAAAAAATGGTGCGACGATTATTTTTACCTCAAGCATCGCAACGAGGCGCGCGGTGTGGGCGGGCTGTTTTTTGATGATTTGAATGAGCAAGGCTTCGAGAAAAGTTTTGCATTTTTGCGTGCGGTGGGCGACAGCTATGTACCGGCTTACCAACCCATTTTAGCAGCGCGTAAAAATATGCCCTACGGCGAGCGCGAACGCCAATTTCAACTGTATCGTCGTGGCCGCTATGTTGAATTTAATCTAGTTTATGATCGCGGCACCCTGTTTGGTTTACAAACTGGCGGTCGCACCGAATCGATTTTAATGTCGTTACCACCGCTGGTGCGCTGGGAATATGATTTTCATCCTGATGCTGGCAGCCCAGAGGCTGAGTTGTACGAGAAATTCTTACCGCATCGCGATTGGTTAAAATAAATTATCGAATAACAAAATTGTTTATATGAGTACTCAATGACAGATCAATACGCCGTATTTGGCAACCCTATTAATCACAGTAAATCGCCTTTGATTCATCGCCAGTTTGCAGAGCAAACCGGGCAAGATTTACAGTATTCCAAGCAATTAGTCGCGGAGGATGAATTTGTAAAAACGGCACAAGCATTTTTTGCCGAAGGCGGCAAAGGCTTAAACGTGACTGTGCCTTTCAAAGTAGAGGCGTTTCACTTTGCACAACAGCTAACGCCGCGCGCGCAGTGTGCCGGTGCGGTGAATACCTTGGCGCTTCAAGCAGATGGGAGCATTCTGGGCGATAACACCGATGGTATTGGTATGGTGCACGACATGCACAACCTCGGTTGGGAGCTGCAAGGTAAACGTATTTTGGTGTTGGGTGCAGGCGGTGCGGTGCGTGGCATTATGCAGCCGGTGTTGGCTGAACATCCTGAACAAGTGGTTATTGCTAATCGCACTCTCTCAAAAGCAGAAGAGTTAGCTGCACATTTTCATGATCTTGGCGATGTACACGCCTGCTCTTTTGAACAGCTTGCTAACAAAAGCTTTGATGTAGTGATCAATGGAACATCGGCCAGCTTAAGTGGTGACTTACCGCCGCTGCCGCAAGGATTATTAAATCTAAATGCAAGCTGTTATGACCTCATGTACGGCACTGAGCCCACAGTGTTTTTAAAATGGGCTGAAGCCCAAGATGTAGAAGCGAAATTGGCCGATGGTTTAGGAATGCTGGTGGGGCAAGCGGCTGAAGCGTTCTATTTATGGCGACAAATTCGCCCTGAAGTTGTACCGGTTATTACCTGGTTGCGAAGACAATTAAGTGAGAAAAAATAACCTCTAAGGTTCGGCTAAAAACCCGCTATTCCTCATCTTATTCAATGAGGAATAGCTTCCACAAAACGTTAAAATCCCCTTCTACATCTAAAAGCCGCAACTAGACAAAGCTCTAACAGCGGCCATACTTAAAAAATCTATCGGCGCCTAGTCGCTGCTCTCATTCAAATGGCCTATAACGGCAAGAATGTTCTATGACTCCACACCTATCCAAAAATGGAACGCGATTACCAGCACTATTACTCTGTGCTGTTATTCTTTCTATTGCGGCCTTAGTCAGTCACCCCTTTATTCCGAAAAAGCGATTGCTTATCACTTCATCCCAAAATGATTTCGATCTTGCGTCAACAAACTTGCCGGATACCAGTCTTGCGGGCAAATGGGTGGGTAAACACAAACGACAGTTCACATGTTTATACCCAGATAATTTTGACGACCCCAATTATTATTGCAGTTGGAATCGCCGTTTCGGTTGGGAGTCAGCAGGCCTTGATTTATCCAAATTCCATACGATCAATCTTAAAATTGATTACACCGGTAGCGCCACCAAGCTTAGGTTATTTGCAAGAAACTATAATCCCGTCTATTCAAAAAAAGGCGATTTTAATAGCACCAAATACAACGCCGTTTTTATTCCAGTCGCAGAATTAAAAGACGAAATTTCGCTTAACATTCGTGAATTTTCGGTAGCGGAATGGTGGTTGCTTTACTATAAAACTCCGCGTCAACTCGCCACGCCCGAACTCAATAACGTAGTTACCTTGGGCATCGATTTTTCTTATCCTATGACTCCCGGCTTACATCAAGTCACTGTAGAAAAAATCGAGCTGGTGGGTGATTGGGTGCCCCAAAAAACCTGGTATCTAGCCATTCTAAGTCTCTGGCTGTTTGGTATTTTTGCCCATCAATTAAATCAATTAAGATTAGCGCGCAAAAAGCTCACAGAAGACGGCGAGTTAATTCTTAACTTAAACAAAGACAACAAGCATTTACAGGAAGAGACTTCAAAGTTTCGTCGCTTATCTACCGTTGACCCGTTAACGCAAACGTACAACAGGTTCGGTATTGATCAAGTGGTGAATGCGTTAATTGCAGCAAAAACACATTTAAGCATGCCCGGTGAAATGCCCTTGTTTTGCCTGATTCTGGTAGATTTAGATTATTTTAAAAAAATAAATGACACCTACGGTCATGACGTGGGTGATGTTGTTCTTCAACAAGTTTCCAATATCATTCAACAAGAACTTAGATTTTTTGATTATCTCGGGCGCTGGGGCGGAGAAGAATTTTTAATTATTTTACCTCGCACCGAAATGTACACAGCCTTCGATTCAGCAGAAGCGTTGCGAAAAAAATTAGCAGCTACAAAAATTCAAGTAGACGCTGTTCATTTACAAGTAACAGCAAGCCTTGGCGTAACCTCTTGCTGGGATGGCGATTACGCCACCGCCTTTAAGCGCGTTGATGATGCACTCTATCAAGCAAAACATTCGGGAAGAAACCGCACAGTAATAGCAGAAGAGCGAATAGAAAGTGGCTTGTCCTAACAAAAGGGTGACTTAACAAGTCACCTTTTTGTTTGAATCATATAGCTATGTCTGCGCTAATTTCGATATTTACTACTCAATATTCTGTACCTGCTCGCGCATTTGTTCGATCAACACCTTCAATTCAACCGCTGCTTGTGTGGTATCACTCACAATACTTTTTGATGACAAAGTATTGGCTTCACGATTGAGTTCTTGCATTAAGAAATCCAAACGGCGACCGAGAGAGTCGGTTTGTTTTAAGCTGCGCTTCACTTCAATAACGTGAGTATCGAGGCGATCCAACTCTTCATCAACATCTGCTTTTTGCGCGAGCATCACTATTTCTTGTTCAAGGCGTTCAGGGTCTAAATCGATTTGTAAGGCAGCAAGTTTGGTTTGTAGTTTTTCGCGTTGCATGGCCAAAATTTCTGGCAGGCGCGCGCGTACCGTAACTACTTGTGCTGACACTGCATCCAGTCGTTGCAGAATTAATTGTTCCAGTTCGTTGCCTTCGCGAGTGCGGTGTTCAATCAAACCTTCCAATGCGGAGTTAAATAATTCTAAGACGGTAGCCTGCATGGCTTCGCGGTCTATTTCTTGTTTTTGAAGCACACCTGGGTACTTGAGAATATCCAACGCATTAATAGGTGCGGCTGCACTACCGAGAAGATGATTAATTTGCTGGGCTGCTTTGGTTAGTTGGGAAACGCGGCTGATATTAATTCCCAATTCGCTCTCACCTTCCTGCTCCCATTGAATACTGAGGCTGGCCTCCACTTTGCCGCGTTGCAGGGTTTTGCGCATAGCGTCGCGTAAATGGGGCTCAATTTCGCGGAAATCTTCGGGCAGGCGAAAGCTGGGTTCCAGATAACGGTGATTAACACTGCGAATTTCCCAAATTGCGGTGCCCCAAGCAAGTTTCGCTTCACGACGAGCGAAGCCGGTCATACTGCGTGGCATAAAATCTCCTTACATAACCTTTGGTTTAATTGGCAAAGGCTTAATGGATTGATGACTTGTTGTTGCTATAACTGGTAGAGTTCGACGCTTTTCTAAAGAGTTCGGCCTTTTTTAAGTCGCAATATTTAAACGCGGATGGTATCACACCTTCCCGATTCTCCATTTCATGCCGTAAGGATTTATCTATGCAACGCCCAAGTGGTCGCAACCCCAATCAACTCCGCGATATTCGCATTACCCGTCACTATACCAAGCACGCTGAAGGCTCAGTATTAGTAGAGTTTGGTGATACCAAAGTTATTTGTACTGCCAGCGTAGTGAACAGCGTTCCGAGCTTTTTGCGCGGCAAAGGGCAAGGTTGGCTCACGGCGGAATATGGCATGTTGCCACGCTCTACTGGCACGCGGATGGATCGCGAAGCAGCGCGCGGCAAGCAACAAGGTCGCACCGTAGAAATTCAACGATTAATTGGCCGCTCATTACGCGCTGCTGTTGATTTAAACGCGTTAGGCGAAAACACCATCAATATTGATTGCGATGTTATTCAGGCCGATGGCGGTACGCGCACTGCGTCTATTACTGGTGCCTGGGTTGCCTTGGCAGATGCTATCGCACATTTAAAAGCTACCGATAAAGTTGTGGGCGAGCCACTGAAACGCGCCATTGCTTCTGTGTCTGTGGGGATTTATCAGGGTGTACCTGTGTTGGATTTGGATTACCCTGAAGATTCATCAGCCGATACGGATATGAATGTGGTGATGGCTGATGACGGCGGCATTATTGAAATTCAAGGCACCGCCGAAGCTGAGCCTTTTACAGAGGAAGAGTTTTCTGCGATGTTAAAACTCGCGAAGCAGGGGATTGCTGAATTACATGAATTACAAAGAAAAGCGTTAGGCGAAAAAGCACCAAATTAGTAAGGGATTAACAAGTGACGCTTATTCAACAAATTGGAAAGTACACCTACCGCAATAATAGAAGTTATTCGTCAAATGCATGGCTACTTGCTGTAGGGCTATTTTTATTTAGTCTATTTTTATGGTGGCCATCGCTCTATACACCTTGGTGGGGCGATGACTATGGCGTGTTACAAACGGCAAAAGCAGCGCGTATAAGTGATGAACCTTGGTGGCAAGTTTTTTTGCCAGAGTCTCATTGGGGGTTTTGGCGCCCGCTGAGCATCGATACTTATTGGCGTTTCGTTGAAGAAACTTTGCATGCAAATAGTGTTTTAGCCCACGCAGCCAATTTTGCGTTGTGGTTTATTGCCAGCCTTTCAGTCGGGCTCTGTGCTTGTCAGTTAGCTAAAAGAGTAAATTACAATTCCCCATGGCTGCTAGCTGCTATTACAACCAGTATTTATGGCTTAAGTTCAATTCATTTTTTGTCATTGCACTGGGTTTCTGCAGCCAACAGCTCATTTATTGTTATCTTTACAGCGCTAAGTATTGCGTGCTGGATTGCTGCGCCAGCCTGTAATAAATATACCCGCATCTTATTATGTTGTTGTATTCCACTGCTTCAACTATTGGCACTATTTAGTAAAGAGTCTTCAATTCTAATTCCTTTCCTTTTGCTCATGTTTTCTCTTTATGTTTTTGATTATAGCAAGCCAGGTAAATATGAACTATTCGCGTTGGCTGGCAGCGTAATAATTTGCTGTATTTGGTATTTATGCTTAAAAATGTTTACCGAGTCGCGTGATCAAGCTTACGACCTGGTATTTGAAGTAAATATTGTTCGTAATGTGTTTTCATTAGGTGCGTGGTTTCTTAACATACCGCGAGAAGCGCTGAGAATGATTGCGACAGATGCAAAGTTTATTGGTTGCCTTTGGGCCTCTGCATCTGCAGCACCCATGTTAGGCTTTTTTTATTTTACCGTTCAACAGCTCCTTAACGTTTTATCAAGGCATCAAATCGCAGCTGCAATACTTTTTGTGTTGATAGCGTATTTCCCATATTTTTTGCTATCAAGTCAAAGCTATGAATATTATGCGGCTATTGCGTTTATCTTTCCGTCTATTCTTTTATCTCAAGGTTTATTACTTACACAAAGGCCTATGTTAGTTGCTGGTTTATTCTGTATATCGTCATATGTGGCTGTGCAAGGTAGTCGGGAAGTGGGTTATCCAGGTTTAATTGGGCGCGCTCACTGGGCAGAGCAACAATTTGCGTATTTAAAAACCCAAGATCTAACAGTGCCTCTCATCGTAAGAGTAGAAAATAAGCATCAATTTTATGCTATTGGTGTTGCAGGGCTATCTTGGCGGTTGGGCATTGAAGAAAAAGATATTCTGTTAGCAGATGCATGCCCACAAAATTCGGAAAAGTGGTTAGTGCAAAAACAAGATGGAAATTTCCGCTGGGAAAACTGCCCTCCTCTTAATTAGCCCAGTGACTTGCGCGGGCACTTCTTAAAATTTACTGCGCTCAATAAAGTGGCGATTTTTGATCGCCCTTTTTATTGATTATGTAAGTCTTCTTAAATTCTACGCAGCCTAAATTCGATAAAAAATCCGAAGAGCCCACTGAAAGTTAGCATAGCCCCTAATAAGGTTAGATAGCTGTTTGCGGGACTATTGGTGAACTGCAGTCCGCGAGAAAAAAAGACTTGCCTGCCATCTGCTTGTTCGCGATAGATAGTATTGCCGCGGTAATCGGGTAACAGCATTGTTTCCTGCCGTGCACGAGATCTTATGTCTTTGCGCAACACTTGACACTCCTCAGTGTCGTCATGTGTTTTATCAAAAAATGGGCAGCCAACTCTCATTAAATAACTGTTGGTATTTTCAAATAAATCATCAGGCTCACTCTGTTTAACCAAACCATTTGAGCGATACTCAAACACTGAAGAAGGGAATATTAAGTTTTTATAACCCGCCACAACCAAGGTCAAACCAATCACACAAGCTACCGCCGAACCAAATAACCACTTTTTAATGTTGTGGATTTTGTAGGCAACACCCGCGTGTAAATAATTTGCGACCTCAGGAATTTGCCGTAATTGACGATGAATGATTTTTTCGTCAATTCCTTCTAAAAAACTGCCTACATCCACGGTTAAGGCTTTGAGAATTGCTTGAAAAATATCTGCTGAAGGAACAGATTTATCGTTTTCCAATTTAGACAAATAAGATTGCTCAATACCAATTGCTTCGGCTAATTGTGGTTGAGTGAGATTCTTATCGGTACGGAGCTGTTTGATTTTTTCGCCAATATTCATAAGTTGTCCTTGCATTGTTTGTGTCAGGGAAGTGCAGTTTTAGGCTGCTGAATTATATTCTTGGAGATTCCTTGAAAACTTGGAAGATGAATATGTGGGAATAATGGGGGATATGGGAGCTTTTTATTGCTTGAACTTTATTTTCGCCACAATAAAAAACTCGCTCTGTTTAGGGAGCGAGTTTTTTTGGAGCATCTGTAATTAGTTAAGGCTGTAATTCCATATCGTAATCAATGATGACAGGCATATGGCTAGAGAACTGCTGGGTTTTGTAAATAGCTGCGTACTCTACTTTGGCGCCAATGCTGTTGGAAACCACCTGGAAATCGGTGCGCCATGCATCGCCTTCGCCTTTAGTGCCGCTTGGCCACCAGCTATATTCGTCACTGTCTTTGTTAACGCGACGGAAGGCATCTACATAACCCAATTGATTGTAAAGTTGGCTCAACCATTGACGCTCGTGGGGTAGAAATCCGGAGTTATGCTGGTTTTCAGTTGAGTTGCTTACATCGCGCGGCGTGTGTGCCATTGCCCAGTTGCCACAGAAAATATATTCGCGACGTTTGCGGGTAATTTTGTCGAGGTGTGCTTGAAAATCATCAAAAAATTTGATTTTTACTTCTTGCGATTCAAGTTCGGAAGTGGCACTAGGAGCTAAGAGAGAGCCAACGCTTAATTGTTCGTAATCAACTTGAAGATAGCGGCCTTCCATATCCACACCCGATGAAAAACCTAAACCGTAAATTAAGGCTTTGGGCTGTGCGCGGGTATAAATAGCAACGCCATTGTAATTTTTGGTACCGGAATCAAAGAAATATGCAAAATAGCCATCAAGTTGATACTCGGGCTTTTCCATATCGCGCTCACGTACGCGAAGGTCTTGCAGGCAGATTAAATCTGCATCTTGATTTGCCAGCCAGTCATAAAGACCGCGCTGCGCCGACTGAACTATCCCATCGACGCTAAGACTTATAACTCTCATGTTAGCCCCTTGATTACGGACTGTGTATGATACCCAAGGTTTATCACAATGTGTTACCTATGTTTCGAATTGTTACGTCATTTATAGGTTTATAGGGGTTGTAGGAAGGAAAACTACTCGATAACCAAACGACAATTGAGTTCAAGACTCATGCCTATAAAATCTTATTTTTAGTATTATCAAACTTAGTTCATAAATAGGAAATTTGCATGCAAAAATACCAGCACGACTTCATTCAGCTGGCAATTAAACACCAAGCGCTCTGTTTTGGTGAGTTTACGCTGAAATCTGGCCGTACCAGCCCCTATTTTTTTAATGCTGGCCGTTTTCAAACCGGTAGTGCTTTAGCGGAGCTTGGGCGCTTCTACGCCGCCGCGATTAAAGAGAGCAATATAGACTTTGATATTGTATTTGGCCCCGCTTATAAAGGTATTCCATTAGCGGCTACTACCGCCATTGCTTTAGCCGATCATTATCAAGCTGATTTGCCTTATTGTTACAATCGTAAAGAAGCTAAAGATCATGGTGAAGGCGGTACCTTGGTTGGTGCCCCGCTGAAAGGTAAGGTGCTAATTGTTGATGACGTTATAACTGCCGGAACTGCGGTACGCGAAGTCATGGCTATAATTAAAGCAGCGGGTGCTGTACCAGCCGCCGTATTGATTGGTTTGAATCGTCAGGAAAAGGGTCAGGGCGAGCTCTCGGCAATCCAGGAAGTTGAGCAGTCTTTTGGTATTCCTGTGGTTAGCATTATTAGTTTAAACCATATAATCCACTACCTTGAAAGCCAAACTAATCAGCAGAACATGGTCGATAAAATCAAGACTTATCGTGCGACCTATGGTGTAGAGTAAGCTAAGGTTCAGGTTTAAAGCGTATTGTTATGTCTTCCATGCAACTCTCATATACAACTTGGCAGCTATGAAACGAAGATTAAAACCTATGTTAAAGCGTTTGCTGATTGGTGGCTTTGTAATGACCATGAGTGTTCATGCATTGGCACAAAAAGAGAAAAAAATGTTTTATCGCTACACCACAAATGATGGTCATAAAGTGGTGTCGCAAACAATTCCACCTCAATACATTCGCAATGGTTATGAGTTATTAACAATAAGCGGGGAGATTGTTAAAGTTGTTGCGCCCGCACCATCGGAAGCAGATGCAGAGCGCGTTGCTAATGAGCGCAAAGCGGCTAAAGAACGAGCGAAAACAGATTTAGAGCTGCGCCGCACTTACAGTTCCGTTAATGATATAGAATCTGCGAAAACACGTAATTTGCAGGAGCTACAAAACACCGTCAATATTTTGCAAGCGAATCTCTCCAGCGTTAAGTTGCAACTAAAAGCGCAAGAAGCACATGCGGCGAGCATTGAGCGTAGCGGTAAAACGGTGACTGCAGAGGTGTTAAAAAATATCACCACCTTGCGCACTGAGGAAAAAGAGCTGAATGTTCAAATAAAGCAGCGTGAAGCGGAATATCAAAGTTCGGCGGATAAGTACGAGCAAGACAAGCTACGATTTATTGAAATAACCAAACCAAAACAATAAAACCGGCATTGCCGGTTTTTTTATACATCTGCAAAATCTAGCGATATTAGCAAAGGCGAAAGCGCTAACCATTGTTCGTGCCAATGAGCTCTGGGCGATGTTTGAAATTCACTTCTTACAAACTGCACCATTACACCATCCACATACGCCATTAGAAAGTGCGCCAAGCTTGCGGTGGGTAAACGAAACTCAAACGCTTGCCGTAATTCTGCATCGCGCAGCAATTGCTTTAATTGTGTTTCAATGCGCTCAAAAAATTGCGCGATACGTTGGCGCAAGCGTGCCGTTTCACCGGTGAGAGCATCGCCAATTAATAACCGCGACATACCAGGGTGCTCTTCCGCAAATGTTAGCAAGGTACCCACAATCAATTCGCAGCGTTGTAGCGGTGATTTTTGTTCGGCAAGAATAAGGGTTATCTGGGTAAATACAGATTCTTCAATAAACTCAATGAGACCTTCAAACATTTTAGTTTTGCTGGGAAAATGACGATATAACGCCGCTTCTGATACGCCGACAGATTTGGCGAGAGCAGAAGTGGTGATGCGCTCACCCGGGGTATCTTCCAGCATTTTGGCAAGCGCGGATAAAATTTGCTCGCGACGAGAAATTTTAGTGCCTGGTTTGATCATCGTTTATACCTGCATCCATTGCACATTAAAAACGGTCAATAAAATAGCAGCAAACATGAAAACCAACTCGTGCTCGCTGCTATTACGCAGTGACTATTTGGCTTTATTGGTAATCAACGTGCCTACACCGGCATCGGTGAAAATTTCCAAGAGTACGGCGTGATCGACACGGCCATCAATAATATGTGCACTGGTACAGCCGCCTTTTACGGCATCTAAAGCACAGGCAATTTTTGGCAGCATGCCGCCATAGATAGTGCCATCCGCAATTAAGCCATCTACCTGAGTTGTGCTTAACCCTGTTAAGACTTTACCTTGCTTATCTTGTAAGCCTGCAACGTTGGTTAACAGCATTAATTTTTCAGCATTTAAATATTCAGCGATTTTTCCTGCCACTAAATCGGCATTAATATTGTAAGAAGAGCCATCTTCACCAACACCTATGGGCGCAATCACTGGAATAAAATCGCTATTGATAAGCATATCAATCACCGCAGTATTAATGCCCGATACTTCACCTACGTGGCCAATATCTATAATTTCTGGTGCCGACATTTCTGGCGTTTTGTGAGTGACGGTTAATTTCTTGGCGCGAATTAATTGGCCATCTTTACCGGTTAAACCAATTGCTTGACCGCCGTTGCGATTAATCAAGCTTACAATTTGTTTATTAACGGTTCCGCCTAATACCATTTCTACTACGTCCATGGTTGCGCTATCGGTAACGCGCATACCATTCACAAATTCAGATTTAATATTGAGTTTTTCCAAGAGGCTGCCAATTTGTGGGCCGCCGCCGTGAACTACAACGGGGTTCATGCCTACCAATTTCATGAGCACTATATCGCGAGCGAAACTATTTTGGAGGGCTTCTCCTTCCATTGCATTGCCGCCAAATTTTACGACAATGGTTTTGCCAGTAAAGCGCTGAATATAGGGAAGTGCTTCGGTTAATACATTGGCGATATTCATCGCCGAATCACGGTTGAGTGACATAAAAGGTTCCTGTTCGCTGTAATAATAAAAATTAAAATGTGATGTGTAAACTTGCATCAACTTTGAGAAGTTCGCGTTTAAAAATTTGTTGAATAATGGCTAGGGCATCTTCATTTTCTGCTTCAAAGCGCAACGTCAGTGCGGGCGAGGTATTTGAGGCACGCACTAAACCCCAGCCTTTGCTGTAATCCACACGAATACCATCAATGCTGGTGATGTTGCCATTTTGGAAATCACCCGTTTCGGCCAATTTCTTAATCAAATCGAATTTAACAGTATCCGGCACTGCAATTTTAATTTCAGGTGTGACCAGCAATTGTGGAAACGCTGAAAAAATATTGTCTATGTTTTGATCGCGCAGAGTAATAATTTCCAGTAAGCGCGCCATGGCATAAATGCCATCATCAAAACCATACCAGCGATCTTTAATAAAAATATGCCCAGAATATTCGCCGCCAATGAGTGCACCGGTTTCCACCATTTTTGCTTTCATTGGCGAGTGACCAGTTTTCCACATAATGGGGCGACCACCGTAACCACTAATAACCTGATTTAATTGGCGTGAGCATTTCACATCAAATAATACATCTGCACCGGGGTGACGCGCCAAAATATCTTTGGCAAATAACATGAGTAAACGATCTGGCCAAATGATATCGCCTTTCGGTGTTACCACCACCAAACGGTCGCCATCACCATCAAAGGCAACACCTATGTCGGCATTTACTTCTTTTACTTTTTCAATCAACGCAAACAGATTGTGTTCTTGAGTTGGGTCTGGATCGTGATTGGGAAATGTGCCATCCAAATCACAATAGAGCGGCGTTACGTGGCAGCCTAACTCTTCAAATAATTGCGGCGCAACAATCCCGGTGACTGCGTTGCCGGCATCAATAACAATTGATACATCGCCTGCCAAGGCGACATCGGAAAAGATACGTTCAATATAATGCGGAATAATTTCGCGGAAGGTTTCTTCGCCAATACCCTGGTGTAGTCGCTGCAGTAAAATGCGTGAACGCAATTCCATAACGGCATCGTCGGCTAGTGCACTATTATTAATAACCACTTTAAAACCATTATATTCTGCAGGGTTGTGGCTGGCAGTAACCATGACACCACTGCGCACGTCCGAAAAATGATAAGTAGCAAAATACATTACGGGTGTTGGTACTACGCCCACATTTACTACGTTACAACCGGTGCGCAAAATACCTTTGATTAATGCAGTGGTTAACTCTTGGCTATGGGTACGACCGTCCCGAGCCACAATTAAAGCTTGTTCACCTTTGTCTAAGGCTTCGCTACCAATGGCTTGGCCAATTTTTTCTGCAAGTGCAGCATCTATATCTTTACCAACAACGCCGCGGATATCATAAGAGCGAAATATATGTGCAGGAATATCAGCTTCGTTTATAGCAACTGTAGGAACGGATGATTTTTTATTGCGGGTATCGTGCAACCCTAAAATATTTTCATCTTCATCAATAACGGCTATATCCAAAATATCTTGCTTTTGGAAAAGTGGGTTTGGTGCGGCTTCAGTTAAAGGCGCGGTTGTTGTTTTATTAACGTCGGCGATGGTGGGCGCTAGTTGTTCATCGGCTACTTTTTCTGCTTTCACCAGGAAGCGGCTGAGAATAAGTGCTGCAAATAAACTAAACGCGATGCAGCAACCTATGGCAAGAATCCACAACGTGGGCGCTTCTTCAGCGCGATCAATCAAGCTTTGCGATGGCGTAAATTTAATTTCCCAATTGCTGTTTGGAATTGGCAAGGATTTGCTTGCACTTGCTCCGCCAGTGCCTACTTTAAAAACAGTCAATGTTGGTGAGTTAGCAAATTTCTGCTCCAGGCGTTTCTCACCCAAACCGCCATCTGTAGTGCGCAATATTTTTTTAAGGTGTTCGCCATCCAGCGTCAACAGTAAGGTGCCAATCAGCGGTAAATCTTTTCCAGCCGTCACCGGCGCTACAAAATGTATTTGCCACTGTTCGTTGATTAATGCCGCCTCTGCGAAAGCGGCTTCGCCACGTTCTGCACGGCGCAATAAATCCAGCTCTGCAAAACGTATGGGCGCAACGCCAGTGGGGTCTACATCCAATTCGCCTGCAATCAGAATTTTCAAATCTAGAGCAGTTTCAATTTGCGGTGTAAAAGAGCTGCTCAGTGCGCCAAAAGTAGTTTTATTTTTTTCATTGAGCGCTTGAATAATGGCTGTGTTTTGCGCGAGTTGGTTTACCTTTTCTTGATGCTGAGAAAGATATTTTTGAATTGACTTAACACTCGTTTCAAGTTCCTGTTGGGTATACATTTCCTGATTGGCTTTAGTGGCATCTTCCACCATAAAGCCATACAGAAAATAACCCAAGATCATGTTTAGCAATAAAACTCCACCCAGCATCGTAAACAACAAACGTTGTTGCGCTGCTGCTTTACGTTTGGCCTGTTCTTTAGCACGCATTGCTGCACGTGAACCAGCACTGGATGGGTTGGGAATAGCTATTTGCGGAATATTCAATATCCGCTGCGGCTTGCTTACGTTATTATCGAGATCGTCCACAATGGCCTCTCAGTGGTCTTAATAGGAATCATGATTCAATCGTAAAATCGATTTTTTTGTCAGTTATTTTTTGAGCAATGATAGTAATTAAGTCGCGCGCTAATTGTTGTTTGCTGCGCTGTGTTAGTTCTTGTTGCTGCGCCTTTTCAATAACAATAACGGCATTGTCATCGCTATTAAAGCCAATGCCTGCTTCCGCGATATTATTGGCAATAATGAGATCCAAATTTTTACGCGCCAGCTTTTGTTGTGCATAAGCAATCAGATTTTCACTTTCTGCTGCAAAACCAACCGTAAACGGTTTTTGTTCCAAGGCTGCAATAGTTGCCACTATGTCTGGATTTTTTACCAGCTCAAGCAACATGGTTTCGACATCGGCTGTTTTTTTAATTTTGTGTACTGAAATATTTGCTGGGCGATAATCAGCCACTGCCGCAGCAGCGATAAACACATCGCAACCCTGAGCTTCTTGTAAGCTCGCCGCGAGCATATCGTCGGCCGTGGTAACAGCAATAAAGGTAACTCGTTCCGGTGCTATTAATTGCGTTGGGCCTGAAATTAATACTGTCTGCGCGCCCGCTTCTACAGCAGCTTGCGCAAGTGCATAACCCATTTTGCCCGAACTGTGATTACTAATGTAGCGCACGGGGTCTATGGCTTCGCGTGTAGGCCCCGCGGTAATGACTATTTTTTTGCCGGCCAAATGGCCGCGCACAAATAGCCCTGCGACGGCATCTACCAATTCCAAAGCTTCTAACATCCGCCCTGGGCCAATATCGCCACATGCCTGCTCGCCGGCGGCAGGGCCAAAAATATGTACTTTGCGTTCTTTAAGCACGCCAACATTAGCCTGTGTGCTGGCATTGCGCCACATGCCCTGGTTCATGGCGGGCGCTATGGCTATGGGTGCTAGCGTGGCGAGGCAAAGTGTTGTTAAAAGATCATCGCCCTGCCCTTGCACCAAACGCGCGATAAAATCTGCGCTGGCGGGGGCGATCAAAATGAGATCTGCCCAACGCGCCAATTGAATATGGCCCATTCCCGCTTCTGCAGCGGGGTCGAGCAACGTAGTATGTACAGGATTACCCGATAACGCCTGCATGGTTAAGGGTGTAATAAACTCCTGCGCCGCTGCTGTCATCACTACCTGCACACTCGCGCCAGCGTCTTGTAAGCGGCGCACGAGGTCGGCACTTTTGTAGGCAGCTATACCGCCGGTCACACCTAAGAGAATGCGTTTGTTAGAGAGCGAGCTCATAAATAAGTCTTGAATTAAGAGATAGGTCTTAGTGGATGAACAATGAGTAATTGTAGCGCAATGTAACTGACTACTAACTTTAGAAATAGCCAATAAGCAGAGAAACCGCCAAATGCGGGCTACATTCGGCGGGAATTAAGAAGGTTTAGGCAAAGGTTCCTTAAACCTGCTTACTTCATAAGGACGATATTGGCTTCTGCAAGATAACAATCGGTTTGCAAGCTGCCCTTACTGGGGTGAAACGCGGTAGTTGAAACGACTTTGCTATCGCGTATTAAACTTGGCGATGTAACCGCGGTGGCGTAGTTGAAATAATAAATATCTGACTCCCGGCAGAGGCCGCCTTCAATAAAATAAACTCCTTGCTCATCGGCCCGTAACAGCTTGGTATTTTCTTTCAGGCTGGGCGCCATTTGCTCCAAAGCGTCATCTTTATTGCGCACTGTCCATAGCCCGTTTTTGCCCGCATATTGAAAAAGCACGTCGCCTTTATGCGCTATAGCTGCGCCGACCGAGCCAAAGCTTAATTGTTTCTGTTGCTGGGTTTGCGTGTTGATTCGCCATAGGTTTCTAAGATCGCGGTTACTTTTGACCAGGATTAACCTATGGCTGTCAGGAAAATAAGCGATGGGTTCAATCTTATCGTTGTCACTTAACAGGAGAGCGGTTTCGCCGGTCAAAAAACTGTAATCGTAGAGCGTATTTCCGGCGCTATAAAGCAAGTGCTTACCGTCTTCTGACCAGATGATAGACCCTACTTTGCTGCTAATAAGTTGGCTACTGAGCTGACGTTCCTGGTTGCCCTCAATAAGCCAAAGATGAGTTTGATTGTTGCGTACAGAGGCGTAGGCGATTTTTTCACCATCGGGCGAGAAGCTAGCGGCATAGTTCAGGTCAGTATTTTTCGTCAAAGATGTTTTAGTACCCTCTGGATTCATTAAGAGAATATTGGAACTGCGTTTTTCCTCGGTATAAAAAATGGCAGAACCATCCGGCTGGTAACGTGGGCGCGAAAAAACGCGGTCTTTAATATCGGCCAAAGGGATTTGTACTTGCTTGCCATCTCTATACAAGGTTGAAAGTGTTCGCGAATCCTCGGAGTAGATCAAAATACCGCTGCCATCGGGAATCCAGCTGATATCGGCTACGGCAAGATTCAGCTGCCAGCGGCTGAGGCGGGTTTGTTTTTCATTTAAGAAATCAATTTGAATCCCATTCTTATGCAGGCTGGCCAAGGCGGTGATTTTATTCAGCGCCGCGCTCGCCAAAAGATTGGTAGCACCTTCGACATCATCAAGTTGGGTCAGGTGTTGATCCTGAGTGGAATAGCGGTAGCGCACAGCCGTAGAACTTGGGCCTTGTTTGGCAACAAACTCCAAGGTGTTTTCATCCCACCAAGTCACGCTGTAAATTCGACCTTGCCATTGGCTCAATTGCTGTTTTTCTAACAATCGATTCTTGGCAAGCTCCAGGGAGAAAATATGAAATGAATAGAGATAATTGGGCTTCTCATAAAAATTAGGCGTATAAGGCTGGCCTTCGTTACGCTTAACTTCAATAGCTACCAAATGTGTGCCGGTAGGTGACCAGGCCAGCTTAAACCATGAGCCATGGCTACTCGCCAAGCGCCAATCCTCCCCTGCGGGGTTGCGAATGACAATCTCGCTGTTTGTTTCACCTTTCCCCTCAAGATTAAAGTGCTCACGAATATAGGCGACATGCTTGTTGTCTGGGTGAGGAATGGCATTTCTTTCATGGCCGGTTTCATTGGTGTAGCCCAAGGTACTGTTAAAACTGGTTTTGTGGTTTTTGATGATCGCCGGCATGGCAGGCTGGCTGGTGTGATGCACAAACGCCGCTATAACCAGTGCGCCAAGAATTACGCCAATACCCGTGAATAGCCAGCGTTGATGAGCAAGTTTGCTAGGTCGATGAAGTTCTACAGGTGCTTCCGGCTCGGGTAGCGGCTGGGTAGTTAAAAGCGGGGCGGTTAAAAATTGCGGCGCCAGAGTGAGTTGATAGCCTCGCTTGGAGTAATGTGCAATTAGCTCTTGCTCGCCCATGAGCTCAGAGAGTGCGCTTCTTAGAGCGTTGATGCTCTTCTGCACCGAGCCATGGGTGACAACGCGCCCCGCCCACAAATGTTCGATCAACTCTTCATTACTAATGACCCGCTCGTGATGGCACGCAAGATAGTGCAACACCGCCATCACTTTAGGCTGCAATTTCACCGTGTGCTCATGGGCACTTAGTTGGTTATGCGATGGCGATACCTGTATATCGCCAAGCGTAAAATTATTTTTATTATTAATATCCATGTTTACCTACATGCTTGGGGTCCACACAGTGTAAACCCGCAATCGTTCGATTTACCCAAGTCTTCATGCGGCATACCTTTTTATGGGTAACTTTTTATAGCCGCTTACCAACGCAGGAAGTTGCTGCGCAAGCCTTATCCGAGGTGTAATTTTGCAGGACATAGATGGCGAAATACAAGCATTGCATTTCTAAAGATTAAATATATCTTATTGATTTATAAAGAAATAATTTTGGTAAGCAAAAGGTAAGCGCGAGGTTTTTGTATGGTCAGTGTTTTCTTTGCTGTTTGCAATATATTCACTTCACACACATTCTGCGTTAAGCGATGGGTGTGGTTGAAAACCCTTATTTAATCTGAATAGGAAAATGCCATGAAACGACTCTCTATGAAACAACTATCTATAAAACACTTATCCATAAAGCTCGCATTACTGACCCTAGCGTCTGCGTTCCCCTTCGTAGCTATCGCTGAGTCTACATTAAGCGCTAACGCACCTTTGGTATACGTCAACAAAAACATTGGCTTTAATGTTAAAGGCTATAAATACAAACAATCGGAATTTCCGTGTGAGATAGACAGCGTTTTAGTCAGCAACCTGATTGATCGGGCTCAAACAGAGGGGATTCGGTTGGAATCCATATCGACCCACGACAAGATTCATAACGGCGTTATACCCGTATTGGCAATCGATGTTGAACAGCTAGTGCTGGGCGGTGAAAATCGCCAATTCGGTACCAAGCGCGACTCCAACTTGCCCAAAGTGCAAATTACCGCAGCGCTTGTTAAAGGTAAAAACAACATTGTTACTGCCAAGCATACCTGCGCGATCATGTCGTTAAATGAATTTACGCCTTCCAGTAATGTACTGGATTTAGGTAGCAATGGCGTGACTATGTGCAGCGCGACGCGCAAATGCCTGCAAGACTTGAGCAAAGATGTTGTGGAATGGATTGAGCCGCAAATAAAGTAAGTACTAGAACCATTAACCTAATCGTCAAGCCACTGAGTTGGGGCTTGACGATTAGGTATACATTCCGCATGATCCTCCCTGTTTAAGCCCAACCCCATAGCCTTGGGGCTATTATTCTTTATCTACAAGGAAAGTATTATGTCCATTGCCGATTGGCCCGCCGCAGAACGCCCCCGTGAAAAACTCCTGGATCTTGGCCCCAAAGCCTTATCTGATGCTGAACTGCTCGCTATTTTTCTGCGGGTTGGCTGCGTTGGTAAATCTGCTGTAGATCTTGCCCGCGAACTCTTGCAAGAATACGGCGGTTTGCGCCCTTTATTGGAGGCTAGCCAAGCTGAATTTTGCAAAGGCATTGGTCTCGGTGCCGCCAAGTACGCCCAGCTGCAAGCGGTATTGGAAATGGGGCGTCGCCACCTCTCTGCCAGCATGAAAGAAGGCGACCTGCTTACCAGCCCGGATTTAGTGCGCAACTATTTGAGCGCGCAATTGCGTCATCAGCCGCAGGAAATTTTCGCAATTCTGTTTTTAGACAATCAGCATCGCCTGATTGCCTATGATGAAATCTTTTACGGCACAATCGACGGCGCCGCTGTGTACCCTAGGGAAGTTGTTAAAAAGGCGCTCGCACGTAACGCCGCGGCGTGTATTTTAGCGCACAACCATCCGAGTGGAGTCGCGGAGCCTAGCCAGTCGGATCAACGCATCACCGGGCGCTTGCAAGAGGCGCTTAATCTGGTGGGGGTGAGAGTGATTGATCACATGGTCGTGGGCGATAAAGAGGTGATTTCTTTCGCCGAACGCGGCCTTCTCTAGTTAACGGAAGTTTTATCCATCTTTTTTGGCTAAAAAATCAGCTAGTCATTGCTATTGGGAGGCTGTTTTGGTATAAAACGCGCCTCCTTTCGGCAGGGTTATTTAGAACACTCAAAAAATGAGTCTCTAAATAGAATACCCAGCACAAATTTCCCTGTGAAGTTTGCCTGACTGAACTCATTTTCAGTCCGCGATATTGAAAGAATAGGCTGCTTACAACAATGCTCTAAGCTGGTTGTTAGTCTGTGTTACGGCTCCCAGCGCTGCCAACTGTTAATGGCTAGGCTTAGCGCGATTTATTAATGAGGCAATAGAATGTCTAAAGTATGTCAAGTTACTGGTAAGCGTCCAATTACCGGCAACAATGTATCTCACGCAAAAAACCACACCAAGCGTCGTTTTTTGCCAAACCTTCACACTCACCGTTTCTGGGTTGAGGCTGAAAAACGCTTTGTTACTTTGCGTTTGACTGCTAAAGGTATGCGCATTATTGATAAGCGCGGTATCGATTCAGTATTGGCTGAAGTCCGCGCTCGCGGCGAAAACGTTTAATTAGGAGCATAAGTCATGCGCGATAAAATTCGTCTTAACTCAAGCGCCGGTACTGGTCACTTCTACACTACCGACAAAAACAAACGCACCATGCCAGAAAAAATGGAAATCAAAAAATTTGATCCCGTTGTTCGCAAGCATGTTGTGTACAAAGAAGGCAAAATCAAGTAATTCTTACTTACTTGCTACGCTTTTCTTAAAAACCCGGCCTTGGTCGGGTTTTTTTATGCCTGATCAGGAATAAGATCAGCAAGCTTCAAACGCTGATCTAGACTCTGAGAACGATCAACTTCTCAGATACCAACTATGGGCGAATTACGCGGTTTGGATGCATGGATGCGCACTTTGTCAGATCAGGATATGCCCACTTTAAATGCAGTAGTTAAGGAGATTTGCGAGTTAAGCGACGATGATGATTGCCGTACCGATGACCTTACCAAGATTATCCTGCGCGATGCCAACCTCACGTCCAGAGTGCTTAAAATTGCTAACTCCATTCACTACAACCGCTCTTTTATGCCGATCAAAACCGTATCGCGCGGCATAGTTCATTTAGGGTTTGATAACCTTAAAAATATTACCTTGGCGAGCAGCCTGATTGATAGTTTCCTCAAGGGCAAACCTAAAAAGTTGTTAATCGAAAGTTTGGCCAAATCATTCCATGCCGCCGTTCAGGCGCGCGCACTTGTTCCCTATATCACTGGTGAACACAAAGAGCAGGTTTTTATCGCTGCACTTTTACGCAATATTGGCGAGCTTGCGCTTTTATCAACGGGTCGTGAAGCGGCTGAACAATATGTGACTGAGCGCAATCGCAACCCGGAAAATGAAGCAAGTATTTCGCGTGATCATTTAGGTGTAGACATTAATCAAATTAACCGTGCGCTTATCAAAGAGTGGTCTTTGGGTGATTTGGTACGTGAGTCCAGCGAAGACAATATGCGACCAACCACCATGGCTTGCGCGGTGAATATTGGCAATGATCTCAGCAAATATATCCATAAAGGTATTAATTCACCGGAGATGGAAAAAATTTATCAACAGATGGCTAAGCTCTGTTGCATTGCGCCTGAAGCCGCCAAACTTCAAGTGGTGCAGATGGCGGAAGAGGCTGCGGTTATCGCCAAAAGCTATGGTGTAGAGGTTTTGCTGCACGCGCTGCCCGATGTAAATGAGGATGATCTTGCCGTTGAAGCACCCATAAAGCGCACCGGTTACGAGTTTCAGCAGTATCTCAACCAAATCCATAAAACCATGTTTGAAGGCGGCGATATTTCCAAAATTATGCAGCTGTCTGTAACGGCATTGTTTGAGGGTTCCGGTATTCCACGCGTCACTATTTCGATGCTCGACTACAAGGCCAAGTCGCTGGATATTCGCTATGTTGCAGGCAAATCCACCAGCGTTTGGCGACAAACAGTTCGCATAGAATTGGATAAGTTGCATAAAGGCGAGTTATTGCACGAGTTTTTACGAGTACAGCAGGCCGTGTGGTATCAACCTTCAGCAGGGTTAAAACCTTTGGGCGCACTTGCAGTGCTCACAACAAAAGGCGATATGATGCTGGCACCGTTAAAAGTGGACAAGCGTTTGGTTGCGATTCTTTATGCAGATGGCGCAGAACATAAGTTGGCTCCGCGCCAGTTTGAAGACTTTCAATTAATTGCCAATCAGCTCAATTTAATCCTGAAAGTAAATGCAGCTAGCCAAGAACATTAGGTTGTCAAAACCCAGCCAATAAAAAACCCGCCGAAGCGGGTTTTTTATTGATTGATTCAGTATTAAGCGCGTTTAAAGCGACGCGCAGCTACCAAGCCAAACAAACCCAAGCCCATCAAAAATAACGTGGCTGGCTCTGGTACAGATGTTTTGCGAAATGCGTGGTTATCAGTTTCAAAGGCGTTAGAACCGCTGATTAGCAATACCTTGTCAAATGTTGCGTTAACAAAGTTAAAGTTAATGTAACGGCTTGAAGCCCAGCTTGTTTGACCGCCATCTTGCAGCAAACCTACAACTGGTGCGCCACTAAAACTTTCTACCAAGGTTGCACCTAAGTAAAAGCTAATAGTGTTATAGCCATCAATTGAACCCCAGTAAAGGCCAAAATAATCTGCCGCAGCACCTAGGTTAAAGATAGAGGTTTGGCCACCACTAACGGTAGAGTACTTGGTTGTATCTAAATAAGGTGCTGCATAAACGCCAGATGCATCACCTTGTACAACAGAAAGATTTGAACAGCTTGCATAACCATTACACGCGTTAGCGTCATCGAACGTTACTTTAGTTACACCTGAAACAGTTGATTCAAAAACGTTTGGTGCTTCAGCAGTTACTATAACGCTAGCATTTGCACCTGCAGACATACCCAATACAGCTGCAATAACTGCAAATGATTTAAAGATCCTATTCATATAAGGAAAACCCCGGAAATAAATAATAAAAATGATAATTTCTAACAATGAGCCAGATATATTGAGCAAATTCTGCGCCAATGCGGGAAAAACGTGCGGCAATCACTGTTTGCAATGTGAACTGTATCACATAAGTCAAAAATGGCCAGTTTTCACACAACAAATCTTCACTAGTTTGTTGGTAACCGACATTTTTTGTCATAAGGGTATCAATTTCTGGCAATATAAAAGCTTGCCGACTGTTTTGAAGTTATAAATCATCATGCCCGAATTACCTGAAGTTGAAACAACGTTACGCGGAATAGCCCCGCATATCATCAACCACACAATCTCCAACGTAATCATTCGCCAAGCACGCCTGCGCTGGCCAATTCCCCCTGAGCTTTCTACGCTTATTGAGCAACAAACACTGCTCAGTATTAGCCGACGCGGTAAATATCTTTTGTTTGAGTTCACTCACGGGCACGCGTTAATCCACCTTGGCATGTCTGGCAGTTTGCGAATTGTGGCTGCAGATACCGCGCCCAATACGCATGATCATTTCGATTGGGTATTTGGTGATATTTCACTGCGCTATCACGACCCGCGGCGCTTTGGTTGTTTGTTATGGGTAGAAGGTGAACCTCAGGACCACAAACTCCTTGCGATGCTAGGCCCAGAGCCGCTTACCGATGAGTTTACGGCAGAGTACCTATTTAAACGCAGCCGCAAACGTACGCAGGCTATTAAGCAATTTATTATGGACAGCCACGTGGTGGTGGGTGTGGGCAATATCTACGCGAATGAATCGCTTTATATGTCGCGCATCAAACCCATCCGCAAGGCAGGCACGCTCACGCGCAAAAACTGTGAGGATTTGGTGAGGGATATTAAATTCGTGCTCAGCCGATCCATAGAACAAGGCGGAACGACACTGCGGGATTTTGTGGGCGGCGATGGCAAACCCGGTTATTTCAAACAACAGCTCCTGGTTTATGGCCGAGGAGGAGAAGTTTGCAACGAGTGCAGTAAGCTATTAAAAGAAATACGAATGATGGATAGAACCACGGTTTATTGTGTTAATTGCCAGAAATAGTTAAAGCGCTAACGATAGCTCTTTTTCCAATAACCATTGTTTGCGCTCAACTCCCCAGCGATATCCCGAAAGCCCCCCATTACTACGCACCACGCGATGGCAGGGAATCGCTACCGCAATGGCATTGGCTGCACAGGCTAAAGCCACAGCGCGAAATGCCTTGGGTTTGCCCAGCTTATGAGCAACTTCCGTGTAAGTAGCTCTACTACCTAAGGTGATTTCCTGTAATGCTGCCCACACTGCTTGCTGAAATGGGGTGCCACGAATATCTAAAGGTAGTACTAGTGGGGTTTGTGGGTTATTAACATATGTTACCACCACGTCTAAAACCTGCTGAAAATTCTCTTCTCCATGAACAAGCTGTGCGCCTTTGAAACGCGCTTGCAAATCCTGAGTGAGCGCTTGAATGTCATCACCCAGTAAAATCGCACAAATGCCCTTGGCGCTTTGTGCAGCTAATACTGAGCCTATGGCGCAGGCACCTATTGCGAAGTAAATAGTTTCATTCGTGCGGCTTGGGTCCGAGTTACGCATAACGACCTCCAGAATTACGAAAATAAATGATGGAAACTTTATACTGGATATTTAGACAGCTGTAAAGATGCCTACAAATATGCGTGAGAGAGTAAACTTCAAAAATGAAAGAGAAAGGGAAAAGCGATGACAACTGAAAACAATAAGCATGGTGCAAGCCAAAACTATTTACAGCGCGAGCAAGGCTATCGTGAAAAAGCGTTAAAAATGTACCCTTGGATCTGTGGCCGTTGTGCGCGCGAATTTAACTCAAAAAACATCCGCGAACTCACGGTGCACCACCGCGATCACAACCACGACAATAATCCCGGCGATGGCAGCTGGGGCTATGGAAAAGAGTTGGTTAACTACCCCCTTGTAAACACTGGGCTAAATTGACACGATTTTGGAATAGAGTTGGTTAATATCACAGATATCTTTACTTCAAAGTCATAGTCGAATTTAAAAGAGTTGGTTAATAGATAAAAGAGACAAATTCAGAAATCAATTGAGAGGGAAAAATGGCTATAGATAACTCAAAAGACGCAACAAGCTACTTACATCGAGAACAAGGATATAGAGATAAAGCCCTTAAATGTACCCTTGGGTGTGCGGGCGTTGTGCACGGGAGTTTACCTATTCCGGTCTGCGAGAGTTAACCGTACACCATAAAGATCACAATCATGATAATAATCCTTCAGATGGAAGTAATTGGGAATTGCTGTGCCTATATTGTCATGATCAAGAACACGCCAAGTTTAACGAATTTACCTTGTACGGCCCCACTAAAGAAAAAACAATTGCGCCAGCAACA
>Ga0247803_1000053_pt1 | contig 79832 bp, 72 predicted proteins | sample UWRJL014104B1_FD_180928 | JGI IMG/M metagenome (GOLD analysis project Ga0247803, IMG submission 180928) | Plant litter microbial communities from Arlington Agricultural Research Station in Wisconsin, United States - UWRJ-L014-104B-1 | ecosystem: Environmental > Terrestrial > Plant litter >... | reverse complement strand
TCTATTCTCGCCGTCAAATTTCATTGCAGCAGCATTCATTCCGTAATCAATATCAGAACTACATTTACCTAAAGTAGTTTCTTCCCACTCCCCCTCAAACCCCGGAAATCTCAAATTAGGAACCTTAGCACCACTTTTATTTTCTTTCGCCATCTCGACTATTCAATTTTCGTTAGTAATTGCATTAAGGATTTTAAAAAACAAGCCCCAGCTCTTTAAAATAAACCTCAATCTCCTGGTCAAGTTCGGCTCTTTTTGCTTCAAGATCCTTAATTTCTCCCATCACGGCCTGAATGTCAATTTCCTCTTCTTCTTCAAATGTATCAACATATCGAGGAATGTTCAAGTTGTAATCATTGTCGGCAACTTCCTTTAAAGTGGCAAGGTGGCTGTACTTTTCAATAGCTGTCCTGTTGCGGTAAGTTTCCACAATTTTGCTAATATGCACTTCGCGCAACATATTTTGGTTTTTGACCTTTTCATATTCCTTACTGGCATCAATAAATAAAATGTGGTCTGGATCTTCCTTACATTTTTTGAACACCAAAATACAGGTCGGAATGCTGGTGCCGTAGAAAATGTTGCCAGGCAATCCAATTACGGCATCCAAATAATTCTTTTGTTCAATAAGGTATCTCCGAATGTGCAGTTCCGCCGCGCCACGAAACAATACACCATGTGGCAAAACAATCGCCATTGTACCATTTTCAGCTAGATGATAAATCATGTGCTGAACAAAGGCAAAATCTGCCTTTCCGGCTGGCGCCAACTTTCCGTATTGGCTAAAACGGTCATCGTTCAAAAACAACGGATTCGCACTCCAATTGGCTGAAAAAGGCGGATTTGCCACAATAGCTTCAAAAGGCATGTCGTTTAAGTGTTGCGGATGCTCCAACGTGTCCTCTTGCTTGATGTCGAATTTTAAATGATGTACGCCATGAAGTATCATGTTCATTCGGGCAAGATTATATGTCGTACGGTTCATTTCCTGTCCATAAAAATTATTGACATCTTTTACTTCCCGGGCGACTCTCAACAATAACGAACCAGAGCCGCAGGTCGGATCATATACCGACTTCAATCTGTTTTTTCCAGTAGTGACAATTTTTGCAAGGATTTTCGAAACTTCTTGCGGCGTATAGAATTCACCTGCTTTTTTACCTGCTCCACTGGCGAACTGGCCAATCAGGTATTCGTATGCATCGCCCAAAACATCAAGCTCGGTATGCTCCAGTTTAAAGTCAATTTCATCAAGATGCACGAGTACTTTTACGATAATGGCATTTCTTGCATCGGCGGTTTTTCCCAACTTGGTACTGTTTAGATCCATATCTTCAAACAGATTATCAAAATCTTCCTCGCTTTGAGTACCCATGGTGCTCAACTGGATGTTGGTCAGGATTTTCTGCAAATCTTCCAAAATGAATGTATTGGTTTCGCTATTTCCCCTTTTTGCAATTTCGCCGAAAAGCTCTGACGGTTTCAAGAAGTAGCCTAACGTATCGAGCGCTTCTTCTCTGATGGCTTCAATATATTCCTGACCTTTTTTTGTGTTTTCTTGAATATTTCGGAATTGAACATTATCCTGCTCTAAAATGGAGTTGGCGAAGATTTCCATTTTTTCGGCCAAATACTTGTAGAAAATAAACCCCAAAATATAATCACGGAATTCGTCGGCGTTCATTTTGCCTCGTAAGGTGTTGGCTATATTCCAAAGTTGTTGCTCGAGTATTTTCTTTTGTTCTTCTGACATTTGATTATCGTTGAATGATTAGGGAATTTAAATCCTAAAGGAGGGCTAAAGTAGTAAACTTTTGCTTGCAGCGCGTCGGTAATATGGATTTAAATGATAAGTAAAATAGATTCTATCTGGAATGAACCTCCCATTACAAACGGGTTCCATAAATCCTTGTGCATAAACAAAATTGCAAACACCGAGTGGGGTTATAGCGACCGATTACAAACACCCACCACGAGGTATCAACCTACACTTTCCTTTCTCTTCAATAAACTTTCCGAATTTACCAGAAAAAGAAATACAATAGGTCGCTGAAGAGAATCGATAGATATTGGCAAGGTGAGGCTGAATCGGCGTTAATTTTTGTCGCAATATATTAATATGCTCGTTCGAAAAAGAACTTCCGACATTTCAAGAACTTTTTGATAAGATAGATTGTAATCATAGCCAGTACTTAAATATCTGCTTGTTATAACCAATTCGGCAAGTTTAGATTAATTCATTAAACTCCCAATGAATTTGTACTCGTGACATTTGTGGCTTATCATATCTGTAGAACAGTTTTTCGACTTCATCGAATCCTTCACGTATACAACTCGCCAGTACTCTAATGTTCATGGGGATATAGGTTTCCGGATCATTTAATTGTTTCCTTTCAATTATCGTTAGTGCCAATAAACCAAAGGCAAAGCTTATGTCGGGAATTAATCTTAAAACAAAATTTCTTGAATTACTAAGGAAGGAGTCTGATTTAGCAGGAATTAATGCATCTAACTGTTCATATGCGGCGCCGGTGACATATTCAATAAGCAAAGTAGAAATAACATCGCTGCTTTTTATGATATTTGCGATCGTACGATTTTCCTTTTTAAGATCAAGTACTTTGTAAAAATTCACCAATGTATAGGATTTGGTAAATATATTCTCGAAATGATTAGCGTCTGCCGATAACCAATCTATAAACCACTCAATTAATTCCTGGATCGTAAAGTCAAGCATATCATCAATACCGGTTTTTTTGATAGACTTGCTTAACTTTTTTATTACAACGGGATCAATTCCCGTTTTGATGCTTATATCCTTTATCCAGTCCTTAACTGTAGAACTTTCCTCCAATTCATTTCTTCTCGAAATCAAATCATTAACCCTCCCGTCGAAGATTGCCTTATCCTCTGCCGCAGAACTGTACGCATAAAAGGATTTGTCAAACAAAGATTTTATCCTTGCGGCCGGTAATATTTCCGGCTTGAGCCTAAATAAAATATTTTTCTCAGACAGGTCTAATGGAGCATCACCGGACATGGAATCCAAAAAATATTCAAGCGGATCGGTGATATTTAGGCATTGGTCACTTTTTGAAAAAACTTCGTCTTTTAAATCCCACCATCTGCCCGAAATAATGTCATCTTCAACTGTCACAATTTCACCCGGAATCAGAAATACAGCTCCTTGTGAGGACATACCCGCGCGACCGGCGCGACCGGCAGCATTCAACAATTCATGGGGAGGTATTCTTTCACGCTCTTCCTTTACTTCGTCATAGCGGTCATCACCAGATATTATAACTATTTCTGCCGGCAAGTTAATTCCCTGAGCAAGGGTTGCTGTTGCTACAACTACTGTGAGTCCACTCTTATTTTTGAAGCTCAATTCATTTATTTGCCGTTCTATTGGAAGCATCATTCCATGATGGACACCGACGTTACCGTCGTCTGATAAATATGAATATTTCAAATTTCCTAGTTCAGATCGAAGGTTGTCAAAAAGCGGCTTATTAGATTTCCTGAATTGTGCGTCGTCGTTACTGATTGATGTCAATCCAACGGCTATCTTCTTAGATGTTGAATTTGCAATGATTGGATTATCAACAAACACAAGCGTTTTTATTCCTAGTTTGCCAAAATGTATAGCGATCTGAGCAGCAACTTCATTCCTATTCGGGGTCAATTTCCAATATCTGTTCGCACTAAGTAGAACTTTCTCGTTTAAGATACTTGTTATATGATAATCGTCGTTGCTAACAGACTCCCAAATGTTTTTCAGACTATAAAAAACATATGGAGTAATGTGAAGTGAATTTTGTAATGCTTTCGGCGGCCCCAAATTACTAACCTCCCGCCTTGTTAAGGTAATGTGGCGATCCAATTGAACTATGTCTTCATCCTGAAAGACCAAGCAACCCAGCATTTGGCGCGTTGGTTTCCACGATGAATCGAAGACCAAGCATTGCCTACCCGTTACCGATGAAATCCAACCTGCTATTTCTTCTCCATTTTCTACCATTGCAGAAATTAAAAGATAATCAGCTGATGGTGCGACATTAAATAAAAACAAAAGGCAAAACATTGCATCGATACTTCTCCTGTCACGGCTATTGCCTTTTCCATGGATTAAATGAAATTCGTCAAAAACAATCAATCCCACGTCTTCAAATGCAACCTCGTTTACACCTAGCAGTGAAAAGCAACGTTCAGGCGTCATGACGATAATATTTTGCTGAAGCTCTAATTCTGTATATTCAGCATCAACCTCATGGGTATTTTCGGTTGAGTAATCTGTAAAAACTTTTTTTAAATTGTTGCTAATCTGCTCACGCAAAGCGTGAGTCGGCACCAAATAAATTACTTTTTTTCCGGAAAGCAGTGCAGAAGCAATTTTAAGTTCTGAAATTGTTGATTTTCCGGCACCTGTAGGGAACGTAAGAACCGAGGAGATACCAGGATTAAGAAACTCGGTCTGAACAACATCAAAATGATTTTCCCAGAGATAAGGGCGATCTTTCGCAAGTTTTTTCAAAAATGAACTCCAATAATAATCATCAATTCCTATAGGCAATGGCGTGCTCACTACACCTCTTCGTAAAATATCACCTTGTAATATTTTAAGTAGTTTAGCTAAATGGTATGGGCCTGCATAAATACTTTTTTGGCCTAATACCATTTGATCCAGGACGGCAAGTTCAATTACCTGATCGAAATATTTCGCATCGTAGTCTGTTTCACCCAAAAGACTTAAACCCAAATTACGGATCCCCATTGCAATATTTTGCCATAGGAAACTTTCAGCCTCTTTCCTTATATTTCTTTTACTGAAGATCGTTAGATCAATTGGTTCAATGAAAATTGAAAGATTTCCTACCGCTAAAGCACTGATGTAACGATACAGCAAGCTTTCGATCTTTTTTCCTTCAATATAGGAAAAATGACCGATAACTTCAGCTGCATCAGCCTGGCTATTTGCAATTAGAAACAGGATGACGGTCGAAATTGCAGGAGAGATGGTTTCCGGAAGAAATAGTTCATCACGCTCAACGCCATCACGGTACACATTCCTAATTTTTAGTTGCAGATAATGTGAAGTCGCGCTTACGAATGCAACAGATTTTTTACTTGGGTGATCTGGATTTATGAGCAAAAAAGTCTCTAAGTTATTTGTAAGCCGTCTCAACGTCAGAAGACTTGAAATCATTTCATCAGAAAGCACGACCGAACCTTCTGAAAGGTTTTTCCTCAGACTGATTATCTGCGCAAATATCTTTGTCAGCTCCTGTGGTAGTCTGGCAGTATCAAGATCACCGATTTGCGGAATTCCCCGTATAATGTCTTCCGTAACCTTGTTGTACATCTTAAGTCTTTTTCGATTCGAGCTTTTCTAAAATAATTATAGTCACATCATCCATCCAAGTACGAATATCTACCTGAAAAAAAGTAGCTGATGTTCTGCGAGTATTATCTGTGCCTTTAACACATCCATCGTAACCTTTGAATAATTTTTTTCTCTTTTTTGCCGTATTGTATTTGGTAGTCCGATTAATACCCACCCTATAACGGCGCAGATCAGGATTGAAAATATCATTCCTATTCTCTTCTAAAATACGGCCTCCATCCAATTGTGAGATCAGTGCCGAAACGCGACTCACCAACTTGTTATCCTGCCGTCCATCTTCGAAATCCAAAAATTCGGGCCAAACTTTACTCTTGATTGTAGTTCGTACGTTGGTGGTACATTTGTCCTCGGTGATGATAATTTTTGCAATTTTGTCTGTACTGTCAAGTACAATTGCAAGACCATCCAAGCCGTGCTGTGCAGGAGCGTCATGTGGTTGCTGTGCAAAATATTTCTGCCCAACATGATCTTTGTGTAACGCTATCCATGAAATTATCTGAAATATCCAGCCGTCACGATGATCATTGTCCATGTTGTTCAATCGGTCTATCGTTACTTCAATTATTCTGTTTGACGAGATTACCTTTGAAGATTTTGCTTCTAATATTTTTTGCACGTGAATGTATTGCCCCAGCATTACTTCGGCAATCAGTTCGGCCAAAAGATCCTGATTCCCAACTATAATTTCATTGTCGGAGACCAACGGCGGATAATCACTGAAACCTGGGTTTAACGGCATGTCAAAATTGAAAAAAATATTGGCCTAATTTATAAAAGAATTTTGAACTTAAGGTTTTATAATAGTATCTTTTTGGCGGTACCTTTCGTAAACTTTAGAAATAAGCCAATTGCCCCATTATGTTTTATACTCAGCCAGGGTTTGCCATGTAGCCTGAAATCGTATTTTTCGAGAATATGTTTCATCGGATTATCCGGAAAAAGTTCTGTTGTGGCCATGACATTTTCATTAACGAGTTCATTTAAAAGCAGTTTTGTAATCATATTGGATATACCATAATTTCTAAAGCTTTCATCCACAAAAAAAAAAGATCCTAATTCCCACGAAAAACTTGATTCCAAATGTTTAAGGTCAGCTTTCATATCCTTGAAGTCGCTCGAACTTTTAAGGCACCAATTCCGACGGCAATTCCATCTTTATAGCAAACAACAATTTTTAAACATGACTGTATTTTGGCGATAGGCGGTAAAGTTACTTTACCTTGCTTCTTCAGTAAAGAAATAAATTCGGTAGCAGCTCCTTCAGAAATATTTTCCTTTTCAATAATTTTAAATAATAATTCTGCCATATTAATGTTAAGGTTTTTAAAAATAGACGCGAGGCGCAGTTACCATTAAACTTTTATCCACTCTTGATTTTCAGTACTAATTCCAAAAACATTTTTACTTTCTACTTTTCCAACTTTCTTAATGTATAAATTTTCCATATTCTCAACAAGTCCCAATGCTATCTGTGCATGAACTTTTCGATGATGATTTTTTTTATACGCACTTAAAAAAGAAACATACTGATTCTCATACATCTTTGCAAACCTTCTAATAAATTCGTGTGAGTCAAATTTATTAGGCATATCACTAATTATGCAATTCTTTATGGCATTTAAATTTGATTTAATTAATTTTCTAGCTTTCATATTTTTTATCATTTTAGTTAAACATTATTTATACTAATACGATAAAATAATTTAACCAAAAAAACAATCGTTCATTGGCATTGTTAGTATCGATTACAGGTATTTTTTTACAGCCTCTCCCACGAACAATACACCGTGTTTTGAAAATAAACCACCTTCTATCAATAATTTCTTATCTGCTATTTGATTCGCCTTTACCTCCTTTTTACTTAGTGCAATATTATAATTTTCAATCTGAATATGTCCAATTTTTTCAACAACGTAATTTTCTCCTATGTAAATCATTATTAGTTCTTGCCAAGGTTGTTTGAGTTCCGTGCTTCGACCAGTTTTACTCTCAGCAGTAATCGTTTTTACAGAGATTTGTCTGTTATCAGAACAAACAATATCATAGCCTTTATTTGTGGCGCTTTTGCATTTTTGGACTACACGTTTATTATCTGCCAAAAATTGTAATGCTATAAACTCCCCAATACGACCAACTATATTGTCATTGCCGCCCAATTCTGGGTGATCTTTGTGTATCGCGGAAAGAAATCTTTTTCGAGCTAAGAAATATTCTTTAGCTAATGATTGTAATTCGTTCCTATTGTCCATTGATTTATTTTTGTATCATGTAAAACCAAGCGAGTAAAGTTCCTACTGGAATCCCGAGACGGGTGTGAAAGTGTTCGGTATCTTTTAAACACAATTATTGTGCGTTTCTAAAATAAGCATTCAATCTTGACATTTCACCACTCGGCAAAAACTCATCGAAGATTGACATACGACCGTTATATTCAACGGACACATCCTTTCCCAAACAAGTACTTTGGCTATTAAAACCTAATCCAGCCTTAATATGAATAGAGAATGCGAAGCCAGGTCCTTCCATGAATTCTTTTTTGTCCTTTTTTTTCAGGACAAAGTTATTTTTAGTAAGGTTTTGCTCTTTGCTTTCAACTGCTTGCCAATACGATGAAAACTTTATACTAAAATTTTGTGTTTCGGCGATATAAGTTTCCAAATTAAAAACCGTGGCATCTAACTCTCCAAGAAATTGATTTAAATAAATACCAATTTCGATTTCTTCTCTAAGATTATCATAATATCTGATTTTAAATGCTTTCTCAAGTATATTTAGGAAAACCGGGTCAAATCTTTCGGATATATTATAACAATCTGATACTGCATTTTTCAATTTCTCAACATTATCAAAATGAAAGTGATAATTTTTTCTATTGCTGGAATTAAATACTATTATCGACTTTAAATATTTCTCTACAGCAGTACTTGCTAACGTAAGTCCTTGAATTATAAATTGATTATTAAGTAACAAACGAGAAGCGATATAGTCGCGATAGGCTAAATCTAATAGCGTTGAACTTATATTGCATTTATCGCCAAATGTGAGAGTTTTTTTCATGATTTCTAGACCGTACTTAAATTTCCTAAATATTAACTTACTCGCTGTCAATATCTCACAAATATACTCTAAAAAAATATCTCAAAAAGGGTGACATATATTAAACAAGTACCGTTAAGCATTTGTTGAGTGTAGTGCTAGCATAATAGTTTATCAATGCTCTTTATGTTCTCAATATTATTTTCAATCATCACTTTAATTATATGCCTTAATAACTCCGCAGATAATTGTATAATTTTTATTTCTTTCGATTTCGTAGAACTCAAGCTACTTGTTTTCTCGATGCGCTTAATATCACCATGAACAACAGCACTTCGGTAATTGTAAATTTTTTTACAGAGTTCAAATATTTCACTGCTCTCAAAATCTTTGAATTTCGACAGTTTACATAATTGCGTTACTCTAACAGAAAGCCTATAACTTATCTCTGAAGTTGAATCATTTGTTAATAAACTTTCAAGAGCAATTGTTATATCAATAATTGAATCTTCATCATTTTTGCGAACAAGCGCAGCGTTCAATCTTTTGATGGGTAATGTAAAATATTGATTATTTAATTTTGAGAAAATATGAGATAAGTTATTAAGATGGTCCTTGTAGAGAGTTGGTTTGTTTTCACTCCAACCATAATTTTCGAATTTTTCGGGATAATTTCTCTCAGAAGCGACGAAGATTTCAGGGATATCGGCTTTATCACGAAAAGACCAGCCTTTTGGAATAGATAAAATTTGACAAAAGCCCGTTTCTAAGTTAGACACCAAACGTAGCGCACCAAATAGATTTTCTATTATTGTTCTTGGCTCAGAAAAAGAATTAATATCAGCAAGACTAAATTCTTTAGCCATTTGCGTTTCATTGTTAATAGTCCAATTACTAATATAAAAAGCATGTGTTGCAGCCCCAATTACACTATCGTGAGACGAAGATGTATAACTTTTTCTAATATTGCGTGCTAATTGAATTGGCTCTTCAATTCTTTTTATAGAAATTCGATCATCAATTTCATATTCATCGAAATCAAAAATTATAAATAATATAGGAACTGCAATAACTAAATTTAGTTTCTTTTTTGAAATAGATTCAAAATAACTTTCAAATTGCTTTTTAAATACAGATTCCTTAAATTCTAATGAATTTTGATTTCGATGAATGTAAGAGTCAATGTAATCAGTAAGAAAATAATGACTATAAAGGTTGTTATAGAATATAAAAGAATCCTCTTTTGCATCTTTATTCAACGGACTAAATTCCATCAACTGAAAATACTTCCGCAAATCTTCATTATTTAAGATAAAGTCATAGAATTTTTTCCAAGATTCAAATTGCTTAAAATTCTCATCTTTCATTAAAAATTTGGAATAATCAATTTTATGGAAGCTACTTAAATGAAAGGAAGGTAAGCCATTTTCTTGGAAACTCATTATCGGAAATTTCTCGTGATTTTCAAATTTCCAACTCCAGCCTCTTTCTTTATCCTTTTGTTTTTGCTCTTTTATAAGTTCTAATGACTCAAGGATACATTCCCTGATTATTAATTCTAATGCTGATTTGTCGATGTTCATAGTTTACGGATTGACGATTGCATTGCACCCAACGTGCCAGTAACCACAGTCGCATATCAAAGCGATGAGAGTTCTTTCTACCGAATATAAATATTCTTCGTGAAACAACAATATCGTGAAACCTAAAATATTCGCAAATAGCTTACTGCCGGTTAGCAGCCGTATACTAGTACACGCATTGCAATTACTTAATTAATTTGTAAATTTGCAGTATGAGCGAAACAGAAAAACGAATTGAATTGGCAAACAGATTAGTGACGGAAAATAAACATTTATCAGTAGGTATAGTTCTAGCTGGTTCCGTTGCATATGCTCCGCACCATATGGTAACGAAGAAGTCTGATTTAGATTTAATTATTGTCGCGAATAATTTAAAAGATTTTATTGAGCCGTTTGTCGCAGATAAAAAAGATAGAAAAAATTTATATAACCGTTTTTTTGATGGGTATTGTTTTAAAAAAATTATCGATGACATACCGGTAAGTTTTCACATTTTGAGCCCAGACGCATTTGAAATAATTACTAAGTCATTCGTAGCAGATATTAGAGTGTTTCGAGCACAGTCTAAAGATGAAGATTATATATTATACGGATTTGAGCGAAACGAGTATAAGTATGTAATTAAATACAATCCGTTAGAAGAATTTGAGACTGGCGTCAGAACTATAGTTCCAGTAGGGTTTATAAATAAAGATCGTTATTATCTTGGGATTCACAGAGATAAATTACTTTGTAATCCTCTGATTTTACATGATACAGCAGGAACAATTTCTAACGGAATTGACAAACTATGGAATATTATGTGCCAAAATCTATGTGATGAGGCAATGCGTTTACATGGGACAGTAGATAAATCAAAAATGAATATTTTGAATATGTTAGCTAAGAGAGATAAAATCGTAGATCCAATTAAAGATATAATTGTTGATACAACGGAGCAATATCTACAATTATGTATGAAAAATCGTAAAGCCTAATATTGTAACAAATTTGTATTACATTTGTAAATATTTTATTTATGAAATTCGTTTTAATTTCTGACACACATGGAAGACATTTCCACATTAAAAATTTACCTCCAGGTGATGTGATAATTCATGCTGGTGATATTACTACAAATGGTAATCTTTTTGAGGTTATAAATTTTCTACATTGGTTTTCTGCTTTAAAATATAAATATAAAATTTTAATTGCTGGAAATCACGATAGGTATTTGGAAAGCATAAGTAAGACCAAAGCTGAAAAAGATTTATTTAAAAATGGTGTATATTATCTTAATGATAGTGGAATTGATTTAGCAGGAATTAGAATTTGGGGAACTCCTGTTCAACCTGAACATAATAATTGGGCGTTTAATAAAAAGCGAGGGAAAGAAATTAAAAAACATTGGGACTTAATACCAAATAATGTTGATATTCTAATTACTCACGGTCCTTCTCATGGATTTAGAGATTATACACATAACAAATTAAATGTTGGCTGCTGGGATTTGCATACGAAGCTATCTACTTTAAAGCCAAAATATCATGTCTTTGGACATGTCCATGAGTCTTATGGTACTATTAAAGATAAGGAAAGTGGAGTTATTCATATAAATGCTAGTTTATTAGATAGGGAAAAAAAATTATCAAATAAACCTTTGTCGATTACAATTAGCCCAAAAGTTCTAACTAGTCGAACTTCTGTAAAAAAGATTGAGTCTAATCAACCTTTTATTAAAAAACACGTTTAAGTTTAATTTATTACGTACGCTTACATATGGTTGCTAAAGTGTCGCGGAAGGAGCGGACTGAGTTTTCTCTGCCAAGATAAAACTTTATTCGTGAAAATGAACGTTCAACTTACCAAAAACCATCAAATACTTGAAACGGCAGTTATAGGCAGTGCTAGTTTATTTTTCTCATTTTAAACATAGTAAATCTTACTATACTTTTTATTACAATTAATACTGAAAATAAATATGTTAGGATTTTAAGCAAAGCGACAAAAAAATAGCTATCTGAATCTTTATTAATCGCGAAATCTTCTTTTCTGGATTTAACAATCGATTGATCAAGTAATATGTAAATTAATAGAACTACTGTTAACACTGCAATAATATATTGAATCCAGAATAGTTTAGAATAGTTTCCGTTCGGGTCATATTCACGAAGTAATATTTTATAAAGTAGTGGAGCAAGAAAAAGAAAATTTGTGTACCAAACTGTTGAAAATATTGTTGTGCTAACTCGATAATCTAAATCCTCAGCAATCTTAGGTGTGAGGTTTAAATATAATAAAGTTGTCAGCGAAATTATTAAGCTACATAAATAAAGGAATATATCTGTTCGATGTTTTTTCATGTAGTTTTGGAGCATTGCCTCTAACGTTTCGCGCAACTGCGCAGGAGCGGCAAGGGAGCCGAGTTCTCTCTGCCGAAGATAAACTTTCTTCGCGAAGTAAATATTTCCGGTTAGAAAAAACTTCGCAATTATTTAAAGCCGCTGTTACTGCAAGTCGCTTAGTTAGCTATTAACTTCAAGGATTTTAAATAGTCATTATCAAATTCAATTATACGAATTTTATCTAACTTAAAACTTCTTTCGTCTGACCAATTTCCTTTTAAGTCAATCCAGTCAATTACTATTTTGTTTGTCGTAATATTGTTCAATCTTCCTGGATAAGTAGCTTTTTCTGACTTTTTATAAAATTGAAATATTCCAAAAGTAGAATTCAAATATTTAAAAATAGTTTGGATGTCATTTAATGGAATTTTTTCACTTTCATTTGGCCCCATTTCCTTTAGAAGAATAACTTTTTCTATAAATTCTTCTTTGTCTTCACGATAAATTGCCTCTATATTTTTATTTCTAATAATTGTAAAACCATCAATAACAAAATCGACCGGATTACTCTTTAATAAAATCCAATCACCAGAGTAATCAATTAAGAATCCAGATTCTAAATCTTTACGATCTGAAAATTCAATGGTAATTAATTTATTCAAGTATTCTTTCATGGTTTCGATATGGTTTTTTGTGATTTCCAGTAAAGTTTTGTCGTTCTCGCGCAGTTGCGAATGAAAGCGAACTGAGTTTTCTCTGCCAAGGTAAAACTTTCTTCGTGAAACAACAACTTGCTGCTACCGAAAACTCCGCGATTGCAGTTACAGGCTGTTATGCGTTCGCCAATTATTCTTCATAATAGAGACTATCTAAAAAAGCTGCTCGTGCAAATGAGATTTTTTCTTCAATACGATTCATTGGATTAGGATTTATCCACCAATTACAATCGTAGATTCTTTGAACAATATCTTCCCAATAACGTTCAAAATTCATGTCGGATTGAATTATCCCAAAATCTCTGCACAACTCCGATTTATTTTTACTATCAAAGCAGACAAACGTATCTGGCCTTTTCATTGAAAGTAAACGTGTTGCCGTAGCTAGATTATTTGCATTTTCTAATTGAGTTCCAATAAATGCATTTTGATAAATTTCTATAAATTGATTATAATGGTTTTTCGTCACCGTTCCTACACTAGGGATTTTATCTAACGCCAATGAAATATTTATGTCATTTTCGATTATTCTATTTTTAAATATTCCAGCACCTTTCATACTTCCAAAAACACCCCAAAGCCAATTTCCATCATTATCTAAATTATTTGGTATTCCAGCAATAAATTTTCTTTGCTCGTGTTCAAACTCATGAAAGTGATTGCCACCTTCAAAAATATTTTGAGCTAAATCTATAACAGCGATACGATTATTTAAATTTTCAATTCCCTCAGATCTAACTCGGTTTATATATTGTCGCCATGTTCTGTTTGCCACCGCTACATTATAAATTGGAATTGGAACTTTTTTATTACTTCCATATTTTCCTGACAAACTTCTAATTTTAGACTGTTGATTCTTCCAAGTGAGACGATAATTATTTAAATCTTTACGGCTAAAAGTTTTGCCTTCATTCCAAGATTTCTCTATAATATTTTTTGCGTCGAACAAAATCGTGCTACTATTATCATCTTTATTAGAAATTAAAACACTTGCTTCGGTATTTTTTGTAAATGCACTATTAGTGAAGTTTGCGCTGCCAATTATAACTTCCCAATCATCATCGTTGTTGTAAAATAAGTAAACTTTTGGATGGAAAGTACCATCAGGCTGTTCTATAAAATGAACTCTATTATTGTCAACAAAGGCCTCAATAAAATCTGGATGGGTTTGATAAAAATGTATACCAACAACTATCTTTTTAATTTTCGTCTTTTTTGAAACTAAATCACTAAAAATTGATGAACTAGAACTTGCCCAAGCTGTTGCCCAATGATATTCGTTATAATTGTTTATCAAACGTATAAATTCTGTTTCAAGAATTTTTGATGTAATAATCATTTTCATTTATGCAGGATTTTTCTTTCGGCGGCGCATAACGTTTTGCCGCTTCACGAAGTTGCCGATGCAAGCGAGCTGAGTTCTGTCTGCCGAATATAAACATTCTTCGTGAAACAAAACATTCAATTACCTAAAAACCGGCAATTTCTTGAAGCGGCGGTTATGCACAGTACTTTATCTCATTTCTAAGAGAAGTTGCTCAATTTCGGCCTGGATCTTGGATTGCGAAATGTTCTGACCAAATCCAATAGAAGCCAGATTGTCACAGGTTTTGGTGATTTTGTATAATAAGGAGTTATACTCAGGTGAAAATATTTGTCCCGTCTGGACTATTCCTTCATTGTTAGTCGTTGAAAAGTAATATTCTGTTTTATTTGTCAAAATCGGTTCCGTTGCTGGTTTTAAATCACTTAACAGTATTTGGAATAATTCTCCGATTCTATCATATAATTCAGTATTTATCTCTTTTTGGACACTTATCAACCTAATTTCGTCATCTCCCAGGTGCCAATATCCTCTAGACACCGTATTTGAGATTATAAAGAATTTGTTATTTTTTTTCTCGACTGAAACCGTGTATTCTTTGGAAATTCTTGATAATACGGTATATCGGGCATATGGTTTTTTTTGCAGTCCTTCATATAGTAAGGGAAATATTTTTTCATAATATTTTTTTAAATCTGCACCTTCTTTACAGAAATCTTTCACAGGTTGTAAGTAATGTTTTTGGCAGTGACTTGATAAAGTAGTCAAGAAAATAATTATAAATGATAACTGTTTCATATGTAATGAATTATGAATCTTAATTTTAATAGTTTATTCTTGTCGGCGTTAGTATTGTGCATAACTTAGATATATGCGAATACATTATCGCTTAAAACGCTAAATGTAAATGATATTCTGAAAGACAATACACAACTGTTCAAAATATTAATATTTGCTACGGAAAAACCACAACAAAGTGAAAATGAAACTTCATTTACCGAAAACTCCGCGATTTACAGGCTGTTATAAGTAGGCGCATTGTATACTTAGTTCAATCTAAAACTTCTTTTCTGTTAAGTTTTACATTTTCCAAAATTTGTTCAGAAAGATTCACAAATTCTGATAAGCCTCTTTTTTTCGTATCGGACGTTGGTGACCAAAATTTATAACTTTTATTTTTACCCTTAGAACCAAAATCTATTTTCCATGTACTTCCATCTAATCCTTGAATATATGCTTTGTCTGGGTTTATATTTTCTAAAGTTTTTGCGGCCTCTGCTAACTTCTCAAAGCTTTTGATGTCAATGTCAACTATTGTGTCAATTTTGGAATATGCCCATTTGGGATTATTTGAAGATGGCTCTGAATGAATAAATGCAAAAGCACTTTTATTGTCATGAGTTTTTGATATAGCAATATTGACAGTGTTATATGGAATTCTTAATCCACTTACGAAAGTAAATTCAATGTTGTCAATTTTGGACTGTTTCTTTTGACAATTTGAAAAGCAAAATGTGATAGTTACAAATAATAATATACTTTTAAGTTTCACTTGTTTTCGGGTGTTGATTAGCGCTTACTTATAACGTTTTGCCGCTTCACGAATTTGCGATGCAAGCGAGCTGAGTATTCTCTGCCAAGATAAACCTTTCTTCGGGAAAACAAAATTTCAGGTTACCGAAAACCAGCAATCTCGCTTAGCCGCTATTATAAGCTGGCGCAGTGTCATTCTAATAATTCGTCACTAAGGTTGTTTGTTGCTACAATTTTTTTTGAAAGGTTCATAAATTTAGTTAAATCACGTTTCTCCGTATTTGAATTGGGTTCGTGGAAACTATACTTTACGCTTCTTCCATTCGCGCCAAACTCAATACTCACATTTGTCCCATCTAAACCTATTGAATATGCTTTTTTTAAATCTACAGATTCTAAAGCAATACATTGTTTTGCAAAATCATCGAAAACAATGTTGTCAATTTCGAAATTTTTAGAGATCAGCGAATCTTTGTTATTTTGATATTGTAATATAACTGAAGATTTTGATTTTCCTTTCTCAATATATATTCCGACGTCATTATAATTCGAGTTTCCCCAAGAATTAATTTTTAAAGAAATAAATTCAATATTTCCGTCGTTTGATTTCGCGCATGAAAAGACAGAAAGAAATAAGATTATACAAAGAAAATATTTCATAAATGTTGCGTTAGGTTCTTGAATTCTCCGATTTCGTTCAAACATGACGCACAACGTTCCCTGCATTTGCGCAGGAGCGGAAAGAGGAGCAGAGTTCTCTCTGCCAAGATACAACTTTCTTGGTTTTGACAAACGTTCAACTTACTCAAAACCAGCTCTTGCGTAAATGCAGTGTTAGTGGCTGGCTTTATTTTGTATTAACCAGTTCGCCATTTACAATTTCAAGATTTGTGTAATGAACATTTCTCTCTTCGTCGTAATACTTTATTTTTAATTTAAAGTTTTCGAATTTTTCTGGAATTTTATGTTTTGTAATTTGATCGGCTTCAGCACTTGTTCCTTCAAATAAAAATGAATGTTAATAAATCCTCCCCAACCATTGCAGATAACCCCAGGAAATAGTATAAGGAAAAAATATGTTAGTTAGAATATTGTCTGGGGAAATAAAGCCTGTACACATTAGATATCCGACAATATTACCCAAAATAAAATAAATTGTTGCAAGTAAAATTGTGATTTTAAGTGTCGTGTTTTTTTTAAAATTCAATTTTACTACAATTGTAAGTGATTTGTGTCTTGAAATCGCGTTGGATTTTTACGGTTTGCGCAACGGCGGTTTCAATTTGCTAACGCTTGGCCTGTAGCGGTCAATCGCGGATAAAGACAGAAAAAGTCATCTCTGCCAAGATAAAACTTTCCTCGTGAAAATTAAACGTTCAAATTACCGAAAACCAGATTAGTTTGCTTACTGGATTTTTCATTCAACTCCCCAATGATTTTTCATTATGTCTGCAAAGTACTCATCTCTTTCATGCTGAAATGGATTAAATAAAACCTTCCGAATACTAATATTACCTTGACTTAATGCTTCTTCACTAAAATCAATGGAATGTCCTCTAAATTTATAATAGTCTTTAATTTTTGGACCATGCTCAGTATGCTCAATTTCACATTCGGCAATTCCATACGTTATAAATTCAGTTGGATGAAACTTACCCGCTTGGATATTTCCCCCAACCGTAGGAACTTCTTGATTTCTAATAACTTCACGCATCAAATGAAAATATGTGTAATTTCCTGCGACTGACTCAAATAAATCGGATGCCATATTTTGTGCTGTTTGGTCTCCAATCATATAAGGATTAACGTCATCTAAATTTATTTCATTTTTTTCGAATAGAATTTCACTTTCAGGAGTTTCTTGACTAGACTTAAATTGAAATAAATGAAAGTCATTATTTATAGGGCAATATCCTCCAATTAGAACAGTTGACAACCCATATTGTCTATGAATACCCATAAGTTGAATAGAAATTTGCCTGTATATTGATAACGCAATATCAATTAAATTATTTATTGAAAAATCCGAATATTCTTCTGAACCTTGGATGTTTGAGAGAACTTCTTCTATGGTATCGACAATTATACTTCCATTTAAAAAGCTTCCAGAAAAGCACATTCCAAATGTAGTTTGATAAAGAAGTGGGTCTGGCATGCCAGGATTATCAGCACTAGATGGGCCAAATATTCTTACATCAATTTTAAAAATTTTAGTTGCATCATTAGTTACAACTGCATAATTTGGATCCGTTAATCTTGAATCAGAAGTAAAGAAGATTTCGTTACCTTGTTTCCATGCTAGGCATAATGTCATGATGTTGTTCTTTAAAAAGCCCTATGCCTTTTGGCAGCTTTGAGCAGTTGCGAATCCTAGCAAACCAGGTATTCTCTGCCAAGATAATGTTTCTTCCTGAAACCAAGACATCCGGCATCGAAAATCCCGGCAATATCTTGAAACGGCTATTGGCCGTAGTATCATTCATACCATTCGGAAGTGTCGGCGTCAAATTCGTCAATTTCGTAATTATCTGAAGGAAAATTTTCCTCGATTTCATATCGTATTTTTGTATCAAAAGGAAAGCTTTCTTCTAAATCTAATCCATCGCCTTCACGTCTTTCTTTATTTGAACCATATTCTAAAGTAACATGAATATAGCCAGAGACATCAACTATTATTTCGGTGTCGTTTATTTCTGAGATGTGGTAATCTATAATTTCACTGTAATTTAGGGAATGGTGAGGCGCTAAGCTATCTATATTTTCGAAGAAGCTAGTAACAACAGTATAAATCATATGCTCTTCAATATGACCATCTAGAAATTCCTTGATCTGTTCTCTATATGAATCAATCGTTTCAACAAATTCCTGAAAAGTCGCCAATACCTGTTTACTATTTTGCTTAATCTCACGATCACTTAAATAAAAAACATCAGGATTGATATGAGTAAATTTGCTCAAAGAATTAATAGTTTCAATGGTCGTTTTAATTGTTTCTTTTAATTCATCGATATCAAATCCCCATTTGCCTAATATTTTGTCGCTTATTCCTCCTTGTATTGCATATTTGACTCTTTGTGCTCTTGTGGGTTTACCATCCGATGTTTCAGTTTTATACCAAACACAATTTTTAATATTTAGTTCTGGTGATAATGTGTGAAGAAAATGTCTAGATAATTCTCTAATACTGTAGGCAAAATTGTTATAGCGAAGTTTATTTGACTTGTCGTTTAAACTAGCTAACGATGCCTCGAATAAATCTATTTCAAATTGGGAAGTGAGTATTTTTTTGATTTTGTCGAATTTGTCCATTTCGTGTCAGATATTATCGCCAACGTTTCGCCTATTTGCGCAGGAGCGGAAATAGGAGCAGAGTTCTCTGTGCTAAGAAAAACTCTCTTGGTTTGAAAATTATTTCAACTTACCAAAAACCAGCTCTTGCGTAAAAAGGCTGTTAGCTGACGTTTTTGATTTCCGATAGTTTTTCTACAATATCCGATGGAAACATATTCAACTTTCGAAACGCTTTAAATAACGTTGTGAAATTGATTATTGGGCTTGTAAATACATGATTGTAAATCTCATTTAAAAGTGTTTTTCCACGTCTATGTAACAACCATTTTGGATACAAAACTTTTTTATCGCCCAAAAATACAACTTCAACTCGCTCAGTTTCTGAAATCCCGAAGTCATCAAAATAGTTTGAAAGGTGCGGTTCAATGAGTTCAATAATTGAGTCTGCAATTTTTTGTAGATTTTCATTAGATAACGATTTCAATTTATATTCTTCACCGATGTTTAAGTTCAGGTCGTCTAGCTGCGGATTTTTCTCTTTATCGATTAGCGCGGCGTATACAACTATAGGATCAACTAAATAATTTTCAATACTGTATCTCTCAATTTTGTAAACACCTTGCGAAGTGGAATTTCCGCTGTCCGCGTCTATCAACCCATTTAAAATATTGTCTAATCCAGATTCTTGTAATTTATTCACCCAATTTTGAACAACATCTTTCCCTCCAGATTTGTCTTTAGTGGATGCAGAAATAAATACTAAGGGGATATCAGAATTTATTTGATTTTCGCTCGCGAGTTGGTTATAGATGTATGAGTAAAAATTGACATCATCATTGTCCTCTACTAAAAAATATTTTGTCCCTTCGCCGACATACACAATCCCAGAGGTTAATAATGACACGGCATGATTTCTAGACGGAGATTTTTTAATTCTAGGTTCTACTCTAGACATTTCGTAAATTGAACTTTCGGGAGCTAACATAACCGTGGATGGCGAATGAGTTGTCATTATTACTTGAACCTGAAATTTATCAACCAATACATTTTTTACAACATTAAGGAACTGTTGTGACATGGATGGATGTAAATGGGCGTCTGGTTCATCTAGTAACAATAGTTTGGGAAATAAGTTTTTCTCTTGAGAATTATATAAATAAAATACCAACGACATTAAAACTTTCTCACCAGACGATAAATCATTAAAATTAATTTCCTCATTTAAAATTTCATGGGTTAATCTAAATTGAAACCCGTCTCTGAAACCATTTGTAGATGGATCATTAATTGCAAACGGAAGTTTTGACTCCTTGATAATATCTCTCATTACATACCAAGGTTTTTCTCCAATTCTTTTCTTGATTTCTTCTGCAGAGATTCCACTAGCCTGGAGTTCAATTTCGTTCAATCGATAGTTATAAAATGTCTCACCAATTTTCTGGCTTAATTGACTTTCCTGCTCAATGAGGATTTCAGGAAAGTATAAGTCAAATTCCTCCCTTGTTACCTGTCTATAACCTTTCCCTGTTTTCTTCTTTATTTCTTTACAAGCATAAAACAGTTTATGCTGACTATAACTACTTTCATAATTACCTCCGACGAAGTTGCTATAATAGCCGTCCATATTTTGTTGAATTGATGAGAGATTTATATGTGAGGTATTTTGCAGTTGCCATTCGCCTTTTAAAAAAATTACTTCGTGTGGTAAAAAAACAGCATCTATAAACTCCATAGACGGGGCAAAGTTTGTTATACCAATTGAATCTTTAATTAATTCTAATAATTGTGATTTTCCAGTTCCATTTGGACCAGTAATAATCACAAATTTTGGAATATGAGACCAAGTAAAACTAGTAAGTGATTTGTATTTTCCTTCAAATATTATCTCCATTGTTACGGTGTGTTAAAAAAATGTCAGCTAACTTAGATACATGCGAATACATTATCCTTAAAACGCTAAATGTATATAATATTCTGAAATACGAGATGCAACTATTCTAAATATTAATATTTGCTACGGAAAAACCACAACAAAGTGAAAATTTAATCAAAAAAAGTAAAAATAAAAAAACTGGCAATTACAGATACTAGCAGTAAATTATTCCAGGAGGCTTTTCGATTATCCAACGTATAAGTTAAAAGCACGGATTGCAGTCGACGCTATCGGGATCGAGTATGATGCAGATTATCGCAGTGTATTGTCAATAGTGAGATAAAAAAACAAACAAAATCATTTGTTTTTTAGCACAGTTCTCTGTTAGCAGATGGCCTTACTTCTCCGGAAATATTATTTCACATTGATCAGGATCTAACAATTCCAAATCATCATTTTCATTTACGATTCTGAATTCATAACCGTTATCTAAATTTTTCCACTCGAAATTGCAAACGCAACTCCATGTTTCGTCAACCTTTGCCAATCCTTTATCTCCGCAAGGCTGACAGTTGATATGAAGAGTTTTACAGCTTCTGCATTTTCCTGCAATCCACCAATTAATTAATCCATCAATTTCAATAGCACCATCAGAATCCATCACCACGCAATCATTTCTGCAATCTTTACACATTAACCATTTTCCATCAACAATTAAATCAGTTGCTTCATCAATGGAAAAAACTAAGAAATCTAAACCTTCATGATTTGCAAATATCTCTGCTGGTAAAGTCCATTCATTATTTGTGACTATTATAGCTTTGTCCGCTCTTACGGATTTCGCTAATGCCAATATTTCTTCGACATCTTTGACATCCAACTTTGATTTCCGCATTTTTGCATCAACGAGAATTTTTATTGTATGCCCTGCCGCTTTAAATTCCCACCAAACATCAATTTGGCGGGCTTGACCAGTAACCCTATCTGGGATTGTTATATTCTTAAGAACATTGCCCATTTCAGACATTTGTTCATACATAATCCCAACAGCCTCCTGATATTCTTGCCATTTCATATTCGTGTAGTTTTCGTCATTTTGGGCGGCTTTCTGCTAACGTTAGGCCGCTTCACGCTGTTGCGGATCAAGGCGGACTGAGTTCTCTCTGCCAAGATAATGTTTCTTCGTGAAACCGCAACTTCCGGTTACCGAAAACTCCGCAATCGCTTGAAACGGCGGTTATCTGCTGTTCTAATTCATCTTTTTAATAAACTTTGCAATAAATTTTCTCTTGTTGTACCCAGTTCTTTTTGTTTATCGGAAGAAAGAATATTTTCCTTTTTCGAAGTTATCAAGACAGCCGGATTTTCAGCCGGAATTCCTTGAACATTTAAGTTAAGTTTATATTCAGAAAATTTAAGAGGCGATTGCTTTCCCCCAAAATACAAAACCAAATCTATTTCGCCATTTGGTAAATCTTCTATGTTGAAAAGCAACTTTTGAGATGTCATGTCTGGTGCGCCGAAATGAAGTATTTTTATAGCATCGTTTTTAAATTGATGACCTTCCATATCGTAATTTCGTCTCATTTCTGGATTCGCTGAAGCAGCACCTTCAAACAAGACCGAACTAACAACACGATATGTAATATCATATTCATTTTGCAACTCAGAAAAATTGAATGTCAAAATTGAAATGTCTAAGAAGCTCCGACCGTCAGCATAATTTCCGAATCGATCTAAATTTATATATGCTTCAATGTTTGGATACGAGATTTTTTTAAACAATGCCTCGATTAAATAATGTGGAGCTGGCTTAGTTTGCCCATCAAGTCTTACCCAATAAGTGTTTTTGAATTGGTGTGGAGAATAATTGCTTTTTTGGACTTCGAAAATGTAGAGATACATGCCATTGTCATCAATAATTTTCACATTGATCCCAATCGGCAAAGGGGAAATGGAATCCGAAATTTTGCTTATCAGAGCATCTTTATCTAGTAGGTGATCTACTAGAGATAACGCACCTTGAAAGAAAGTCTGATCTCCATGTTTAACTCCAAGCGGTGCGCCCCAAATTAGTATTCCGCCTTCTGAATTTAAAAATGCACAAAGACCTCGAATTACACCTTCTAAATTTTTACCGAAATTTCCAAATTGTGCGTGAAAAGCTTTAAACTCAATTGTTGTTGATTCTTCTTTCGCGTCAACAAAGTAATTGTTAACATCAGCAACTACGAGAGATTCTAGGTCTTTTGCGAAATATATTTCTGAAAAATTTGTCATATTTAAGTGATTATGTGGTTAAGAATAGCAGATAACTTAGATATATGCGAATATATTATCGTTTAAAACGCTAAATGTAAATAATATTCTGAAAGACAATACACAACTGTTCACAATATTAATATTTGCTACGGAAAAACCACAACAAGTGAGTATGGAATCAAAAAAAGTAAAAAATAAAAAACTGGCAACTACAGCTACGAGTAGTAAATTATTCAAAAAGGTTTTCGATTATAGACCGAATAAGTTAAAAGCACGAAGTGCAGTAGACGCTATAGGGTTTAAGTATAATGCAGGTTATCGCAGTGTATTGTCAATAGTGAGATAAAAAGATAAACAAAATTATTTGTTTTTTAGGACAGTTCACTGTTAGCGGTTGCTTATTACGTTTTCAGCCAAACAGTACTTAAATCTAAAAGGAATTTGCAAAAAATTAAAAGTGGGTTCATCCTTAAAATACTCAATACTTTCGATTGTCGACATACTGATTTTGCCGATAAAGTCAAATATATGATTTATGTATTCAATTTCTTCATTTTCCATTTTAAGTGGTAAGTTGATTTTGGCGGTTTCATATAACGTTACCTGCATTTGCGCAGGAGTGGAAATATGAGCAGCGTTCTCTCTGCCAAGATACAACTTTCATGGTTTTGGCAGACGCTCAACTTACCCAGGGCCAGATCTTGCGTAAATGCAGTATTGGCAGATGTGATATTTATAATTTACGCTTACTTTCCCTAAAATTTTCAAAATTTTCAATCAAATGAAAATACACTTTTAGCGATATTTCCTTTAATTTGGTGTAGTCAGATTTATCAGTATTATTAAACTCAACTAGTAGTTTTTTGAACAATTCAGTAAATCTTTTGATGTCTGGAAATCCATCATTGTGTAATTCGGATTTATGTTTATTGATAATTTCTAAATGCGATTGAAGCAGATTAAATATATCATTAACATTTACACCTCTTCCAATTTTATCACCCGTTGTGATAAGTTTTACTTGATGGACAGTCGCTTGATGTGATATTTCTAATTCAGTATAATTTGAAATTCTTGACTTAGCATATATTTCCTCCTTAACTTTTTTTACCTGCCTGGATAAAAAAAGTGTGTAAAAAGCTGCCGCAATCGACAAAATCGCGCTAATATAATTGATAGCATCTAGAAATTCTTTCATATCAGATATATTGATTCCTCGTCAAATTTTCTGACAATGCCGCTAGCTTCGATGGGATATTCTCTGGCTTCCAATAGTTTATCCCAAAATTTTTGGTCAAATGAACTACGAAGAAACATATAACGAAAAACACTAATTAGTGAATCTCTATCAATTCCGTCTAAGTTTTCAATTCGGACTTTAAAATATGATTCATACTCGTAGAAAGTATAATATCTACCTTCTAGCCATTCACTATCTGCATATTGAGTGATTTTGTCAACTTGAGTTTTTGTTATTGTAAAATGCTTTTCTAAAGGTTCATGAAAGCCACTGTCATTCAATAATGGATACATTTCCGCATACCATGCATAAGCATAATCGTTAGGGATATAGTTACCAGTTTGTGGATTTATTTTAGTCTGTAAAATTTGAAATCTTTGTAAATTATACAATGCTTTTCCAATATCTTCCATAAGTTCATTTTTGCATTTATTGTTTAATCATTTCTGCCAACTTAGATATATGCGAATTGATTATCGCTTAAAACGCTAATGTATATAATATTTCGAAACACAAGATGCAACTGTTCTAAATATTAATATTGCTACGAAAACAACACAACAAGCATACGCGGGAAAGCCAGGATAAGTAAAACCGGCAGCACAAAACTATGAAACCTCCTTTTTATGTGCAGTCTGACAGCTTGTAAGCATAACAAAGCGTGTCGCGAAATATATGAACGAATAACCAACAAGGGGAAAAGCAAGAAACTGGCATTGATAGCGGTGTGTAACAAATTATTGAAATAAGCTTTTGCAATTGCAAAATCCGGGATTGAATATGATGCGGGTTATCAAAGTGTTTTAAAAATGATAAAAAACTAGTTAAAACGTTTGTTTTTCAGCACAGTTCTCGGTTAGCGGAAGGTCTATAGCTTATTCAAATTTTCATAGGAAAGTTCGGCAATTACATCTTCATTTTCTGTCATAGAAAAATTAATATAATTATTTCCAGGTAAAATGATAATTTGCTTTTGTGGTTGACTGTTTAAATCATGAACCAAAACAACCTTAACTTTCTTGGAACTGTCAGTTATAAAAAAATCAAATGCATGTCGACGAGCAAACAAATCCACTTGATAATTTCCAATATTGACTACATTTTTGGAGATTAAATTGTTAGCAATCGTTTCTGCTTGCGATGTGTTTTGCGTAAAAATTTCTTCTTCAAAATAGTTTTGCCAATCATGGGCGATTTGAATATTTGGAACGTTATTAAGAAATTTGTTCAAAAATAAATCTACTGTTATATAATCTTTTCTGAAATCTGGTTGATCATAATGATATGATGCGGTAAACATTCCAACATAGATTGTATCAATGTATATTTCAAAATAGCTATAAACTTTTCTTTTTCTATATGTGATCATTTCTCTTTAGTTTAATTTTGGATAGATGTTTCTGGACTTTCCGCTAACGTTAGGCCGCTTCACGACGTTGCCGATCAAAGCGGACTGAGTTCTCTCTGCCGAAGATAATGTTTCTTCGTGAAACCGCAACCTCCGGCTACGAGAAACCCGGCAATGGCTTGAAACGGCGGTTATACGAATCTTGTTTCTAAATCAGTGATAGTCTTCCTTCAATTAAATATTCCCAAATTATTTCAGAGTCAAAGATTTTTCTTCCATTTATAGTTGGTAATTCTAGTTGAATGTTTCCGTGACCTGTCCAATATGATTCACCAATTTGAAAAAGCGATTCTTGATCTTGCATTGATACAGCATTGGCATATCGCTCAAGTGATATAATTTCCATATTCACCTTTACAATTTTATTTAATGGATGTTCTTCTAATTTAAACTTTCTGACAGAATTTAAATTCCAATGATATTTTTGACTTACTTTTTCACATGTTTCGTAGTCTGCGAAGGCATAACAAGCAGCAAGTCTCGAAGGGAAATGAGGATAATATTGTTTACGGTGTAATTCAAAATTATATTCCACTCTATAATCTGAAGTTATTGAGTTGTTGAACATCGAAATTACGTTCATATCGCTGTGACTATTTACTACAAAAGGTAAATAATCAACAGTTCCGCTTATGTATTTTTCAGCGAAATCTCCGCCAAAACTTAGTTGGCCAAAAGCGCCGGATACAAATGAATTAGTTACTTCTAAATTATGTTTTGTAACAATGTTATTAAAATCAACAAATATGTAAAACTCGTTGTTTATTTTCTCTTTGGTATTTTGAATTTCTATCATGGTTTTTTAAGATTCGTATAACTTAAATATATGCGAATACATTATCGGTTAAAACACTAATGTATATAATATTATTAAAAATAAACGGTAACTTTTCTGAATATTACTATTTGCTACGGGAAAACCGCATCAAATTTCAAAAATGCTAACTAAAATTTTTATTAAAATCTTCGTCGTTGTAAATTCATTCTTTTTATGTTATTTATGTTTCTCTTTGCTCGCGAATGCAAGGAAGATAGAACACGGCATAGCGAACAAGAGGGCCTTTCTAATGAACATGTAGTGCTTGAAATTGAGAGGTTTAGAAAGGAGAAAGTAATGAAATAAGAGTTGCGGATTAGATCAAGGACGGTTATTTCTTTTCTGCTTTTTTAAAATGTAATAATTTTTCCTTCCATTTTTTATGATGTCGAGGTAATCGCCTTTGGCAAATCGCAGTAGCAAAGCAGAAATGGTCTTTGTGTCAACATCGAGTTCATAATCAGTCGTCAACCTTGAAGCAACATCTTTTGCCGACCTTGATGTATTAAAGAATTCGCGATCAAAAAGATCTTTTATTCTTGCCGTAAGTCTAGATTTTTCCTTTCTAGGAGCAGATAGAGGGAAGCGTGGCTTTATATCTAATTCTATGTCAAAAATTACTTTAGGATGCACGTTTATTGCAAAACATACCGCCATGAAATACGACAAATTAGTTTCTGATCCATTCTCAATGTTTACGATAGTATTATAAGCAAAACCGGTCATTTCTGCCACATCCTCAATTGTCAAGTCCTCGAAAATTCTTTTAGCACTGATCTGCTTTCCAAGAGCTGCAAGGGCGGTGTCGTTTTTATATTTAATCATATCCAAATTGACAAATTGATTAGACTACAAAAAATATCTTGTGCTGAAAATTTGTAGCTTACATATATTTGCATATATTTGAGAATTAATTAAATTTGCGATTCTTCATATTATAATATTTGAAGCATTCGCTTTGAATCCTGTATCTAAAACTTGGCAGTTTAATACCCACAGGATGATAAGTAGATTGCTCACGCTTACGGGCGTGGGCTCACTTATTTGTGGGTGGTATGCCAAGTACCTTGATACGATAAGCTGAGTTCCGCGCCTTTTTTTTCTCGCAACTCTTCCTCAAAGCAATCTTCTCTTAAAGTTTCGCTCCAACAATTAAAACGATTTAAATGCCACGTTGATGCCTGCGTACCGGTTGTAAAATTGGTTTGGGTTAGTTAGACCGGGCGCAGGCTATTTTTAAATTAATTGATAATTGATAATTGATAATTGAAAATGGACAATTGATAATTAGCTTCGCTGCGTTCGGCTTCGCCTCGGGTGATTAGGTGACAATGGACAATTGATAATTGATAATTGATAATTGAATCTTCGGTACGAGTCGCAATGACAGGATTGGTTCATAAACATTTTGGGTAAATAAAAAGATGTGTAATTAACAAGTATCGCCTATGACAAAACAAAAACATTAAACCTTCTGCAGCTTTGCTGCAAAAAAAAAGCTCCCTATCCGTCGACTAAAACATGATAGGAAGCAACAGTTCAACAAATATTAAACCTAAACCAAAATTATGAAAAGCATTTCATTATTCAAGGGTGTGGCGTGTGTAACTTACGTTTATTTCACGGTATTTTACTTAACAACCGCTATAGCCCTGGCACATAACAATATGGTGCCGATTGAAGCCATACAGATTACAGCATTAATAACGGGAACCGTGAAATATGACGGTATGCCAATGGCGGGTGTGACCGTCGTTGTAGAGGGAAAAAGGGAAGAGGCAAAAGGCAAAAGTGAAGAAGAGAAAGGCAAAGGCAAAAGGGAAGAGGCAAAAGGCAAAAGTATTGCAGTGCTGACTGATGCCGATGGAAAATTTAGTATTGAGGCAAAGGCCGGAGACGTGCTGGTGTTTTCTTATACCGGATTTAAAACTAAACGAATCGCCGTGGATACCCAGGCGCATTTAAGCATTGTACTCGACGAAGATGTCACCGACCTCAAAGAAGTTGTCATTAATGCCGGATACTATAAAGTAAAAGACAAAGAGCGTACGGGAAGCATTGTACGGATTGATGCCGCAACAATCGAAAAGCAACCCGTTACCAATGTGCTTGCCACGATGCAGGGTCGGATGGCCGGGGTAAACATCGTTCAGGAAAGTGGGATTGCAGGTGGCGGTTTTAGCATATCGATCAGGGGAATGAACAGCTTGCGGGCTGGTGCCAATGCCCCGCTGTATTTGATTGATGGCGTGCCGTATTCTTCTGACGCGATCAGCAGCAGCAATACATCGACATCTATTCCGGGAGACGGGAACCCGCTGAACAGCATTAATCCATCTGATATCGAGAGCCTGGAAATTTTAAAGGATGCCGATGCAACGGCGATTTACGGATCGCGTGGTGCCAACGGTGTCGTGCTGATTACGACCAAAAAAGGAAAGTCGGGCAAAACAAAATTTACTGTGAATGCCACCCATGGCACTGCGAAGGTGACGCGTTTGATGGATTTGATGCATACCGAAGACTATTTGGCGATGCGCAGGAAGGCTTTTGCGAACGACGGCATTTCGACTTTTCCTGCCAATGCCTATGATGTTAACGGCACGTGGAAGCAAGACCGCTATACCGACTGGCAGGAAAAACTTACAGGAGGAACTGCTGAGATTATGGGATTGCAGGGATCTGTGAGTGGCGGTTCTGAACAGACCCGTTATTTGCTCAGTGGAAATTATAGGACCGAGAGCAGTGTATTTCCAGGAGATTTCCAATACAAAAGAGGCGGTGCGCGGTTGAGTTTTGACCACACTTCTGAAGATAAAAAGTTTAGACTGAATTTCTCAGGCAGTTATATGACACAAAAGAACGATTTGCCGTCTATTGATTTTGTCACGCTATCACGGCAACTGGCTCCAAACGCTCCTGAACTGTATGACGCACAGGGCAATTTAAACTGGGAGAATGGCAGCTGGCAAAATCCGTTGGCCAATTTAGAAAGCAAATACTTGTCTAAAACAAATGACCTGGTGGCGAATGCGCTTCTATCATATGCCATCAGCGAGCAGCTGGAATTTAAAACCAGTTTAGGTTTTACGGATTTGCGAAACAATGAAAGCAGGGCAGTGCCGTCGTCGATGTACAACCCCGCATCGAATTTGGGCAGCCAATATTCGTCTATTTACTTCTTAGACCTTAGCCGAAAATCATGGATTGTTGAACCGCAGCTGCATTGGAACAATGCTTATGGTAAATCGAGAATTGATGTCCTGGCTGGCGCGACTTTCCAAACGCAGGAAAGCCAAAGGCTAAACACGCTTGCCAGCGGATTTTCGAGTAACAGTTTATTGTATAACATCGCTTCGGCTTCCCGGGTGGTTGTTGCGAACAACGACGCCATTTTCTATAATTACCAGGCTTACTTTGGCCGCCTTAATTATACTTACGCTGGGAAATATATTGTAAACCTAACGGGCCGGCGCGATGGGTCGAGCCGTTTTGGCCCCGGTAAACAGTTTGCGACTTTTGGTGCTGCCGGTGCGGCATGGTTGTTTTCTAACGAAGCTGCAATTTCCAATCATTTGCCTTGGCTGAGTTTTGGGAAACTGCGAAGCAGTTATGGGATAACGGGGAATGACCAATTGGGCGATTATCAATTTTTAGATACCTATTCGTCGAGCGGTTTTCAATATGGCAATACCAACGGGTTGATGCCTGCCAGGCTTTATAATGCTGATTTTGGATGGGAAACCAACCGGAAGTTTGAAGTTGCCCTGGAAACCGGGTTTTTAAACGACCGCCTCTTTTTGACGCTTGCTTATTATAAAAACCGTTCCTCCAATCAGCTGGTGGGGTTGCCTATTCCCGGAACGACGGGCTTTACCAGCATACAGGCCAACCTGGACGCGACTGTAGAAAATACAGGTTTTGAAGGAACACTTCGTACGGTCAATATCAAGACCGCAGCGTTTGAGTGGAACAGCAGCTTTAATATTACGGTTGCGCGCAATAAGTTGCTTTCCTTTCCGGGACTTGAAAACTCGGTTTACAGAAATCAATATGTCATTGGAGAACCTACCACGATCAGGAAACTTTTCCATTTTACGGGTGTTGATCCTCAGACTGGTTTATACACGTTTGAAGACCTTGACGGCGATGGCGCCATTACGTATGAAAACGACCGTGAGACTGTGAAGGATTTTAATCCGGATTTCTATGGCGGTTTGCAAAACCAATTTATTTACAAAGGTTTTCAACTGGACTTTTTGTTCCAGTTTGTAAAGCAGCAGAATTATACGCTGGTGAATACACAGCGGTTTGCAGGTTTGCTTAGCAACCAGCCCGTAGCTTATGTGGATAGCTGGATGCAGGCAGGCGATTCTGCGCCGTACCAAATGTATACGACGGGTGTGAACCAGAGAGCGACCCGCGCCAGTGAATTTTTTGCAGTAAGCGATGGAGCGGTAGGTGACGCCTCGTTTATCAGGATGAAAAACATTTCACTTTCCTATGACCTTCCTGCTGCCTGGCTGCACGGGTCGGCCTGCAGACTTTCGCTACAGGCGCAAAACCTGTTTACCATTACCTCATTTAAAGGTGCGGATCCGGAATTTACGCAGGGTGGAACATTGCCACCGATGCGAATTGTTTCCGGCGGTGTGCAACTTACCTTTTAATCTTAATTCGTTTTCTTATGAAAAAATCAATATATACTTTAATGCTTCCACTTTGCCTGGCCGCTATGTTATTTTGCGGCTGCGATGACTTTGTGGAGACGGACGCCCCGAATTCCCAACTTGTGACTTCGGCGGTATTTGAAAATATGACCACCGCCAATGCCGCGATGGCAGATGTGTACTCGCAAATGCGGGAGAACGGTTTGATCAGTGGCAAGCCGTATGGTTTTTCCTGCCTGCTGGGAACGTACACGGACGAGCTTATCTCTTATGAGAGTGGTGAATACACCTCTGGTGATTTTTATAATAACGCGTTGCTTCCCAGCAACGAATACATCGGATTGTTGTGGAATGCTTCTTACAACCAGGTCTATGCGTGTAATGCTATCCTCAAAGGGGCAGGGGAGTCGACAGCGTTGACAGCGGCACAGAAAAATCAGTTGCAGGGCGAAGCGTTATTTGTGCGCGCGCTCATTCACTTTAACATAAACAATGTATTTGGTGATATCCCGTATGTGGAAGCAACGGACTACGTTCAAAACTCGACCGTAACCAGGACGCCGACTGTGACGGTTTACCAAAATGTTATCCGTGATCTTGAGCGTGCCATTGAATTGCTTCCGCAGGATTACCTTACGACGGACAGAATCAGGCCAAACAAGGCCACGGCAAAAGCGCTACTGGCGCGGGTGTATCTTTATCATGAGATGAATGCGGAAGCGTCGAATATGGCTTCGGCGGTTTTGAATGATACGGAACGTTATAGAAACGAGCCGGATTTGGATAAAGTTTTCCTTAAAAACAGTCCGGCGACGATTTGGCAACTTGCGGCCGGTGCAGCGGGTGGCAATACCGATGATGCGATTACTTTCATTTTTTATTCTGGACCTCCATATATTGCAGGATTGTCTGAAACTTTTGTCAACCAGTTTGAGGCCGGGGATTTGAGGAAGCAACATTGGATCGGGACTGTAACGGAAGGAACTACTTCGTGGTACTATCCTTATAAATACAAAGAAGACCTGGCAACCGCTTCGTCTATGGAATATACCATTGTTTTCAGGCTTGCGGAACAGTATTTAATTCGGGCTGAAGCGCGTGCGCGGCAAGGCGAGTTGCTGGGTGCTAAGGAAGATTTAAACATTATCAGGCATATTGCAGGCCTTGCGGATACTACAGCGCAGACACAAGCGGAATTGCTGGACGCTATTTTGCAGGAACGCCGGTCGGAACTTTTTACCGAGCAAGGGCACCGCTTTTTTGACCTGAAACGGTTTGGAAAACTTGATGCGGCATTGGGAACTAAAGCAGGCTGGAATGCTACTGACGTTTTGTGGCCACTGCCACAGGCAGAGCTGCTGGTGAACAGGTTCCTAACGCCTCAAAATCCGGGATATTAAGATGGATTTTATATTTACTGCGGGGTTGTTCTTTTACCGACAACTTACATTCCGCACTTTTTCAAAGCGGGGTTTTTTTTTAGTTTTTTTGATAGTTTCCTGCCCGGTTTTCGGGCAGGGTTATCAAAAAAAGGCAGTTACCGAGGCTGACTATCACCTTTGGGGGACGCTTGTTGATGCGAAACTTTCGGATTCCGGGAAGTGGATTCGTTATTCTATGCTGTATGATGAAAATCCTGACACCTTGTTTGTAAAAAGAACTGATGGAAAGCAACTCATCCGGATTGCAAATGGCCATAGTGGCGCTTTTTCGAAAGAAAATGTTTTCGCCTGCCTTGACGACAGGAATATGCTGCATCTGATCAACCTTAAATCGGGGAAACTGAAGTTGATTTCAGAAGTGAAAGCTTACCACTTCGCATTTAACGGCAAATACATTGTTACCCAGGGAGGTAACAGTGGCCAAGAGCTTGAGATCAGAACCAATGAAGGAACCGTAATCAAGAATATTGCTGAGGTAACAGATTATAAACTGAATGCAGCCGCAAACCTTTTACTGTATTGCCAGGTTAAAAGAGGCCAAGTTGCCGCGGGTATTGTTGACTTAAGTAAGGGGCTCGTCGAAACTACCGTTTTCGAGCAGCAGTCCGTCGAAATTGGTAACCTTGTTTGGCAACATGACGGGAGAGGCCTGGCTTTTTTGACCAAAGCAGCAGCGGAGGAAGGCTCGAGAATTTATTATTACTCGGTTGCCGACAAGACGTTGAAACATTTAGATTCCCGATCGGCGGGATTTCCTGAACATTTCCACGTGCAAAACGGTTATGTGAGTAACCTATCGATTTCCGACGGTGGCGATAAAGTGCTTTTTACTATTGCCAAAGATGCAGGCTTTGTAAGGACGCTTTCCGGGGTGCAACAGTGGAACGGGACCGATCCTGTGGTTTATCCTGAGCGGATGCGCTCTTCAGATTTGGAATTTAATCAGCGAATTGCAGTTTGGTGGCCTGCTACTGAGCAAGTAAAATTTGTAACCAGTGATGACACTCCTTTAGGTTTTTTAAACGCCAGCCAGGATTATGCGTTGGTTTATAATAAAAATGAGGTGGAACCGCAGTATAAGCTGACGCCGAATGTGAACTTGCACGTGGTTAATCTGGAAACGGGAACCAGTCACAAACTTTTGGATGGTATCGGCGGAAGTACGCATTCTCAAAGTCTTTCACCGAAAGGAAAATACTTTGCTTTTTTCAAGCAAGGACATTGGTGGATTTATGATTTTAAAACGGAAATCATGAAAAATTTAACCGGTGATTCCGGACTCGACGTGGTCAATGCAGAAGATCCCGGCTGGAAAAGCAATTATTTTGTTGTTGGGTGGGGGCCAAATGATGAATACCTACTCATTAATGACAAATATGATCTCTGGAAATTTTCAGTTGAAGGCGGTAAGCCGGTAAGACTGACCAGGGGCAGGGAGGCAGGGATCTCGTACTCGATTAGCAATTTGGAGCCTAACAGGCTTGATCAAGTAAGTTTCCGAGGGCATGTTGACGCAGTTGTTGACCTGAACAAGAGGATAGTGCTTTACACAAGTATGGATAACAACGATACTGGCTTTTCTATACTGGATCCAAAAGGCAAAGTTGACCGGCTTTTCTTTGGGCCTTCATACAACACTGACATCGTTAAGGCTGAAAAGGCTGATGTGTATGCATTTGTATCGCAGCGGTTTGATCGTCCGCCGGCTCTTTGTGTATCCGGTGGTAAAAAAAGTAGGGTTGTGTATCAAAGCAATCCGCAGCACTATCATTACCAATGGGGAAAACAGCAGGTGATTGAATACAGAAATTCTAAAGGCGTTTTACTGAAAGGATTGTTGCATTATCCTTCTAACTATGAACCAGGTAAAAAGTACCCAATGATTGTTTACATTTATGAAAGCCAGTATCATTACCAGCATCGTTACCGCAGCCCGAGCCTTTACGAGGCAGACGTATTTAAATTAGCAAATTTCACCTCGCAGGGCTATTTTGTACTGCTTCCCAGCATTGTTTACGAAGTTGGAAATCCCGGGAAATCTGCCGTGGACTGTGTAGTTGCAGCAACAAAACAAGTTGTGGCCATGGGCGATGTGCTTGAAAGCCGGATTGGACTGATAGGCACGTCTTTCGGGGGTTATGAAACCAATTTTATTGTAACGCAAACCGATTTGTTCCGTACGGCGGTGTCGAGTGCCTCGGTATTTGATTTACCAGGTTACTACCTCACGCTGGCCAGTGGAACTAATAAACCTGAAATATGGCGTTTTGAAGACCACCAATGGCGCATGGCGTCGCTATTTGCGGACAGGAAGATTTATGTAGAAAATTCTCCGTCTACATTTGCAGGGGATATAAAAACTCCTATGCTATTGTGGACCGGGGACAAAGATTATTCAATTAATCATACCCAGAGTATTGCCTTATATCTTGCCTTACGGAGGCAGGAAAAAGATGTAATCTTACTGACGTATCCTGGCGAAGGGCATTCTTTGTTTAAAAGGGACAACCAAAAAGATCTTTCCGGAAGGTTAAAAGATTGGTTTGGCTATTATCTAAAGGAGGAGCGTCCTGCCGAATGGATTGCTCAGGGTGTGAAATAACAATGCAGGCCATTAAAATGTGGCCTGCATTATTTTTTTAAAACGGTTGACTAATTTCTGTGCGTCAGCGGATCGATACAATCAGATAATTGATCAATTTTACCATACATCTGATCGGTACCCGAAAAGCATAGTACGATTCCGGAATTGTCACAAAGTTTTACCGGCGCACATTGGAATGCTTCGGTTCTTTTAAATCCCTGAACCAGACCGCTTTCGGTTTTTGTGCCCGAGTTGTTTGTGCTTAAGGCACCTGCGGAAGCCAACATAAATGCTGCGACCGGCATCATTACTTTTACTACTAATGATTTCATAATATTAAAATTAAGTTTAAAAAAATTGCCTACTCTTTTTTACAGGTTTTCGGCGTCATTCCTGCTACTGGCCAGTATTTTATTTATTATTTATTTCTTTATGCAAAGCTTTTCCAAACCGGTATGAGACCAGTTTATTGCCTGACAGTATGAAAAAATGGGTGCGGGTAGCCATCATATCATCAATTTCATTTCCATCCATTTTATAAACATAAAAACTCATCAGGTATTTGTTTGATACATAATTGTATACATCGACGATATTGGCTTTCGAGCGCATGGCAGGGCGATCGTATTTACCTTGCAAAGTTGAGTTTATGAAGAGAAGGGGACCATTGACAGCACTCAAGCGGTTTACCATTTTAGGGGGTGCTGAAAACCCATGCCTTCTTTTTCCTTTAATGTATTCTATTTTGATTTTTGCCTTGGTTGTGGTGTCTATCGTGTGACCTCTTGAGCGTAAATTTAAATGCCTGTTCGTGACAGTATACTGGTTGCGGTAATAATACGTGTACACGAACGCATCGTACTGACTGCTGTAATGCATTGTGCCGTCAGTGTCAAAAAAGCCGTCAATTTGCTTTTGTAATATTTCTGGGTGTACTTTTCCCGCTGCGCTGTCATTGATTTTTAAAGTAGCTAATACATTTTGTGATTGTTTGTTGATCCCTCTAATAATCATAGATGTTGAGTCGATCACGACAGCTTTCATAAATGCCGGTATTTTTCTTGATTGCAGTACCGCTTTTGGGTTATTTAATTTTCCAGTGTATATGCAGCGGGCAGTTCCGTCATAAATAAAAAAGTGTGGCGCGTCTATGCGCAACTGAATATTTTTGAAGTTGTACAATGTGTCTGCAAAACTGATATGGACTTTTTCTATTTTTGAAAGTGCGGTGTCTATTATTGTAATCAGTGCCGGTGCCGTTCGGTTTCCCAAATAAATTTTGCCGTTGTTTTCTCCTGCAAAATAATAGGAGTTAAATTTTAGGTCGAGTGCTTTGTAGCGTTTTGCAGGGAATGGCGGGAAGCGCCTGACGAAGTTGTTATCATTTTGTACAATATCTTCTGAGGCGATAAATAATGCTGTCATTGTGATCAGGCATAACGCCAGCGTTGATGCGAGATATACCGGTAGAGAAAAGGCGTTATGGTGACCGAGATTCGTTAATAAATAGCACCCCCAAGCCGCGAGTAGCACGAATACCATGTTGAAATACATGTGTTGTTGCCAACCCATATTTTCCAGTATTCCCCCGCAGGAACATGGAACATAAGGGCTGTAATTTAATATGATGAAGATGTAGATCGTAAATAGCGACATCATCGCAAAGGCTCCGATTAGTGCCCATCTCCGCATTGTTGGTATTGCCAATAAAACTGAGATCAGAAGTTCCAATATGATCACTGCAACCGACACAAATCCTGCGAATGCCGATAGCAAAGGCGACTGGGCAATTTGGATTCTAAAATTTTGAAAATCGAGCAGTTTACTTACTGATGCATATACAAACAGTATGATGAAACTATAAGAAATGACTGTTGCAATTCGATTTGCGGCTGTGTCTGATATTTTCATTTTTATATTTTTACTTATGTAAAGTTCTTAAAATGAAAATGTTACAGAATGGCAATTCGGGATTTAAACTATGCAAAATTGAAACATCAGTTTTTAGTCCTGCTTAATTCTCTGGGGGAGTAGCCAAAGCGTTTTTTGAATGCCTTGTAAAAATTGGTGTAGTCGTTGAATCCGCAAGCGAATGCTATTGACTTTAGAGATGTTTCAGTTTGCTGTATTAACAGATGGGCTTTCTTGAGACGCTCTTCATTGTAGAACTGGTATATGCTTGTATTGTAAAAATGCCTAAAACCATCTTTGATTTTAAATTCGTTTGTGCCGAAAATTTTTGAAAGCTGTTTTAACGTTGGGAGCGGGCCTTCGAGGTTTTTAAGAATGTAGTCATGCAGGTTTTGAATTAACGTAGCATCGGCAGGATGTGGAACCATTTTTTTACTATTGGCCAGGTCAGCAAATGTGTCCTGAAGCATGGTTATTACTGTGCTGATTAAGATCTTGTCGGTATACAACAGCCGTGATATTGTGCAGAATGATGGAATGAGCTTTCCATTGTTTCTTTCAAATATCAGTTGGATGGTTTGATGGAAGCTACTTTGTGTTGTTACTTCATTGGATGTAAGTTGCCAATATTCTTTTGACTGTTGCGACAATACATTGCAGAAGTTAGTTTTCTGGAGCTCATGTGGTTCGTACCCGAGCATTTCAGGAATGTTTGCGCTGAAGTTTTGTATTTTGAAATTTTTGTCAAGTATGAATGTAGACTGTATTAAACTTTGATATGTCAAGTGGGGGATTACCAAACCCTTTTCAATGATTATGGATCGCATCGTACCCGAAACGGCATTTAATATTTCAGCCAGTTCATCTAAGTCATCGTCGTGCTCACTTTTTGATAAGCGGAATGATGTATTGCCGGTGGCCATTTCGAAAAGCATTTGATAGAGCTTTCGAATCCTTTGGTGGGATTGTTGTTGCATGTTATATAATTTGATTTGCTGCACGAAGAAGAGTGAGCCAAAATTATATAATGCCGCTGAGGTTTGCTAAAAGAGTAGTATTCAATTCGGGAATTGCGTATGGTAAAATTTAAAATTGATGTCGATGTAAATGAGTTAAACTGTTTAAGCGATTAAGAAAGTTGATACTTAACAGTAGATTTAGCCTTTGATATTAGCCACTTTGACCAATATGCACCTGGACATTGTCGTTGATTGACTTAGTGCCAATTTTTTGCTTTAAGACATTCATATCATTGCATAATTTATCATCAAGCACGCGAGCGTAGATTTGGGTGGATTTGATACTTCTGTGACCAAGCATTTTGCCTACACTTTCTAACGGAACCCCGTTCGTAAGAGTGACGGTTGTCGCAAAAGTGTGTCGAGCTAAATGAAAAGTAAGTTCCTTGTTAATTCCGCATACATCACCAATCTCTTTCAGATAACTATTCATCCGCTGATTGCTCAAAATTGGTAACACTTTATTTGTGTTCAAGCATTTAGGATGATTTTTATATTTTTCAATCAATTCTAGGGCAATAGGCAAAAGCGGAATATGTGAAGGTCCATCAGTTTTTTGACGGTTTATAAAGATCCATCGTTGTCCATCAATACCAATTGAAATATGTTCGCGTGATAAGTTTTGCACTTCAATATATGCCAAGCCCGTGTAACAACTAAAAATGAAAATATCACGTACCAATTCTAATCTATGAACTACAAACCGTTTTTCGCAAATGGCGTCCACTTCATGTTGGTTCAAATAACCCCGGTCAACAATTGACAGCTTAACCTTATATTTTTTGAATGGATCTGCTTGTATCCATTCATTGTCCAGACAGATAGAAAATATCTTGTGAAAATTTTTGATGTATTTAATTGTCGTATTGTTGCTGCATTTGTCCGGTTTTGTTCTAAGGTAAAAATCAAAATCCATAATAAATGCATAATTAATGTCAAAAATTGATGTGTCCTCAATTTGATATTTCGTTTTCATAAAGTCTTTAAGATGCTTTAATGTGGTTCTGAAATTTTTCCAAGTTCCAATAGCGTGTTCATCGCTGCCGACTAAAGCTAACATCTTTTCATTATGCTGTTGGAAAATCGGTACGATGGTTCTTTCATCATCACCTTCTCCCTTCAGGATTTTTTTTAGGTTAATGTAGTTTACAGTTTTCCGATTGGCAATCAATGTTTTCTCGGCTTCGTAGACGTCATTGAGTAACCTATTAAGATGACTATTAATTAAACTGGCTGTTTCCGATTTACCAATCATTTTTGCTCCTTCACTGGACCACAATGCGGGATTTACAAATTTTCCAGTGCCTCGTTCGATGCGGTTCCCGTTAATTGTGACACGCTGATAAATCGGAACTTCACCATTTTTGTTTGGTTTTGCTCTTTTGAGATAGAAGAGATTTGTGATGTTTCCATTCATAATGTACCCCTTTTTGATATTAATAATTTACGTTAAGTATCAAAGCAAAACAAGATGTTCATTTTTTGAACGGGTTGATTTTACTAGGGTTTCCAGACTATTCAGGGTACTTTTTTTATTAAAAATTAAGTACCCCGAATTGTACCCCTAAGGCATTGCGTTTAAATGGTAGTTTTTGGTATATCGGAGAAATAAAAAACCCCGTGAACCATAAGGTTTACGGGGTTTTGAGGTAATTTAAATTCTTTGTGGTGACGACGATGGGATTCGAACCCACACGCCCTAATGAGCACCAGCCCCTCAAGCTGGCAAGTCTACCAGTTTCTCCACGTCGCCGGAATTAAAAAAAGCCAAGCAAAAGCTCGACTTTTTTGTGACCTGACTGGGGCTCGAACCCAGGACCCCATCATTAAAAGTGATGTGCTCTACCAACTGAGCTATCAAGTCTTAGCCTGAAGAAATGAAAATAATTTGTGACCTGACTGGGGCTCGAACCCAGGACCCCATCATTAAAAGTGATGTGCTCTACCAACTGAGCTATCAAGTCATGAATCATTTCTTCAATGCGGGTGCAAATATAAGGTGTTATTATTTATTTTTCAAAGCAATTTTCCTTTAAATTTACCTTTTTTTAATATTTACTCTTAACGCCTTAGTTTTAAAGGTTTTATTTTTATGAAGAAAGTGATTTTGCTTGGATATATGGGAAGTGGAAAGTCGACGGTCGCGAAATTGTTGTCAGAAAAGCGTAAACTGCCTCATTTTGATCTCGATCATCTCATTGAAGAAAAGGCAAATTTGACCGTAAAAGAAATTTTCGATGAAAAAGGTGAAATCTATTTCCGTAAACTGGAACACGAAATTTTTCATGAACTGATGGCAAATGACCAGCAAATGATCATCAGTCTTGGCGGCGGAACACCATGTTATGCAAACAATCACTTACTGTTGACTGGCGAAAACGTAGCATCTTTTTATCTGAAAGCATCGATCGACAAATTATACGAAAGGCTGACGGATGAAAAACACCACCGTCCGCTGATTTCAAATGCACAGCCCGATGAAATGAAAGAGTTTATCGGGAAACATCTTTTTGAACGCAGTTATTACTACAATCAGGCGACGCACGCCATTGCAGTGGACAGGCAAACGCCGCAACAAGTCGTGGAAGCTGTGGAAAAGAAATTAATTTAAACAGGCATAATCGCCTTTTTCTTCAAAAACAACTTTTACGTGTTCCAATGAAGAGGTACTCAGCGAAATGCCTTTAAAATCGGCTTTTACCGGATATTTTTTATGGTTTCGGTCCACGAGAACTGCGGTTTTGAATTTCGTCAGCGGAACATCAAGAAAATGTTTGACACCATAAACCAACGTCGTTCCCGAGTTTAAAACATCGTCAACAAGTACCAATCCTTTGTTTTGGTATTCCGATTTTTGCAGGGAAGTCGCAATTGGCGCCTGCGGATTTTGTTTGTCTACATGAACCTCACAAAGCAATATTTTCAGATCAGAAATCTGTTCAAGTTTTGCCGCGATTTTTTCTGCCAAAGCATAGCCATTTGAAACAATTCCGGCAATCACTACCGTATCTTCATCTACAAAAGTTTCGTAGATCTGATAGGCAATTCTTCTGATTTTGTGCTCAATTTCCTGATGGCTAAGGATGATATTCTGGCTCATAATGTGGGTTGTTTTTTGCGTGCCTAAGTTACGGATTAATCACGAATCCCAATCTGTTTCCGGAATTTCGTTTCCATATTCGTCAAGGTCACGGCGGTCTTTTTTCGTAGGCCTTCCTTCACCGGTTTTGCGGTAATGTTCTTTGGCCAGTTTCATCAGTTCGAGATGTTCGAAGGCTTCGGCCGGAGTTTCGTCTTTTCGGTACATGTCTACAAGTTTGGCTCCAACGCGGTTTGGCGGAACATCCAGGACACTGATAATTTGCGTGATCTGGTCCTTTCTAAATGTGATCTTATCGCCTGGAAAAACTTCTTTCGAAGGCTTTGCCACCTGGCCATTTACCGTTATGTGGTTCTTCTTTGCGGCTTCGGTAACCATGTTTCTGGTCTTGTAATAACGCACGCACCATAAATATTTGTCAACTCTCATGTTTTTTCTAAAATCAGCGTTAAATAGTTTACAAAAATAAATCAATATTGTATCTTGCGCACCTAAAAAAACGGCTATAATGAACAAATTTAGGTTTTATTTTATTTTAATGTTTTCAGCATTGGTTTTATTTTCCTGCAATAAAGCAGATGATACTGTTGCCGAAGTTCCGCTTCGTGATTATGCAACCCAATATGCTGCAGAGAAAGCGTTAATTGAAACTTTCATGCGTACGCATTACAGGCAAACTGTTGATAGTCCGGGAACGACTTCCGATATGGATGTTTCGATCCTTCCAATTCCGGCTGCTGGCGGCGTAACCTCATTATGGGACGAGAAAAAAACCAAAACGGTAACCAGGAACGACGTTGATTACGAAGTTCATTATGTGGAATTCAGAAACGGAGATCCTTCAAAAGAAGCTCCTTCTGCAGTTGATAATGTTTTGGTAGCCTACGATGGTTCTTATTTGAGAACAACAGAAGAACCGAAACGTTTTGAATACAGGCCGTTTCCTGAAGCTTATATTGGATTGGATCAGGTTATTCCGGCGTGGACAGAGATTTTTCAATTGTTCAAACCTGGAACCGCGGCGCCTGTTGGGGCAGGGGCGACAGCCTACAATGACTTTGGGGCAGGAGTGATGTTTATTCCATCCGGATTGGGTTATTACAATTATGCGACTTCATTGATTCCTTCTTATTCTTCTTTAATGTTTACCTTTAAATTGTATGACATGAAAAGGGCAGATAACGACGGTGACGGCGTTCTATCCATCTATGAAGACAGAAATGGAAATGGGATTTTTACAGATGATGATACAGACGGTGACGGAATTGCCGATTACCTGGATACCGATGACGATGGAGATGGAATGTCTACAAGAACTGAAATCAAAAATGCCGCAGGTGTGATTTATGCCTTTGACATGATTCCAAGCTGTAGTGCAGGCGGACTTAAACGATATCTAGATCCATCGTGTCAGGGAGAACCGAAATAACATTATTATACAGCATAAAAAAATCCCGCTACATCGTAACGGGATTTTTTATTTATAAAAAGATTATTTTCTCTTCATTACTTTTTCAACAGCTTCTACAATCGCCTGATGGTTCAGTTTGTACTTGTCCATCAATTGCTCCGGTGTTCCGGATTCTCCAAAACTATCGTGAACTGCAACATATTCCTGCGGCGCCGGCCTGTTTGTCGCAAGCACTCTGGAAACACTTTCTCCAAGTCCGCCCAGCATATTGTGTTCTTCCGCCGTAACTACACATTTGGTCTTGGCCAATGATTTTAAAATCGCCTCATCATCCAGAGGTTTGATTGTATGGATGTTGATCACTTCTGCCATAATTCCTTTTTCTTCCAAAGCTTCGGCAGCCAATAAAGCTTCCCAAACCAAATGTCCGGTCGCAATGATCGTTACATCCGATCCTTCGTTCAAAACGATCGCTTTCCCGATTTCGAAAGGTTTGTCATCCGGGGTGAAATTTGGGACAACAGGCCTTCCAAAACGCAGGTAAACCGGTCCGTGATGCTCAGCAATAGCCAGTGTCGCTGCTTTGGTCTGGTTGTAATCACACGTATTGATCACGGTCATTCCCGGCAACATTTTCATCAATCCGATGTCTTCTAAAATTTGGTGTGTCGCGCCATCTTCGCCTAAAGTCAGTCCGGCATGTGAAGCACAAATTTTGACATTCTTATCAGAATAAGCGACCGACTGGCGGATTTGGTCATAAACCCTTCCGGTCGAAAAATTAGCGAAAGTTCCAGTAAACGGAATTTTTCCGCCAATGGTAAGTCCCGCAGCAATCCCGATCATGTTTGCCTCAGCAATCCCGATCTGGAAAAAACGTTCCGGGTGGTTTTTTTTGAAATCATCAAATTTCAGAGATCCGATCAAATCCGCGCAAAGCGCCACGACATTCTCGTTTTTATCTCCAAGTTCCGTCATTCCGGCGCCAAAGCCCGAACGCGTATCTTTACTTCCTGTATTGGTATATTTTTTCATTTGTTTTTCTTCTGGGTGAAATGTTGCCTAATAATCTTCCGGCGCTTCAAGGTAATTTTGGGTCAGGGCCAAAGCCAATTGGTCGTCGCTTGGCGCTTTTCCGTGCCATGCGTGGCTGTGCATCATAAAATCGACACCGTTGCCCATTTCGGTATGAAGCAAAACGCAGACAGGTTTTCCTTTTCCAGTCCTCGATTTGGCGTCGGTCATGCCTTCGATGATCGATTCGATGTCGTTTCCTTTGACAATGTCGATCACGTCCCATCCAAAAGCTTCAAATTTCGCGCGGATGCTTCCCATTGGCAAAACCTCGTCTGTTGAACCGTCGATTTGTTTGCCGTTGAGGTCGACTGTTGAAATCAGATTGTCGACTTTTTTTCCGGCCGCATACATGATCGCTTCCCAGTTTTGGCCTTCCTGCAATTCGCCATCGCCGTGAAGACTATAAACCAAATGGTTGTCTTTGTTGAGTTTTTTTGCCTGTGCGGCGCCAATGGCAACCGACATGCCCTGTCCTAAAGATCCCGAAGCGATCCTGATTCCAGGCAATCCTTCATGCGTGGTGGGATGCCCCTGCAAACGGGAATTGATGTGGCGAAAAGTAGCCAGTTCCGAAATTGGGAAATAACCGCTTCTGGCCAATATGCTGTAGAAAACCGGAGAAATGTGCCCGTTTGAAAGGAAGAAAATATCTTCTCCGATTCCGTCCATGTCAAAACCTTCTTTGCGGTCCATCAGGTTTTGGTACAGGGCTACGAAAAATTCAGTGCAACCAAGCGAACCACCTGGATGTCCGGAATTTACATCATGTACCATTCGCAAAATGTCGCGGCGTACCTGAATGCTTAAACTGGTCAATTGTTGTATGTTGCGTTTCATTTTATAAGTAAAAAGTTATACTGTAACAAAAGTAATCGTTATTTAGGCGGGAGGCAAATGTATTTAAATAAAATTCCCGCCATGAACGGGAATAATTATATACAGAATTTCATTTCATTAAGCCTGATTTTCTTCGGGCTGCGGTTTCAGGGAATCCATGTCAACTACATACCGGAAACGCACTTCTTCATCTTTGATCATCTCAAAAGCGTTGTTGATGTCTTGCATGACAATAACTTCTACATCCGGAAAAATGTTGTGTTCCGAACAAAAATTCAGCACTTCCTGCGTTTCGGCAATGCCGCCAATCAATGATCCTCCGATCGTACGTCCCATTTTTGCCACTTCCATATTGTTTGTCGGTTTTTTATACGGGCCCAAAAGTCCTACAGTCACCAAACTTCCATGCGGTTGCAGCAAAGCTATATAAGGATTCAGGTCAAACGGATACGGAATCGTACAAAGCATAAACTTGAAATAATTTTCATAATTTTTCAAATCGTCCTCATCTTCATAAATCAATACCTGATCGGCGCCAAGTTCAAATGCGGCCTCGCGTTTTTCCTCGCGTGAAGTGATCGCAGTGACATTTACGCCCATAGCTTTGGCAATTTTGACCGCCATATGTCCGAGTCCGCCAATTCCGATAACCGCAATTTTATCGCCTTGACGGATGTTGGCGCGCTTCAATGGTGAATAAGTTGTAATTCCGGCACATAAAATCGGAGCGACCGAAGCCACCGGCAAATTTTTCGGAATGTCGAGCACAAAAGATTCCTGAACCGTGATGTGTGTCGAATAACCTCCAAACGTATTGTAATCCGAGCCATCGGGTTTAAAATAACCGTTGTAAGTCATTGTCTGGCCAACCGGACCAAGGCAGTATTGTTCTTCGCCATGATCGCAGGACGAACACGTATGGCAGGAATCGATCATGCAACCTACGCCCACAAGGTCGCCTTTGGAAAATTTTTTGGTTTCCGGACCGGTTTTAATCACGCGGCCTACGATTTCGTGGCCCGGAACACAAGGATAAATGGTGTTTTTCCAGTCATTATTTACCTGGTGAATGTCTGAATGGCATACGCCGCAGTATAAAATTTCGATGAGTACTTCGTCGTTTACAGGAGTGTTTCTTTCGATTTCCAGCGGTTCCAGATGTTTTCCTCCCAATAATGACCCTGATGCGCCGTAAGCTGGAATTGTAAATTTTGCCATGATGTTTTATTTTGATTATAAAACTAAAAACGAACACAGCAAAAACAGTTACACGATTTTCCCGATTGGTTGTATGATTAATCCTGACGCTGATTTTTAAACGCCGGTTGAAGGTGGTTTTCAAATTGAATCTGGCTTTCAGGCCAATGGCAATTAGTGTAAAACAGTTTTGTTCGAAGGATCAGAAAAATTCCAGATAAGTATTATTTTTCCGACAAATCGTTATAACTGATCAGTTGAATACCAAGTTTTTTAATGACGGCTTTCACTTTTTTATTGGTAAACAAATCGGTGACACCTTGTCGGTCAGTGGCGACTGCTTCATAGCCAATGTGATGCACGGCGAGCAGTTCGTTGTCGTCGAATCCCGGATGGTCTAAGAAAAGATACGTTTTTCCCGGCTCGAGTTTGTACAGCATTTTGATGAAAGCCGTGACTTTTTCTTTGGGTGTTTTGCTCGGTCCGTCATAACCTGCCCATTCGAGTCCTTTGGGCTCGTGTGCAATTTTGATTTTGTATTCAGAGGCAAGCCGGTCTGTCAGTTTGCGGACTTCTTCGGTCATCGTCGTGCAGCCCATGTGGGACGACAAATGGCTGACATTCGGGATCAGTTTCAGCGCGAGTTCAATTTGGGCGCGGAATTCTTTCTCGACATCTTCTATCTTCCAATGGTTTTCCAAAATGGCTTGTCCGGGATAATTGGGGTTTGGCCCAACCATCGGAAAAAAATAACCCGACGCATCTTTTAAACTTTTGCAATCCGACAGCGGACGCCATTTCACATTGTCCCATTCGCTGGTCAGCGCAAGATGGATTCCCACATCGATTCCCGGATTTTCCTTTAACATTTTGACGGCTTCCGGAAACCAGGGCGAAGGCACAAGCACTTCAATCGACGTTTCAATGCCGTTTTTATAAGATTCAATCAGCGCCTGGTTTCCTGAATGCGAATAACCCATATCGTCCCCGCGAACAATCAGTCTCGGCGGTTGCTGGGCAAAAACGCTCGTGCAGAAGGCGAAGCAAAATATTGTGGCCAGTTTTTGGATTATTTTCATATTACCAGATAAAAGTGGCGACGGAGCCCGATTTTAAATGCGCTTCAAAAGTTTTCCCGTTTGCCGAAATATTAAAGTTTTGGTCGGTTCCGGTGTTTAAAACGAGCAAAACCGTTTTTCCGTTCGGTGTTTTATAAGCCACATTCGGAAGATTTTCAATGACATTACTCGAGATTCTTTTGGAACCCGGGCGAATGAATTTTGCCGGATGCGCCATAATGTAATAGGCTACATTTCGCGTTACTTTCGATCCGTCAATCGTGATGGCGCCCATGCAGCTGGTGCAGCCGCCCTGATCGGTATGCGGATCGTATTTCGGATCTGCGGCCAGGTTCCATTGCAGTACGCTTTTCGCCCAGTTGTTTGGCGCGCCAATAACCTGGTGCTGGATATTTGATTTTAAATCTTTTGGAAAATCGCCTGGTCCGCCGGTCCATTGTTCAGTAAAATAAATATTGCGGTCAGGATGTGCGTCGTGTACTTTTGTGAGTGCTGTAATTTCGCCGCCATACAAATGAAACGCAGATCCGTCGACATATTTTTTGGCTTCAGGATCGTTCAGGATTTCTAATGGATATTCGGGTTTGTCGCAATTGTGGTCGTAAACGATGATTTTGGTTTTGATCTTTGCCGATTTGAAAATTGGACCGAGTGATTTTTTTACAAATTCGGCCTGGTCTTTTGCTTCCATATACATGCTCGGATTGTTGCCCGGATGCAGCGGTTCGTTCTGGATCGTAATGGCATCAATCACAATGCCTTCGGCTTTCATTGCCTGGATGTATTTGACGAAATAATGGGCATAAGCGTCATAATATTCCGGTTTTAAACTGCCGCCTTTTGTATGGTTGTTGGTTTTCATCCAGGTGGGCGCCGACCAGGGCGAACCGATGAATTGTATTTTCGGGTTGATCGCCAGGATTTCTTTGATGACAGAAATAAGCCCGGTGCGGCGGTCGTTTTCAATGCTGAATTTTTTAAGCCCCGGATCGGTTTCCCCTGCCGGAAGGTCATCGTATGAAAATACCGAAGCGTCCAGGTCGGATGCACCAATGCTGAGCCTGAGCACACTGATCCCGATGTTGTTTGCATTGGCAGCAAAAAGTTCAGTAAGCAAGGCTTTCCGTTCTGACGCGCCCATTTTGCTGATCAGTGTGGCGCTTCCGCCGTTGAGGCAATACCCAAAACCGTCCATTTCCTGAAAAGTTTTGCTGTTGTCAATGGTGATCGTTGGATTGGAATTGCTTGTGGAACCAAATACGATAGGCGGCTGTTTTTCAAACAAAACCGATTTGTCGGCTGTTGTGAGCCAGAATTCAGCGCTCGAAGATTTTGGCGTTTTTTTATTTTGGGAATAATGGGTCTGGCCGATAAGCAATGCTGCGAGGAGCAGCGCGCTTTTGCGTAAAAAAATCATAGTTGTTGGTTTGTAATTGCACTGCTAAGATACAATTATGTTGTTTGGATTTGCGATCGGACCGGAGATTTTGTTTCGGAAACGGGTTTGCGTGAGTGGTGCAGGCGGCATCCTTTTTTGAGGTACGAAAAAAAGATACAGCCGGAGACACGACCGGAACGGGCACGCCCAAAAATCATAAAATACGGCTAAATTTTACCGCTAACGCACTTTCAGGTTGGGTAATTAGATTATATTTGCCGACTGAAAAATGTTCCTATGAAATTCGAATTGTTACAGACCGATTCCCAGTCAAAAGCCCGTGCCGGAAAAATTACGACCGACCACGGTGTGATTGAAACCCCGATATTTATGCCTGTTGGAACCGTCGCCTCGGTAAAAGGCGTGCACCAGCGCGAACTTAAAGAAGAGATCAATCCGGATATTATTCTTGGAAATACGTACCATTTGTACCTGCGTCCGCAAACTGAAATCCTTGAAAAAGCAGGCGGACTGCACAAATTCATGAATTGGGACAGAAATATCCTGACCGATTCGGGCGGCTATCAGGTGTATTCTTTGTCGGCCAATCGCAAGATTAAGGAAGAAGGCGTGAAATTCAAATCGCATATCGACGGTTCGTACCATTTTTTTACGCCGGAAAACGTGATGGAAATCCAAAGAACGATTGGCGCCGATATCATTATGGCGTTTGACGAATGTACGCCTTATCCGTGTGATTTTCATTACGCGAGAAGGTCGATGCACATGACGCACCGTTGGCTTGACCGTTGCATTTCGCATCTCGATAAACTGCCGTTCAAATACGGTTATGAACAAACTTTTTTCCCGATTGTCCAGGGAAGTACGTATAAAGATTTACGCGTGCAATCGGCCGAATACATTGCAAACGCCGGACAGCAGGGAAATGCCATAGGTGGCTTGTCTGTTGGCGAACCAGCCGAAGAAATGTACGCGATGACCGAAATCGTTACGGCGATTTTGCCCGAAGACAAACCGCGTTACCTGATGGGCGTTGGAACACCGATCAATATTCTGGAAAACATCGCACTCGGAATTGACATGTTTGACTGTGTCATGCCTACTCGAAATGCCAGAAACGGAATGTTGTTTACGTCGCAGGGAACAATCAATATCAAAAATAAAAAGTGGGAAGCCGATTTTTCTCCGCTTGATGAAATGGGCCACACTTTCGTGGATACCGAATACACCAAAGCCTATTTGCGCCACCTGTTTGCGGCCAATGAATACCTTGGCAAACAAATCGCCACGATCCACAATCTTGGATTTTACATGTGGTTGGTTCGTGAAGCCAGAAAACATATCTTAGCGGGAGATTTCCGCCAGTGGAAAGAAATGATGGTGAAACAGATGGACCAAAGATTGTAAAATGGTAAAAGGTGCCGGGAGCAAGATGTAGGGTTTTTCAAACAATATTCCCAAAACCCTTAACCCAAGACCCAATACCCTGAACCCAAAACCCAAAACCGTGCTCACAATAATTGACAGATACATTCTCAAAAGATACCTCGCTACGTTTGTGGTGATGCTGCTGTTGTTTATTCCGATCGGGATTGTGATCGATGTCTCGGAAAAGGTCAACAAAATGCTGGAGAACAAAGTGCCGTTTCCGGATATTGCTTTGTATTACCTGAATTTCACGATTTATTTTGCGAATTTGCTGTTTCCGATTTTCCTGTTTTTATCAGTGATCTGGTTCACGTCCAAATTGGCCAACAATACCGAAGTCATTGCTATTTTGAGTTCCGGGATTTCGTTTACGCGTTTCCTGCGTCCGTATATTATTGGTGCGACAATCGTTTCCATTTTCGCTTTGCTGATGGGATTTTTCATCGTTCCGAAAGCGAGTGAAGGCTTTAATAATTTCCGCTACACCTATTTAAAAGGAAACGGAAAAAACGAAATGCGCGAAAATAACAACGTGTTCCGCCAGATTGATGACGACCAGTTTATTTATGTGAGCAACTTCAATTCGGTTTCCAAAATGGCTTTTAATTTTTCACTGGAAAAGTTCAAAGGCGACCAGCTTGAATTTAAGATCACGGCCAACCGGATCAAATACAATCCGTCAAAGAAAAATTACACGATGTTCGGCTATACCAAAAGAAAAGTCGGACCGCTAAACGACATCCTGGAAAAAGCCGAAAAAAAAGACACTATTTTCAAATTCGAACTCGACGATTTAACGCCTGTTGTGTATATTGCTGAAACCCTCACCGTGGGCGAACTCAACACTTTTATCGAAAAAGAGCGCAAACGTGGAAACGCAAATATCAATACGTATCTTGTGGTTTTGTATAAAAAGTACAGCATTCCGGTTTCGGCATTCATCCTGACGATCATTGCGGTTTCGGTATCTGCTATGAAACGCCGTGGCGGAATGGGAATGAATCTCGCCATTGGGATCATTCTCGCGTTTACTTATGTTTTCTTCGATAAAGTTTTTGGCGTGATGGCTGAAAAAGCGAGTATTCCACCCATTGTTGCCGTTTGGTTTCCTAACGTTGTTTTCGGGATTTTAGCCATTTACCTGCTCAGAAATGCCAAACGCTAATCTCAAAAGTTACCTCAATCTTCATTTAATTGTTTTCATCTGGGGATTTACGGCCGTGCTCGGCGATTTGATCACCGTTCGTGATGCCTCATTAGTTTGGTACAGAATGTTGCTCGCCGGAATATTCCTTTTGGCCTATCTGCTGATCATCAAAAAATCGTTTTTACTACCGCTAAAAGCCGTTTTTAAACTCGTGATGGTGGGTTTGCTGATCGCAATTCACTGGATCTTTTTCTTTCGGGCGATCAATATTTCCAATGTTTCGGTAACGTTAGCGATGTTTTCTACCGGCGCTTTTTTTGCATCGATCCTCGAACCGATTTTTTACAAGCGTAAAATGCTGTGGTACGAAATCTTGTTCGGGCTCATCATCATCGCCGGACTTTGTGTGATTATGGACGTCGAATCCAAATATCTTTCGGGCATGCTTTGCGCGTTGTTCTCTGTTTTCATGGGTGTGCTGTTTACGCTTTTTAACGGAAAACTCATCCAGCAATACGATTCGGCAGTTATTACCTTATATGAATTTTTCGCGGGCTTTTTCTTCGTGTCTATTTATTTGCTTTTCGATGGAAAATTCTCTGCTGGATTTTTCAATGTTTCCGGTAAAGACTGGATCCTGATCCTGTTGCTGTCGTCGGTTTGTACGGCTTACGCATTCACGGCTTCGGTCAATGTCATGCGAAAATTATCGCCTTATACGGTGATGCTCACAACAAACCTCGAACCGGTTTACGGCATTTTCCTGGCGTATTTTATCATCGGCGAAAGCGAAAAAATGAGCGTTCCGTTCTACATCGTTTCGGGCATCATCCTGGCCACGGTGATCGCAAACGGCATTGTCAAAAATTACCAGCGATCCAAAGGAAAAATCGTCTGATTTTGTTTTTTCAGGAGCTATTTCAGGCTCTACGTTACAATCTTTTTTGTCAGGAGATGATATTTAAAAAAGAGGCAATATCTATGACAAAAAAGGATTTTCACTGCGATCCGGGCTAGGGTATTTTACCGAAAGAAGCTTTAATAACAAAAATCAAAAAACGCTTTCGTTCCAATTTTTAAATTTTATCTTTGCGTTTCCAATTTTAAATTAAACGCACAAATCCTATGGAATATTTAGATTTTGAGCTTCCCATAAAAGAACTGGAAGACCAGTTAGACAAATGCCAGATCATCGGCCAGGAATCAAATGTCGATGTGACACAAACCTGCAAACAAATCGAGAAAAAACTCGAAGAAACCAAGAAAAATATATACAAGAACCTTACGGCGTGGCAGCGTGTACAGCTTTCGAGACACCCAAGCCGTCCTTACACCATGGACCATGTTCGCGCGTTGTGCGGCACTTCGTTCCTGGAATTGTTCGGTGACCGAAATTTTAAAGACGACAAAGCCATGATTGGCGGACTCGGGAAAATTGGCGGACAGTCGTTCATGATCGTCGGCCAGCAAAAAGGATACAATACCAAAACGCGTCAGTTCCGCAACTTCGGGATGGCCAACCCGGAAGGTTACAGAAAAGCATTGCGACTGATGAAAATGGCCGAGAAATTCGGAATTCCTGTAGTGACTTTTATAGACACACCAGGCGCTTATCCGGGATTGGAAGCGGAAGAACGCGGACAAGGGGAAGCGATCGCAAGGAATATCTTTGAAATGATCCGTTTGAAAGTACCGATTATTTCGGTAATCGTTGGAGAAGGTGCTTCAGGTGGCGCACTCGGAATTGGTGTTGGTGACCGTGTTTACATGCTCGAAAATACCTGGTATTCTGTAATATCGCCAGAGTCTTGTTCGTCAATCCTTTGGAAAAGCTGGGATTACAAAGAACAGGCAGCCGAAGCCTTAAAACTGACTTCTGCCGATATGAAAAAGCAAAAACTTGTTGACGATATCGTGCCAGAACCACTTGGCGGCGCACACTACGACAGGGAAACTACTTTTAAAACGGTGCAGGAGTACATTTTGAAAGGATACAACGAACTCAAAGACTTATCAACAGCAGAGCTCGTAGCCCAAAGAATGGACAAATACAGCAAAATGGGTGAATACAAAGAGTAAAATCTTACAATAGAGATACTTAATCCGAAGCCCTGTGGTTTCGGATTTTTTTATGGTTATAAACAAAAATTAACGATTTATCAACAAGAGTTTGTAATAACTCTGGCAGCCGTTTTTTTATTTTTTAGTTACATTCGCACTATGGAAAATTTCAGGAATATTAATCCCGTAAGAGTAGATAAAACTACTATAATCAACCTCGAGAAAGGGAAGTTGCCACCACAGGTTTTAGACCTTGAGGAAGCAGTTCTCGGTGCGATGATGATTGACAAAAAAGGGGTCGATGAGGTGATTGATATCCTGCAGCCCGACGCATTTTACAAAGATGCACACAAGCATATTTTCGAAGCGATCGTACAGTTATTCACAGACACGCAGCCTATTGACTTATTAACAGTTTCGGCCCAGTTGAAAAAGAATGCCAAACTCGACCTTGCAGGCGGCGATTTTTACCTGATCCAGCTTACGCAAAAGATCTCGTCTTCGGCACATATCGAATTCCACTCCAGGATCATCCTGCAAAAATTCATCCAGCGAAGCCTGATCAAGATTTCTTCGGAAATTATCGAGGAATCCTACGACGAAACCACAGACGTTTTCGATTTGCTTGACAAAGCCGAATCCAAGTTGTATGAAGTGACGCAGGGAAACATTAAAAGAAGTTCTGAAACCGCGCAGAGTTTGGTGATCCAGGCTAAAAAGCGTATTGAGGAAATTGCAGGCAAAGAAGGACTTTCAGGAATCGCAACCGGTTTTGAAAAGCTCGACCAGATTACTTCAGGCTGGCAGCCGAGTGATTTAATTATCATCGCTGCACGTCCGGGTATGGGTAAAACTGCCTTCGTATTGTCAATGGCCCGAAACATCTCAATTGACTTTGGCCATCCGGTCGCATTGTTCTCGCTGGAGATGTCTTCAGTACAGTTGATTACACGTTTGATTTCTTCGGAAACCGGATTGTCATCTGAAAAATTACGTACCGGAAAACTCGAAAAACACGAATGGGAACAGCTTTCGATCAAAGTAAAAAATCTTGAAAAAGCGCCCTTATTTATAGATGATACGCCTTCGCTTTCGATCTTCGATTTGCGGGCAAAAGCGCGTCGTTTGTCGTCTCAACACGGTATCAAACTCATCATTGTCGATTACCTTCAATTGATGACAGCCGGCGGAAACGGTAAAGGCGGCGGAAACCGCGAACAGGAAATCTCGACCATTTCCCGAAATTTAAAGGCTTTGGCCAAAGAGTTAAGTGTTCCGGTGATTGCATTGTCGCAGTTGTCGCGTGCCGTGGAAACACGTGGATCGAGCAAAAGACCATTGCTTTCGGATCTTCGTGAATCGGGAGCGATCGAGCAGGATGCCGATATTGTGTCATTTATCTACCGTCCGGAATATTATAAAATTGACGAATGGGACGACGACGAGCAAACGCCAACAGCTGGCCAGGCAGAATTCATCATTGCCAAACACCGTAATGGTAGCCTTGAAAACATCAGGTTGAAATTTATCGGAAACCTCGGTAAATTTGACAATCTGGAAGACTTCGGCGGCAGTTATGACGATCTTCCGTCCAAAATGAACCACGAAGACAATCCGTTTACCACTAAAAATTTACCGTCGCCAAATGAAGCGTTCGGTAGCAATATGAACACCGTCGAAGACGATGATGTTCCTTTTTAAAACAATCAAACTCCCAAATTAAAGGCATTTTTTTTATTCCGATAACGGAACGGTGAATTTAATGATCGCGCCTTTTTTGCGATTGTTTTCGGCCCAGATTTTTCCACCAAATTTCCGGACCAGTTCATTGGTTATATGAAGTCCGATGCCATATCCGGTTTCTGAAGATGTGCCTTGCGCCGATTGTACTTTATTGGAGAACAGGCGCTGTAGCGTTTTTTCGCTCATTCCGGTTCCATAGTCTTTAACAAAAAAATAATTATTTTTGCGGTCGTAGCCAATTTCGATTGTCCCGTTTTCATGGCTGTATTTGATCGCATTGCTGATGAGGTTACGGTAAACGATCTTTAGGATTTCAGAAGGCATTTTTATTTCCAATGTGGTAGGAATGACAATTTCGAATTGCAGTTTTTTCCGGTTTGAAAACATTTCAAGCTGTCCGATGGTTTCTTTTGCAACCTGTTCAGGGAAACAAAGCGCGTTTTCATTCGCACGATCATTCATTTCCGATTGTGCCCAACTCAATAAATTTTCCATAATAAGCGTCGTCTGGTTGATTTGCTGTTTGATTCCGGAGGCCAAAACCGGGAAGGTTTCTAAATCCAGAACTTCATTTTCTGTGAGTTCGATCGCCTGATGCAAATTGGTCAGCGGACTTTTAAAATCGTGTGAAATGATTGAAAAAATCTTCTGGTTCAGTGTGTTTAGTTTTTCAAGTTCGTTCCTTTGTTGATTGATCAGCCGGTTTTTTCGTTTCAGAAACAGCGCAATCAATACCACAGCGGCTAAAATAATGATAGAAACCACAATGATTGCAATGAAAATCCGCGATTTGCTTTGTTCAGCGGCATTTTCAATTTTAAGTAATTTGTTTTCTTTTTGGCTGATTTCAGTTTTGTATTTCACTTCAAGCGCCGAGAGATTTTTGCGTTGCTCGTCGAGTTTTACCGCTTCATTGATCCATTCTTTTTTAGAGAAATAAAGGTATAATTTGGCCGAATTGTTCTGCAGTTTGTAAACCTCAATCAGTTTGTTGACTGCGCTGAGTTCGTACGATCTGATCTTGCAATCCGTAGCAATTTTTAAAGCCTTGAGTCCGTAACTTTCGGCTGAAGCCAATTTTTTAGCGGAAATTTCCACATCTGAAAGTTTTAGATATTGCAGTGAAGTTTCACATTCCGAGCCGTTTTCTGAAAACAGTTTAATGGATTTGAGGAATGTTTGTTTGGCGAGTTCCGGATTTTTACTCACCAGATAATAGTAGCCAATGATCGGAAGATTGATCATTTTATTATCAATAACGATTTCTTCGCGGTTGTATTTTTCAGCAAAATACATCGACTTTTTTGCATAAAAATAAGCCGAATCATAAACTTTTTTCTCATAAAACAAATTGGCTATTTTATGAAAAATGTAACCGCGGCTGCGTTGTCCGCGTTCGCCATCAGTAAATGAAATCCGCAATGCTTTTCTCGAAAATTCGTCCGCTTTTAGCGTATGTCCCATTAAACGCTGGATATCGCTAAGGAACAACATCAAAATCACCTGCTCGTATTTGTCAGGTTTTTGTGTATTGATCAGGTTGTAGATGTAGGCCTGCGCTTCGGTATACCGATTTTCATAAATAAAATCGGTGATCTTATTATTTTCTTTCACATAATTTTGCGAAAAGCCATAAGTAGCGCAACATAGTAAAGCCAAAGCCAATAAAAAACATCTCATCCTCTGAAATTTCAAACATCATTTAGAATGCATAAATAATAAATTTTTGGATAGCCGCCATCTTTTATTCCATTTTAGTTCTAAACATTTCAACTGCAGGCAGTCGCAAATGGCATTTTAAGAATTTCAAAAATTAAAAACCTTCGGGCATGCATTAAAAAAATCTGTTACAAAAAATTCGGTCTGAATTTTTTGTAACAGATTTTGTGATTTTTTTTTCGCGTTGAAATTTTTATAACAGATTTTGTGACAAAAATTTCTTTTCGGATTTTTTGTCACAACTTTTAATTAAATGTTCTGATTTAAAGCGCCCACGTTGCCATCAAATTTCGGCCCGAATGCCCGCAAAAATTATCTTTTTGTTCACACAAATTCTGCTATCTTTGAAATCATTAAAACTTCCAGAATGTCTTTTAAAAAAATATTTTTTCTGCTGATTTTCCTGATTTCAATATCTGCGAAAGCCAATTTTATCCTGCTTCCCATGGATGAAACCACGCAGCAGAACCACCTGAAAGCTTACGGAATTACGTATTGGTGTTTGGACAAACAATTCAAAGCGAGCTGGCTGCTGAATTACCGCGGCGGATCTTTCTTATTGCCCGACGCGCCCGAAATCCGAAAAGAATGCCAGATCCGTGGCGTAAGTTTCGAAATTTTATCCGACGGACAGGCCAACGCCATTCTCGACGAAATTTCAAGTCCGTCGCAAAACATGGAAACTGTCGTACTTGAAAAAGCCCCGAAAATTGCGGTCTACACACCAAAAGGCAAACAACCCTGGGACGATGCGGTGACTTTGGTGTTGACTTACGCAGAAATTCCGTTTACCGCGGTTTATGATGAGGAAGTGCTCAGCGACCAACTGCTGCTGTACGACTGGCTGCATTTGCATCACGAAGATTTCACTGGCCAATATGGAAAATTTTTCGGAATGTACAGAACAGCGCCCTGGTATATCGAACAAAAAAAACAGGCCGAAGCACTGGCTGCAAAGTTGGGTTACACTAAAGTTTCTGAAGAAAAAGGCGCGGTTTCCAAAAAAATCCGGGACTTCGTTATTGGCGGCGGATTCATGTTTGCGATGTGTTCAGCAACCGACAGTTTCGACATTGCGCTTGCCGCCGATGGTGTCGATATTTGCGAACCGATGTTCGATGGCGATGCAAGTGAACCGAATTACCAATCCAAAATTGATTACACCAAATCGTTTGCTTTTAAGAATTTTACTCTCGAAAGAAAACCAGAGCGCTATGAGTTTTCGGACATCGATATGACTGAAAAACGCAAAATCCCAATGGAAAAAGACTATTTCACTTTAATGGAGTATTCAGCGAAATGGGATGTGATCCCGAGTATGTTGTGCCAAAACCATACGCAGCTTGTCAAAGGTTTTATGGGACAAACGACGTCTTTCGAGCGCAGCCTGATCAAATCGAATGTACTGGTTTTGGGTGAATGCCAACTCAACAGTGAAGCGCGTTATGTTCACGGCCAGGTTGGAAAAGGATTTTTTACTTTCTATGGCGGACACGATCCTGAAGATTACCAGCACAGAGTAGGCGACGAACCAACGGTTTTGGATTTGCATCCGAATTCTCCAGGATACCGATTGATCCTGAACAATATTTTGTTCCCGGCAGCGCGTAAGAAAAAACAGAAAACCTAATCTACAAGATAAAAAAGTCGGTCGTCGTTAACGGTTCAGGTGTTTTTTCTTCTTCCAACAATTGCCTGATATTGATTTCGATCGTAGTTGCAATCGACGTCACCGAAATATCTGTCGGCATTCCGTTAAATGGATCCTGGAGATGACTCGCTGTTTTTTCGAGCAGGAAAAATGCCATTGAAATGACCAGCAACAACGGAATTTCAAAATAACTTTCAATGTCCCGAAGCGAAATCGAAAGCGTGGTCACAAACAGGTAAATGATCAGGTGCAGGAAATATTTGTAGGTAACCGGAAAAACCGTGTTGTTGATGCGTTCGGCCATTCCCATTGAATTGGTCAGGTTGACAATTGTCGTATTCATCTGAACCTGACTGAACAATTGAATCGCGGCGGCTTTCCTGAGTTTTCCCAAATCGGCGGCATTGAGTTGTAAAATGGCAAGCGGGATGTTGCTTTGTTTTAGAATATGTGCCAGGTCTTCCTCTGAAAAATATTTTTCGAGCTGCTCCATTGGATCTTTTCCGCGTAGATTCCGTCCCAACGCATAACACCAGGCAATTTGGCGGTAAGCGATTTTTTTAATTTCATTTTCAATCGGAATTTCGCCAAACGACTGCAGCTGCAGGATCAGGTTTCGGCTGTCATTCACGATCGAGCCCCAGATTTTTCTGGCTTCCCACCAACGGTCGTATGATTGATTCAGCTTAAAAGCCAAAATGACCGAAATAGCTGTTCCGATAAAAGCCGGAATCGAAATCGGCATGACTGGAATCAGGTTTTTAAATTTATAGGTAAGATAATGTACGACAAGCCCTATAATCAGCACATAAAGCATTTCAAATTTGATGGTTTTTAAAATGTAGTGTAATGGGATTTTTCTGTTGAGCAGCATAAATTTGAATTAAACTTCAAAATTATCCTATTGTCATTCGTGTGTGTTACATCCTGTGTTTAATAAGTTACAAATAAAACAAAAAGCCAATCTGTTGCGATTGGCTTTTTTTTAGCCCTGATAGAGCTGATATCCTTTGTGAGGAACGAACAAAGATAAAGGCGATAGCAGGAAACAGCTCCCTTAAAAACTATTTGTTGTTATCAATGATGTAATCGAGGACTTTACGCATCAGGTGTACACGGTCTTTGCCGGTTACGTTGTGTTTGTGCATCGGATAAGGGAAAAAATCGACCTGTTTTTCTGCTTCCACAAACTTTTTGACCAACGCCAAATTTTGCTGCATGACAACAACATCATCGCTGGTTCCGTGGATTAAAAGCAATTTCCCTTTCAGGTCTTTCACATAATTCAGCGTACTCGATTCGTCGAATCCTTTCTGGTTTTCCGCTGGCGTGTCCATGTAACGTTCGCCGTACATGATTTCATAATATTTCCAGTCGGTTACCGGGCCGCCGGCAACGCCCACTTTAAACACATCGGGTTTTCTAAGCATGAGTGAAGTGGTCATAAATCCGCCGAAACTCCAACCGTGAACCGCCAATCTGTTGCCGTCTACGTAAGGCAATGATTTTAAGTAATCGACCCCTTTGATTTGGTCGTCCATTTCGTTTACGCCCAATCTTCCGTGGATGACACTTTCGAAAGCCACGCCGCGATTGTCAGATCCACGGTTGTCAACGGTGAATACCAAATAGCCTTGTTCGGCCATCCAGTACATCCACAAATTGGCGCCGTCCAGATAAGAATTCGTGATGAGTTGCGCGTGTGGACCGCCGTAAACGTACACCATGACCGGATATTTTTTAGTCGGGTCGAAATTGCTCGGTTTGATCAATCGCGTATACAAATCGGTTTTTCCGTCAGCGGCTTTGATGGTTTTGATTTCGGAAGTTCCCATTTGGTATCCGTCATATTTGTTGGCACTCGTGAGGATGGTCGTTGCCTTTCCGCTTTTATCGTACAACAATGATTTTGACGGCGTCGTATGGCTTGAAAATTCGTCAAAAACGCAGTTTCCATCGGTGCTGATTGCTACCGAATGTGTTCCGTCCTCTTTGGTAAGTAACGTTTGTTTGCCTTTTAAATCGACTTTATAGGCCAGCATGTTTGTTGGATTCGGGCCAGTCGCAGTAAAATAAATTTCAGTTCCCGCAGGATTGTTCCCGAGGATTTCGCGGCTGACAAATTTATTCTGCGAGAGTTGTTTGATCAGTTTTCCGTCAAGCGAATAATAATACAAATTGTTGAACCCGTCTTTTTCGCTGATCCAGATGAAATTGTTCGATTTCGGATTTGGGAAGTATGCAGGATGTTCGGGTTCGACCCAGGTCGTATTTTTCTCTTCGAGGATTGTACGAACGAACGCGCCGGTACTGGCATCGTAAAGATTCAAATGCATGTCGTTTTGCCCACGGTTCAACTCGGCAATCAAAACAAATTTTTCATCGGGCGTCCATGAAAGGTTGGTCAGGTAATCATCAGTATTTCCTTTCGGCGAAATGTACACCGTTTTTTTAGCGGCCAGATTGTAAATCCCAACTCTTGGTTTTTCACTTTTTTGCCCGATCATCGGATATTTAATGCTTTCCAGCTTTCCGGGCGTTGCGTTGATGTCAAGTAATGGATAATCGGCAACTTCCGTTTGGTCTTTTTGGTAAAAGGCTACAAATTTTGCATTTGGCGACCAGAAAATTCCATTGCTGATGCCAAATTCGTTGCGCGCGAAAAACTGTCCCGAAACGATCGCTTCATTGGTTTCATTGGTAATGGCGACTTTTTCATTGTTTTGGTTTAAAAGAAAAAGGTTGTTTTTTTCGGTAAAAGCGACGTTTTGTCTGTTGGTGTCAAACGTCGCATTTTCTGCATTTTCAGGCAGTTCGGAAACCAGTTTTCCGGTTTTGTTTTGGATGTTGTATTCGTAATATTTATTTGCGGAAGTCAGCACCATTGTATTGGCATCTTTCCATTCCAGCCCGAAAAAGTTTTTGAAATCGGACGACAATGTTTTGTTTAGGTCTGCCAATGTTACCAATTCGGTTGCTTTGCTGTCAGAAGTGCTGGCTGTCATCAGTTTGCGATACGAATCGGCGACGAATACATATTTATTGGTATTTGGAATCCATTGGAAACCTAGTAATTTGTCTGCGCGAAATGTCCGGTTTTGTTGTAAAACGCCGTCTTCTAACGTGATTTTTTTGGTTTGCCCGGAAGCAGAGACCGCAATTAGGAAACTGAATAACAGTACAAGTTTTTTAGTCATGGTTGAATTTTATTTGAAAACAAAAGTATTAAAAAAGGATCATGTAAACCGACTTTATGGGTCTGTTAACATGATCCTTTGTTACAATTTAAAGAGAAATTTATACCAAACCTTCTTCGTTTTCTTTGTCAAGATACTCCTGTACGATTTCGATCGCGTTGGTTACCACATCACTCAGCGCTACGATAAACGTGCCTTCTTCGGCCGAATTGATCGCGTGTTTGATCGCTTCGACTTCTTTTGGAATGATTTCGTAAGTCACATTTCGATCCGATTCGGTGATTCCCGAAAGAATCAGGTCGATAATTTCCTGTTCGGTTCTTCCGCGTAAATGTTTTTCCTGGCGGATGATGATATGGTCAAACATCCTGCCGGCAATTTTCGCGCATTCTTTAATGTCTTCGTCGCGTCTGTCGCCTACGCCGGCGATGATTCCGATTTTTTTATTGGCATCGACACTGCTCAAAAAGTCTTCAACACCCAAATATCCGGACGGATTGTGTGCGAAATCGATCAGCACTTTAAAACGTTTGAAATCGAAAATGTTCATTCTTCCCGGCGTTTGTGCCACACTCGGAATAAATGTTTGCAACGAGAGGCTGATATCTTCGGTTTTGAATCCCCATAAATAAGAAGCCAACGTTGCGGCAAGCGCATTGGCAATCATAAATTTGGCTTTTCCGCCCAATGTCAATGGCACGTGTGTTGCCCTTTCAACGCGGATTTTCCATTCGCCTTTTTTAACGGTGATGTAACCATTTTCGTAAACAGCGACGATTTTTCCTTCTTTACATAATTTTTTAATCAGCGGATTTTCTTCATCCATACTGAAAAACGCCACATTGCAACTGAGTTCCGATGCGATTTTAACCGATTGTTCGTCTTCGGCATTCAAAATGGCCCAACCGTCTTTTTTGACGCTTTTCGCCACGGTACTTTTCACTCGAGCCAAATCGTCAAGCGTATGAATGTCACTAATTCCCAAATGATCTTCCTGAATGTTGGTAACCACAGCGATATCACAACGGCTGAAACCAAGGCCTGAGCGTAAAATTCCACCGCGGGCAGTTTCTAAAATCGCAAATTCGACTGTTGGATCTTTTAAAATGTATTCGGCGCTAAGTGGCCCGGTCGTGTCGCCCTTTTCCATCATGTGATTCTGGATGTAAATCCCGTCAGATGTGGTGAAGCCCACTTTGTATCCGTTGTTTTTCACAATGTGTGCGAGCAATCGGGTAGTGGTGGTTTTTCCGTTGGTTCCTGTTACAGCAATAATCGGGATGCGGCTTGGTTTTCCCGGAGGATACAACATGTCGATTACCGGAGCGGCCACGTTTCTCGGCAAACCTTCAGATGGCGCCAAATGCATGCGGAAACCCGGAGCTGCGTTGACTTCGAGAATACAACCGCCATTTTCTTTTAAAGGCTGCGTCAAATTTTCCGCCATGATATCGACACCACAAATGTCAAGTCCGATGACACGCGAAATGCGTTCTGCGAGGAAAATATTTTCCGGGTGCATCATATCGGTAACATCAACAGACGTTCCGCCGGTACTTAAATTCGCAGTCGATTTAAGGTAAACAATTTCTCCGTTTTTTGGAACGGTTTCTAAAGTATAGTTTAATTTTTCGAGTAGGTCCAATGTGTCGCGGTCGACATCAATTTGCGTCAGGACATTTTCGTGTCCGTAACCGCGCCGCGGATCAAGATTGGTAATGTCTATCAATTCCTGAAGCGTATCGGTTCCGTTTCCAACAACATGTGCGGGAACCCGTTTTGCCGCTGCCACCAGTTTATTGTCGATAACCAACACACGGAAATCAAATCCGGTAACGAATTTTTCAACGATTACGCGGCGGCTGTAAGTTTTGGCATAGGCCAATCCGGCAACGGCGTCTTCCCATTTGGTAACATTAATGGAAGCGCCTTTTCCATGATTTCCGTCGAGTGGTTTGATCACGATCGGATAACCGATTTTATTGATTACTTCAGCCAGATCTTCGTCAGTCATGCAAATGCCGCCGCTGGCTACAGGGATCGAAGCGTTGTCGAGCATGCGTTTGGTTTCTTCCTTATTACAGGCAATGTCTACGGCGATGTTGCTTGTTCTGGCGGTCATTGTCGCCTGAAAACGGATCTGGTTGATGCCGTAACCCAATTGTACCAAGGAATTCGTACCCAGGCGAATCCACGGAATGTCACGGGCGACAGCTTCTTCAACAATGCTTCCGGTACTTGGCCCGAGCCTTACGCGTTCGCGGATTTCGCGCATTTGCTGGATGTCGCCTTCAAGGTCATATTCGGTTCCTGCGATTAAAGCTTCGGCAATGTTTACGGCACTTTCGGCTGCAAATATCCCGACATTTTCTTCTGTATAGCTAAAAACAACGTTGTAAATTCCGGATGTTTTGGTTTCGCGCGTGCGTCCAAAACCAGTTTCCATTCCGGCCAGCGATTGTATCTCGAGTGCGATGTGTTCAATGACATGTCCCATCCAGGTTCCTTGTTCAATACGCATAAAAAAACCTCCGGGAACGCCTTCGGAACAACGGTGTTCGTACATCGAGGGAAACATATCTTTAATGCGTTCCAGAAATCCGTCTATTTTATTGGTTGGAAACTGTTCCATTTCTTCCAGATCGAGCCGCATCTGGATTAGTTTTTTTCGTTGTACACTCCAGATATTCGGGCCACGAAGCGCCTGTACTTTTAAAATTTTCATAGACGAAATAATGTTGGTTTGTTTATTTTGTAACGCTTTTGTTAAAAAGCAATGGTATTGATTTTACTAAAGTAAATTTTTAAGATTGGTTTTCAAAATTAATTTGATTTTTATGCGATATTTATTTTTTGGATGCTGATCTTCAGATGTGGAAAAGTAATAATGAAAATTAAAAGTTTTTTTTTCGCCCCGACGGAAGTGTAAAACCTGCAAGTCTGAATTCTTTTTCAGACTTGCAGATTACCTCACAAAATATTATTTTTTTATTTTGTGTTCGGTCAGTTCGCTTCGCTCGTGTGAAAGGCACAGCGGTACTGAAAGTTGGCGTGAATGCCCGATTTTTATGCTTCTAAAAACTTAAATAGATTTGGTTTATTTCAATTTTTGGTTATTTTTACCAAATGAATATACGAGGAAAATTAATCATTATAGGCGGCGCAGTCGATAAAGGAAGTTTCACCGAAACCGAACTGGATAAAAATGTAGCCAATAATCTGAACTTTTTTGAAACGGGAATTTTAAAAAGAATCCTAAACGAATCAAAACACAAGGAAGATTCCAAAATAGAAATCATTACCACAGCATCGAAAATTCCACGAATTATCGGACCGGAATATGTGAAGGCGCTGAATTACCTGGGCGCGAAAAATGTTGACGTGCTTCATATTGAAAAACGTGAACACGCCACTGATAAATTGACTATTGAGCGTTTAAAACTGGCCGATGTCGTGATTTTCACCGGCGGCGACCAATTGCGCTTAACATCCATTTTAGGCGGGACCGAATTTCATGATCTCCTGCTTGACAAATACCATAACGAAGATTTTATTTACGCCGGAACTTCAGCCGGAGCAGCCGCGGCGTCAAACAATATGATTTACCAGGGCAGCAGTTCTGAGGCTTTGCTGAAAGGTGAAGTCAAAATTACGAGCGGGCTCGGATTGATCGATGGTGTGATTATCGATACCCACTTTGTACAACGAGGAAGAATCGGAAGGTTGTTTCAGGCAGTTGTTGGAAATCCGAAAGTGCTCGGAATCGGGCTGGGAGAAGACACCGGTTTGCTGATTAAAAACAATGAAAAAATGGAAGCGATTGGTTCCGGACTTGTGATTTTGGTCGACGGCCGTGAAATTAAGGATACCAATTTGACTCAGGTCGAGATGGGCCAACCCATTTCAATCAACCATTTGGTTACTCACGTCATGAGCAAATACGATACATTTGATTTGAAAACGCATAAAATGCACATTCAGTCCTCGCAATATGCGGAAAAATTAAAAATGCTTTCAGACGATTAACCTTATGAAAGTAATCATCCACGGCGGATTTTTCTCTGAATCTTCCACCAACCACGAAACGAAAGTTGCCAAACAAAATGCGTTGCTGCGAATTGTAAAAGACTCGTACGAATTTTTAAAAGAACATTCGGCGCTCGAAACCGTTGTTTATGCGGTATCGCTTCTTGAAGATGACGAATTGTTCAATGCAGGAACCGGTTCGCAAATCCAAAGCGACGGAAAAATCCGCATGAGTGCCGCATTAATGGACGGTTCAACTTTAAAAATGAGTGGTGTCATCAATATTGAAGATGTCAAAAATCCGGTTCAGGTTGCGCAAATGTTAATGGACAGCGAAGACAAGGTTTTGGGCGGAGAAGGCGCTACAGCTTTTGCACGCAAACTCGGATTTGAGTATTTTTCGACAGAAATTCCGCAACGGCGCGCTGAATACGAAGCCAAAAAAGCACCAACGGGAACCGGAACTGTTGGCTGTGTGGTTTTAGACCAATATGGGAAAATTGCCGTTGCCACTTCAACAGGAGGAAAAGGTTTTGAAATTCCAGGACGCATTTCTGATTCTGCAACGGTTGCCGGAAATTACGCGAACGAATTTTGTGGCGTAAGTCTGACCGGTGTTGGCGAAGATATTGTGAGCGGCGCTGTCGCTGCAAAAATCGTCACGCGCGTCACTGACGGATTTCCGATCCAAAAAGCATTTGAAAAAACATTTGAAGAATTAAAACCTTTCGACGGTTTTGCCGGAGCGATTGCCATTGACAACAAAGGCAATATTTTTCACCAGGATTCGCATCCGAGTATGGTATTTGCAAGTTTTGACGGTGAAAACGAAGAAGTTTTTTATTAAAGTTTATAAAAACATAAGCCACGAATTCTCGAATTTTTATCATTCGTGAATTCGTGGCTCAATTTTTAAATGCAGCCTAACTTAAATAGACTGCCCACCCGAAACTTCAATGCGCTGCGCATTTACCCATTTTGCATCATCGGTACACAAAAAGGCAACAACTCCGCCAATGTCATCAGGCAAGCCTACGCGTCCAAGTGCCGTTTGCGAAGCAATATGTTCGTTTACAGCCGCATTGTCGCGAACCACGCCACCACCAAAATCGGTTTCGATCGCGCCCGGAGCCACTACGTTTGAACGGATGCCGCGGCTTCCCAATTCGGCTGCCAGGTATTTTGTAAGCGTTTCAATCGCGCCTTTCATTGAAGCATAGGCTGCATATCCGGGCAAACTGAAACGCGCCAATCCGGTAGAAATATTGATGATTCCCCCGCCGTCGGCCAACATTGGTAAGGCTTTTTGCGTCAGGAAAAATGTGCCCTTGAACTGGATGTTTACCAAAGTGTCGAATTGTTCTTCTGTGGTTTCCGCAAAAGAATTGTAAACCCCGATTCCGGCGTTGTTCACCAGATAGTTGATCTTGTCAGTTCCGAAAGTGTCTTTCAGAGTCGCATTCACCTGGGTGAAAAAAGCATCAAAAGTTTTTGAATCGGAAACATCAAGTTGCAATGTTGCCGCTTTTTGTCCGAGATTTTCAATTTCGCCGATCACTTCCTGCGCTTCTTCCTTTTTGCTGTTATAAGTCAGGATAACATCGAGTCCTTTTTTTGCGAGTGCAATCGCCATATTTTTTCCAAGGCCGCGGCTTCCGCCGGTTACCAATACAATTTTTGATTGTGACATGTGTGGATTTTTAATTATTACCATACAAAGATATTGCGGGGAGTAGCGTTAAAAATGGTGTACTCTTCAGTATTTTGGAGTTGAAGAAAAAAATGTCAGGCAAAAATAATCGGATTTCAAAACTATACGATTTTACTTTTCCGGAACTGCAAAGGCGTAATTCCAGTCATTCCTTTAAAGAATTTTGTGAAATTTGTTGGTTCGTCGTAGGCGAATGTCATTCCGATTTCGGCAATCGAAAGATTGGTTTCTGTGAGCAAACGTTTGGCTTCAGCCAAAATGCCATCTTCCATAAATTCACACGGCGACTTTCCTGTCGTGAGTTTGATCGTGTTGGTCAGGTGGCCGTGATTCATAAACAATTTCTCTGCATATTTTGAGGTTGACATTCGGTAATTGACTTTGCCAGCAAAAAGTTCGGCCAGATGCGCTTCATATAATTTCAGGAAATCTGCGGTGATCTCTTCTTTCCGGGTCAGGATTTTTTTTGGAATGGGCATAATGGCTGGCAAAAGTGAATTCAAATATAAATTAAAAATCAGTATTTACAGTCACAGATTTCCAATCTTCAAGTTCGGTCATCATATTTTCTGCTTTGGTTTTGGCCAATCCGTAGGCATCGCTTCCCAAAAATAAATGAACCGGCGGATTTTTTTCTCCCGCAATTTGGATGATCGCAGCGGCACCTTTTTCAGGATCTCCGGGTTGGTTGTTGTTGATTTGCTGCTGGTGCAATTCCTGCGATTCACGTGTTGATTTGTAACCGTCAAGCGGATTTTTCGGCGTGGCCAATGAACCGGAGGTCAGGAAATTTGTCCTGAAATATCCCGGAAGCACCGCAGTGACGTTGATGCCGAATTCTTTGAGTTCGATCGCCATCGCTTCTGAAAATCCGACGACGGCAAATTTCGTCGCACAGTAAATCCCGAATCCCGGAAAATCACCCAGGTAACCACCGATTGATGCAATGTTGAAAATGTGCCCGGATTGCTGTTTGCGCAAGTGTGGCAACGATTGGCGGATGACATTTAACGATCCGAAAACATTTACATCGAAATTTTGACGTGCTTCCGCATCTGATAATTCTTCGACCGCGCCCAATAAACCATAACCGGCATTGTTGATGATGTGGTCGATTTTTCCAAAGGTGGCGATAGTTTCGTCGATGGCTTTTTTGACGTTGTTCTCATCGGTCAGGTTCATTTCCAATGGAAGAAAATGATCTGATTTCGGTGAAATTGCAGCTTCCAGATCGGATTTCCTTCGTGAAGTCGCAGCTACAAAATCACCTTTTTCTAATAATTGCTTTGCTAAAATTAATCCGAAACCTTGTGAAGCTCCGGTAATAAACCATACTTTTTTCGTGCTCATAATTGTTGTTTTAAAAATTAATTGAAATCTGTTGAAATGGAAACGGCTTTCCAGTTTTGCAGGTCGTCGTGCAGGATTTGGACTTTTTCGGTGGCGCGTTTGTATGCATCGCTTCCTAAAAATAACCGGATTGGCGGATTTGGATTTTTTACAAGATCAATAAATACCGAAGCCGCTTTTTCAGGATCGCCAATTTGCGCGCCGTCGAACGAAGCGTAACGTTCGTGCGATTTCCGGATCGCGGTGTAATCTTCAATAGGGTTTTGGGCCAGGACCAAAGATTCTGGTGTCAGGAATTGTGTACGGAAAGCGCCGGGTTCGACAACGGTAACGTGAATCCCGAATTCTTTGACGTCCTCGGCTAAAACTTCCGACAAGCCAACCACCGCAAATTTGACCGCTGCGTAAACTGCCCAGCCTGTCGCTGCCGCAAATCCCGCAATTGAAGAAATGTTGATGATGTGTCCCGAACGCTGCGCACGCAAATACGGCATCACCGCTTTGATGACTTTTAAAGTTGCGAAAACGTTGACATCAAAGCTTTGGCTGATTTCGGTTTCGCTGAGTTCTTCAATCGCGCCACCGATTCCGTATCCGGCATTGTTGACCACGACGTCAATTTTCCCGAAATGCTTTACGGTTTGTGCTGCTGCGTTCCGAATGCTGTTCTCGTCAGACAAATCGGTTTGCAAGGCGAGGAAATTTTTATCCTGGAGTAAAGTTTCCGGAAAGTTTTTGGCATTTCTGGAAGTTGCTGCAACAGGATAACCTTCTTTTAAAAGTTTGGTAGCCAATGCGAGTCCGAGGCCTTTGGAAGCGCCGGTAATGAACCATGTTTTTAGATTGGAATGCTTCATGATCTTTTGTTTTAAATGATGAAGCAAAGGTATGTTGGTTATGCAGTGCTTGGATTGCCCAAATCAAACGGATCATTGCAAAATTCAAACATTTCTGAAAAAAGTTGGTGTTTGTGTGGTTTGCTTTTTGAAAAAGTTGTTGAAATGCGCCGCTTCGTCAAAACCGAGGCAATAACCGATCTCGGAAATGTTCCAGTCGGTGTGTTTCAATAAAGCTTTAGCTTCTGAAACCAATCGTTCGGTAATGTAATCGGTCGTAGTTTTTCCGGTTGTTTCGCGGATGGCGCGGTTTAAATGATTGACGTGAACAGAAAGCTGCTGTGCAAAATCTTTGGCCGAACGCAGCGTAAAACGTTGTGACGGCGTTTCTATCGGAAACTGCCGTTCGAGCAATTCCCTGAAAACGGATGTGATCCGCGAATTCGCATCTGGATGTTGGTACAGCGTTTCTGAAGGCTGCTGTTTTAAAGCATAATGCGTGAGTTCAGTCGTATAATTGCGAAGCAGGTCATATTTATACACATAGTCAGAATTGATTTCGTCCAGCATTTTATCGAATATAGCCGCAACATGGGCATCCTGATTTTCAGTCAGAACGTAACTCGGTTTTCCGCCTGGCGCAAACATCGGCAATTCGCTGAGGCTGCTTTTGATTTTTTCGGTAAAGAAAGATTCTGTGAAAATGCAGAAATATCCGGTGACGTTTTCGGATAAAGATTCCCAGGTATACGGAACCTGAGGATTGAAAAACAGCAAAGTGGCGCCAGAAATCTCGATGCTTTTATCGGCGTAATGGTAGCGGTTTCTTCCGCGGATGAGCAAAACTTTATAGTAATCTCGGCGGCTGTAAGTAATGCTGCTGCCTTCTTTTTGCAAACAATCCTCGAGGCGGAATACATTGAAATGCCCCACGCCGGGATGCAATCCTTCGGGTTGGGTGATTCGTTTTTGTGTGTAAAAATCCTGTAAGGTTTCGGTTTTGCTCATAAGGCAAAGTTATGAAATTCAAACAAAAGGTGTTTCTGTTGATCATATCTTTTTTCAATTTTGTAGAAATTTATTTTTGGAAACGACGGTCCGCGTTAAGGATAGAGGCAGGCACCGCGTGCAGCCGATAGCCTGGCCAAACGCAACGCCCATAAAAAAACCACCGCTTTCACGATGGTTCTTTTAATAAATTGGATTCAAAATTATGCGACGCGCAATCCGGTTGTGATGGCAAAACGGTTCCAGGAATTGATGATGATGATCGCCATAATGATGTCGGCGAGGTATTTTTCATCAAAAAGTTTTGCAGCATTTGTATAAGTTTCGTCTTTCACGTGGTTGCTGATTAAGGTGACTTCTTCTGTTAATGCGAGGATTGCTTTTTCTTCCTCGGTGTAAAAATCGGCTTCGCGCCAGGCACTAATCAGGTAAATTTGTTTTTCAGACATGCCGGCTTTTCGGGCTTCGGTGGTATGCATGTTGATGCAAAAAGCACAGCCGTTGATCTGGGACGCGCGGATTTTAATCAGTTCTTTGTGCATGGGGTCAAGCGTGGTCGTGCTGATGTAATTTGATAAGGTCATTAACGCATTATACGCTGCCGGTGCTACTTTTGGGAAATTGATTCTGGTTTGCATTTTCGTTGTTTTTAAAGTTGAATACAAAGTTCTTGTATGTGGTTTTAAAAAAACTTGAAGTAGTTTAAGAAAGTGGAGGAGGGGAAAGGGCAGAAGGGAAAAGGGTAAAGGGAAAAGGCAGAGGGGAAAAAGGCAGAAGGGAAAAGGGTAAAGGCAGAAGGGAAAGGGAGAAAGCTACGTCCAAAATGCTGGCGATCAGGGACGACATCATCCATTGTCAATTGTCGATTATCAATTGTTGATTATTCATTATCAATTATTCTTTAAAAAAATCACGTTTTGCCGGCGCGGATTTTACTTAAAAATTCCGGGGAAAAATCGAGATAAGATGCGATCATGTATTGCGGGACGCGCTGCATGAATTCCGGGAAACGGTTGTTCATGTTGTGGTAACGTTCTTCTGCCGACATCGTAAACAGGTATTTGATTCGGATTTGGGAAGCACCGTACGATTTTTGAAGTACGAGTCGGAAATATTTTTCGAGTTTTGGGACTTTTTCGAGCAGGATTTCCATATTGGACTTTTCGAGCGTGATCGCTTCGCAGTTTTCAATCGCCTGGAAGTAAAATTGCGAGGACGTATTGTTGTGGAAAGCCAGATAATCGGTTACCCACCAGTTTTCGATTGCAAATTGCAGCGTTTGTTCGGTGCCTTTTTCGTTGATAATGTATTGTCGCGTACAGCCTTTTACGATAAAATATTGCGTGTTGCAGGATTGTCCTTCTTTTAAAAGATGTTCTTTCTTTTTGAATTTTTCGTAAGTGAGCAAGGAACACAGAACTTCTTTTTCGCTTTCATCCAGCGTGACAAATTTGGCAATATGGGCAACAAGGCTGGAATACATCTACCGGGTTTTGCAATGGTTAGTGAGTTGCTAAATTAAAAATTATTCGGTGGAAGCTGGAAAATATCTGAATTAAAAACAATTTCGTTTCATTCGGAAAACAGCGAAACATTTGATAAAATAAAAGCTGCCAGCCAACGTGCTATTTTAACCCAAAATAATGTTGAAAGGCAGCAATTATTACGTTTCCATAAAATTAGTCTAACAGTTTCTCGTCGTAATAGGCCGTTTCCGAAGTGATTTTTCCTTCCTTATTAAAATCGTGGGAAAAATGAATCGGGAAGATAAACGCCTTCTTATCTGATTTCCGAATCAGGTTGTAGTTCCACCATGACAAAACCGTGCGGCCATCGGCCAATTCGTAATGCAAATAATCAGGATAACCAACGATATCTATGCTGGCAACTTCAAATTTTTCGAGTATTTTCTTATCCAATGCTTTTTGCTCATCGAGTGAAATGCCGCTTGTATTGGTATTTCCCGCTGTGTTGAAACGCGCTTTCTCGTCATAAAAACTGTAAGATTTTGGATAATCTTTGTTTTCGAAGGCATAGATCATTTTTTTGACCGTATTGATATTTTCATGGTGGTTGTAAAGCGTTCCATTTGTACGATCGTTAAAACTCTGCCTGATTTCTGTGATCACATTCGAATCCATATAATCGATCATGGTCGTGATTTTGTTGTCTTTGTTGACCACGAGGGAACGGTGCAATGGCATCTCGATTTTAACGCCCGTAGCTTTGTGAACGCCTTTTAGTTTGTCCCAGGTAAGTACCCAAACCACATTGTTTTCATTGTCTTTTTTGTATTCCAACGCGTCGGGATACGCTTCCCGCCAAGGTGAGATCGAGTAATAATCGAGCTGTTCGCTCCAGGCTTTCGCCCTTTGTAAAAACGCGGCTTTATCCTCTCCTTTGTCGGTTGTTTTTCCGCTGACACCGCTGAATAATTTAAAGTCGTCTGCAAGATAAGTCGCAACTTTTTTGACATCACCAGCAACAAAAGCTTTCGTCATATTGTCTACAACTGTAATGGCCGGATGATTGATGTAAATCGTACCGTTCTCTTTTTTTTGTGTATGGCCGATGAACGTGACGAACATCATTGCGAATAAGGATAATTTTTTCATGGTTTGGTTTTTTAAATTGGATAATGTGTTTAAATTACTTGGGTCAGCGTTTTTTTGACTGGACGGAATGTAATGTTCAGGTCCTTTTTTTTGATGAATTTTTACCGCTTGGTTCGCGATAAATTTGGGTTGGCCGTACCGATGGCTTTCCGGGCTAATAAATTTTTAGTCATTTTCAGAATGCAAACGATTTTCAGGCGGAAAGGGGAAGTGCAATTTTTTTGATTTCGGGTGTATTTATGATCAATTCCAGAAAATTTTCAGTGCTTTGTTGTGGAATCAAACAATTCGCTTTGCGGATCTTTAACGTCGAGTTGGAACGGTGTTCCGCTGTGAACCACGACATCACAATGGGAGAACAAAGTCTTCGAGCGCCTGTTTAATGCCTGCTTTTTTCATTTTTTTGCCATTTTCAATTGATCTGGTATTTCAATATTGGAAACTGTTTCGGCCTGTTGCAGGTCGGTCAATAGTTTGGAATCGTCCCAATAACCAACTTCACGGGTGATTTTACCGTCGACAAAGCGGGCAGTAATGCTCGTTGGAATGATGTACATTTTATTGTTTGATCTTAATGTGCCTTCCCATTGTCCCCAGTAATTCACCCAAATTTCACCTTTATCGGTAACAACCATTTCATATTCGGCTTTGGTTTTGTTAATTTTCCATATAGAAAACGGTAGGCTTTCTTCTTTGTTTTGCGCAATTCGCTGTCGGACGGTTTGTGCGAATTCGTCCGGAACATTGTTGATGATTTTAGCTGAATCGGCATAAAAGACAGCCATTTCGTCAAATTTTCCGTCGCCATAAAGTTCGGTGACTTTTTTAAACGTATCAATTTCTTTCGATTGCTGGGTATACCGTTTGTTGCAGGAAACGAATGTGAATAGCAATGCAGCTGCAATTAGGAATGTTTTTTTCATGATAATTCGGTTATTTTTTATCGGTGTATCCAAGTTCCGGACGTTCACAACCATCGAATGTCATTTGAAGTTTGTAAATTCCTGACTAATGAAAGGTTAATCAATACAATAGAAAAGTGGTTTAGGACGAACAGGCCGAAAAAATGTCCCAAACTGCAGTTTTGGTTATCGGTGGGAAGAAATATGGGAAAGGTAAAAGGTAAAAGGCAAAAAGAGAAAAGACAAAAGCAAAAGTAAAAGAGAAATGGCAGAAGTTTAAAAAAATGGTATAAATGATTTTTGTTTTATTGGAATTTCTTCGCTTACATTTCCCTGGAGTTGGTTCGTAAGTTATGAAATCAATTGGCTGCCAAAGCGGGTCCCGCAAGAAAATCCGGATTTTCCAATGCCATTATCCATAAATTCCAGCAAAATCGTGTTGTTTTGTTTTTCAGGTTTTTACTTTTTGAAAAAGCATATTTAACCGAATGATTCATTGGCAAGGTTATACTTTTTGGATGCGCAGCAACAATTGCTTTTTGAGTTCTGTGCTCAACGGAATCGCTTTTTTAGCAATGACCACATGACTCGCTGCAATTTCATCAATATGGGAAAGGTTTACAATAAACGAGCGGTGGATGCGCAGGAAACAGGGTGCGGTGATTTTCTCTTCTAATTCTTTCATGGTGGCGACGAGCAAATGCTGTTTGTCTTTGGCGTGAATCTTACAATAGTTGCGTTCGGCTTCAATGTACAGAATATCGTGGATCGCGACTTTGACCATTTTTTCATGGCTGCGCACGAAAATGCAATCGCTTAAGACAAACGGCACTTCGATATTTGTTTCAGGATGTTTTTCTTCCTCGATGCGCTGGATCGTGAGTTCGATGGCGCGTTGCAAATCCAGTTTTTTAAAAGGCTTCGAAAGAAAAGCGTATGGATTTGTGGCTTTCGCCCGATTGAAATGCGACGCATCCGAATTGGCGGTCAGGTAAATGATTGGGATTTTGTATTCCTTTTGAAGTGATATTGCGATGTCGATGCCGTCAACGTCGCCTTTGAGATTTATGTCGAGCAGAATGAGGTCGGGAAGGTTAGATTTCACGTGCAACAATACTTCTTCGGGATGCGGAATGATTCCGGTGATGTCATATCCGAGCGTTTTGAGCTGCAGCGAAATGTTCGCGGCGATGGTCATTTCATCTTCAACTATCAGGATCTTGTAGGCCATGAGATTTCGGAATTAGAAAATGCGGTAACGCAAGGCAAACGGGAAGTTGTATGCAGAGGTTGGTTTGGCAGTGGCTAAGGTAATGAATATTTTAACATATTGATAAACAGCATGATATAAAATATTAGATAAATTTTATCTTGAAAACGGTATTTTGTCGGTAGTTGTTTGTTTGCGTTAAGGATGGAAGCGGCATCCTTTTGCGGCAGCGCGCCAGCAGCGTCGCAAAAGATAAAGCGCACAGCCTGACCCGAAGGGAAACGCCCACAAGAATGAAGCGAACTGACGAAATAAATGGCCATAAAAAAACCCGATCTTTCGAACGGGTTCTCTTTGTAAGTAAGTTAAATGTAGTTGATAAAACGTTATTTTACTTTGTTAAGTACGGCTTTGAAAGCTTCCGGGTGGTTCATCGCTAGATCGGCAAGAACTTTACGGTTCAATTCGATTCCGTTTGCTTTTACTTTTCCGATGAACTGTGAGTAAGACATTCCTTCCAAACGTGCTCCTGCGTTGATACGCTGAATCCACAAGGCGCGGAAGTTTCTCTTGTTCTGCTTTCTGTCTCGGTAAGCGTAAACCATCGCTTTTTCCACGGCGTTTTTAGCTACCGTCCAAACGTTTTTTCTACGGCCAAAGAAACCTTTGGCTTGCTTCATTATTTTTTTTCTTCTTGCTCTTTTAGCAACTGAATTTACTGATCTTGGCATAATTTGCTTTTTTTTTGTAGCAGGCGTCCCGAATTAAATCAAGGGAACTTAAGGCCGTACTCCAAGGTTATTAAATAATTTTTAACCTAAAGGAAAATGTAGTCGAAAGCTCAAAGTCGAAAGTCTGAACGGTTAAGTCTTTTGACTTTTAGACTTTTCTCTTTTGACTAATTAAATAATCCTTAATTGTTGTTTGATGCTTTTCTCATCTGTTTTGTGAACGAGCGCTGAGTGTGTCAACGCCAATTTACGTTTTTTAGATTTCTTAGTCAAAATGTGACTTTTGAAAGCATGTTTTCTTTTAATCTTTCCTGAACCAGTAACTTTAAAACGTTTCTTGGCGCTGGATTTGGTTTTCATTTTAGGCATCTTGTCCTGAATTTATTTAATTTAACTTACTTACATTTTGGAGTTGCTGAGTGGCTGGTAACTGAGTAGCTGAGTTTTTTTCTCAGGCACTTCGGAACTTAGTTCAGTAACTATTTTTCAGGAGCTGTTGCTTCGCCAATTCACTCCTAATTTTTTTATTAGGAGCTATTCCGGCTATTCGCTGCAATCTTTTGTTCCGCTAAAGCTTCTCAAAAGGATTTCCGCTATTATCCGGGCTAGGCATTCAACAATAATCTTGTATTTTCTCCTTAACTTATCTCAGATACTCAGCGACTCAGTCACTCAGTAACTATTTCTTCTTCTTAGGCGCAATGAAAATAATCATACGCTTTCCTTCAAGAACCGGCATCGATTCTACCTTTCCGAATTCTTCCAGATCAGTAGCCAATCTTAACAATAAGATTTGTCCCTGGTCTTTATAAATGATCGAACGTCCTTTAAAGAATACGAAAGCTTTTAATTTCGAACCTTCTTTAAGAAATTTCTCTGCATTCTTTCTTTTAAATTCATAATCATGTTCGTCGGTCTGAGGCCCAAAACGGATCTCTTTTACAACGACCTGAGTAGATTTTGCCTTTAGTGCCTTGTCGCGTTTCTTTTGCTCGTACACGAATTTTTTATAATCCATGATCTTACAAACCGGCGGATCGGCGTTTGGCGAAATTTCAACTAAATCCAGTTCAAATTCGTCTGCAAGGCGCAACGCCTCCGAAAGCTTGAATAGCCCCGGCTCAATGTTCTCGCCAACAAGCCTCACTTCCTGGACACCGCGAATGTGCTGGTTGATCCTGTGTGCGTCTTTTTTTTCTACTCTGGGTTGGTAACCCTTGTTGCTTCTTATTGCTATGACTTTATTATTTTAAGTTAAACGTTAAATGTTTTTAATGTTTTGCTGATTTCTTCATTGACAATCGCTGCAAATTCGTCGATTGAAACGGTGATATTACCTTTTCCTTCCTGACCGTGACGGCGTACGGAAATGGTGCCATTCTTCTCTTCTTCCTCGCCAACGATCAGCATAAACGGGTATTTCTGCGTTTCCGCTTCCCTGATTTTTTTGCCGATGGTTTCGTTTCGGTTGTCAATTAGGGCGCGAATTTCGTGATTTTCCAGCAATTCTAAAACTTTTTTGGCATAATTTTCATATTTCTCGCTCAAAGACAAGATTATAGCCTGTTCCGGCATCAGCCAAATTGGGAAATTTCCTGCAGTATGCTCCAATAAAATCGCGATAAAACGTTCCATCGAACCAAATGGCGCGCGATGAATCATCACCGGTCGGTGCAATTCGTTGTCCGAACCTTTATATGTCAGGTCAAAACGCTCCGGCAAATTGTAATCAACCTGGATGGTTCCGAGTTGCCATTGTCTGCCAAGTGCATCTTTAACCATGAAATCGAGTTTCGGACCGTAAAATGCCGCTTCACCAGATTCAATCACATAATTCAAACCTTTGTCTTTCGCAGCGCTGATGATCGCACTTTCTGCTTTCTCCCAGTTTTCTACAGAACCAATGTATTTATCCGGATTATCCAAATCGCGTACAGAAACCTGAGCCGTGAAATTTTCAAAACCTAATGATCCGAATACATATAATACAAGGTCGATTACTTTTTTGAATTCTTCATCCAATTGGTCTGGCGTACAAAAAATGTGCGCGTCATCTTGGGTAAATCCGCGAACACGTGTCAATCCGTGCAATTCGCCTGATTGTTCGTATCTGTAAACCGTTCCAAATTCGGCATAACGCTTTGGCAAATCTTTATACGACCACGGACGTACATTGTAAATCTCGCAGTGGTGCGGACAGTTCATCGGTTTTAGTAAAAATTCTTCGCCTTCAGCTGGCGTGTGGATGGGTTGGAAACTATCCGCGCCGTATTTTGCATAATGGCCGGAAGTCACATACAATTCCTTTTGCCCGATATGTGGCGTTACCACTTGTTCGTAGCCGCCTTTTTTTTGTGCTTTTTTCAAAAACTGCTCGAGTCGGTCGCGCAAAGCAGCGCCTTTCGGCAACCACAATGGCAAACCTTGTCCGACTTTCTGTGAAAACGCAAACAATTCAAGTTCTTTCCCGAGTTTCCTGTGGTCGCGGCGTTTGGCTTCTTCGAGTAACTCGAGATATTCGGTTAAGTCTTTTTGTTTCGGGAACGAAATTCCGTACACGCGGGTCAACTGTTTGTTTTTCTCATCACCGCGCCAGTAGGCTCCGGCGACGCTCATGATTTTCATCGCTTTGATGATTCCGGTATTCGGAATGTGTCCGCCGCGGCATAAATCGAAGAAGTTCGCATGATCGCAAAAGGTAATTGTTCCGTCTTCGAGGTTCGAGATCAGTTCGGTTTTGTATTCGTTGTCTTTATATACTTCCAATGCTTCGGCTTTTGAAACCGGACGCATCGTAAATTCATATTTGCCTCTGGAAATTTCAAGCACGCGGTCTTCGATCTTTTTGAAATCGGCTTCGGTGATCTTTTCGTCGCCAAAATCTACGTCGTAATAAAATCCATTGTCAATTGCCGGCCCTAAAGTCAGTTTGATTCCAGGATACAATTCCTCCAAAGCCTGCGCCATCACGTGTGAAGTCGAATGCCAGAACGCTTTTTTACCGTTTTTGTCATTCCACGTATATAATATAAGAGCACCATCGGTCGTCAAAGGCGTCGTCGTTTCAACGGTCGTGTCATTAAAGGAAGCCGAAATCACGTTTCTGGCCAGGCCTTCGCTAATACTCATTGCAACATCCATCGGCGTGATGCCCTTGGAAAACTCCTTTACGGAACCATCTGGTAGTGTAATCTTAATCATTGTTCAAAATTTATGAGCGCAAATATAGCGGATTCGCAAAACACATACAATATATATATAGTGTATAATTTGAATTTTGGGTTTGTTTTGGGATTTGGAAGACGTTTGTGTGTTGCTTTTTTTAGAATCAGGAGCCATTTCCCGCTTTCCACTACAATCTTTTCCCTGCGAAAAGCGCAGGAAAAAGGATTTTAGTTGCAATCGGGGCTAGCGCAGTTGTATCCAAAAGGGGCAACTTTACAAAGCGACACCAAAACGGTCAAAAAAACTTTCACCTTCAAAAAACGCAACATCAGCGAGTTACATAATTTCAATAAAAAAACATCAAATTAAACGCTCAAAAAGTTTGGAAAAGCCAAAACAAGTGTTACTTTTGCACCCGCATTGAAGCAGACGTTCTTACTGATTTATTGAAAAGCACATTGGAAAAAAAGTTTACAAAAACTTTGCAAAAGGTTTGCTGAGAAGGAAAAAGTAATTATCTTTGCCGACCCGAAAGGGAGCAAGTTCTTAGAAAGATTGGTGTTAAGTTTTGGAAAAAATAAAATTCAAAAATTATTTTAAAAAAGACTTGCACGATAAAAAAGAAGTTGTACTTTTGCACCCGCTTTGAGAACGAAAGTTCAGAAGCGAAAACAAGAAGACACGTTCATAGACATATTGAATTGACAGCCGTTTCATCAGTGATGATGAAACAAAGAAAAAGAGAGTAAGGTGAATCGATAAAGATTTACAAAAATGTTAGAAAATTTCGTCTAA